>Ga0182027_10008816_pt1 | contig 14612 bp, 12 predicted proteins | sample 712E1DmetaG_FD_121300 | JGI IMG/M metagenome (GOLD analysis project Ga0182027, IMG submission 121300) | Permafrost microbial communities from Stordalen Mire, Sweden - 712E1D metaG (Illumina Assembly) | ecosystem: Environmental > Terrestrial > Soil > Wetlands > Permafrost | place: Sweden... | reverse complement strand
GACGTCGTAGCCTTCGGCGTGCTGGTCATGCTGCTGCTGTTCCGCCCGACGGGGATCCTTGGTGAGAGTCTCGGGAGGGAAGCATGAGCCTGACAAGCTCGGTCCCGAGTCCCGCCGGTGGCGCCCCGGCGCAATCGCGCTCGAAGATGTCTGCACGCGTCCTTCAATCCGTAGCTGTCCGGCGTCTCGGGTCGTGCATTGCGGCGGGAGTTGTGCTTGCCGTCATGACCGGACCGCCCGGAACGAACGCGACGCCTACGTCCGGGTTCACCGGTTCGCTGCAGTTCCCCAGGATCTTCTGGTTCCTCGGTTTCGGCGCCGCCCTGTTCGCGATCACCACGATCTGGCAACCTGCTTCGAGCTGGAGCGCAGGCCGCCTACGCTCGACGGTCGCCCGCTTGAGCGGCCCCCGGGCGCGCCTTGCACTCGACGTGGGGCTCGTCGGACTGGGATTTGTCTGGGTCTCGTGGATCTCCGCGGACAACACCTGGAAAGGCGGGGTCTCAATCGAGATCGGTTGCGCGCTCGCCGCGATGGAGCTCCTCGTCCATCTCGGCACACGATCGCTAAAGATCGCGAGACCCGCAGGCTACGGGCTCCTGGCTGTGTACGGGGTGCTCGCCTGGATGCACAACCCGGTTTCCAAGTACCTGAACACGGTCGGGGCAGTGCCGCACAACCGGACCTTGGGCTTGCTGCTCCTATGGCTGGCGCTCGGCCTGTCGGTTCTCGAGGGCTTGCTGTTCGGTCTCGGGGCGGTGCGCAAGGTCGTACCCACGCGTCGTGGCAGAGGGCTCGTCACAGCTGTCGCCCTCGTCCTGCTCGCCTACGGATGGCTGATGTGGACTTCGTGGTCCTCTTGGCGCGCGTCGACACGGCACTCGCTTGCGCACTGGTTGGCCTCCATCCACGTGTTAGCTCACGACCACCTTGCAGGTCTGCTCGTCATGGCCGTCGGGGCAGTCACCTTGCTTTCAGCCATCGGATGGGTGGCCGCAGACCTGGTTCCAGGGCGGTCAGGCTCCAAACAAGGCGGGCGATACCAGTTCGTCGGGATCACTAAACAGGCCAAGTTCAACTACGGCAAGACCTCGCTCACCGTCGCGGCGCTCTTGGTGGCAATCCAATGGCCTTTGCACATGGACCCGGGTATCCAATCGATCCTCACGACCCAGGTCGCGATCTACGTGTTGCTCGCGCTCGGCCTCAATGTCGTGGTGGGCTTCGCAGGCCTGCTCGACCTCGGCTATGTCGCGTTCTGGGCGATCGGCGCATACACAACGGCCTATTTCACCGGCGCGCTTCCCATCCAACCGCCGTTCATACTCAACCCTTTCTGGGTCATCCCCATCTCCATCGTGGCCGCAATGCTCACCGGCGTCCTGATCGGGGCTCCCACGCTTCGACTTCGCGGGGACTACCTCGCGATCGTGACCCTGGGATTCGGGGAGATCATCGAGATCGTCGCAAACAACCTCCACGGGGTGACCGGCGGGCCGGCGGGAACCCCTGGCATCATCCCGCAATTCTCGGTTCACCTGCATACCGGGATCCTCTCGGTCAACTACGACTGGACCGGGACGCTGCTGCCCTACTACTACCTGATCCTCGGCGTTGCGGTCCTGTTCACGGTGGGGTTCAGCTACCTCGAACATTCCCGTGTGGGTAGGTCGTGGACGGCAATACGCGAAGACGAGATCGCGGCCGACTCGATGGGCATCAATGCCCTCAAATACAAAGTCATGGCCTTCGCGATCGGGGCCTCGACCTCGGGCTTCGCCGGCGTCTTCTTCGCCAGTCAGATCCAGAGCCTGGTGCCGGACGACTTCGTCGTCCAAACCTCGATCCTGATCCTCGTCTTCGTGATCTTCGGAGGCATGGGCTCGATAGCGGGCGCGGTGATCGGTGCCTTCGTGATCCAGTGGCTCCCCCAGTACCTCCAGGTTCACTCATTCCAGGACTACCAGTTCCAGGACGAGTTCATCTACCTCGGAGCCATTCTCATACTCCTCATGATCTTCCGACCCCAAGGGATCATTCCCTCGCGACGCCGCCGTCGTGAGATCCTCCTCACCGAAGATGGAGCCGGACCTCCATCAACGCCCGGCGGCCCCGTCCAGATCACCTCCATGGGAGAGAAGCTCCCGTCCTCCTACGGCAAGCTGTCGCTTGACGAGCCCGGCTATATCGCTTCGGAGACGGAATGACCAACATGACACCAACCGTCGCCGAAGCCGGTTCGGCAGGAATCCTGTTCTCAATCGAGCACGTGACCCTCAGGTTCGGTGGCGTCACCAGCTTGAGCGACGTGTCACTCGATCTGCACCGCGGCGAGATCCTGTCGATCATCGGTCCGAACGGTGCCGGAAAGACCTCCCTGTTCAACTGCCTGACGGGCGTCTACACACCTCAGGAGGGGTCGATCCTTTTTACCCCGCGCTCTGGCCATGCCGTCAGCGTCATCGGGCGCAAGCCCTACAGGGTGAACAGGCTCGGAGTGGCGAGAACGTTCCAGACCTCGCGGATGTTCAGCGCGTTGACGACTTTCGAGAACGTGAAGATCGGAGTCGAGTCCAAGCAGCACACCGGCCCCATCGGCGCAATGCTCCGGCTCCCACGGACCCGACGCGAGGAGCACGAGAGCGACCTCAAGACCTTGGAGCTGCTCAAGTTCGTCGGGCTGACACAACGGGCGAACGAGATCTCGAGCGCGCTTCCCTACGGAGACCGCCGACGCCTGGAGATCGCGCGGGCCCTCGGGACAAACCCCGAGGTGTTGCTGCTGGACGAGCCTGCAGCGGGCACCAACCCGGCCGAGAAGGTTGAGCTCGGGGCCTTGATTCGCAGAGTGAGGACGGACCTGGGCGTAACGGTGCTTCTGATCGAGCACGACATGAAGCTCGTGATGTCGGTAGCCGAGCGCATCATCGTCCTCAATTTCGGCCAGGTGATCGCACAGGGATCACCTGCCGAGATCCAGAGGGACCCCGTCGTCATCAACGCCTACCTCGGATCATCCGACAGCGACGGCGGCTCCGGTGAGGAGGAGACCTGATGGCGCTGCTCGAGGTCAACCGAGCCGAGGTCCGCTACGGTGCCGTCCCCGCCTTGCACGATTTCACAATCTCGGTCGATCAGGGAGAGATAGTCACACTGCTCGGCGCGAACGGCGCTGGGAAGACGACCACGCTTCGCATGATCTCGGGACTGCATCATGCGTCGCTGGGCAGTGTCGTGTTCGACGGCACCGACATCTCACGCCTGGCCGCACATAAGACCGTCGAGCTTGGCATAAGTCACGTGCCTGAGGGCCGCCGGATCTTCCCGCAGATGACGGTGCTCGAGAACCTCGAAATCGGAGCCTTCCACAGGCCCCATGGTCGGGCCGCGAAGATGGACGACGTATTCGGCCTCTTCCCGATCCTGAAGGACCGCCGCAAACAACAGGGCGGAAACCTCTCCGGCGGCGAGCAGCAGATGCTGGCGATCGGTCGCGCCCTCATGGCCGAACCCCGCCTGCTTCTCTTGGACGAACCGTCTATGGGGCTTGCCCCGCTGTTTGTGCAAACGATCTTCGAGATCCTAAAGACGATCCGCGACCAGGGCGTCACGGTCTTGTTGGTTGAGCAGAACGCGGCCAAGGCCCTACAACTTGCCGACCGAGGCTACGTGCTCGAGACGGGGACGATCGTCCTGCAGGACTCGGCGGCGGTGTTGCTTCGCGACGACCGCGTGCGAATGGCTTACCTCGGAGAAGACATCGGGACCTGACGCGCCAGGGCACGTCGCACAGAGCTGTTCCAGCTTTGTGCGATCCAGGGCCGAGCGATGAGCTCGGGCGCCTCTCGGGCTCTATCGTGCCGTTTCCCGAGAAAGGAGCAGTAGTGGTTCAGTGTTCATGCCACAAGCGCGCCGAAAGAGCCCTCGATGGCTGAGGGGCTGACCACAGCGGGCCTGCAACGCCTGAGCTCGGTGGCCGAACACCACGTCGGCGACACACTCGTCCCCGGACTGGTCGCTCTCGTCGCCAGAGGTGATGAGGTGCACGTAGAAGCACTCGGGTCCCTTTCGGTCGGGGGTCGACCAGTAGGGCGCGACGCGATCTTTCGGATCGCGTCCACGACCAAGCCGATCACCGCGGCAGCCACTCTTGCGTTGGTCGCCGAGGGTCTCCTCGAGCTTGACGAGCCTGTCGATCGCCTCTTGCCGGAGCTCGCGCAACGGCGGGTTCTGCGCCGTATGGACGGGCCTCTCGACGATACAGAGCCGTCAAGGCGCGCCGTGACGGCTCGCGACCTTCTCACGTTCACCTTCGGCTTCGGAGCTGTCACCGAGATGTTCGCGTCACCCATGCCCTGGCCGGTGATCGAGGCCGCCGACGAGCTGTGCCTCGCGACGCTCGGGCCACCCAACCCCGTAGTGCAGCCAGACGCCGATACCTGGATCTCCAACCTCGGCAAATTGCCGCTGATGGCACAACCAGGGGAGCGTTGGATGTACAACACGGGTGCCTCAGTGCTCGGAGTGCTCGTGGCCAGAGCGGCGCGTCAGCCGTTCTGTGATGTGGTGCAGTCGCGAATCTTCGAACCGTTGGAGATGCGCGACACGGCCTTTTGGACCACGAAGTCCGAGCGTCTCGCGACTGCCTACCGGCCAAGCCCCGGAGGACTGGTCGCGTTCGACGAGCCCGGAGGGACCTGGAGCAGGCCGCCTGCGTTCTGCGACGGCGCTTCGGGTCTCGTCTCCACTGTCGACGATCTCCTCGCGTTCGCTCGGATGCTGATGGGAGACGGGACGCCGTTACTGCCGGTCGAGTTGGTGCGTGAGATGACGACGGACCAGCTCACGACGGTGCAGAAGGCTTACGGTGGGCTCGGAGAAGACTTCTTTGCCGACCAGTCCTGGGGATTCTGCCAGGCCGTGCTCCAAAGCGGCGCTTACGGCTGGAATGGGGGCCTCGGCTCGTCGTGGCTGGTCGACCCGCATCACGACCTCGTCGTAATCGTGCTGACGCAACGCATGTTCGAGTCCGCCTCATTGCCGCAGGTGCACCGGGACATTCAACAAGCTGCATACGCAGCGCTCGCCTGACGGTCTTGACGCGCTCTTGTTTCGCGCCGGGCCTTGGCAGTTGAGCCTTACGCGGGTGGTCGCCGACGCGGACACGATGGGCAGGTTGACCACTTGTACGAGGAATTATCCTGTTCGGACCCCAACTGGTTGCATACAATCTCTTCTGTGCTGAGCGCGTAGCACGGACAGCTCGGCAAGCCAGCATCATTCCGTGTTGCAAGGGCCGGATGGATTCAGGGGGGATCCTTCACTGCGGTGCCGGCACTGCCCTTGTCTGGGTCATCGTCGCCAGGCGAGGGGCGGGACCACTAGCGATGATCTTGCGAGGGTCTCGTCGTCTACCTATCGACCGACTGAGGGCGGCGCCTCGCCACAGATCGCCCGCCAGGCGGCGGGACGGCCGCCACAACCTTGGAGAGGAGTACAGGTGAGCGGAGTACGAGTGCTGGTCGGCACACGAAAAGGTGCCTTCGTTCTTAGCGCAGACGCCAAGCGCGAGAGCTGGGAGGTAAATGGGCCCTATTTCGCAGGCTGGGAGATGTACCACGTCAAGGGCTCGCCTGCCGACCCAAACCGCATATACGCGTCGCAGTCCACTGGCTGGTTCGGTCAGCTGATCCAACGTTCCAACGACGGTGGAGCGACATGGGAACCGGTGGGCAACGCTTTCAACTACGAGGGTGTGCCCGGCACCCACCAGTGGTACGACGGCACGCCGCACCCTTGGGAGTTCGCAAGGGTCTGGCACCTCGAACCGTCGCTGAGCGATCCGGACACGGTTCTCGCCGGTGTCGAGGACGCTGCCCTGTTCCGCTCTACCGACGGCGGCCAGAACTGGCAGGAGCTTGCGGGACTCCGCACTCAGGACAACGGACCCTCGTGGCAACCCGGCGCCGGCGGAATGTGCCTGCACACGATCATCGTCGATCCGAGCAACGCCGAGCGCATCTTCGTCGCCATCTCGGCCGCCGGCGCGTTCCGTTCCGAGGACGGAGGCAACAGTTGGCGGCCGGTGAACCGGGGGCTTCGCTCGGAGGGCATCCCGGACGAGGACGCCGAGGTCGGTCATTGCGTCCACCGACTCGCCATGCACCCATCTCGTCCGAACGTGCTCTACATGCAAAAGCACTGGGACGTTATGCGCACCGACAACGCAGGCGACTCCTGGCAGGAGATCAGTGGAGACCTTCCGACCGATTTCGGTTTCGCCATCGACGTCCACGCCCACGAGCCGGAGACGGTCTACGTCGTCCCCATCAAGAGCGACTCGGAGCACTTTCCCCTTGACGGGCAGCTTCGCGTCTACCGCAGCCGGACCGCGGGCAACGAGTGGGAACCACTCACCAAGGGCCTTCCGCAGCAGAATTGCTATGTGAACGTGCTCCGCGACGCAATGGCCGTCGACTCTCTGGACAGCTGCGGAGTGTATTTCGGAACCACCGGCGGTCAGCTCTACGCGTCCGCCGATGCCGGCGACAGCTGGGAGCCAATCGTCCGGGACCTGCCTGCTGTTCTGTCAGTCGAGGTCCAGACATTGCCATGATCCGGGTCGTGCTGCCGACGCACCTGCGGACGCTCACATCAGGCGAACGGGAGGTGCAGCTCGAGGTACCGGGTGTGGCCACGCAGCGATCGGTGCTCGACGCCCTTGAAGCACGCTATCCGGTACTCCAGGGAACCATCCGCGACCCAATCACTCAAAAGCGTCGTGCGTTCGTACGCTTTTTTGCCTGCGAAGAGGACCTTTCACACCAGTCCCCTGACGCGCCTTTGCCTGACGCCGTCGCGACCGGGGCCGAGCCCTTCTTCGTCATCGGTGCCATGGCCGGGGGTTGACGACTCGACGAGGCTCCAACCGTGACGGCCCCGGTCGCCTCTCGCGCTAGAAGCTGGTGAACTGGCAAACGATCGGCCGGTCCGCGGAGTTCGCCGCGGACCGGCCGCGGACCTGGAGGTGACGCGTGCTCGAGGCAGATTTCGGACAGTCACTCGACGCAGCAACCGAGGAGGCCAAGAAGTGGTTGGCGTCTGTTGACCACAGACCCGTCCGCCCCGAGGCTGACGGAAGGGCGATGCTCGACGCCTTCGACGAGGACCTTTCATTCGAGGGGGAGTCGGCCGAGACAGTGGTGAGGACACTGGCCCAAAGAGCCGCCCCCGGGCTCATGGCCATGGGATCGGGCAGGTTTCACGGATGGGTGATCGGTGCCACCCTGCCAGCTGCGATGGGTGCCGACCTGCTCGTGAGCGCGTGGGACCAGAACGCGGGAATGACCGAGCCCGCCCCGGCGGTCTGCGTGATCGAACAGATCGCTGCCCGCTGGGTTCTCGAGCTGCTGGGCCTACCGCCCAGATGTTCGGTCGGCTTCGTCACCGGTGCTCAGATGGCAACCACCGTCTGTCTGGCGGCGGCACGCAACCATGTGCTCGCTGCGCACAACTGGGACGTCGAGCTGGACGGTCTTGGGGGAGCCCCAACGGTGACAGTTGTAGCAGGGGCGGAGCGTCACGACACGATCGACCGTGGGCTTCGGTTGCTGGGGCTCGGGTCGCGCGCGATCCGCAATGTCGAGGTGGACGACGCTGGCCGCATGCGCGATGCGGCCCTCGAGGTCGTTCTTGCCCAGGTGAGCGGTCCCACGATCGTCTGTGCACAGGCGGGCAACGTAAACGGGGGCGCGGTGGACCCTCTCGGCGCCATTTGCGACATCGTCGACGAACGTGAGGCCGAAGACATCTGGCTGCACGTCGACGGAGCCTTCGGCCTGTGGGCGCGGGCCGCCCCCTCGCGTCGCCAGCTTCTGGACGGTGTCGAACGCGCGGACTCGTGGGCAACAGATGCCCACAAGTGGCTGAATGTCCCATACGACTGCGGAGTTGCGATCTGCGCCCGGCCCGAGGCACACACTCGCGCCATGCGCGTCCGCGCGTCCTACCTGCCGGCGGGCGACGAGGAAGGGCTCCGCAACCCGATGGACTTCAATCCCGAGTTCTCGAGACGCGCCCGCGCCGTGCCGGTATGGGCGGCACTGCGCGAACTCGGTGTCGACGGCGTCGCGAAGCTCGTGGACCGCTGTTGTCGCATGGCAGAGAAGTATGCGGAGAGCCTCCGCGACCAAGTTGGCGTCCAGGTGATGCACCAAGACCTCAACCAGGTCGTCGTGAGGTTCACTTGCCTCGCCGGCGGGGACGACGACGATCACACCCGCAGGGTCGTCGAGAACACCCAACGGGAGGGTACCTGCTATCCCAGCGCGACCGTGTGGCACGGGCATGGTGCAATGAGAATCTCAGTGTGCAGCTGGCGGACCGACGAAGACGACGTCGAGATGTCGGTGCGGGCCATCCTCGCCGCTCATCGTGAATGCTGAGCACGCCGCCTCGTATCCCGGTTCAGAACGACTAAGCCGGCTCCCCGCGTCTCGACGAGGTGCCGGCCGCTGCCGGCGAGTCAGGCCCCTCCTATTGCCAAGAGCGCCAGAAGAGCCGGCCCAGAAGTCTCTGTGGTCGCATCGACAATCCGGTCGGTGAAATTCGGTCGGTGAATCAGATCACGACGACCGACCGGAGCACCTCACCGCGCTCCATGCGATGAAAGGCCTCCTCGACGCCGTCGAGCGCAATCGTCTCCGACACGAACCGGTCAAGGTCGAGCCGGCCCTCGAGGTACAGCTCGATCAGCATCGGAAAGTCGCGAGAAGGAAGGCAGTCGCCGTACCAGCTCGGCTTGAGTTGCCCGCCGCGACCGAAGAACTCGATCATGGGAAGATCGATGCGCATATCTGGCGTCGGTACTCCTACCTGGACCAGTGTCCCCGCAAGGTCGCGTGCAAAGAACGCCTGTTCCATCGCCTTCGCGTTGCCTACCGCTTCGATACAGACATTGGCTCCGTTTCCGTTCGTAAGAGACCGAATCGCCTCGACTGGGTCTTGTTCGGAGGCATTAACCGTGTGGCTCGCGCCGAATTGCATCGCCAGGTCGAGCTTTCGAGGGTCGAGGTCGACGGCGATCACCGTCGCGGCTCCGGCGAGTCGCGCTCCTGCTATCGCCGCGCAGCCGACGCCACCACACCCGAAGACAGCCACCGAGTCGCCCAGAGCTACCCCGCCGGTGAACAGTGACGCTCCCAGCCCTGCCATGACGCCGCAGCCGAGAAGGCCGGCGGCTTCTGGTCGAGCGCGCTCGTCCACCTTGGTGCACTGTCCGGCGGCCACCAGTGTCTTCTCGGCAAACGCGCCGATACCCAGCGCCGGCGAGAGAACGGTGCCGTTTTCGAGAGTCATCTTCTGGGTGGCGTTGTGGGTGGCGAAACAGTACTGCGGCCTGCCTCGCCGGCACGAGCGGCATTCGCCACAAACCGCGCGCCAGTTGAGGATGACGAAGTCGCCCGCCTTGACCGAGGTGACATCGGCTCCGACGACCTCGACGATGCCGGCCGCCTCGTGACCTAGGAGAAAGGGGAATTGATCATTGATCCCGCCTTGTCGATAGTGCAGGTCCGTATGGCAGACGCCGCAGGCTTGAACGCGCACGAGCGCCTCTCCCGGACCAGGGTCCGGGACCAAGATCGTCGTCACCTCGACCGGTGCTCCCTTTGCCCGGGCGACGACACCTCGTACCTCGTGGGCCATCTCTGCGTCTCCTTTCAACTCCGAGCGCGAATGCTGCGCCCCAGATAGTGCCCGAACCGACCGGGCGCGTGCTGCCCGAAAACTGACCGAGCCGCCTCGCCACATCGAACCGGCTGATCCATGACGCTGCCGTCGGCTCTCTTTCAAAGCTGCTCGGGGCCAGTTGCCCGCGGCTGGCCCGAAGACCAGTGATCGTCCACTACGCCATCGAGCAGCAGGTGGAGCGAGTTCTGACCGTTGACAGAGCTAGTCTCCGGCGCGAGTGTTTCGGAACCATATCGGGGCACGAGGAGAGACCGCATGGCTGCAGTGGTGCGCGCCGGCTTGATCCAGGCGCAATGGACTGGCGACAAGGAAACGATGACCAAGAACGCGATCCGGTCTGTCCAGCAAGCCGCCTCGGATGGTGCCAGAGTCATCTGCCTGCAAGAGCTGTTCAACGGCCCCTACTTCTGCCAGGTCCAGGACGGATCGTGGTACGACTGGGCTGAAGCCGTGCCCGACGGGCCCACGATCAGGCAGTTCATGGACGTCGCCAGAGAGAACAGCACCGTGCTCGTCGTCCCGGTCTACGAGGTCGAGCACCCGGGCGTGTTCTACAACACCGCGGCCGTCATCGATGCCGACGGGCGGTACCTCGGTAAGCACCGCAAGAACCACATCCCGCAAGTCGCCGGCTTCTGGGAGAAGTTCTACTTCCGCCCGGGCAACCTCGGCTACCCGGTTTTCGACACTGCGGTCGGCCGGATCGGCGTCTACATCTGCTACGAGCGGCACTTCCCCGAAGGTTGGCGTGCTCTCGGGCTCGCGGGCGCGAAGATCGTCTTCAACCCTTCCGCGACGAGCCGAGGGCTGTCGGAGTACCTGTGGAAGCTGGAACAGCCCGCGGCTGCGGTGGCGAACGAGTACTTCGTCGGGACCATCAACCGCGTCGGGGTGGAACCGCTCGGCAGCAACGAGTTCTACGGGCAGTCGTACTTCGTCGACCCTCGCGGCCAGTTTGTCGGGGAGGTCGCCTCTGACCTCGACGAGGCGGTGGTAGTGCGCGATCTCGATCTCGGTCTGATCGACGACGTCCGGCGACTGTGGGCCTTCTACCGGGACCGCCGGCCTGAGACCTATGGTCAGCTCTGCGAGTCGTGACAATGCGTACTCTCATCGTCGACGGCACGGTCGTCACCGCCGGCGGGGCAATGCCGATGGACGTCCTTGTTGAAGACGAGAAGGTCGCGGCGCTTGCGACTAGCAGCTCCCGGCTCGCCGAGTCCTGGCGCGAGGGCGCCGATCTGGTGATCGACGCGACCGGCAAGTACGTCGTGCCGGGCGGGATCGATGCCCATACCCATATGGAGATGCCGTTTGGGGGAACCACGTCGGCGGACACCTTCGAGACAGGAACGCGCGCCGCGGCTTGGGGCGGCACGACGATGATCATCGACTTCGCGATCCAAACCAAGGGCAACTCTCTGCTCGCCGGGATGGACACCTGGCAAGCAAAGGCCGACGGTGTCTGCGCCATCGACTACTCGTTCCACGCGATCATCTCGGACGTCACCGAGGCTTCGTTGAAGGAGATGGACGAGCTCGTCGCCCAGGGCGTGACGAGCTTCAAGCTGTTCATGGCCTACCCCGGGGTCTTCTATGCCACCGACCGGGACATACTGCGCGCCATGGACAGGGCTACAAGCAACGGCGCTCTGATCATGATCCACGCGGAGAACGGCATCGCGATCGACGCCATTGTCGCGGCCGCCGTCGGGCGCGGGCAGACAGACCCCGTCTTCCATGGCTTGACGCGACCGGTCGAAATGGAGGGCGAGGCCGTGTCGCGAGCCATCCGCCTTTCCCAAGTCACCCGGGCACCGCTTTACATCGTCCATCTCTCCTCTGCGCCCGCCCTGGCGGCGGTGACCGAGGCGCGAGGCCGCGGGCAGAACACCTTCGCCGAAACTTGCCCGCAGTACCTGTTCCTGTCCCAGGATGACATGGCGCGGCCGGGCTTCGAGGGTGCGAAATTCGTCTGCACGCCGCCCTTACGACCGCGCGAACATCAGGCGGAACTGTGGCGCGGTCTGCGTACCGACGACCTGTCGGTCGTGGCCACCGACCACTGCCCGTTCTGCTACGTCGAGCAGAAGGAGCTCGGCCGGGGTGACTTCACGAAGATCCCCAACGGCCTGCCGGGCGTGGAGAATCGGATGGACCTCATCTACCAGGGTGTCGTCTCGGGCGAGATATCGCTCACACGATGGGTAGAGGTGACCTCCACCAACCCGGCGAAGATGTTCGGCTTGTTCCCGCGCAAAGGGACGATCGCTCCCGGATCCGATGCCGACATCGTGGTCTACGACCCCGCCGCCGAGCACACGATCTCGGCTGGCACCCATCACATGGCCGTCGACTACTCCTGTTACGAGGGCCTGCGGATCACCGGACAGGTCGACACCGTGTTGTCCCGCGGCCGGAAGATCATCGGCGACGGCTCCTACAGCGGCGAGCCCGGGCACGGCCAGTTCGTCCCACGTCAACTATCCCAGCTCCTCCGATAGGAACCGGTGCAACCAAATGGACCTCGGACTCGTCCTGCAAACCGACCCACCCGCTAGTTGGGTCATCGAACGTGCCCGATTGGCCGAAGAGGCCGGTTTCAGTCACGTTTGGACATACGACTCGTGCGTGCTTTGGCAAGAGCCGTTCGTCATCTACTCCCATATTCTTTCTGCCACCTCGCATGTGCACGTCGGCCCAATGGTCACCAATCCGGCGACACGCGACCTGTCGATCACAGCGTCGCTGTTCGCAACCCTCAACGACATGTTCGGCAACCGGACGGTCTGCGGTATCGGACGCGGGGACTCGGCGCTGCGCGTCATCGGTCGCAACCCGACGAGCATGCGACAATTCGCCGAGGCAATTACCAAGATCAAGGACCTCGCCGAGGGCCGCGAAGCGGATCTCAACGGTGTTGCCGTCCAGCTGAAGTGGGCATCGGAAAGCCGGCTGCCGGTCTGGGGCGCAGGGTACGGCCCGAAGGCGTTGCAGGTGATCGGGGAACGAGCCGACGGCCTCATACTCCAAGTAGCCGACCCCGATATGGCCCGCTGGACCATCGACTCGGTCCGGGCTGCAGCCCGTTCGGCAGGCCGGGACCCAGACGAGCTGACCATCTGCGTCGCCGCCCCCGCCTACGTCGGCGAAGACCTTGCCCACCAGCGCGAGCAGCTGCGATGGTTCGGCGGGATGGTCGGCAATCACGTCGCGGACCTTGTGGCTCACTACGGTGAGTCCTCTGAGGTGCCGAGAGCCCTCACCGATTATGTAAAGGGTCGCGAGGGATACGACTACAGCCACCACGGCAGGGCTGGCAACCCGTCTGCCGACTTCGTGCCGGACTACATAGTCGACCGCTTCTGCCTGCTCGGACCGGTCGAGAACCACATCGAAAGGCTCGCCGAGCTGGCGGACATAGGTGTGAACCAGTTCGCCCTCTACCTGATGCACGACCACGTTCCCGAGACGCTCGATGCCTACCGCGACATAGTGATCCCGGCGGCAGCAAGCCTCTAGGTGCGCCCGAGGGCGTGACGGCATCGACGCGGTTTCGCCGATCAGCCGAGCAATAAGGCTGCTGGCAGCGCGACCGCGCCCGTCACCGGCGGATTGATCCCATCACGATCGGAGGAGCAGGCCATTGAGAGCCTTCGTCACACAGCTCCGCCAGACCATTGGCTGGGAGCCTGACGCCAAAGATGGGCCTTTGCCACCGCTGCTCGTGTCGCTGACGCTCGTCACCGGACTCGTCGACGCCTTCAGCTATCTCGTCCTCGGGCACGTGTTCGTCGCCAACATGACGGGAAACATCGTGCTCCTTGGCTTCGCTCTTGTCGGCGCGCCAGGCTTCTCGATCGTCGCGTCTTTGGTTGCGATCGGGTCATTCGTGCTCGGAGGCTTGGCCGGCGGCCAGATTGGGGCACACTTCAAGTCTCACCGAGGCCAGCAGCTCAGCAAAGCCGCCAGCCTGCAGGTCGTGTTCCTTGGTGCTGGAGCGATCCTGGCAGCGATGAGCCTGGACAGTATGTCGGAGGGATACCACTACGCCATGATCGCCGTGCTGGCGATAGGAATGGGCATCCAGAACGCGACTGCTCGCAAGCTGGCCGTCCCCGATCTGACCACCACGGTGCTCACCTTGACCATCACCGCTGTCGCCGCCGACAGCGCACTGGGTGGTGGCACAGGGTCCAAGGCCGGGCGTCGTCTTGTGGCAGTCGCCACGATGCTCACCGGAGCCGTTGTGGGCGCGGCTCTCATCGTCCACCACGAGCACGTGTATCCGCTCTTGACTGCGGTGATCGTGACGCTCGGCGTCGCGACGACAGCCGCAGTGCTCGGAAGGACCAACCCCGATTGGGTCAGCGCCGGATAGGACCGGGCCGCCATGACCTTGTCGCAACTCGATCGGGCTGTGTCTAGGAGTCCCGCACCGCCATCGTCTCGACACGGTGCGCGTTTGGGACCGGCGCGAGTTGCGGAACCTCAACGCCGGTGGGCGTGCCATTGGCACGCAATGTCCCCATCGTCGTGATCGTGATCAAAAGCAGGCCCAAGCCGGCGCACTGCGAAAGCGAGAGGGTGGCGTGAAACGCCAGATAGTCGATCACGAGCGCCGTCAGAGGAAACGCAAGCTCGCCTAGGGTGGCTGCCGCCGCAGGTGTGGCTCGAAGGCCGCGGTAGTACACGAGCAGGCTCAACAGCCCGGGGACCAGTGCCAAAAGGACAAGGGCGAGCACGGCCTTGGCGGTCATGTGGACATAGGCGGAGCCGTCCCCGCTGACCATGAGGGCGATCAGCGCCGCAACCAGTCCGGTCGCCACACGTAACGCGGTCAGCTCGGCGAAGGGGATCTT
>Ga0182027_10008815_pt1 | contig 14614 bp, 17 predicted proteins | sample 712E1DmetaG_FD_121300 | JGI IMG/M metagenome (GOLD analysis project Ga0182027, IMG submission 121300) | Permafrost microbial communities from Stordalen Mire, Sweden - 712E1D metaG (Illumina Assembly) | ecosystem: Environmental > Terrestrial > Soil > Wetlands > Permafrost | place: Sweden... | reverse complement strand
GCGACCCGCTCTTCATCTTCCCGCAAAACGCCCACGAACTCGCTCACGCCCTCGCCCACGCGAGCCGCGACCCGCGGGCCGGCCCTGCGGGCGGCCCGCAATTTCCCGACAGACTCTAGCTATTTGATCAAGATCAACGCAGCCCCAATCACGATGGCCATGCCGACGATGAAGGCCGCCACCACGACTGCGACAGCAACGTTCTTGTTCTCCTGCAGCTCGCGGCGCAGGTTGTAGGGAGTCACCAACTCCCAGATGTAGTAACCGATGATGAGCATCGCGATCCCTGCCAGACCGAGAACCGACGCGTCAAGAACCAGTCGCCAAAGAGGGATGGGGACCATGGGTGGCATGATTTACAGGCTCCTTAGCTCTGGGTAGGTGGTCATCAGGTCAGTCTCGGTGAGTGAGTCGTCGGGATCGGCGGGGGTCCACACTACCTCAAGGCCCAGAAGAGTGTGGGCCGAGATTGCCCCAAGCTCGCTCAGCGCGGCCTCCAGGCTTTCGCGGTCCCTGGGCGCCTGCACGCGCACGAGGGGAACCCGCGTGGCCACAATCACGGTCACAACCAAATACTCCAGCGCTTCCGCCCCCACGGTGGCGGCCGCTTGCGCCCGGCGCACGGAACCGTCGGCGACCCGGATACGCTCCACCTCGAAACGCGCGCGCTCGGCCATGGCGGCGGCATTCAGCTTGGTTTCGCCGTTGGTCAGGCTCATGGGCCCGCTCGCTTGAGCGAAACCGTAGCGGATCGAATCCTTCTCCCGCAGTAGCTCGAGCGCCGTCTGATGGAGAAGCTCTGCCAGCCCGGCTTCACTTGAGGTGTCGCCCTGGCCGGCGAAGTCGGCCAGCCGACCCTGAATGTGGCGGGCGGAGCGGCCGAGGCCGACCTGGACCTGGTACACGTATGCGGAATCCAGGCCTTCGTCAGCATCAGCATCGGACCACGCGCCGGGCGTGCCACGGCGGGCGGCCCGACGAATAGCGCGCATGACTGCGACCGTGCCCAGGCCCACGACGCCCAGAAGAACGAGGCTGCCCATCAGACCAAGGCCTCCGCCGTAGCCGCCCATGCCCCAGCCGAAGCCGGGCAAGAAGAAGAAGCTGGAGCCTCCGCCGCCATACCCGCTACGCCCCGAACCGTAGCTGCGCGACAAGCTGCCCGCGCCCGAGCGGAAGCCCCCGCGGCCGCTGAAGCTGCCCCCCGATCGTGGGCCAGCCAGCGCGAGGCCCGGCAGCAGAGCCGACAACATCAACACAATGGCCAGGCGGCGTATGGATTTCATGGACGATCTCCGCACGTGTCTCCTAGCCTAGCGGCGCCCGAACGCGAAGGCAAAGATCATCTACGAACCGCGTCGACCAGCAGAAAGAAAACACATCTCGCTGGCCCTGGACAGTTGTGGAAAGGCAAGGGCGTGCCTGATTGGCACGCCACAATTGCGGGGCCTGCCCTCGCGATTTCGGCTGGATAGCCCTGATGACAAGTCTGATTGCAACCCTGATAGGCGTCTGATGGAAGTCCGATGCATGGCTGATGCGGGCCTGATGAGAAGCGTGATGTGAAAAACTTGCTGACCTCCGCCAGGGGTATACCGTCGGCGTCGATGGGCTACCCGATCTCGGCAGGACGCAAGACCGTCAAGCCTCCCGCGGGTTGCGAGGGGCATCTGTCCCGACGTGAAGCGGCGATCCAGCTTGGACTGTGCAGCGAATTCAAGATCCGCCAGTTCGAACGCGACGGCCGACTGCACGCAGTTCGAGGCCGCATGAGCACGGCCTTCTACCCAGAGGCCGAAGTTCTGGCGTTGCGGGCCGAAATGGCTGATCAGCCTCGTTCTGCACCGGGACGCTGGACAGACGCCGATCTTATCGCGCTCTTGCGGCACCCGACGGCATCGGGACGACCGCGTACCGCCGTGGATCTCGTCACGGAAGCGAAGGTCAATATAGCCCGCGCCGAGCGAGTCTACCGCTTCTGGTGCAAGCGCGACGAAACCCTGGCCGCGCGTGTGGCTCGCGCCGTGCGCCTTGTGCGCACCTCGCCGGACCCCCAGGGCAACCGATCGGCTGGCGAGCATCTACCTGCGGCGCAGGCGACCAATGGATCCAGTACGACAGCACCTGCCGTCGACAACACATCCGAAACTGAGCGGCGAAGCGCCGCGCGCCTGACCCATGATCATCTGATCCGGTCATTGCGGGATCCCGACCCGCGCGTCCGCGCCGAGGCGTTCGTCAAGCTCAAGGAAAGTCCGCGGCCCTGACCCAGGCCGCTCTTCGCATAGAACCGAAAACCGGAGGCCATATATGCCGCGCAGACGCGTTGACATCGAGTCCAGCCTTCTTTCCGAGGTGGAGCGCATCGGACGAAGCGAGGGCGTTTCGTTCAGTAGGATCGTCAATGAAGCCCTAGCTATTGCGCTTGCCGAGCGAAGGCGCCGGCTAGAGATTCCCCTCTGCGCCCGCCTGCCCCGACCGATCTCTGCCCGGTCACGCCGCCCGAATAGGGACGAAATCCTGTCGGTCTTGGATTTCTAGACCAGCACCACGTCGGACAGGTCCACCTCGATGGTTTCGCTGGGCAAGGCGCCGCGGTCGAAGCGCATAGTGTTGTCGCGCGCACGGTTGAGCGCCACTTGCTCGAAGTAGGCCTGCACCTGGGGAACGGCCTCGGCCAGCCGCTCGACGTACTCGCGCGCAAGGAAAAGCACCGAGCTGCGCATGGTGGCGCGCACCGTGGCGGAGGTGGGCTGATCCGTGACCAGCGACATCTCGCCAAAAATGTCGCCGGGCTTGAGCCGCGCCAGCGACACGGCTTCCGGCGTGTCTACGCGCGCGACCACTTCGACCTCGCCGGCCAGTACGAGAAACAGACCCTTGCCTCGCTCACCCTCGTGGATCAACTCGGTGCCAGTCTCGATCTCGTGGCCCTCGAAGCGACGAAGCAGTTCGCCTTGCTGGGACTTGGTGAACGGCACGAAGAGAGGCGATGTTTGCAGCAGGTTTTTGATCAAGCGCTCGCGCGAAAACTGGTCAAGCGCCGCACGGATGGCGGGCAGCTTGGCAATGACAAGGGCCAGGGCCGCCTTGCTGACCCCGATGACGTCAGCATCGCCGGCCGCGGCCACCGAGGCGGTGCGCGGCTGGCCGGTGATCAGCGCCATTTCTCCGAAGAGCGTGTTCTCGAAGAGGCGTGCCACGTCCTTGTCTCCGGCCGGTGTATTCACAAAGACCCGCAGCTCGCCATCTGCCACCAGAAAAAGCGTGTCGCCCGCATCGCCCTGACGCAGGACCAATTGTCCGTCGGTCAGACGGAGCACGGTCAGCGCGCGCAGCACGGCGGCAAGCGACTCGGGGCCCAGCTCGGACAGGAAGGGCAACGGGTGGTACTGCTCCTGATAGCCGACGAAGACGGAGAGATCGAGCGCGGTCTTGCGCGCCTGTTCGATGACGTGCGCCAGAGAACCGGTGTGGGCAATATCCCCGATTTCCAAGACGGTCGAAAGATCGACCGGCGCAGTCCGTACCGCAAAACGCGCAAGCAGTGGCGAGCCCGAGGCGTAGGTGTTGACCAGCAGGGCGAAGATGTCGTCCACCGGCCGGCCCAACTTGCCGAGAGCATAGGCAGCCACGATGGCCGGCAGGGGGTGGCCGGCGCGGACATTGTGGATGGCCACCGTCCGGTAGACCTCGGCCGCTGCGTCGGTCTGTCCAGCTTCCGCCAGCACGTCCCCGATGGCAAGCCGGGTTTCGTAATCAAGCGGGAGCGCAGCCAAGATTCTCTGATACGCGTGTAGGGCGTGTGGATGATCGCCATTGCGACGGAACCGACGCGCCTCATCCCTGGCCTCACGTAGGGTGATCTTCATTGGTCAAGATTCGGTCAAGCCGCGGGCGGAGGCAAGTACCGGCAGGCTTTTCGGCGCAAATTCCGCCAGGCTCTGGGCCGTGGCGAGGGTGTCAGGCTCCCACGACCCCCTGCGGCTAGCAAAGGGGGAAGTGACGGCCCCCTGTCAATCGGCTCAGAATTAGGTAGTATGTTCTTCACCGACCGCCATAAGGTCCGACCGGGCCTGGCCGACTAACCCCAACAACCCCCTGCCCCCTGACGACAATGGAGAAGGATCTCGAGCGCAGCCTACTGGAGACTCTTGCGCTGGCCCTGGTTTCGCTTCCCTTCGACCTCAAGATCCTGCTCGAAGCGGTGTCCGATCCAGACTTGGACCACAGCGCGCGTGAAGTCGCAGCGGCTGCGGTCGTTCATATCATCGCGCCCCGCGAGGGGAACGTCGAGCCGTACCTCCGACACAGCGAGGACGTGCTGGTTCTTCGCCTGGCCCTGCGCCAGATCTTGACCCAAGGGGGCGAAGGGTCGCCGGCATTCCGGGACCGCTTCGCCGACGATCTCACCCGCTTGAGCCAGGAGTTGGAGCTGCTCGATCGGGCCTGCGGCAAGGACTTGGTCGCCTGGTTTGACAGCCGTTGGACCATCCTGCGCAAGGCCGTCTATGCACGTAAGAAGATTCCCATGTTCGTCGACGACGAGGAGGTCGGCACACTCCTTTACGACGAAGGCCTGAAGTTTGGCACCAACTACCCGATCAGCGAGAAGAGCCTGGAGGGACGACTCAAGCAGGCGCAGCCCATCCTGGACCACCTGCAGCGCAAGTGGGACCAGGACAAGAAGAAGATCACTCCACACTAGGATAGAAACCTAGATGGCGCGAAGTTCCGAGGTCGTGCCGTTTGGCGCCACGCCGGTTGGGGTCTTTGACATCGCCTGCCGATTGGCCGAAAGCGGAGGTTCCCTTCCGACCGAGATCACCGAGGCAGCGCGCGCGGTTAGCGAGCTGGGGTCGTTTCCACCAGACGATGTGCGGTGCGCGCTGGAGAGAATTATCACAGCTCCGCATGCCGACGACGGCCTGCAGTGGCTGCACGACGCAGGCCTGCTTGCGCAGGTGGTACCCGAGTTGGACGCCACGGTGAATTTTTCGCAGGAGGCGGGCCGCCGGCACAAAGACGTATGGGAACACACCAAGCAGGTGGTCATGCAATCGCCGGTGCAGCCCATCGCGCGCTGGGCGGCCCTGCTGCACGACATCGGCAAGGTGGCCACCCGGGTCATGCTCAGTGAAGGCAAGGTGACCTTCCACCGCCACGCCGAGGTGGGCGCGCGCTTGTTTGACAGTCTCGCCCGCCGCCTGGGTTTTGCCCGCACCGACCGCAAGCGCATCCGCTTTCTCATCGTCAACCATCTGCGTGCCAACGCCTACGAGCCGGAATGGACCGACGCAGCCGTGCGCCGTTTTGATCATGAGATGGGAGACGCGCTCCCCGATCTAGTGGGACTCTCACGGGCCGACGTCACCTCGGCGCGGCCCGGCCGGCGCCAAGAAGCGGCACGCAACATCGAGGCACTGTTGCAACGGATCGCGGCCGTGCGCGAACTCGACGCCCGCGTGCCGCCCCTGCCACCTGGGGTGGGCAACGCGATCATGGAAGCGTTCGCGATTCCGCCTTCGCGCCGGGTGGGCGAGTTGCGCAAGCTGTGCGAAGACGCCATCGAACGCGGCGAGCTGCTCGAACGGCAGCCGGTCGAGTACTACGTCGACTTCCTCAGACGCCAGGGGATTCAGGCGGGGCCATAGCACGCCTCACAACGTCCCAGATCGTCAGATCCCTCTGGCGCGCGGCCGCTGGCTATGCCAAAAGGGACGCTGGTCCCGGGTGACGGAACACTTGCGAACCCCGCCAGGCCCGGAAGGGAGCAACGGTAGCTGGTCGACCGGGTGCTCGGGACCTTTTGTGCTGTTCCCGGGAACGGAAGGCCGTTGCGGCGCCCTCCTGGTCGACGAGCGCGCCATGGTGGCTGGGGATGGTGCTAGAATAGCGTGCTCTGGAGACGAACAAGTCCAATGCCTCGCATCGTAAAGTGCATAAGACTCGGGCAGGAACTGCCTGGGATCAGCTACAGGCCGTTCAACAACGAACTGGGGCAAAGGATCTACGACCAGGTCTCGCAGCAGGCGTGGATGGAGTGGATTGAATACTCCAAGCGGATCGTCAACGAATTCCGTCTCGACCTAGCCTCGCCGGTGGGGCAAAAGGTTCTTCTCGAGCAGGCCGAGCAGTTCTTCTTCGGTGCGGGAGGCCGTAACCCGCCCGAATTCGTGGCACCCAAGCCGTGACAGCTCGCCATGCTTGACGACAAGGGGCGCCGTACGACGGGAGCCATTCCCATAGCCAGCGAGCAGCGGCGGCCCTCGGGCTCATTCTTCACGCCCGAAGGTGGCTCGCAACGTGACCAGCAGATGCGTGATCCCCGCGTGGCGGTCAGTGTGCCGGTCAAGGTCCGCTACGAAAGTATTCTGGATTTTCACGAGACCCAGTCGGTCAACATCAGCCGTTCGGGCATGTTCTTGTCGTCCGCCGATCCGCGGCCGGTGGGCACCATCGTCGACTTCGAGCTGGCACTGGCCGATGGCCTGTCGCTGCTTCGGGGCAAGGGCGAGGTCGTGCGCGTGACCAGCGCCCCTATCGTGGGCATGGGCGTGCGCTTTCGTGAGCTTGACGAAGAAGCCCGCCGCTTCCTCGACCGGATAGCTCAGGTCAACGCGGAGGAAGGACGCTCGCCTGCGGTTTCGCTCGACTTTGCCAGTGCGCCCTCCGCGGCGCCATCCCAGTTCAGCTCTTTGCGGGGCGCCACCACGCTGCAACCCGGTTTGATGGTCAGTGGGCGCGACCTCCACGTCAAGCTCACGCCCGCAACGGTCGGCTATTTCACCAACAACCCTCTGCTCAACATACGCCTGGGCGGCTTCGTAGTTCCCAGCGAAGAGAACGTGCCCCTGGGCGCGGTCTTCGATGTGGTGATCGAGAGCTTCGAGGGTCATGCGCTGTTCACCGGCAAGGGCAAGGTGGTGGCCAAGCAAGAACACCGACTCGGGGTTCGCTTGTCCGACGTGGACAAGACCGTGCTCGCGCGCCTGCAGGCCGAGGTCACCCGGCTGAGTCCATTTGGGCGATAAGACAATTCTCACTGTCGAACAGCGGCCGTGATCGGTAAACTATGGCGGTGACTGCGAAGCCTGAGAACAAGAAGACCGAGCAAGACGAAAAGGTCGAAGCCGCGCGCGGCCGTCTGGCTAGCACCGGACGCAATGATCCGTGCTTCTGCGGCTCCGGCAAGAAGTACAAGAAGTGCCACTTGGCCGACGACGAGGCAGCCGCCACGGCGCCGACCCAGGCGCCTGACCCCGACGAAATGCTCGCCGAGGGCTGGCGGCTCTTCGAACAGCGCAGGCCGGCGGCGGCCGAGAAGGAGTTCCGCGCAGCCCTGGCCATCAAACCTGACTGGGCGGACGCCCTGGTCGCCATCGGCCTGGCGCGCCTGCGATCAGGCGACCAGGAGGCTGCACGCAAGGAGTTCAACGAGGTCTTGCGTGTCTCGGAAAAACTGGCGACCGAGCTGCGCGCGTCAGGAGCCAAGGACGCGTTCTCCCGCAAGGAGGCCCAGGCGTATCTGCGCGCCTGCCACGCGCTTGGGTGCCTGGCCTTCGACCAGGAACGCTACCAAGATGCTCTGGTGGATCTCGAGCGCGTGTATGCGGTGGACCAGGACGCGGTGGGCACCGAGGCCCGCCTCATCGCTGGTGCCGCCTTGCTCAAGCTCAAGCGGCCGGCCGACGCCGTGCTGGTTCTGAAAGTCGCCAGCAAGTCAGAAGCCGGGGCAGGACGTGCGCTCATGAGCCTGGGTCTTGCCCACTTTGGCGCGGGCGATCGGGCTGCCGCCCAGGCCGCGATACTTCGCGCACTCGACGCCAATTCCCACTTCGCCTCGGCCCTGCTCGGCCGGGTTCCCGCGCAAGCGACCAACCTGGGGGCTGCCGCGGCCGGCAGCCGCGAGGAGGCCGTGGGCTACGCGCAGACCTTCGGCGATACGTGGGACAAAGAAGCCAAGAGTTTTCTCAAAGAAACTCTGGCCGGCCGATCTGCGAATACCGGCAAGGCTGGTGGCGCTGCCGGCGCGCCGACGGAGTAGCCCACGTGTCCCCCAAGGAACCCGCTGCGCCAGTCGCGCAAGAGCGTCGCGCTTCACGGCGCAATCCGATTCAGGTGCGGCTGCAGCTTGCGGACATGGTCAGCAGTTTTCTGGGCCGCAGCGTGGACGTGAGCCGAGGCGGCCTCTTCGTGGCGTCCCCTGAGACGCGACCGGTGGGCACCTTGCTGCGCGTGCGTGTGCTCGGCCCGCGCGGCGAGGCAGTGTTTGCCGTGGGCGTGGTGGTACGCTGTTTCTCCGACCTGGAAGGCAGCCGCGAGGGTAGCTTGTCGCCGGGCATGGCCATCGCGCTGACCTCGACCAGCGAGGCGTGGGATCGTTTTTGGGAGGACGTCAGCACCACCGATGGCGACGATGACGAGACCAGCGATGACGAGGACGGGGCTTGAGCAGCGCCGGGGCCTTGTTTCCAGTTTCGTCCGAAAAGGCCAATGCCCTGCGCGCGCGGCTGGCCGCCCTGCACATCCAGGAAGAGGACTTGGAAGAAAGCTTCGTGCGTTCCGGCGGCAAGGGAGGCCAGAACGTCAACAAGGTGTCGACCTGCGTGGTACTGGTGCACCGGCCTACGGGAACGTCGGTCAAGTGCCAGCAGGAACGCTCGCAGGGACTCAACCGCTACCTGGCGCGCCAGATACTTGCCGATCGCATAGAGGCCGCGCGGCTGGGCCGGCAAAGCCAGCAACAGCAGGAGAGCGAGCGCATCCGACGGCAAAAACGTCGCCGCTCGCGCCGAGCCAAGAATCGAATGCTGGCGGACAAGCACGCCCAGGGTGCCAAGAAGGCCTTGCGCGGCGGGGTCTCCCGCGACGAGTAGTGTGAAGAGAGCCGAGTATCAGCCGCTTGACTTGCCCGCCGAACACGCCACGCGAACCGCTGCACAGGCCGGCTGGCCGGGGCAGTCGGGTGGGTTGAGCTTGCGCAGTTCGAGGCGCAGGGTGACGGTGGGAAGCTTCGCTGCAAGCGCGTCGATCATGCGGCGCGCCAAGGCTTCCAGAAGACGGTGGGTCTCGCCTGTCCCGATCCCCACGATGATCTCGGCCACTTGCCGGTAGTCGATGGTGTCGGTCAAGCGATCCGTGGCTTGAGCTTTCTCCAGCGGCGCATCGATCTCGATGTCCACTTCGAAGCGGCGCAAGGACCGACGCTCGGCAGCGGTCGCGCCATGGCGTGCCTCGAAGCTGATCTGAGACAAGACAAGCGTGGGCATCAGCTACTAGCCCACTGCAATCTTCGCGTTCAAGTCGCCTCGACCTCGGCTTCCTTGCGCATCTTGCGTTTGATGATTTGGCGTTTGACTGGGCCCACCATATCGATCAACAAGCGGCCGGCAAGATGGTCGAATTCGTGCTGCATGGCCCGGGCGAAGAGGCGACTGCCCTCGACCGTGAATGGCTTGCCCTCGACGTCGAGCGCTTTGAACTCGGCGGTCATGGCCCGCTTCACGGGCACGAATATCCCAGGAAACGAAAGACAGCCCTCATCCCCGGTCTGCGCCTCGTCGGACAACCGGACGATTTCGGGATTGATGAAAGCCATGGGTGGGTCGGTGGGCTGACGGCCCGCCACCTCAGGGTCGACCAGGAAGATGCGCAACGAAACACCGACTTGGATGGCTGACAGTCCGGCTCCCTCGGCCAAGTACATGGTATCCGTCATATTCGCCACCAAACGCTTCAGGTCGTCATCAAAACTGGTGACGTCACGCGACGTCTCACGCAAGCGTGGGTCGGGAAAATGCAGGATGGGAAGAATGGACATTTCAACAGAAAGGATGACATCCGACGACAGAGCAAGCAAGACGCGACAGCGCGGCCCAAGCCCTCAGCCATGGCCTGAAGATCGTTACGACCAAGGCCACGACCTTCCGCGGCTGTCGCGGGATCGTGCCTGGGGAACGCGCGTTGACAACCCTGGATCCCATTCGTAGCTTAGCCATCTTGCTCACTTCACTTCCATGAAGCTCGTCCGATATGCCGAAGCCGATTTGCCGACGGTCCACGGACCGTTCCGGCTCTTCGTGTACCATGAGTCGGTCGAACAGAATGCGACGGGCCCAGCCCATCCGTGTCAGGAGCACGTGGCCATCGTGCGTGGACCCATCCAAGGCAAGGGCCATGTGCTGACTCGGGTACATTCCGAGTGTTGGACGTCGGAAGTCATGGGGTCGCTCAAGTGCGATTGCCGCGAGCAATTTCATGTAGCACTGGAGAAGATCGCGGCCGAGGGCGCTGGCGTGCTGGTCTATCTCCGACAGGAGGGCCGCGGCATCGGGCTGGGCAACAAGATCCGCGCTTATGCCCTGCAGTCTGGCGGCGCCGACACGGTGGAAGCCAACCTGGCGCTGGGTTTCGAAGCCGACGAACGCTCCTACGACATCGCAGGCGCCATCCTGCGCGACTTGGGCGTTCTGTCGGTGCGGCTTATGACCAACAATCCCCTCAAAATCAAGGGACTGGAAGACGCCGGAGTGATGGTGGTGGATCGCGTTTCCCATTGGGTGGGAGAGAATCAGCACAACGCGGGCTACCTGGCGGTCAAGCGCCACAAGATGGGCCACCATCCCGACTCGCCCGCATCTGCGCCAGACCCCATTGCTGTGCTTCGTGCGCTGCCCAAGTCTGGCAAGGGCTAGCGCCAGAACAGGAGATCGCCATTCCTACCGTCGAAGAAGTTCAAGCGGCTCTGGGGCAAGTCAAGGACCCGGCACTGGGCCGGAGCTTGCAGGCAGCGAACATGGTGCGCGAGGTTGGCGTCGACGGCGGCAAGGTTCGCATCAACCTCCAGCTGACCACGCCGGCCTGCCCATCGCGCGACGCGATCGCGGCGTCCATCCGCGAGGCAGTGGGACGACTGGCCGGCGTGGCCGGCGTCGAGGTTGTCTTCTCGGCCGAGGTGGCGAGGCGACTGGGCCCGCAGCGAGAACGGCTGCCGGGTGTCCGCAACATCATCGCGATCGCAGCGGGCAAGGGTGGCGTGGGCAAGTCCACGGTGGCCACCAACCTGGCTGCGGCCCTGCGCCAGCAGGGGGCCCGGGTGGGCATCCTGGACGCCGACGTGTTTGGGCCTTCCATCCCGCAGATGATGGGCAACCCCGAAGTACCGCCTGACGTCGGCGTTGGCCAGAGGATCAAACCCGCGGTCCACCACGGCATCCAAGTGGTGTCAGTGGGCTTCTTCGTCGAGCGGGGCACGGCCATCATCTGGCGCGGGCCCATGGTGCACAAGCTGCTGCAGCAGTTTCTCGAGGATGTCGAGTGGGGTGAGCTGGACTATCTGGTGGTCGATCTGCCGCCAGGAACCGGCGACACGCAGCTTTCGCTGTCGCAGCTCATTCCTGTCACCGGCGCTGTCATGGTCACCACGCCGCAAGAGGTTTCCATTCTCGACGTCGAGAAGGCGATGGCCATGTGGAAGAAGGTGCAGGTTCCGGTGCTGGGCGTGGTCGAGAACATGAGCTACTACCTGTGCCCGTCCTGCGGTCACCGCGACGAAATCTTCTCGCGCGGAGGTGGCCGCCGACTGGCTGAACGCGAAGGCCTGCGCTTCCTGGGCGAAGTGCCGCTTCTGCCCGGAGTGCGCGGCGGCGGTGATGCGGGAGTACCCATCGTGCTGGCCGAGCCGACTTCGCCGGTTGCCCAGCTGTTCGTCAGCATTGCCCAGCAGGTGGCCTGCGCGCTGTCCGTGCTAAACCTGCCCGATCCTGGCACCGGCAAGCGCAGCAGCCGGCTCAGCGTCCTGCCGTGACGCCGCTTGACCCGGGGCCACCAGGGCGACCGCAGGTCTCCCCTACCGACGACGACCCCGGCACCCGTCCCACTGGACCCGACGACGGTGAGAGGGCATCCTTGCCCTGGTGAACGGTCCGATCAATCTGCGCAGGCCCGTCTGGCTGTCACTCGGCCTGTGCGTCGCGATCTTCGCCCCGCGCGCGTACCTGGCCGTGCACGACCAGGGCGTAATCTGGGCCGATGAGATCTTCCAGACCCTGGAACAGGGGCACCGCCTGGCCTTTGGCTATGGACTCGTGCCCTGGGAATTCCAGGACGGCGCGCGTTCCTGGCTTCTGCCCGGGGCAATCGGCGGTTTCATGAAACTGCTGGCCAAGCTCGGGTTCGTGCATGGCCTGAGCCTGGCGATCGGCACCAAGTTGTTATTTGCGGTGGGCGCTGCGATCACTTTCTATCCGATGCTGCGCCTGGCGCATGTCGTGGCGGGCACGGTGGGAACCTTGCTGCTGGGAATTATTGCCGTCGCGTTTCCCGCCAGCCTCCTGTACAGCAGTCGCGCCTTGGCCGAGGTTGCCTGTGCGCCTTTGCTCACCTGGTCGCTGTGGATCCTGTGGCCGTGCGGGCTCGCCTCGCGTTCGCTCGCGTGTCGGCCCGAAGGCAAGACCGGCGTGGCACGGGCGACCGTCTGGCGCTTGCTTGGCGCCGGTCTCCTGTTTGGCTTGGCAACAGTACTCCGTTGCCAAAATGGTGTGCTGCTGGCCGCGCTGGTCCTCATCGTGCTTGCCCGGTGCAGGCTGCGCGCCGCCATCGCCCTGGCGGCTGGTGGCTTCGCCGCTTTGATCTTTGGCGGCCTTCTGGATTGGGTGACCTGGGGCAAGCCGTTCCAGTCAATCATCGAGTACGTCCGCTTCAACTTGATCGAAAAGGGGTCCGAGCTGTGGGGCATTTCGCCGCGGAGCTTTTACTTGCACACCATGCTGGCCAGCAATGGGCTGGCCCTGCTGGCCCTGGTGCTGGGTTTTCTCGCCGGGCTCGCGCGCACATGGCCTGTCGCTGTGTTGACCCTGCTGTTCCTCGCGATGCATTCCCTGTTTCCTCACAAGGAGCTACGTTTCCTCTATCCTGCGCTGCCGCTCTTTCTCACCTGCGCCGCGGTGGGGCTGGCCGTGCTCATCAACAAACTTCCCTTGCTACGCGCCCAACCTGCGACCAGCGCAATAGTGGTGGGCATGGTCATGCTGGCCGCTTTTGGCCTGCGCGCTCGCCGTGTGACCTTCGATGACATTGGCCAGGGGAGCCCGGTGCCCGGCGAGATTGGTTCCCCGACGACCAGCGCCTGGGGTTGTCTTGATGCACAGAATCGGCTGCTGGCCGAAGCTGGACGCCACGCCGATCTCTGTGGTCTGGTCATGCCCAACGTGAACGCATACTGGACTGGAGGCTACAGCTACCTGCACCGCCGCGTGCCGCTGCTGTGGTGGCCGGGGCTCGACGCGGCCAACTACGCCCTACTGGTTCCAGGACAGAAGCTCAGCGACACTCGCTACAAGATCGTCACGCAAGTGAGCGGCTACGCACTTCTTCGTCGGGATGGTCCTTGCCGGCCGGTGCGCGGCCCCCTGGGTACCTTCGGACGGCTGATTCCCGTGGGAGTGGTCCCATGATTGGGCTTGCAGGTCGATGGAGCCGCATGGTCGGCGCGCTTTCGGGATGGCGTCCGGGCGTGTACCTGTTCATCGCGGTGACCTGTTTCTACTTCGCGACCATGAGCCGCGAGGTGCCCTGGGGCGACGCGCGGCCTATCTACGAAGTCGCGGAGTCCATGGTGCACGGCGAAGGCATCGCGGTGCCCAACCGCTGGCCCTCGGATGCGCCGCCGGGCCGCGGTGGCAGGTTCTATGCGCCCCAGCCCTGGCTCCCGTCTCTGCTGCACGTGCCGGGCGCGGCCCTGCGCAACGTCCTGGGGTACCTTCACCCGGGCCAAGAAAAGGCGTACTTGCTGACGGTTCTTGCCTGCCATCTGGCTGGAACGCTGCTGGGCGGTCTGGTGGCGTGGTTGTTTTTCCGCCTCTGCCTGCGCCACGGCGCCTCCCCGCCCATGGCCGGTTTCGCGGCGATTCTGTTGGCAGCCGGGAGCATCGTCTGGGTGTACGCCCGCTATCCCTTCAGCGAGATCGCCCAGATCGCCTGTTTCACCGGCTTCTTCCTGGAGTTGTCGCAGCTCCTCGAACGGCTCGACCGGCGCACGGCACTGGCCGCGGGCGTGTGGGCTGGCCTGTTGCTGAACACCAAGTACATCTACGCGCTGTCGCTTCCCGGCGCCTTGTTGTTGGTCGTGCTGGTGCATCGCAAGACTCTGCATTCGCTGGCCCAGGCGCTCGTCAGCGCGGGCTTGGGGTTCTTGCCAGGACTGATCATGGTCCTGCTCTACAACTTCCTTCGCTTCGGCTCGGTCACTAACACCGGCTACTCCAAGGTGGGCTATGTGATGGTGGAGAACGTGCTAGTCAGCGCGTGGGGTTTCCTGTTTTCGCCGGGCAAGAGCATCTTCCTCTACTCGCCGCCGCTGCTGCTAGCGGTACTCGGCTTGCCTCGCTTCTGGCGCAGTCATCGCTGGAGCGTGCTGGCCATGCTTGCCACCATCGCGCCGGTGCTGCTGTTCTACTGCCGCTCTCCCTCCTGGCCGGGTGACTTCGCCTGGGGTCCGCGCTACGCGGTCTTTGCGATTCCCGTGCTGTTACTTCCTGCCGTCAGTTTTCTCGCGACCGCGCGCCGGCCCGGGCGCTCGCTGGCGGCCGCAGTGCTGGTGCTCGGCCTGGGC
>Ga0182027_10008814_pt1 | contig 14615 bp, 10 predicted proteins | sample 712E1DmetaG_FD_121300 | JGI IMG/M metagenome (GOLD analysis project Ga0182027, IMG submission 121300) | Permafrost microbial communities from Stordalen Mire, Sweden - 712E1D metaG (Illumina Assembly) | ecosystem: Environmental > Terrestrial > Soil > Wetlands > Permafrost | place: Sweden... | reverse complement strand
TTTTCGGCAAACCGGGGAAAAAGGAAAAAACGATCAGTTTCATTAACAAATGACTTCATCTTGATTGATGTACCATGCTACTTTTCTACAAAAACAAGAGTTTTCTGCCGGACACTAATTAGCCTTAATTAGCCTTAAGTTTGACCTTAATTGACCATCGTTTCTTGGCTGAATTGATGCCCCGTAGCGGCGCCCGGCAGAGCGCCCCATAAGAATGTCCAGTGAAATGACAGAGATTCATAAGAGCATGGATTGACCGTTCGCCGCGCCCGTCCGTCCTCGAAACGTCCTGTCATTAACCCAAGGCGGTGAGGCTGGAACCAAAAGAACAGAACCACGGATTTCACAGATTTCACGGATAGGGAATACGCAGGCAGGCTTCCCGATTCGGCATCGGGAAACCGCCCGGCCCCCGGAGGCCTTCCCGATTCGGTATCGGGATCCCTGCCTCCATCCGTGCCATCCGCGCCATCCGTGGCGGACTCCCCGTCAAACTGGGGGATTCCGGCGCCCTGCGGCGCAAGGCGGCTGGGCGGTTTGCTCCGGGCAAACCGTTGCCGATCCGGAATCGGGAGCCGGCTCCCGCAGTTCATATAAACCGCCCGCATCACGTATCTATATTAGAATATAAGGCATTTTTGTCAACGGAAATGAGCACAATATTGCAGATTGTTGTAACTCTATGATTACCAGCCACTTGCGTATAGAATCAGAGGCCGGAGGCCGGAGGGCCCGATTTGAGCCTCGCAGCTTTTGGCTTGGCCGGTTGTTCCACGCTTGGAGCGGCGTTTCCAAGGAACCCGGAAAGGACAAAAAGGACGGAAAGGACGGAAGGGACGAAAAGGACCGAGTTGCCCGCATCGGCCTACCGCAGAGGGTGTGGCATGTTGTCCCCGGGAATATGAAATATGCGGGTTAAACCCCGGCGGCAAAGGTCGAAAGCGTTTCCATTGCGCGTTGTGTCAGAGTTTCCGCTTCCGTATGATTGAGCGTGCGCTCGCCAAATTTTCTCAAAAATTGCGCTTCTTGTTCACCGCGGTAATGTTCATAAGCGGCCACGGTTTTTTCAATGACAAATTTGTCCGTTGGCACGCGAAGGACATAATAGTCGGGCTTGGCTGCGTACATCAGGAATTCCGCCTCGGCTCGCGAAGGACACATAATGACCTGGCCGTCGGTGTCAACGAGTTCTTGCTGCATGAGCATGGCGTGGCCGAGGTGAAGGGGCTTGCCGGTGACATTGATTTCTTTGAAGGTGTTTGGTTTGCGGCCGTCAAAGCCTTGCGGCCAAAATGCCTCGGGAAAATTGCGCGCGACATCGGGCAAAACCTCCTCAATCACTTCGGCAAGCATCTTCTCCGTGTCCCGCTCGGCGCGGCCGGCGACGCGCAACGCGCGCATTTGCGCAATCTTACGCCGCTCGGCAATTAGCTGCACGAGGCCGGCATAAATCTTGGGCAAAACTTTCGGAGGCAAGCCCAATGCTCCAAGCACTAGAAGATCGAGAGCGCGACGATCCTCCTTCTTAACTTCGCGTTCGAAGGAAATCACGTCTCGTTTTGCCAGCTTATCAAAGGCATTTGTAATTGCTGCACTCTCTTTTGAAGTCAATCGCGTCGGATCGGGAACGATCATGTAAAATTTGGCCTCTTCCGCCGGTGTATCCAAAAGGCCATCGCCCAAGTCAACTCTTCCTATAACTTCAATGAAAAACAAGACCGGCGTCGAATTCATTAAAGCGGCAAGCAGTTTCGCAGGAATTTCCTTCTTTGGATAAATGCGAACGGTGCGTTGATCGGCACAAATCGGTTTCGTTGAGAAAAGAACCCGATGATATTGGTCGTGCGACAAAGGCCAGAAAAGTTGGGCCGGTTGAATATCGTGGAGACGATACCAATTGGGATCGCCTTCCGACCAACTTTTCCCCTCCCTGTTCCTCTGGTTTTCGCCCCAGGCAATGTACTTGAGAGCGTGGCTCTTTTTTGCCCGATGTAATTCCTCTTTGGTTTGTGTGCAGAAAAAGAACTTTTTCTCCAACTCAACTCCAGCCACAGCCGGAGATCGGTGTTGCTTCGTTGATTTTAGAATCGGCATCAAAAATTCCTTTTCGATTTGCCAGAAAGAAATTCTCTCTTCATCCAAATAGAAAAATTCGTTTCGCCCGGTCCTTTGCCCGCGCTTGATTTCTTTCGTCACGGCGCTCAAAGGCACAAGTGCCTTTCCGGCATTTTCCAAAATCTCAAAGAACACATCCGGCGCGCGAAGCAAAGGTCCCCACTTCACCGTTTTTCCTTCAGCTTCCACTTCGGCCAGCAGCTCCGCCTGCGATTTCATTCGTATGCGAAAATCCTCGTCTTCATAAGCGCGCAAGCCGGCCGTCAGTTGACGCGTTTCTCGTTGGGTGTGAGAGTGCTCGATTCGGTGGACCAATGTTGCGATATGCTGCCAGCGTTCGAGCGGGTAAAGTTTCAAGTCCTGCGGAATGAGTTGCCCAAGAGGACGCTTGACTTTTACGAATTTGACGGCGTTGGCGGCGCGCGCGGCGGCGTTTTCACAGCGTTCGAGAATTGTCACGACGGTATTAACGCTGCTGTCCTCAAACCACGGCTCGCACCGGCTCTCCAAAATGGCGACGAGTTTGAATTTACGGAGAAAAAACTTCTGCAATTCGCAGCCATAAGCGACATCCAGCCATGAATTGGAGGTAATGAACCCAAGACGTCCGTCACTCTTGAGGAAACGCGCCGTATGAAAGAAAAGGTAGGCGTAGATGTCGGCCTGGCCGGACAATTTGTTTTCGCCATTTTTGAACAATTCGCCATATTCGGAGCGCCACTCCTTTTCCAATACCTGATCCAATTTTCCCCTATAGCCTTTGACCTTTTGTTCGATAAGTTCCTGGCGGATGAAGGGGAAATTTCCAACGGCGGCGTCAAAACCTGGAATGGTCTCGGTGATTTTGGCATTCGGATCAATATTGGGCCGGGGCGGCGGAAAATCAAATTTGTCGCCGACCTTAACGTCGAAAAAATCCCTGTGAACGACGCGCGGGAAATTCGCGTATTCGCCGATGTCGCGGGAAAAAAGATTGATGGTGGCAAGCTCGGCCGGAAACGCCGCGATGTCCACGCCCCAGATTTGGGAAAGGAGCTGCAAGTGATTGAATCCGCCCAGCTTGTGTTTCATGTCGTAGGCACGCACAAGAAATGTCCCGGTGCCGCAAGTCGGGTCCATGACGATGTCTTTGGGCGAACGGACGCAAAAACCAAGAACCAGGTCGGCCAGATTGGTGGAGGTGAAGTATTGACCAAGGGTGTGACGTTCCCCGGTCGGAATCAGTTCCTGAAAAACCGTGCCGATGACGTCTTCGGGCATCTGTGAGAAATTGTAACGCTGCAAATCAGCGATCAGATTTTCCAATTCCATGGCGGCAAATTCAGGAATCGAAATCCGGTCAGTGATGTCTTCGATGAAAACGGCCTGGTAATCAATCGCCCGTGCCTGCGCCAAAAATTCAGCCAGCCTGCCCTGAAATTTGGCTGCGGAGATTCCTGCGAAATCCATCGCCGGCAACGCATGGGATCGGCGCATCGCCTGATAAAAAATGATTTTGGCGAGCAACCGATAAACCGCCTGACGGGCGATGATTTCATTTTCATTAGGAGCGCCGGATTTGATGCCTTGTTTGACACGCCACGCTTCAATTTCGGCATTGAAATTCTTGTCGCGGGCGCGCGAGCCGGCCAGGGATCGGGCAAAAAGCGGCGCCAGTGTGTTGGTGGCCTCGCGCAACTTGCCGACGAAGAAAGTGGTGTCGAGATCCACCTGGTGAAAATGGCCTTCGCGCTTGGCCCGGGCCAGCAAGTCGAGAATTTCCAGCGCGCGGTCGCGCAGGATAATTTCCCTTGTTTTGTTTGTGATGTCCTGCACGCCCGTAATTTGTGTCAGCGGCGGGAACTTGTCGTAAGCCACAAGGGAATTGGTAAAAAGTTCACCTTCGCGCGGAACCCGCCAGACGATGGTGTCACGCATGTTCCAAGTGACGAAATAGTCGGCATGAAGCGCGCGGGCCTTTTCCGCGGCGTTTTTTAGCAACTCAGCATCCCGCACGTCCGTTTCCGGCGTCTTCAACTCGAAATTTGCAAAGGCGAGGTTCGCCGCCCGGTTAAGCCAGATAGCGCCATCAAGGAACAGGGTTTTGTCACCTATCTTGATGCTGGTTTCTCCGCTGACGGATTCAAAAGGATGGCCACCCCGCGCAAAAGCGGAGTCCATCCACTGATAGACTTTGCTCGCAAATTCCCGTTCGTTGGCACTCAGGTCTGGCATGGTCGTTATAGGGCGGACATTAAGAGGAAAATGTGCCCGCGTCAATCCTGCTCGTAACTATTCAGGTAGGGACAGCGCGCCGCGCTGTCCGCGCCACGTCCAGCGGCGCAATGGATCGCCCGCCCCGGACGCCTCGGCGAGGCGTCCCTACCTGAATAGTTACTCCTGCTCTGAACTGATGTTGATTTCCTTGAGGCGAAGGCAGGAGGCCTGGCGCGACGGGTCGCCCCACGGCTCCAATGCGGGTTCGCTCTGGGCGCAGCGCGGTTCGGCGTGGACGCAGCGGGGATGGAAGGGGCATCCGGGCGGCGGGTTCAACGGGGACGGCGGATCGCCGGGCAGGAGGACGCGGGCGCGGGCGGATTCGCGCCGGGGATCGGGGATGGGGATAGCACCGATCAAGGCCCGGGTATAGGGATGAAGGGGTTGCTCGAAGACGCGGGCGGCGGGGCCGATTTCCACGATTCTGCCGAGGTACATGACGGCGATGCGGTCTGAGATATGTTTGACAACGGAGAGGTCGTGGGAAATGAAGATGAGGGTCAGGCGCATTTCGCGGGAAAGGCCGGCGAGGAGGTTGATGATTTGGGCCTGGATGGAGACATCGAGGGCGGAGACCGGTTCGTCGGCCACGAGGAGTTGCGGCTCGACGGCCAAGGCCCTGGCAATGGCGATGCGCTGGCGCTGGCCGCCGGAAAATTCGTGGGGGTATTTGCCCCGCGCGCCCGGCGGCAGGCCGACTTTCTGAAGAAGGGCGGCAACGCGGGCGGGGAGTTGGGCGGCGGGAATTTGGCGGTGCGCCCGCATGGCCTCGGCCAGGGCGCTGAAAACGGTCATGCGCGGATTGAGTGAGGCGTAGGGGTCCTGAAAGATCATCTGGAAGGCGGAGCGGGATTCGCGCAGGACGCGTCCGCGCAGGCCGGTGAGGAGGCGTCCGTCGAGGGTGACGGTGCCGGCGGTGGGGTGGATGAGTTGGAGGACGGTTCGGCCGAGAGTGGATTTGCCGCAGCCGGATTCGCCGACCAAGCCGAGGATTTCGCCCTGGCGCAGGGAAAGTGAGACGCCGTCCACGGCTTTGACGGTGCCGGCATGGCGCTTGAAGAGGAAACCTGTTTCCATGGGGAAATGGGTTTTTAGGTTTTCAATTTGGAGGAAGGGGTGGGGCATGGGAGGATCCAGTTATTTGGCTTCCAAGTTACTCGGAAGGGACGGAAGGGACGGAAGGGACGGAAGGGACGAAAGGGCGGAATGGTTCTTAATCATAATCTTAATCTTACTCTTAATCTCTTTCTCTTTGAGATTAAGATTAGGATTAAGATTAAGATTGAGATTAAGAAAAGGCCGGAGCGTCATGGCGTGATTTCCTTCCTTTGCACGCGGAGGCAGGCGGTGGAATGGGCGGGGGCGGTTTCGCGCAGTTGGACCGGTTCGCGCGAGCAGTAGTCCACGGCGTGGGCGCAGCGGGGAGCGAAGGGACAGCCGGGCAGCGGATGATGCAAATCGGGCGGCGCACCGGGTATGGTGTAGAGTTCGCCGCCCTTGGGCTGAAGGGCGGGAATGGATTTTTGCAGGGCGCGGGTATAGGGATGTTGGGGCTGGTAGAAAAGATCGGCGATGGCGGCGCTCTCCATGACTTGACCGGCATACATGACCAGCACACGGCGGCAGAGGCCGGAGACGATGCCGAGGTCGTGGCTGATGAGGATGACAGCCATGCCCAATTCGCGCTGCATGTTGCGGATCAAGTCGAGAATCTGCGCCTGGACGGTGACATCCAGCGCGGTGGTCGGCTCGTCGGCAATCAACAGGTCCGGTTTGTTGATGAGGGCCATGGCGATCATGACGCGCTGGCGCATGCCGCCCGAGAATTGGTGGGGGTACATATTGAGGCGTTGGGCGGGGTCGGAAATGCCGACCTGGCGGAGGATGGCCACCGCCCGCCTGCCGGCGGAACGGCGGTTCATTTTTTTATGAATGAACAAGGGCTCCATCAATTGTTCGCCAATGCTGAGGTAGGGATTGAGGGAAGTCATCGGGTCCTGGAAGATCATGGCAATCTGGCGTCCGCGAATCGAGTTGAGTTTGCGGGCGGAGCAGTCGAGCAAATCCACGTTTTCGAACATGGCGACGCCGCTTTCGATGCGGGCTGGAGGCATGGGGAGGAGGCCCATCAAGCTGTAGCAGGTGACCGATTTTCCAGAGCCGGATTCGCCGACGATGCCGAGGGTCTCGCCGCGTTCGAGATGGAAGGAGACGCCGTTGACGGCGCGCAGGACGCCGTCGCGGGTGTGAAAGGCGGTGGCCAGATTGGTGACGGTGAGCAGGCGCATGTCAATCCTTGGAACCGCGGACGTCGAGGGCGTCGCGCAAGCCGTCGCCCAGGAAGTTGAGCGAGAAGAGAGTGAGGGCCATGACCAGGCCGGGATAGAGCAGGAGCCACGGGTATTCTTCCATCACCTCGGCGCCTTCCTTGATGAGCACGCCCCAGGAACTGTGCGGCGGTTGCACGCCCAATCCCAGGAAACTTAAAAAGGACTCCAGCAAAATGACATCCGGTATGGTGAGGGTTGTGAAGACAAGGATCGGGCCGAGCAAATTGGGGATGATGTGGCGCAAAATAATGCGGCGGCGGCTCAGGCCCAGGGCGTGGGCGGCTTCAACAAATTCGCGGCGCTTGAGGGACATGACTTGTCCGCGGACGATGCGGGCCATGGTGAGCCAGGAGACGGCGCCGATGGCGACGAAGAGCAAAATGATGTTTTGGCCAAAGAACACCATGAGGAGAATGACGAATATGACGAAAGGCAGGGCATAGAGGATGTCCACGGCGCGCATGAGGACCATGTCGAGTTTTCCGCCGACGAAACCGGAAATCGCGCCATAGAGAACTCCGATGGTCAGGGAAACGAGTGTCGCACAAAGGCCGACCATGAGGGAAATTTTTCCGCCGTAGAGAAGCCGGGCCAGCAAGTCGCGTCCCAGGGGATCGGTCCCCAGCCAGTGGCGGGCGCCGGGAGGCGCGGGGCCGAGGACCAAGTCTTGTTGCTCGTAAGTGAAGCCGACGACGCGAGGGCACAGGAGAGGCTCGGAAAAACAAAGCGCGGCCAGCAGGGCGACCACGATCGCGCCGAAGATGGCGAGCTTGTTCTTGAAAAGGCGCCGCCGCGCGTCGCTCCAGAACGACACACCCGCTTCGGCGGGTTCGGCGGCGCCGGGCGAATCGTCAATAGGGTTCGGGGCGGTTGTCATTCAAAACGCAGTTTGGGGTCCAGCCACACCATCACGACATCCACGACCAAATTCAGGACGATGACGAACAGGGCGTAGAAGAGGACCGAACCCATGACCATGAAATAGTCGCGATTGAAAGCGGAGGTGACAAAGAAGCGGCCCAGGCCGGGCACGCCAAAGATGGTTTCGACCACAAACGAACCTGTCAACAATCCGGCGACCGCCGGGCCGAGGAAGGAGACGACCGGCAGGATGCCGCCGCGCAAGGCGTGTTTGAAGAGGACGCGCGCGCCGCCGGCCCCTTTGGCGCGGGCGGTGCGGATGTAGTCCTGATGCAGAATTTCCAGCATCCCGCCGCGGGTCAGGCGGGCGACGTAGGCGGCGTAGTAGGCCCCGAGCGTCAGCGCCGGGAGCACGCGGTCGCGGGGAAGGAACCAGCCGGCGGCGTTGAACCAATCGAGGTGGAGCGCGAAGGCGGAAATCAAGAGCGGCCCCATAACAAACGTGGGCACGCAAATTCCGATCATCGCGAGGGACATGGGCAGATGATCCAGCGCGCTGTTTTGTTTGAGGGAGGCGGTCAACCCGGCGGCCAGACCGAGAACAAGGGCGACCAACAGCGCTTCGGCCCCAAGTTCCAGCGAAGCGGGAAAAGCGTCGGCGATGATTTCATTGACAGTGCGGCTGGGGTATTTGAAGGAGGGGCCGAGGTTGCCCTGCAAGAGGTGCTTCATCTGGAGGAGATATTGCTGGAAGAGCGGCTTGTCCAGGCCGTAATGCGCGGCCATGCGGGCCTTGATATCCGGAGGGATATTCTTTTCGCTGTCGAAGGGGCCGCCCGGGGCCAGGCGCATCATGAAGAAAGTGGCGGTGGCGATGATGAACATCACCGGAATCGTTTCCAAGAGGCGGCGTGCGACGAAGCGAAACATGTGCGGGTTATTTTTGAGGCTCCAGCCAGACATCCTTGTAATCGTAAATATCGAGCGGGTTGGGCGCCCAGTTTTTCACATCAGGCACGATGAGGCGCGGCCGGGTGTAGATGTAGATCGGCATGATGGGCATTTCGTCCATGAGGATGGCTTCGGCTTTTTGGTAGGCGTCGTATCGCGCGGCCTGGTCCTGAGTGTGGGCAACGACTTCGACCAGACGGTCGTATTCCGGGTTGCCCCAGCCGGTCTGGTTGTTGCCGCCGCCGGTGATGCTCAATTCGAGAAAGGAACTGGCGTCGTCGTAATCGGCGCCCCATCCGGCGCGGGCAATGTAGTAGTCCATGTGTTCGGTGGAATCCAAATAGACCTTCCATTCCTCGTTGCGCAAAAGGATGTTGATGTTGAGGTTCTTCTTCCACATTTGCTGCAAGGCCTCGGCAATCGGCTTGTGGCTTGCGCCGGTGTTGAAGAGGACTTCAATGGTCGGAAAATTCTTGCCGTCCGGGTAACCCGCCTCGGCGAGCAGTTGGCGGGCGGCGGCGGGGTCTTCCTTGAGTTGGGCTTTTGCAGTGTAGCCGGCGGTGTCCGGAGGGGTGAGACAGAAGATGGGCTGCTCGCCGGCGCGCGCGACCATGTCGCAGATGGCGCGGCGGTCAATGGACATGGCGAGGGCCTGCCGCACCCGCTTGTCGTTGAGGGGCGGCTTGGTGACGTTAAAGCGATAGTAGTAGGTGGACAGGAGGGGATAGTCGTTAAGGAGGTCGGGTTTGAATTTGCGATAGAAGGCGACTTTTGACGGAGGGGCCTGCTGGTCAGTATGAAGCTGGCCTGAGCGGAACATCCGTTCGGCGGTGTCGTAGTTTTCCTCGGGATCAAAGTAGATCGAGTTCAGCCGCACGTCTTTGGCGCCCCAGTAGAGCGGGTTTCGCACCACCAAGATATGGGAATTGATTTTCCATTCCTTCAACAGGAAGGGGCCGTTGCCAACCAGACGGCCGGGCTTGGTCCAGGGATTGGTGGGATCGTCCAAGGCGCCGTATTTTAGGATGGTGGCAATGGGGACTGGATACCAAGTGTTATGCACCATCATCGCGAGCAACCAGGGCGTTGGGCTGCTAAGAGTCACCTCGAAAGTATAAGCATCGCGGGCCTTGAATCCGACCTCGTCATAATTGGTGATCTTGCCCTCATTGAAGGCCTGCGCATTGGTGACCGGGTAGAACATGTAAGCGTACTGCGCCCCCAGCGCCGGCAGCAAGACGCGATGATAGGATTCCAGGAAGTCGCGAGCCGTGACCGGGTCGCCATTGGACCAGCGGGCGTTTTTGCGCAGGTGAAAGGTATAGACTTTTCCATCCGGCGAAATGTCCCATCGTTCGGCCACCCCCGGCACGGGCGAGGAGTCCTTGGGGGCGGGGTCCACCAGGCCCTCGAACAAGGTGATCATAATATCATGTTCCGGCTCCCCGGTTTCCACCTGCGGGTCCAACCCGGCCGGTTCGGCGCCGTTGCCGATGCGCAGCATCCCTGCGCGGTCACCGGCTTGCACCAGGGTCTCGCGCCGCCCGCAGCCGGCGGCCAGGGCAATGAGGCAGAGGGCGATTAGGGCGGCATGGCCGGGACGAGTCAAGAAGAAATACATGGCCTTCCCGCCTTACAGTTTCGCCCGCAGGCCGTTGGTGATGCCGGTTCTTTTCATAAACTCAGATCACGCCAGTTTTGGGGCAATGTCCCCATCCAGAATTTCCTTCACGGTGAACGGGACGATGATGCGGTGTTCCTCCCGAAAGAAGCGGCCAATTTCCTGCATGGCCTCCTCCGAATAGTCAAATGAAACGAAGAAGCCTTTTTCGCACTTCGCCCGCCGCATGGCCGTTTCAAAGGCGTCTATGTCCGGCCTGCCGGTCTTGTCTTTTTGTTTGACCTGCACCGCGAAGAACCGTTCGTCCAGCGGCAATTCATCCAGCCCGGTCTGGCGCGGGCCCTCCAGGGCGGACACCGGGAAAATGCGACCGTCAATCCCCTTGTCGCCGACTTGCGATTTGTTTTTGATGCCGCCCAGGGCGACAACCGCCCAGTTCTCAAATTCAAACGGCGGAAGTTCGCGCAACCTCTTCTCAGTCCACGGCAGGTTGAGCATGACAAATCCACGCCCGATCTTCCAGAGTTTCTCCTCAAGGGGCAATCCGCAATCCTTATGCAAGCGTTTTGCCATGACGCGGCAAGCGGTGGGGGAAATGTCAATGCCGATCCACTGCCGCTTCAAATTCTGCGCGGCCACCAATGCGGTGCCACAACCGCAAAAGGCGTCCAAAACGATGTCGTTCTCGTTGCTGCTCATCTTGACAATGCGGTCGAGCAAGGCGAGCGGCTTTTGAGTCGGATAGCCAAGCCGTTCCCTGGCTTGCGAATTGATGGGCGGGATGTCGGTCCAAACGCTGTCGAAAGGGCGTCCCTCTTGTTCGTCAAGATACCGTTTCATGCGTGGCACAGCGCCGGGGCTGGGTTGAACGACCAAGCCGTTGGCGTATGCATCTTGCATCCGGTCCTTCGTCCAGCGCCAAACCTTTGTCACGCCCAAGAATTCATAGGTCAAGTTTGGCCGCGCATGGCTGGGATTGGTCAAATTGTCCAACTGATAAAGCCGACCATCCGGGTCACGATGGCAATACTTCGCGGCGGTTTTTTCATCCAAGTTTTCCGGGTCATAAGGATTGTACGGCCGGTTGAATGTGATTTCGCCTCCGCCCCCGTAGTAAAAAATCGTGTCGTGATTATTCGGCAAACCCTTAAAGGCCAGTCCTTTGGAAGAGGTTCGCCGCCAAATGATCTCACATTGGAAATTATTCTCGCCCAGGATGTGGTCGAGCATGATTTTGACGTAATGGCTGGCGTGCCAGTCGCAGTGATAAAAAAAACTGCCGGTCTTTTTCAGCACACGGGCCAGTTGAACGCAACGGGGGCGCATGTAGTCAATGTAGGCCTGGGTGGATTCATGGCGGTCCTCAAAGGACCGCTTTTCCTTCGTCTCACCCCAAAACACTTCGTAATTGCGGTTGGAGTTGAACGGCGGGTCAATATAAATCAGGTCAACGCATTCGTCGGGGAAGTTCGGAAGCTGGTCCAGGTTGTCGCCGCAATAAATGACGCGTGTATCCAGCAAGGGCGAAGGCCGGCCTGCAATTGCACCTGGTTTCGATTCCACGTTTGAGGATTGATCGTCCATGCCTGTTCAAATGTTCAGTTAGTTGTTTTCACGGAGGGGCGGTGCTTCCACGTTGGAGATGCCGATTTTTTTCAGGAACGGGTCAATGGATTCCGGGCGGCCCAGGAATTTCCCGATGGAAATTTGGACGTCGCGCGAGCCGCCCTGCTCGTAAATCTCCCGGCGCAGGCGCCGCCCGGCGGTGCGGTCAAAAAAGCGGTCGGGCGCGTTTTCAAAGACCGTCGCCATGTCCGCCGCGATGGCGTCGGCCCAGGCGTAGCCGTAGTAGCCGGCGTCGTATCCCATGAGATGCCCGAAGTAGGCGACAAAGGCCGTGTCGGGCGGTTCGGGATAGAAGGTCTGGCCGGCAATTTTGTTGGCGAGCGGGACGGTTTCCTGCTCGTTGCCGGCGTGGATTTGCGTGTGCAACGCCAGGTCCGCCAGACCGAAGGAAAGCTGCCGCCGGTAGTAATTCCCCTCCGTCGCGAGTTTGGCCTCCTTCAATTTGCCGAGTATTTCGGCGGGGATCTTCTTGGACGGGTCGCGATAATCGGCCGCGAAGCTGTCCAGGACAGTTTTGTCCCAGGCCCAATTTTCGAGCATTTGCGATGGGGCCTCGACGAAATCGCCCGGCACGCTCGTGCCGGCGAAGCGCCCGTATTTGGCGCGCGTCAAAATGCTGTGCATGGCGTGGCCGAATTCGTGGAAAATAGTGACGACATCCTCATGGGCCATGAGGGAGGGCTTGTCGCCTTCCGGCGAAGGGAAGTTGCAGATCAAGGCCGAGGTGGGCCGCTGATATTTGCCGTCCGGCAGCAATTTGCCGTCAATGAGGCTGAATTCGGCGAAATGATTGAATTTGCCTTCGCGCGGGAACATGTCCAGATAGAACAAGCCCATCGGTTCGCCGGTGGAGGCATCGGAGACGGCGTAGAGCTGCAAATCGGAGACCCACTTGTAGGGGGGCTGGATCCACTGGAATTTCAGGCCGAAAATGCGCTGGTAAATCTCGAACATCCCCCCCAGGACGCTTTGGTAGGGGAAATAGACCCGCAGCGCCTCCTCGTCCACCGTGTATTTTTCCTTCTTGAGTTGATTGGCGTAATAGCGCCAGTCCCACAAATGGATTTGGGCGTTGGTGTCGCCGGTCTCCTTCACCTTCATGGCGCGGAATTCGGCCGTTTCGGCGTCAAACTTCGGCTGAAGCCCTGTCTTCAACTGTTCCAAAAAGTCCGCCGCGCGCCCGCCGGTTTTGGCCATCTTGATCTCCGTCTGGAAATCGGCCCAGTTGGTGTAGCCCAGCTTGTGCGCAATGGTGTCGCGCAGAACGAGGACTTGCTGGAGGATGGGAACATTGGCGGCGCGCGCCAGGTTCTCGCGCGCGGTTTCCAACTTCAGGCGCGTGGCTTCGGACTTCGCGTTCTCCATCACGGTCAGATAGTGCCAGGTGATGTTGGCCATGACGGAATAAGAGCCGTCGCTAGTCTTGACATCTTCCCGGTTCAGAAAATCCGCCGGCACGCCCTCCAATTCCGCCCTGGTGAAAATGAGCTTCTGCTGCGCCTTGTCTATATTGTCGCCGAAATCCGTTTCCAATGCGGAGAGCTTTTTGCGGAGGCTTTCCACCTCGTCCTGCTGGCTCTTGGGAAGGGCCAGGCCGGCGCGGCGGTAGTCGCGCAGGGTTTCCTCCAGCAACTTGGCGTCCTCGCCGGTGAGGTTTGGCTTGGTGTCGGCGTAAGCCATGATGGACTGGAAGACATCCTGGCGATAATCCAGGCTGACGAGCCATTGGTTCAGAGTCTTGGTTTGCTCCTCGGCGGCGTCGCGAAGCGCGGCGTTGGTGCTGGTCTGGCGGATGATTTCGAGGCGGTTCACGGTGAGGCTGGCCTGGTAACTCGCATCGTCGAGCGCGCGCACCGTATTGATGAATGTGACTTGGGCGGGGGGCAATTTGCCGATCCGGTCCAGCGCCTGATTTCCCAGGGCGATGGTTAATGCCACCGATTGGGCGATGGCATTGGTCGTCGTTTCAAACACGGGCAGGCTGATGACCGAATTGAACTTTGCCGCCACCCGCTGATAATCGGCCAGAGTGCTTGGGGTCATGTCGGGAGAATTGGAATCCTGCAAGCCGGCGGAGCATCCGGCCAAAATGCCGGCCAGCGCGAAAGTCAAAATTCGTTTGGATTTCATGGATAGTGTCGGGACAGACTGAATCTGGCGGGATGAATACCATTTCGAATCATCAAAGGAAACTCTTTTTTGGCTTCATTGACCTTAATTGAGGCTCGTTTTGGCCTCGATGGACCCTTCGCCAGGGGCGCAGGACAGAGTTCTTCGTGTCTTCGGTAGGGCGTCCCGATTCTGAATCGGGAGCCGCCCAAGAATTCAGGGCAGAGCAGCAGCTCTGCCCTACCGGGAGGGCGAAGAAATCTGTCCTGCGCCCCTTCGCCAGAAAGTGACAAGAAATACGTTGCGCTGCATGACAGGATGGTGTTAATCTCGCGGTCGAACTTAGCACGGCCGGGGATTGGGAAATTGGTTCTTGTGAGAATTGCTAAAATCAGGCAATCGTCAACCGAGACGAAGCCGGGACGCAAGAGTATGCGCCTCGCCTCCACCGTTGTGCCCCGCTTTCAGCCAAAACTTCGCGGTTTATCCTGTTTGAGAGAAATTGCACAACCAAGCGGACCTCTTGCTTCCCCAGGCCGCAGCGCATCTCAAAAGGTCACCTCCGTGAATCGGAAAGAAAAGGGGTCAGGCCATAGATTGGTTCATTTAATCCTTTACATTCGGCCTGCGACATGAGAAAAGCAAACAATGCCGCGCCAACTGCGAATCGATTTTCCTGGAGCCATCCACCATGTGATGAGCCGTGGGGATCGGCGCGAGAACATCTATCTGGACGATGTGGACCG
>Ga0182027_10008813_pt1 | contig 14617 bp, 11 predicted proteins | sample 712E1DmetaG_FD_121300 | JGI IMG/M metagenome (GOLD analysis project Ga0182027, IMG submission 121300) | Permafrost microbial communities from Stordalen Mire, Sweden - 712E1D metaG (Illumina Assembly) | ecosystem: Environmental > Terrestrial > Soil > Wetlands > Permafrost | place: Sweden... | reverse complement strand
CCATCTTCACCAGCTTTTGCCGTTCGCCTTCCAGCATCCGGCTCACCGGACTGTGCCTCCACGACGCCACCACCCTGGCGATGGCCTCGTGCGTGACTTCCTGCCGCAGCAACGAAGTGCGCGTGGCCTGTGCGGACTGCTTTTCGATTGTCGCCAGCTTTTTCTCCAGGTCCGGAATTTTTCCGTATTGAACCTCGGCGGACTTCGTCAAATCGCCGCGCCGTTGGGCCTGTTCCAGTTCCAACTTCGCCTGTTCGAGTTGCGATTGGACCACGCTGACGGCGTTGACGGCGGCCTTCTCGTTCTGCCACTGGGCGGTGAGCGCCCTGGATTTTTCCTTGAGATTGGCGGTCTCCTTGTCAATCAGCTTGAGCCGTTCCTTGCTGGCGGCGTCCTTTTCCTTGGCCAGCGACGTGCGCTCGATTTCCAGTTGCAAAATCTGCCGGTCAAGCTGGTCCAGTTCCGTCGGTTTGGAATCCAGCTCCATCTTGATGCGCGACGCCGCCTCGTCCACCAAATCAATCGCCTTGTCGGGCAGAAACCGGTCGGTGATGTAGCGGTTTGACAGCGTCGCCGCCGCCACGAGCGCCGAATCCTGGATGCGGACGCCGTGATGCACTTCGTAGCGCTCCTTCAATCCACGCAAAATCGCAATGGTCGCCTCCACCGTCGGCTCGGCAACCTGGACCGGCTGAAAACGCCGTTCGAGCGCCGGATCTTTTTCGATGTGCTTGCGGTATTCGTCAAGCGTGGTCGCGCCCACGCAGCGGAGTTCGCCGCGGGCGAGCTGCGGTTTCATGATGTTCGCCGCGTCCGTCGCGCCTTCCGCCGCGCCCGCGCCGACGATGGTGTGCAATTCGTCAATGAACAAAATAATTTTGCCTTCGCTGGCGACAATTTCCTTCAGAAACGCCTTGAGCCGGTCCTCGAATTCGCCGCGATATTTCGCGCCGGCAATCATCGCGCTGAGATCCATCGCCACCAGCCGCTTGTTTTTGAGCGATTCGGGAACGTCGCCACTCACAATACGCCGGGCCAGACCTTCGGCGATCGCCGTCTTGCCCACGCCCGGTTCGCCGATGAGTACCGGATTGTTTTTCGTGCGGCGCGTCAGCACCTGCATGACGCGGCGGATTTCCTCGTCGCGGCCGATGACCGGGTCAATTTTCCCCTGCCGCGCCAGCGCGGTGAGGTCGCGTCCGTATTTATCGAGCGCCTGGAATTTGGCTTCGGGATTTTCGTCCGTCACACGCTGGTTGCCGCGCAATTCGGCGAGCGCCTTGAGGACGGCGTCGCGTTTGAGGCCGTTTTTGGCGAAAATCTTTTTCGGGAGTATGTACTTAATGCAAATTGAGTCCCCAAGTAGGATTCAATTATTGAATAAAACTGGGGAAAACTCAGTTCGTTTGCGTTAACTACATACTCCCGATCTTTTTCAGTGCCGACCCGCCGCTGTCCAGCAGCCCGAGCAGCAGATGTTCGGTGCTGACGTAATCGTCCTTGAGTTTGGTCGCCTCGGACTGGGCGGCCTCGAGCGCCTTTTTCAAGTCGCTACCGGCATAGGCTTCGCCGGCGCCCTGGACCTTGTGCCGGCGGGCGAGTTCGGCCTCCAAATCCGGTTTCAGCCGGGCGACCGGCACGCCGATGCGTTCGAGCAGATCGGGAATGAGGCTCTCGGTCTGGCCAATGAGCGCGAGCGCGAGATGTTCGCCATCGAGTTCCTGATGCGACAGTTCGCGCGCAATGCGTTGGGCTTCCTGCAAGGCTTCCTGCGATTTCTGGGTCAATTTCTCCGGTTGCATGACGCGAATTTAACGCAAAGACGCAAAGACGCAAAGATGGGAAATTTCAACCACGGATGAACACAGATGAACACGGATTGTCCACTTAACGCATTTTAAATCTGCTCCAAATCCCCGAGTTCGTTGTCATTGGATATGTGTTTCCAAACTTTTGAGCGTTGCAGCGTCGATTACCTCAAGAGAACCGCTGTTATTTTGACCAAGCAAGCTTCCATCCGGTAAAAAAGCAAGCCTTGTTTGACCTCCGCCACTAATTGGATGTTTTCCCCAACACGCCAGTGGTTTCCAAGTTTTGGTTTCAAAAATAACAGGTCCTTGCCCACCAGGACTGCCGGCGAAGAAATTACCATCCGGAGACCATGAAATGCTGTCGAAATCATCTGGCATTGAAGTATTCCAATTTTTGCGCGCCAGCACCTTTTTCCCATCAAACAAATCCCACACTGTGATTGCCCTTTTGTCTCCATAGCCCGATATGGCCAAAAGGCGATCATTTGGCGAAAAAGCCATTGATAAAATCCATCTTGCGTTGGCAAATGATTTGGGAGGCCTGTTGGTTTTTGTGTCCCACACGCGAACTATTCCATTTCCAAACGCAACTGCGAGAAACCGGCCATCGCGCGATGTTACCATAGTTTCCACGCCAGAAGAGTCACTATCCAAAGTGCTTAATCTATTACCGGTGGCCAAACTCCACTTTTCCACCAAGGGTCCGTTTGAACGATTAACAATCAATACCTTGTTGTTTTCAGTTATTGCGAGATGTCGAGGAACTGAATCGTTGTGGCTTTGATCTGCTGAAGAAACGATTGCGGATTTTTCCCAAATGATTCTTTTGAGAACGCAATCGAACATAGAAATTTCATGCGATCTGCCAATTGCCACAAAACGACCGTCAGTCGACACAGCGGCAGACATTACTAATGACCCTTCTAACCATAATGGTCCAAATGATATATTGGTAATGATGGATTCCTGCCCATCCTGAATGTCAGATATTTGTGCTCCAGTTAAACCCAGACTGACAACTGTAGAAGCTTTACCAGCAACTTGCAGTAGGCTTTTTCCCGTAGAGGACGGACACGAGAAGTTTGTCGTGCTATCCACGATTGACAGGGACCATTCAAGAGGCGTACGCGTAACCTCAAACAACCGTTCAACTTCAATCGGCACGTCTCTGCGATCGTAAATGGATGTGAACCATTGATTGGATCGGAACCCCGAAACCAGCAACCATCGCTCTTTAGGCGGTTGATTCGTCGGTGGCGCTGGCAGTTCGTTTATAATTTCAGCCAGTTCTAAAAGATTCGTTGCGTCGAAATTTCTTGATCCACCGCCCTGTACACCCATATCGCTAAAAAGCCCTCCAATTCTCTGTCCGTCGGTCAAGATGTCAGTTCGAAAAACGGCTCGGGGATATAGAAACCAACTTATCTTTAATAGCAAAGCGTTAGTATTGCCCGTTCGCAAAAAAGGCGTCTCAGCTCGTTGATGCGCTAAAAGCACGGAATCGTACCAAGGTGCAGATAACGACTCTAAAAAAGCTCGTTGCCGTTCATTCGTATCGCCTGCATTCAACCTAACCACAAACAACAGAAATATCTGCAGGATGAGAGTTTTAAAAAATCGTTGTTTCATCTGGAAATATTTCATGTCACCCGACCCCAATCTTCATGGATTTGCACTTTGCTCCTGCTCGTCTGGTTTGTCCAGCGCAAGAATCTGTACTCCATCCGTGTTAATCCGTGTCCATCCGTGGTTAAACTTTTTTGCGACATTGCGTTAAAGAATTTTTCGTTTAATTTTCGCGCATGAAATATCGCGAACTCGGACGGACCGGCTGGAAGGTTTCGGAAATCAGCTTTGGCGCGTGGGCCATCGGCGGCGCGTGGGGCGACGTGGACGACAAGGAATCGCTCGCCGCGCTCCATGCCGCGCTGGACGGCGGCGTGAATTTCTTCGACACGGCGGACGTTTATGGCGATGGCCGCAGCGAACGGCTGATGGCGAAATTGCACAAGGAACGGAAGGAAAAATTTTACGTTGCCACCAAGGCCGGCCGCCGTCTCAATCCGCACACCGCCGACGGTTACAATCGCCAGAACCTCACGTCCTTCATCGAACGCAGCCTGCGAAACCTTGAAACGGACGCGATTGACCTGCTGCAATTGCATTGTCCGCCCACGGAAGCTTACTACCGGCCCGATGTCTTCGGCGTGCTCGACGACCTGGTGAAAGCCGGCAAGTTGCGGCATTACGGTGTGAGCGTGGAAAAGGTCGAGGAGGCGCTCAAAGCCATTGAATTCCCCGGCGTGCAAACGGTGCAGATCATCTTCAACATTTTCCGTCAGCGCCCGGCGGATTTGCTTTTCGCCGAGGCACAAAAACGCCGCGTCGGCATCCTGGCGCGCGTGCCGCTGGCGTCGGGGCTGTTGTCCGGCAAAATCACGCGCGAAAGCCGGTTCGCAAAGGACGATCATCGCAATTTCAACCGGCACGGCGAGGCGTTCGACCGCGGCGAGACGTTTTCAGGCGTGGATTTCGAAACCGGCCTGAGCGCTGTGGAGCAGTTGAAAAAACTGGTTCCCGCCAGGGCGACGCTGGCGCAACTGGCGTTGCGCTGGATTCTTGAATTTCCCGCCATCACCTGCGCGATTCCCGGCGCGAAACGCCCGGCGCAGGTTGTGGAAAACATCGGTGCGTCGGATTTGGCGCCGTTGTCCAAGCCCACGATGAAAACGATTGGCGCCATTTACGACGCGCGAATCAAGCCGCTGGTGCATCATTATTGGTAAAAAATTTCCTTCTCGTCCTCGTCCTCGTCCTCGTTCTCGATTTACGTCTTCGATTACGAGGACGAGCACGGCGACGAGGAGGAGATAAGTGCCTTGCTCCCCTGCCGGCTTTGCGCTAGTTTGGAGGCGCTATGGAAACTCCGTCCTTCGATTCGCCGGGCGTGCCGCCACCGCTGGCTTCGCCGCCGCCACCCATCATCACGCCGCCGCCGCCAGCCAGACCGCGCAAGAGCAGGGGCTGGATGATTTTTGCGATCATTTTGCTCGTGGTGCTGATGTTCAGCCTGCTCATCAACTTCACCCAGTTCATCTCGCACGCGCTGAGTTTCAACCGCAGCTTCACGAGCGGCATCACGCGTGATGTTGGTCCGCGGCTCGAAGAATGCCTTTTGAAAGACAACGACGCGCACAACAAGATCGCCGTCATCACGGTGAACGGGATCATCACCGGCCACGCGACGGACCCGGCGGGCAACAACATGGTGGACGTGATCAAGGCACAGCTCAATCGCGCGAAGGAGGATGAACGGGTCAAGGCCGTCATTCTCAAAGTGGATTCGCCGGGCGGCGAGGTGATGGCTTCGGATGAAATCAACAAGGCCATTGCGAAGTTCCAAACGGACGAGCCGGGCAAGCCGGGCGAGCCGGTCAAGCGGGGCAAACCGGTGATTTGTTCGATGGGCAGCCTGGCGGCATCCGGAGGTTATTATATTTCCGCGCCGTGCCGCTGGATTGTGGCCAACGAACTGACCATCACCGCCAGCATCGGCGTCATCATGGAAACTTTTAATATCCGCAACCTGATGGACAAGGTCGGCGTGGAACCCAGCGTTTACAAGAGCGGCAAGTTCAAAGACATGCTCAGCGGCATGCGCAGCACGAATGAAATTCCGCCGGAAGAGCACGCGATGGTGCAAAAACTGATTGATGACACGTATCAAAAGTTCAAGGGCGTGGTTGCCGACGGACGCATGGCCGCCCACAAGCTGAACAAAACCGAAGGCAGGACGCTGGCATTAAACTGGGCGGACTTTGCCGACGGCCGTGTGCTTTCCGGCACGGACGCGCTGAAATACGGTTTCGTGGACCAGCTCGGCGACTTTAATGATGCAGTCAAGCACGCGGAAGAAATCGCCAACAAAGGTCAGAAGGCCAATCTGATTGAATACCGTGAGCGTTATGACCTTTCCAATTTCCTGTCCATGTTCGGCCAGAGCAGCCAGTCGCACGACATCAAGCTCGACCTCGGCATGAACCTGCCCAAGTTGCAGGCCGGGCAGCTTTACTTCCTGTCGCCCACCCTGGTGAACTGACGTGAAAGGCGTCACCGTCATTGCGCACCCGCTGGTGCAGCACAACCTCACCCGGTTGCGCGACAAACGGACGCAGTCGCAGGAATTCCGCCGGCTGCTGGGCGAAATCGCCTCGCTCATGCTCTACGAAGCCACGCGCGACTTCGCCGTCCGCACCGTCTCCGTTGAAACGCCGCTCTCGAGCACGCACGGCCTCCGGCTCGAACGCGAAGTGGCGCTGGTGCCCGTGTTGCGGGCCGGACTCGGCATGTTGGATTCCATTTTGCAATTGATACCCCACGCCCGCGTCGGTTTCATCGGCCTCAAGAGGGAAGAAACGACGTTGCGCGCGCAATTTTATCACAAGAGTTTTCCGAAAAATCTCGGCCGCTTCGAAGTCATTTTGATTGACCCGATGCTGGCGACCGGCGGCAGCGCCGTGGCCGCGCTCAATCTGCTGGCCGAGCAGGGCGCAAAACACATCCGGCTGGTCAATCTGGTCGCCGCGCCCGAAGGCATCCGCCGCGTGCAAAAAAGCCATCCACGCGTGCCGGTCTTCACCGCTGCGATTGACCGGCGGCTCGACGAGAGAGGTTACATTTTGCCCGGTCTCGGCGACGCCGGCGACCGGCTTTTTGGAACATAATTACATCGTCCTCGTCCTCGTCGTCGTCCTCGTCCTCGTAATCGAAAATAAAAATCGAGGAGGAGGACGAGAACGAGGACGAAAGAATTTTCATAAATGAACCGTTCAGAAACCTTGCTCATCGTCGCAGACAGCGAGCGTGACGCGAACATGCTTTACGCCACCGGCCTGTTCGTGCCCGACCCGTTTATTTATCTTAAAACCCGCGGACGCCCGCTCATCATCATGAGCGATTTGGAAATTGACCGCGCCCGCGCGCAGGCGCCGCATTGCCGCGTTTTGTCCCTGAGTCAATACCAGCACAAACTGCAGCGCGACGGCATCAAGTCGCCGCGCTTTGCCCATGTCATCCGGCAAATTTTGCGCGAAAAACAAACCCGTGGCGTCACCGTGCCGGACGATTTTCCACTCGGAATGGCGATGGACCTGGAAAAACTCGGCGTCAAAGTCAGGGTGCGTCCCGGCACTTTCTTCCCGGAACGCGAAATCAAATCCGCCGCCGAAGTCAGAAAAATTTCCGCCGCGCTGGTGATGGCCGAGGTCGGCATGGCCGAGGCCATGCAGGTCCTGCGCATGGCCAAAATCGGGCGCGACCGGAAACTCTTTTACCACAACCTGCCGCTCACCTCGGAAAAGCTGCGCTCGGTGATTGGCTGCGCGATTCTTCAGGCAAGCGGGCTGGCCGCCAACACCATCGTCGCCGGCGGGCGGCAGGCATGCGACCCGCACGAACGCGGCTGCGGCCCGCTCCGCGCGAATGAATTGATCATCGTTGATATTTTCCCGCGCTCGCAAAATACCGGCTACTTCGGCGACATCACGCGCACGGTCGTGCGCGGGCGCGCGAGCGAAGCCGCCCGAAAACTTTACCACACGGTTTTCCAGGGACAAAAAATTGCGTTCAAAAAAATCCGCGCCGGCACGCCAACCGCCGCCGTTCACAAGGCCGTGCAGCAGTTTTTTGAACAGCAAGGTTACAAGACCGGCCGCCGCAACGGTCGCATGCAGGGATTTTTCCACGGCACGGGACACGGCCTCGGTCTGGAAATTCACGAAGCTCCGCGCATGGGCACAACTTCGACCGGCAGGCTTCAACCCGGCCACGTCGTGACCGTCGAGCCGGGGCTTTATTATCCGGAAATCGGCGGCGCGCGGCTCGAAGACGTCGCGCTGGTGACGAGCAACGGCGCGCGCAACCTGACGCGGTTTGAAAAGGTGCTGGAAATTTGAGTTTTGAAAATAGCTCGCAAAAGAAGAAACGATCTGTGGGACGCCTGCACTTGGGAAGGAGCGCGACGCGAACAATTGCGCCGTTGGCGCAAGCTCACGCTGCGCCAAAAACTTCAGGCTGTGGAGGCCGTCGTTGAAATGAATGCGCGCTTTGCAGAACTCCGCCGGCGCCGACGCTCATCATCCGCCACGGCGCGCGGAACGTGACGCGATTCGAAAAGGTGCTGGAAATCTGGCCGCAAAGGTCGAACCCGTTTGTTTGTCGATGAAAATACTGATCACGGGCGCCGCGGGTAATCTCGGGTCGCTGCTAGCCAGGCATCTGCTTGCCCAAGGGATTGGCCCGTTGCGCCTGATGGTTTTCCAACGCGACTTGCCCGCCGATTTGAGGGTCACAGGAAAAACCGAGATTGTTCGCGCCGACCTTTCGAAACGTGAATCACTAACGGCGGCCGTGAAGGGGGTTGATGTTGTCGTCCACTTTGCCGGAGTGCTGTTTAAAGCCAATCCCGAACGGTTCTTAGGCACAACGAACACTGAATACTTCAGGAATCTCGCCGATGTCGCCAAGGAGAACGGCGTTCGAAGAATCATCTTGATCAGCTTCCCACACGTGGAAGGGCCGACGTCCATCGAAAAGCCGGCGGAAGGAAGATTGGACGGAATGCCGATATCCGTTCAGGCGAAAACGCGCCTTGAAGAGGAGCGATATCTCTTTGCGAATGCGGTTGAGCCGATTTCACTTCGCGTTGGCATGGTATATGGCAGGGGTATTCTGATGATTGATGCCGCCCGCTGGCTTGCGAAACACCGGTTGCTCGGCGTCTGGAAGGAGCGCACCCAGATTCATCTGATTTCGAAAGATGATTTCTGCTCTGCCTGCGCGGCGGCGATCACCAACAATGCCGCATCCGGAATTTATCACATTGGAGATGAGGGGAACGTTTCATTGCAGGAGTTTCTTGAATTGGCCTGCCGCCAGTGGGGATACGGACGGCCCTGGACGATGCCGTTGTGGTTGATTTACACGGCAGCCGAACTTTGCGAGTTCTACTCAAGTATCACCGGCTCCGTTTCACCACTGACCCGCGATTTCGTTCATATCGGCAGGGTGTCTTACTACGGCGATACGGGGCGAATGAGGAAGGATCTGTTGCCCGTTCTGAAGTATCCCACGATCACCGAGGGGCTTTCTTCATTATGAAGAGGCCAAATGGCCGCCGGAGCCGCCAAGCGATTGCGAGTTGATGCGGCATTTGTGCCAAGTGCCGTGTCTCAACCGGGTCAGGCTGGCTCAAAAAATTCTTTCAACAAACCAAAATACCTATAAAATACAGGCAAATTGAGCTGGCACGCGGCCAGCTTGCTGAATGAAAACAGCACAGACGCTGTCCAATGAACAGATTTATGTTCTATATTGACCCATTATATTTGTTGTTTGCGATTCCCGGATTGCTCATCGGCATCTGGGCGCAGATTAAATTGCGCCACGCCTTTGGCAAATACAGCCAGGTGCCGGTTGAATCCGGCATGACGGGCGCAGAAGCGGCGCGGGCAATCCTCGACCAAGCGGGCCTCCACGACATGCCGGTGGAGGAAATCCCCGGGCGATTGAGCGACCATTACGACCCGGCCAAGCGCGCGCTGTTTTTGTCGTCGGACAATTTTCAGGGCCGGACGGTCGCCGCCGTGGGCGTTGCCGCGCACGAAGCCGGTCACGCGCTCCAGCATCAGGCGGCTTACGGGTTGTTCAACGTGCGCATGGCGCTGGTGCCGGTCACGCAGTTCGCGAGTTCTGCTTACATGGCCATTTTCTTTATCGGCATCATTTTTGGCATGTTGAAAATCGTTCTTCCCATCATCATCGTGATTTTTGCCATCATTACGCTGTTTCAACTCGTCACTTTGCCGGTGGAATACGACGCGAGCCGCCGGGCGAAGGAACAATTGTTCCGGCTGGGCCTCGTACATGAGGACGAACGCACGGGTGTGAGCAGGGTTTTGGACGCCGCGGCGCTCACTTATGTCGCCGCGCTCATCAGCAGCGCGATGACCTTGCTTTATTACATCCTCCGCGCGCAGGGCAGCCGCAGGTAACCCGATGGTTAATTGTCTTGCGGCCTTGCGCCGAGGTCTTAACTTTTATTCCCGTTCATGCCGGCAAAGACCAAAAAACGCAAAGTGACCAGGCCTCAACGGCGCAGAAAACTTTCTGCGTCCCCGGCAAAGGCGCCGGTCGCGTCCAAACCTGCGGCGCCGAAAGCCGCCGAAGGCGACACCTCGATATTCATCCGGCAGGAAAGTTCGCGTTACGACGGCGACACGGCCATCAAGCTTTACCTGCGCGAAATCGGCCAGGTGAAACTGCTCACGCCGCAGGAGGAAATTGTGCTGGCCGCCCGCATAAAACGGGGCGACAAGAAGGCGCGCGAACAGATGATCAAGGCCAACCTCCGCCTCGTCGTCAAAATCGCCCGCGACTACGAAGGCATCGGCCTGCCGCTGCTGGATTTGATCAGCGAAGGCAACATCGGCTTGATGAAGGCCGTCGAACGGTTCGACCCGAAAAAGGGCGGCAAGCTTTCCACCTACGGCTCGTGGTGGATCAAACAGTCCATCAAACGCGCGCTGGCCAACCAGTCCAAGACCATCCGCCTGCCGGTGCATCTGGTGGACAAGATTTCCAAGATGCGCCGCGTGGCGATGAAATTGCAGGAGGAATTCGGGCGCGAGCCGACGGACGAGGAGCTGGCCGAAGAACTTGACCTGACCCCCCTGCGCGTGCGGCAGATGCGGCTGGCGGCAATCCGGCCCGCGTCGCTCGATGCCCCCATCGGCGACGATGAGTCGAATAATTTTTCCGAGGTGGTCGAGGACGAAAATGCCGCGACGCCCTACGAAAACCTCGAAGACAAGACCGTCTTCGCCATGTTGCAGGACATGGTCAAGCATCTTGATGAACGCGAAGCGACGATTTTGCGCTATCGGTTCGGCCTCGACGGCGGGACGGAAAGGACCCTGGAGGACGTCGGCAAAAAATTCGGCGTCACACGCGAGCGCGTCCGCCAGATCCAGAATCTTGCATTGCGGAAACTCCGCAAAATGATCGAAAAACTTGAAAGCACCAAAATCAAAAACAACTGAAATCATGCCCCGCCCCAGCGTTACCCCCAGGGAAATCGAACAGGCCATCCGCAATGTCCCGGACTTTCCCCAGCCGGGCATCCAGTTCAAGGACATCACGCCCGTGCTCGCCGACGCGCGGTTGTTCGCGGGCGCGATTGACTTGCTGACGGAAAGATTCCAGCCCGGTTCGGTGGACGCGGTCGTGGGCATTGACGCGCGGGGCTTCATATTCGCCGCCGCCGCCGCCACGAAGCTGCACGCCGGTTTCGTGCCCGTGCGCAAAAAGGGCAAGCTGCCCTTCAAAACCATCGAGCAGGATTACGCCCTCGAATATGGTTCGGCGACCGTGGCGATGCACGTGGACGCGCTCAAGCCGGGCGAGCGCGTGGTGCTGATTGACGACCTGCTCGCGACCGGCGGCACTTCCGCCGCCGCCGCCGCCCTGGTGAAAAAGCTCGGGGCGCAAATCCTGGAAATCGGCTTTCTCATCGAATTGAAGTTTTTGGACGGCCGCAAAAAATTAAACGGCTACCCGGTGCGCTCCATCATCACCTATTGATTTTTTGTAGCGGCGGTCTGCGACCGTCGCAAATTCCCGCGTTGGAGTTCAACCTTCAGCTTGCAGGGGAACGACAACGTGCCGTCCAACGTCCCGCGCACCGCTTCGAGAATCAGTTTTGAATCCACGCCCAAGGATTAAAAGTTTTCCGCGCGAAATGAAGAAAATTCAAACGGGGCTTTGACACGAATTTCACGAATTGACGCGAATTGAATTGTCGCGGAGCGACGCCGGAAATTAGCCAGCTACGAAGTCGCTGGTGGCGGTGAATGATAAATTTTCGTGCCGGAAGGCACGATGGAATTGGCCGGATGGTTTCCGATGTCCCTTCAGGACACGATTTTTAATTTTACGATCTACCAGACACATGTGTCTGGCTAATTTCCAGTTGTCCCTTTGGGACGAAACAAATTCGTGTTAATTCGTGCAATTCGTATTTGAAATTTCTCGACTCGGTTTGGAAATGGGCATATTTAGCCAACGGAATAACAACCCATCTTCATATGTTTAAAAAATTGAACCTTGGCTTGATATCAATCCTGTTATTGGCTGGCCTGACAGCCGGATGCAAGCGTTCCGCCGAACCGGTAATCTCGTCTGAATATTTCAAAACGTCGTTCCAGGAGGAATCTCAATTCATTGTTGAGGCGATCGTGTCTGATCTGGCGGAGCAGATGTTTTATGCGAAGCATCAACGCCTACCTGACCAAAAAAAATTTCTGGTCACAGCCACGGAAAAGCCGGGATCGCCGAAAGACGCTCCGGTATATGAACTGCAAATCTATCTAGATGCGAAACAGCCCGCACTGAAATCGGAAGTGGACATCAATGGCCCCGTCTGGTCGCCGGAAGTTTATCAAGGCGTGGCGCAGAATTTGGCCGGTGCAATTGGTTTGAGCGCAGGCACAGCAGGCAATACGGAAGACACGGCGCTACTGTCAAAACTGACGGATGGAATGGCGGAAACAATAGGAAAGGAAAATGAAAAATTGTCCGGCGAACTTGAAGATGATTTTGCCAATCCAGCATTGCACGAACAGGCGGCAGTTCTTTTGGGAGCGTTCATCCTGCGGGAACATTCGGGACATTTTTTTGAGATCCGCTCTCCTCTCTCTCGCATCACCGCGCATCTGGCCATGGCGCGTTTTTTGGGCGACGATCATGCCCCGGGAGTCAACGGACAGATGGCGGAAGCGATGCTGTTGACATTGGCTGGCGATGAAGCTGCGGCGTTGCAACAGATAAATGCCATGAATACCAATGATGCCGCCGTGGCGTCTTTTGCCCGCGCCTTGCGGGTGCGGAACACCGGTGATTATCGGTTATTGGAGGGTGGCGGCCTTTCACGGGTGGAAAGCATCGCATGGTTTCAAGCCCTGTCCGATTTCACTGCGGACGCCTCGGCCTGGCCTAGATTAAGCGATGAACAGAAGCAAACCATTGACTTCGTCCGCATCGCCTATGAAGAAGGGTGTTCGGTGGAGATGGGACACCAATTGCTGGCTGTCGCCCTTCCGCTCGAGTTGCAGGAAATCAACGCCGTGTATGAACTTTCTGAACATCAGAAACTGAAGCGCGATGGTCTGGTAAACGCCTTGAACGAATTGCCGGAACATTGCTTCACAAAATCCGGCGGTGCAGTCCATGTGCGTGTCATCGGCTGGGGACAATGGGCGGCATTCCTCCAACGGCAACTCTGCCATGCGACCCAGCAGGACTTCAATATGCTGCAATATAAGTGGGGTAGCCCCGACGACGCAAAAGAATTCGCCACCAAGTGCGACCGTGCATTTGGCGGGCTACGATTATATCCCTTCGTCCGGCGGTTTGATTGCACCGACGAGGAATCCTACCATAAGGCAGTGGATGACGGCTTCAAAGTAACTGTCGCTACACCGCAATTTGTGCCAGCGGATTGTTGGAACTGGCTTTGTTATAGGGTCAGCTTCGCACCTTGGTATAAACCGAATCCTAATCCGCACGTCAATGAATGGCATAACCATAACCCACCGCCCGGAACCGTCTATGATTTAAATCCGCGTTTGAATCATCCCAGTCTGACAGAGCGTTCAGATGCTGTGGTATTTTTTGAAAAGCTCCACGAACTGGCTCCTTACGATTGTCGCATTGCGAATTTCATTCTGGAAAAAAAATACAACAGTCATCCGACCTACGATCAGGCGATGAATTTATACAGTAATATGCTTCCCTACAGCACGACGGCGCTTATGACAGTGGCCAACACCGCTTATGACCAGCCCGGCCAATATGAAAAGCTCATGCTTCAAGCGGCACAATTGAACCCAGCCAGTTATTACAACCTAGGTAATTATTATGCGAATTGCCATGAAGAAGACAAGGCGGCGCAATACTACGACAAGGCCAGTGACACTGATCCCGACAGCGTCCGTGTTTCGAACATGGCCTGCTGGCGCGTGCGGTATTATCTGAAAAAAGGCCAGACCGACAAGGCGCGTCAAATCGCCGCAGACGGTGCCGAGGTCTATTCTTCTGGCGGCCTGCAAGCGGAGGCCATTTTCTTTGAGTTGACCAGTAACTACGACGAAGCCTTCAACTGGTTTGCCAAAAATGAGGAACGCTATGACGAATCAACTCCACTCATTGATTTTTGCATGCGCTACAAAATCAAGACCGGTGATAACCGGTTCGATTCCGAAGTGCAAAAGCGTATCAGTAAAATCTTCCCGAAAGGCATAGAGAAAGTTTCACTCAAGAATTTCAGCAGTCCGCCTACCGACGGCACATTGATCCGGCAGAATAACGAATTATTAGCCGCCGCAGGCCTGAAGAGCGGCGATGTGATTGTAGCTGTCTATGGCGTTCGTGTGCACAATTTTGCCCAATACTCATATGGCCGGGGGTTGAAGGACACGCCGGAACTTGATCTGATTGTCTGGCAGGGTGATGGCTACCATGAATTCACACCTGCACCTCCCAACCATCTATTCGGAGCAGACTTTGGTGATTTTCCGTCTAAATAAAAACGCATAAAAATGGAAATCAAACGAAGCGGTTCACAGCCTTCTGGCAAAGGAGGAGTAAAAAATGAATAAGCGTAAACTTGGCAATCTGGAAGTCTCGGCCATCGGGCTGGGCTGCATGAGCATGAGCTTCGGTTACGGCCCGGCGGGTGACAAGCAGGAGAT
>Ga0182027_10008811_pt1 | contig 14617 bp, 10 predicted proteins | sample 712E1DmetaG_FD_121300 | JGI IMG/M metagenome (GOLD analysis project Ga0182027, IMG submission 121300) | Permafrost microbial communities from Stordalen Mire, Sweden - 712E1D metaG (Illumina Assembly) | ecosystem: Environmental > Terrestrial > Soil > Wetlands > Permafrost | place: Sweden... | reverse complement strand
TTCCGCCGCAGCATTTGAGAAGACCTTCGACGGACAGATATGCCAGGCTGTCGACGCCCAGGTAGTCGCGGATCTCCTGGACCGAATTGTTGGCGGCGATGAGTTCCTTCTTGGTCGGCGTATCAATGCCGTAATAGCAGGACCCGATGATGGGCGGAGAACTGATGCGGGCATGGATTTCCTTCACGCCAACCCGCCGGAGCATCCGCACAAGCTTGCGGCTGGTCGTCCCCCGAACGATCGAATCATCGACTAAGACAATCCGCTTTCCTTTCAGAGCTTCGCGCACGGCATTGTATTTGATGCGCGCGCCGAAGTCCCGGATGGTCTGGCTGGGCTCGATAAAGGTCCGGCCGATGTAGTGGCTGCGGATCAGGCCAAGACCGTAAGGGATGCCGGATTCTTCCGCGTATCCGACCGCGGCCACATTGGCCGAGTCGGGCACGGCGATCACCACATCCGCTTTGGCTGGCGCTTCGCGCGCCAGCTGGCGTCCGAGCTCCGACCGGACCGCATAAACGCTTTTGCCGAAAAGAACGCCGTCCGGCCGGCTGAAGTAAATATGCTCAAAGCTGCAGAAGGCGGTCTGCGGGCGCTCGGCAAACACCGTCGATTTGAGCCCCCCGCCGTTCACATAGACGAGCTCGCCGGGTTTGATTTCGCGCACGAGCTTGGCCCCCACGAGATCCAAAGCGACCGTCTCCGACGCGATGATGACGGCTTTACCGAGCTTGCCGAGCACCAGGGGACGATTGCCGTAGGGGTCCCGCGCCGCAATCAGCTCTTTTTTCGTACAGAACACGAGAGAATAGGACCCTTCCACCTGCCGGAGAGCCTCGAGGATGGCTTCGCGCAATGTTTTCGCTTTGGAACGGGCCACCAGATGCAGGATGCACTCCGTGTCGGAGGTGGTTTGGAAAATGGAGCCGGAATTTTCCAGCTGTTTGCGGATCGTGATGGCATTGGTCAGATTGCCGTTGTGCGCGATCGCGAGCATGCCGTGAAAGGTGTTGGCGATCAGCGGCTGGGCGTTCCGGAGAGTGGTGTCGCCGGCCGTCGAATAGCGCACATGCCCGATGGCCAGGCTGCCTTTTAAAGGCGCGAGCGTCCGCTTATCGAAAAGCTCGGCGACCAGCCCCATACCCATATGACGGATGAGCTGGGACCCGTCGGAAGAAACGATCCCCGCCGATTCCTGCCCGCGATGCTGGAGCGCATAAAGCGCGAGATACGCCAGGCGCGAGGCTTCCGGATGATGCTGAACGCCGACCACACCGCAGTGGTCGTGAAAATGATCGTCTTCGGGTTTGACGATGTTCAATTCTGCACCGCCGCTTTGAAAAATTGGAAACCCACCGGCATCTTGTTTGTCTTCTCATGACGCGTCCATTCCGGATGCTGGGTCGCCACGACGTGGCGTTCCGGGTGAGGCATGAGGCCGATGACGTTTCCGTCCGCGCTGCAGATGCCGGCAATGGCATGGGTGGATCCGTTCGGATTGGCTCCCTTATAACGGAAAACCACCTGCCCATTCTTCTCGAGAGCGGCGAGGGTCTTCGCATCCTGCGCCACAAATTTCCCCTCGCCGTGGGCGATCGGGAGCTCCCACGCCTGCTCCGTGTCGTTGAGCCATTTGCAGGCGGACTTTTCGCGCTTCATGCGCACCCAGTGGCACTGGAACTGACCGGAATCGTTCGACGCTAAAGTCACCGTCTGGGAATGCTCGGAGTTTCCCGGAAGATATCCGGCTTTCACAAGGACCTGGAAGCCGTTGCAGATGCCGATAATGCGTTTTCCCTGACCGACGAATGCATCCAGAACTTTGCGGAGCTTGAAGCGCAACTCGTTGGCCAGAATTTTTCCGGCGGCCACGTCATCCCCATACGAAAAACCTCCGGGGATAATCATGACGCTGAACGCTTCGAGGCTCACCTGCTTCGATAAGAGCCGGTTGATATGAATCACGGACGGCTCGGCTCCTGCCAAACGAAGAGCATGCGCGGTTTCCTGATCACAGTTCGTTCCGGCGCTGCGGAGCACAATCGCTTTAACCTGTCCCATCAGCCCTCCCACGCTTTCCGGAGCGATTCCACGGGTTCTTTGACCCAAGTCTGCTTCGACCGGCTGTCGCGGATGACGAGCGTCTTCGCCTTGGTCACCCGGCCCAGACAACCCGCGTATCCCTTAAAGAGCGATTCAAAATGTTTTTTGGCCACCGCCGGCACTTCCACAAGGAAACGGCTGGGCGTCTCAGAAAAGAGAAGCGCTATCTCCGACAAAGCCGGCGGCGAGGGCATGCGGCTGATATCCAGGGACACCCCGAGCTCTCCGGCAAAAGCCATCTCCGCGGCGGCCACGGCCAGCCCCCCTTCGGACAAATCGTGACAGGCCCGGACGTATCCTTTTTGCATCGCTTGATGCATCAATGTAAAGATTTCCTGCGCCTGGAACGCGTTGACGCGCGGGACATGACCTTTCGGAGGCTTTCCGATCACTTTCCAGAGATGCGCCCCGCCCATTTCATCGCGCGTTTCTCCGACCCCAAAGATCCAGTCGCCCGGCTCCTTCAAATCCATCGTGACGGCGCGTTTGGCGTCTTTCATGACTCCGATCGCGGAAATGAGGAGGCTCCGCGGAATGGAGCGGAGCTTGCCGCTCGGGTCCCGCCACATGTTGTTCAGACTGTCTTTGCCGGAGATAAAGGGAACCCCGAAACCCTTGGCCATGTCGTAGCAGGCCTGGCAGGCGCGCACGAGAGCCGCCAGCTCGGCCGGATCTTCCGGATTTCCCCAGCAGAAGTTATCCAGGATGGCGGCATGCGTGATGTCGCCGCCGACGGCGACCAAATTCCTGAGCGCTTCATCGATGGCGCAGGCACTCATCCAGTAGGGGTCCCAGTCGCCGTAAGAGGGATTAAATCCGTTACTGACGACCACCGCCTGTTCCGAATCCAGCCGCGGCCGAAATACGCAGGCATCGTTCGGGCCGCGCTGATCAAAACCGACAAAGGGTTTGACGACGCTTGCGCCCTGGACTTCGTGGTCATATTGGCGCACGATCCACTTTTTCGAGGCGATATTCGGATGCGACAAAAGCTTCAGCAACACCGGTCCGATGTCCGAAGTCCGAAGCCCCAAGTCTTTCAGCTGGAGGTTGGACCCCGCACGCTGCACGTCGGACGCTCCAGCCCAGACCGCCTTCCGATAGACGCGCGGCATGCCGTCGTGCAGAAAATCGACATCCAGCCGGCCGGCGATTTCCCCCTTGTAGCGAAGGGTCAGTTTCTGGTCCTGCGTAAATTCGCCCAGAACGGTGGCTTCCACGTTTTCGGATTCGGCCAGGGCCTTCAGCGCAGGCCAATTCTCCGGTGGGACCGCCAGGACCATGCGCTCCTGGCTTTCCGATACCCAGATTTCCCAGGGAAGCAGACCCTCGTATTTGAGCGGGGCTTTTTCCAGATCGACCGCGACGCCGGTCTCCGATCCCAGTTCACCCACCGCGGAAGAAAACCCGCCCGCTCCGCAGTCCGTCACGGCACGGAAAAGCCCCAGGTCGCGCGCCTGGAGAAGAACATCCATCGTCCGCTTCTCCATAATCGCATGCCCGATCTGAACGACGGATGAAGAAATGCCTTCTTCCAAAGCCGTTGAAGAGAAAGTGGCGCCATGAATCCCGTCACGGCCCGTGCGGCCGCCGAGGCTCACGACGAGATCGCCCGGCTTTACTTCCTTCTCGACCTTATCCTTCGGAATCAAGCCGACTGTGCCACAGAACACGAGCGGATTGGCCACAAACCGGTCGTCAAAATATACGGCCCCGTTGGCCGTCGGAATTCCCATCCGGTTGCCGTAATCGCGCACACCGGACACGACCCCCTGAATAATACGCCGCGGCGGAAGAACGCCGCGCGGAATTTTTCGCGCCGGCAGATCTTTGGGAGCGAAGGCGAAGACATCGGTGTTCAGCACGGGCTTCGCGCCGAGACCCACCCCGAGAATATCGCGGATGACGCCTCCGATGCCGGTTCCCGCGCCGCCATAAGGCTCCAGAGCCGAAGGATGATTGTGCGTCTCCACCTTGAAGGCAACCCCCCAGTCGTCATCGAAGGCGATGACACCGGCGTTATCCTTAAAGGTCGACCAGCACCAGGGCCGATCCAGTTCGTCGGTCGCCTTTTTGATCGTCGACTTCAGAAGATGGTCGTAGACCCGCGAGCCGCGCCCCTTTTCCTCGTATTCGATGACGGCGCTGAAGGTCTTGTGCTTACAGTGCTCGCTCCAAGTCTGGGCGATGGTTTCGAGTTCGACATCCGTGGGATTGCGGCCCAGCCGGATAAAGTAAGCCTGGATCGCTTTCATCTCGGGAAGATTAAGCGACAAAAGCCCCAGCCGGCTTATTTCCAGAAGTTGGGTGTCCCCCACATCGATGAGCCGCACTTGCTTGACGATGGTCATGTCCTTAGTCAGCATGAATGATTGATTCGTTTACGAGCGGATTGATGAGAAGCGCCGAGGCGATTTTCTCCGCCACCTCCGCGCGCGTGACGCCGTGCAGGTGATAGCGCATTCCCGTCCGGACTTCCTTGACGCCCGGAATATTCAAATCCCGGATCCCTTTCATCACGCTTTCGCCGACCGCATCCGTCACGCCGGGCTTGTACCAGACGTCGATGACGAGCCCCTCACCCTTACTCCCTCCCTTGGGGAGAGCCTGCCTGCCGGCAGGCAGGGGTTGGGGTGAGGGATAATGCTCCTCGCGATAATCTTGCAAAATTGGATCTGACAAAAGATCCCGCGCAATTCGCGTTCGATCCTCTTTCCCCAAAGATCCATGAATCTGGTAGAGCTGCGCGCTGGCCACACTTTTCACGCGGGCGAGCTCCAAATGACTGATGTCATGCGCCAGGCCCTTGCCGACGGGGTCCGTGACACCGGGCTTGTGCATGACTTCGATGAGATAGGCGTTGGCCATCAGCGATCAAAAGAAACACCGGTCAGACGCTCGAAAGCTTCCGCATATTTGGCGCGCGTGTTGCGCACCACCTCCGCCGGCAATTCAGGCACCGGCGGCTGTTTATTCCATTGGATGGATTCCAGATAATCCCGCACGTACTGCTTATCAAAACTGTCCTGCGATTGGCCGGGTTGGTAGCGCGCCTTCTCCCAGAAGCGGGAAGAATCCGGCGTCAACACCTCATCGATCAGGATGACCTTGCCATCGAGTATGCCGAATTCAAACTTGGTGTCGCAGAGGATCAATCCTCGCCCTTCAGCAATTTTGGCGGCTTTTTTGTAGATGGCGAGGCTCTTGTCGCGAAGCTCTCTGGCGAGAGGCGAGCCGACGATCTTGGCCATGCGCTCAAAGGAAATGTTTTCGTCGTGTTTCCCGCCTTCTTCTTTGGTCGCCGGGGTGAAAATGGGTTCCGGCAGGCGGTCGGATTCCTTGAGTCCGGAGGGAAGCTTGACACCGCAAACGCTTTGTGTCTTCTGATATTCCTTCCAGCCGCTTCCCGCCAGGTAGCCGCGCACAACGCACTCGATCATGATTTTGTCGGTTTTCCTGACCAGCATCGTTCTACCTTCTAAAGCGTCGTGGTAGACCAGAAGTTCCGCGGGGAACCGGTTCACGTCGGCGGAAATCAAATGGTTGTCCGCGATATCGGTCAGTTGAGCGAACCACCAGGCCGAAATTTGCGTCAGGATCTTCCCTTTGTCGGGCACCGGGGTCCCGAGCACATAATCAAAGGCCGAGATCCGGTCGGAAGCCACCATGAGCAGCCGGTCGCCGAGATCGTAGACATCGCGGACTTTTCCACGGATAAAGACGGGCAAAGGCAAGGTCGTTAAGGTGGATGACATCATGATTTTGCTCCCGTTCGCTATTCCCACTCGATGGTGGCGGGCGGTTTCGACGAGATGTCGTACACCACGCGATTGATCCCGCGCACTTCGTTGATAATGCGATTCGAAATTTTGGCCATGACTTCGTACGGCAGCTTCACCCAGTCGGCGGTCATGCCGTCGGTGGAATTGACCGCGCGGATGGCGACCACATTCTCATAGGTCCGCTCATCGCCCATGACGCCGACCGCGCTGACCGGCAGCAGCACCGCGAAAGCCTGCCACATTTCCTTATAGAGGCCCGCGGCTCGGATTTCTTCTTCCACAATAAAATCGGCTTTACGGACCAGCTCCAGCCGCTCGGCCGTGATCAGCCCGAGGACGCGGACCGCGAGTCCCGGACCCGGGAACGGGTGGCGCTGCAGGATCTCTTCCGGGATGTCCAGCTCTTTCCCTAAAGCCCGCACTTCATCCTTAAAGAGGTAGCGCAGCGGCTCGATGAGCTTGAGCTGCATCCGCTCCGGAAGGCCGCCCACATTGTGATGCGTTTTAATGGTGGCCGACGGGCCCTTCACCGACACGCTTTCGATGACGTCCGGATAGAGCGTTCCCTGGACCAGAAAATCGACCGGCCCAATGCTTTTGGCCGCCTCTTCAAACACGGCGATAAATTCATTGCCGATGATCTTGCGCTTACGTTCGGGATCTTTGACGCCTTCGAGCATGCGCAAAAAGCGCGCGCTGGCGTCGATGATCCGGACCTCCGCTTTGAAGCGGCCCTTGAAATTCTTCTCAACGCGCTCGCGTTCGCCTTTGCGTAGAAGCCCATTGTCGACAAATATGCAGGTCAGCTGCTGGCCGATGGCTTTGTCCAGCAAGGAAGCAGCGACGGAAGAGTCGACCCCGCCCGACATCGCACAGATCACATGGCCCTGGCCGACCTGGTCGTGGATCGCCTTGATCTGGGTCTGAACGAACGATTCCATCGTCCAGGTCGGCTTTTCCTTGCAGACGTGGGTCAGGAAGTTTTTCAAAATCTTCGACCCGGACGGCGTGTGATGCACTTCGGGGTGGAACTGCACGCCGTAAAACTTCGAATCGAGGTTGGCGATGGCCGCAAAGCGTGCGTTGCGGGTATGGGCCAGCCGCACGAAGTCGGTCGGCATCTCCTCCGCCGCATCGCCATGACTCATCCAGACAGGGATCTTCGTCTCGAGACCGCCGAAGAGCCCGTCCGAATGATCGATCTCAATTTCGGCATGGCCGTATTCGCGGTGCTCGGCCTTTTTTACCCGCCCACCGAAGTGCTCGGTCATGAGCTGCATGCCGTAGCAGATCCCAAGGACGGGAAGCCCGAGCTGCCAGATCCCGGGATCAGGGCGCGGCGCATCGGCGGCATAGACGCTCGAAGGCCCTCCGGACAGAATCAGTCCGGAGGCATTCTTGCTCTTAACTTCCTCGAGCGGCGCCCGGAAAGGCAGAATTTCGCAGTAGACCTTCGCTTCGCGCACGCGTCGCGCGATCAGCTGGGTGTACTGGCTGCCGAAGTCGAGGATGACGATCATTATTTGCCCATTCCGACGCGCTGCGCTTTCTGGAAGATCTTGCCCTCATGCTGGATGGCGGGCGCGATCACAATTTCCGTCTGCTGCAGCTCTTTGATGTTCATGGCGCCGACCGTCCCCATGCAGGTGCGCAGCGCCCCGACCAGGTTCTGCGTGCCGTCATCGGTTCGCGCCGGGCCATAGAGGATTTCCTCCAGCGTCCCGGTCGTTCCGACATGAATCCGGGTTCCGCGCGGCAGGTTGTGATGCGGCGTCGCCATGCCCCAGTGGTACCCGCGGCCCGGGGCTTCTTTCGATCGGGCGAAAGCCGAGCCCACCATGACCGCGTCGGCGCCGGAGGCGAAGGCTTTGCAGATTTCTCCGCCTATGTTCATCCCGCCATCCGTGATAATGGAGACGTACCGGCCCGTGCGCTTGAAATAAAAATCGCGGGCGGCCGAGCAATCGACGGTCGCGGTCACCTGGGGAACACCAATGCCAAGCACGCCGCGGGACGTGCAGGCGGCGCCCGGCCCGACGCCGATCAAGAGTCCGGCGATCCCGGTTTCAAAAAGTTCGAGGCAGGCGTCAAAGTTGACCGTATTGCCGGCGACAATCGGGATTTTGGCGCTTTTGACCAGCTTTTTGAGATCCACGACTTTGTACTTGGTGGCAATATGCCGCACGCTGGCCACTGTGGACTGAATGACAAACAGATCGGCGCCGGCTTCTTCAGCGATTCCGCAGAACTTCTCGGCGTTCTGCGGGATGCAGGAAAGCGCCGCCTTCACTTTGCCGGCTTTGATTTCCTTCACGCGCTGGGCGATCAGCTTCTCTTTGACCGGTTCTTTATAAAGCTTCTGGACGAGTTCGGTGGCCGATTCCGGCGGCGCCGCCGCGATCTTCTCATAGACTTCGTCCACATTCTCGTAGCGCGAGTGGATGCCGTCGAGATTGAGCACCGCGAGCCCCCCCAGCTTTCCCATCGCGATCGCAAATCGCGCGTCCACGACGCCGTCCATGGCGCTGGCCAAAAACGGAATCTCCAAATTCAGCGGGCCGATGCGGGTCGTGATGTCGACTTCCTCAGGATTGACGGTGAGTGCTCCGGGCACCAATGCAATTTCGTCGAAGCCGTAGGCTCGACGAGCTTCGCGATCTCGTCCTACGAAAAACGCCATATTTCCTCCCTAATCTGCTGGTACGGGCGCACAGTTGTGCGCCCCTACACTTTCGGTGGGGTCAAAGCGGTTTGACGCTGATACTTCCCCTGTTTATCCGCGTAAGAGGTCCGGCAGACCTCATCCGATTCCAAGAACAAAATCTGGGCGATGCCCTCTTCGGCGTACACCTTCGCCGGAAGAGCGGTGGTATTGGTGATGGAAAACGTGAGCCGCCCTTCCCATTCGGGTTCCAGGGGCGCAATGGCCACCTGAATCCCGCAGCGCGTGTAGGTGGACTTGCCGTGACAGATCGCCAACACCTCGCGAGGAATGCGGAAATATTCAAATGACTGCGCGATGGCCATCCCGTGTGGAGGAATTATGCAAACATCCCCTTCAAAATCCTGAAACAGGGTAGCGTCGAACTTTTTCGGGTCGACCACCGCAACGTCATTCCCCGCGGCCACTGGCGGGGAATCCATGGATCCCCGGCCAGAGACTGCCGGGGATGACGTTAAAGAGAGAATCTTAAATTTGCGTCCCACACGAATGTCATACCCATACGACGAAACTCCATACGAAATGACGGGTTTCCCATCCACGGCCTTTACCTGCTTCGGCTCAAAGGGCTCGATCATCTGCTTTTCCTGACCCATGCGGATGATCCAGCGGTCGGACTTGATCACGAAGCGATGGTCTCCTTGGCGGCTTTCTTCTTGCCAGGCGCTGGCTGCGGCGGCCGCGTCCGGGATGAAAATCGGGGTTCACTTTCACATCCTGTTTGCGAAATTTTTCCAGCTCATCGAGGAACGCGTTGATATCGGGGAACTGGCGGTACACCGAGGCGAAGCGGATATAGGCGACCGGATCAAGTTCCTTCAATTTCTTCAGCGCCTTCTCCCCGATCACCCGGGAAGGGACCTGCATGACATAGTCCTGAAGCTCATACTCGATTTCGGCGAGGACACGCTCGATCACGTCGGGCCCGATCGGACGCTTCTCGCAGGCGCGCATGATGCCTTCGCGCAGCTTCTCGCGATTAAACGCCTCGCGGCGTTCGTCGGACTTGATGACCATGAGAGGCACTTCTTCGAGGCGTTCGTAGGTCGTAAAGCGTTTATGGCAGGCCTGGCATTCGCGGCGTCGGCGGATAATGCTCGCCGCTTCCAACGGACGGGAATCCAATACTCGATCTTCCTGATGTCCACAATACGGGCATTTCACGAAGGACAGCCTCCCAACGAATCGCATGTTTAGAGGATACCACCAGTAGGAACGGTTTCAACTATAACAACTAGCGGTTGTGGGGGTCAAGTCAGAACACGCTAAAGAATGCGTTCCTGGGACTCTTTGTCGAAGAGGCGGATCTTCTCGAGGTTGAAGAGGATTTCGATTTCCTGGTTGACTCTGGCTTCGCTCTGAGGTTCGACGCGGGCGACGAGGGTATTTTTGCCGGTGTTCAGATAGAGGAGCACTTCGCTGCCCATGGGCTCGACGACTTCCACGGTCGAAAGCGCCGTGCGACCGATGGTAGCCACGTTTCCGGCAAACACTTTGTCATAAATATCTTCCGGGCGGACGCCCAAGGTGACCGTTTTGCCGATATAAGGCAGGACGGCCTTTTCCATCGAGGGCAGGAGATTCAGAATGAATTTCCCCTCATCGAGACACATGCGCCCGGCGCGCCGCTGGACGACCACATCCATGAAGTTCATCGGCGGACTGCCGATAAAGCCCGCGACGAATTTGTTGCCGGGTTTGTTGTAAATCTCCAGAGGCCGGTCCACCTGCATGATCATGCCGTCTTTCATGACGCAGATCCGGTCTCCCATCGTCATGGCTTCCACCTGGTCATGCGTCACGTAGATCATCGTCGTCTGAAGCCGGTCATGGAGCTTGGAGAGCTCGGTCCGCATCTGGACCCGCAGCTTGGCATCGAGATTTGATAACGGCTCATCAAAAAGAAAGACCTTGGGCTTGCGCACGATCGCGCGGCCGACGGCGACGCGCTGCCTCTGGCCGCCGGAAAGCTCTTTGGGCTTCCTCTCCAGAAGGTGCGTCAGGTTCAGAATTTCCGCGGACTCCCGCACACGGCCGTCGATTTCCTTCTTGCTGTAGCCGCGGAGCTTCAGGCCGAACGCCATGTTTTGGTAGGCCGTCATGTGCGGATAGAGCGCGTAATTCTGAAAAACCATCGCGATGTCGCGATCTTTGGGCGGGACGCCGTTGACGAGCTTGTTGCCGATCCAGACCTCGCCGGAGGTGACTTCCTCAAGACCCGCGATCATCCGGAGGGTCGTGCTCTTTCCGCAGCCGGAGGGACCGACCAGGACGCAGAATTCCCGGTCGGCAATTTCCAGGTTGATGTTGCTGACGATCACATGATCGTTGATTTTCTTGGTGACGCTGCGAAGAACGACGTTAGCCATGAAGTTTTACGGCTTTTTCGCGGTGCGCGTAATAATCCTGAAGGGACGCCACCGTCACATGCCCGTCGCGGAGACCTTTGATGCCGGCCAAGGCGGCGCGGGCGGCGGCCAGGGTGGTCACAATGGGCACATTGTACTGCAGAGCGGTCTGGCGAATCGTAAACCCTTCCGAATGCGAACGGCGACCGGAAGGCGTATTGATGACCAGGACCACTTCACGGTTCTTAATCACATCGGCAATGTTCGGGCGGCCTTCGGTCAGCTTGAGCACCGTCCGCACCTCCAGGCCCTGCTGTCTCAGATAACCCGCGGTCGATCCGGTCGCAAAAAGTTCGAAACCCAGCTTGGACAGCTCCTTGGCGATCTGCGCGCCGGACTGCTTGTCCCGGTCCGTCAAACTCAGAAGCACTCCCCCCGATTTCGGCAGCTGGGACCCGGCCGCGGACTGAGATTTGGCGAAAGCCCGAGCAAAATCCTGATCAATCCCCATGACTTCCCCTGTGGAGCGCATCTCCGGCCCCAGGACGACATCCACTCCCGGGAAGCGCGACCACGGGAGCACCGCTTCTTTCACCGCGGTCCAGGGCATCTTCGGCCCATCTTTGAGCAAGGCGGCAGGCAGAAGGTCTTTGAGCTTGCGGCCCACCATGAGCTTGGCGGCGATCTTGGCCAGAGGAATTCCCGTGGCCTTGGACACGAAAGGGACCGTGCGGCTGGCGCGCGGATTGGCTTCCAGGATGTAGATGATGCCCTCCCGGATCGCGTACTGGATGTTCATGAGCCCCCGGACGTTCAGTCCCTTGGCCAATTCTTCGGTGTACTGCTTGAGCGTGATCAGATCTTTGGCCGAGAGCGTCCTGGGCGGAAGAACACAGGCCGAATCCCCGGAATGAATGCCGGCCTCTTCGATATGCTCCATGATTCCGCCGATATAGGTGTCGGTGCCGTCGCAGAGCGCGTCCACGTCGAGCTCAATGGCATTGTCAAGAAATTTGTCGATCAGGATGGGATGCTCGGGAGAAACCCGGGTCGCGCGGGCAATGTAATCCGCCAGCATGGCTTCATCGTGGACCACTTCCATGGCGCGGCCGCCGAGGACGTAGCTCGGGCGGACCATGACCGGGTAGGTGATCCGCTCAGCCGCCGCGCGAGCCTCTTCAAAAGACCGCGCGGTCCCGTTCGGCGCCTGAGGGATGCCCAGTTTGGTCAGGAGGGCGCCGAAGCGCTTGCGGTCTTCCGCCAGATCGATCGAATCCGGAGAGGTCCCGAGGATCTTCACGCCCGCTTTTTCCAGCGGGATGGCCAGATTTAGCGGCGTTTGTCCGCCGAACTGAACAATCACGCCTTCCGGCTTTTCCTTCTGCACGATATTGAGCACGTCTTCCAGCGTGAGCGGTTCGAAATAGAGCTTGTCCGAGGTATCGTAGTCGGTGGAGACCGTCTCGGGGTTGCAGTTGACCATGAGCGTCTCAAAGCCGTCTTCCTTGAGCGCCATCACGGCATGTACGCAGCAGTAATCAAATTCGATGCCTTGGCCGATACGGTTCGGGCCGCCGCCCAGGATCATGACCTTGCGGCGGTCGCTCGGAACGATTTCGTCTTCTTCTTCATAGGTGGAATAGAAATAGGGCGTGTACGCCTGAAATTCCGCCGCGCAAGTGTCGACGGATTTGTACGTCGGGAGGACTTTCTCCTTTTCGCGCCAGGCGCGGACATCCCGCTCGGTCGCGCCGCGCAGAAAGGCGATTTGGAAATCCGAGAACCCGTGGCGTTTGGCTTCCAGCAGAAGATTGTGCGGCAGGGGGTTTTTCTCCGCCGAGAGAATCTTTTTCTCGCACTCCAGAATTTCTTCGATCTGATGAATGAACCAGGGATCAATTTTGGACCATTCGACGATGTCCGCCGCCGGGACCCCCGCTTTGAGCGCGGCCCGGATATAGAAGACCCGGTCGCAATTGGGTACACGGATGCGGTCGCGCAGAAGATCCATCAGGCGGTCCTTTTCCGCGGCCGGGGTGTCTTGAATGGCCAACAATCCTTCGCCGGGGCTCTTCTTATCCGCTCCGAGACCCTGGGACCCGATCTCCAGGCCGCGGAGCGCTTTCTGCAGCGCTTCCTTAAAGGTACGGCCCAGCGCCATCACTTCGCCGACGGATTTCATGGCGGTGTTCAAGGTCTGGTCGGCCGCCGTGAATTTTTCGAAAGCGAAACGCGGCACCTTGACGACGGTATAGTCGATCGTCGGCTCGAAAGACGCCGGCGTTTTTTTCGTGATATCGTTCGGGAGCTCATCGAGCCGGAACCCCACGGCCAAAAGCGCGGCGATCTTCGCGATCGGAAACCCTGTGGCTTTGGACGCCAGGGCGGAGGACCGCGACACGCGCGGATTCATTTCAATGACCACCCGCTCGCCGGTCTCGGGATTCACGGCAAATTGAATGTTCGATCCGCCCGTGTCGACGCCGATCGCCCGGATGCAGGTGAAAGCGTCGTCCCGCATGGCTTGATATTCACGGTCGGTCAAGGTCTGGATCGGGGCGACGGTGATGGAATCCCCCGTATGGATGCCCATCGGGTCGAAATTTTCAATTGAGCAGATGACCACGCAGTTGTCCATGCAGTCCCGCATGACCTCCAGCTCGAATTCCTTCCAGCCGAGAACGGACTGCTCCATGAGGACTTCGCCCACAGGGCTCGCGTCCAGGCCGCGCCGCAGAGCCTCGAGGAGTTCGTCTTTCGTATAGACGATGGCCGAGCCGATCCCGCCGAGGGTGAAGGAAGGCCGGAGGATGATCGGGAACCCGATGCTGCGGGAGATCTCTTCTCCTTCGGAGATGGAGCGGGCGTAACCGCTCCTGGGAACTTTGAGGCCTACTTCCTGCATCGTTTTCTTAAACAGAAGCCGGTCTTCGGCTTTTTTGATGGCCTCCAGCTTCGCACCGATCAGCTCGACTTTATATTTGTCCAGAACGCCCCGTGTGGCCAGCGCGACCGCCAGATTCAACGCCGTCTGTCCGCCCAGGGTCGGCAAAAGGGCCTCCGGCCGCTCCTTCGCGATGACTTCTTCGAGGATTTCCGGCGTCAGCGGCTCGACATACGTCGCATCGGCCAGCTCCGGGTCGGTCATGATCGTCGCGGGATTGGAATTGACCAGAACGATGCGGTAACCTTCTTTGCGCAGCGCTTTGACCGCCTGCGTCCCGGAATAATCGAATTCGCAGGCCTGGCCGATGACGATCGGACCGGACCCGATGATCAGGATGGTCCGGAGATCAGTTCGTTTGGGCATGTTCTGTCATTGTTTCGATAAAGCGATCAAACAGGTAGCTCGCGTCGTGAGGACCCGGCGACGCCTCGGGGTGATACTGCACGGCAAAAATCGGAAGTTTCCGGTGACGCAATCCTTCGCAGGTGTTATCGTTCAGATTCACGTGGCTCATCTCGACGTCGGAGGCCGGCAGGCTGGAGGCATCAACGGCAAAGCCGTGATTCTGCGACGTGATTTCGATTTTTCCCGTGACCAGGTCTTTGACCGGGTGATTGCCGCCGCGATGGCCGAACTTCAGCTTGAAGGTCTTTCCCCCCAGCGCCAGCCCGAGCAGCTGGTGTCCCAGGCAAATGCCCATGATGGCAAAACGCTC
>Ga0182027_10008810_pt1 | contig 14618 bp, 7 predicted proteins | sample 712E1DmetaG_FD_121300 | JGI IMG/M metagenome (GOLD analysis project Ga0182027, IMG submission 121300) | Permafrost microbial communities from Stordalen Mire, Sweden - 712E1D metaG (Illumina Assembly) | ecosystem: Environmental > Terrestrial > Soil > Wetlands > Permafrost | place: Sweden... | reverse complement strand
GCTCGCCCAAGACGACCGTAAGCTCAAGACGCTGATCGAAGGCGTCATTCGGCGCCAGACGCGCTCGATCCTCATCGATCCCTACGCCAACGCCTTCAACTTCGGTCCCACCGGCAGCGAGTTCGCCAAGGATCTGACGGCGATGAAGCCCGAGTTGCACGAGCGCAAGTGGGAGATCGATTCGCTCTGCTACCCGGTGCGGCTGGCGTACGGTTACTGGAAGCAGACCGGCGACGGCTCCTGCTTCGACGCTAACTGGCGCAAAGCCGCGGCGCTGGTCGTCCAGACGTTCCGCGAGCAGCAGCGTCTTCACAATCGGGGCCCGTACACCTTTCAGCGCCTCACCACGGTGCCCGGCGACACGCTCTCGCAAAGCGGCTACGGCAACCCGACTCGGCCGCGCGGGCTCATCCATTCCGGGTTCCGCCCTTCCGACGACGCCTGCATCTTTCCGTTCCTGATCCCGTCCAATCTCTTTGCCGTGACGGCGCTCGACCAACTGCGCGAGATCTATCTCACCGAGCTGCACGATGCCCCCGCCGCGCGCGGCTGCGTGGACCTCGCCGGTCAGGTGCGCGAGGCACTTGCGAAATACGCGACCGCCGTCAAGCCCAAGTACGGCGAAGTCTACGCCTACGAGGCCGACGGCTTCGGCAACCAACTCTTTCAGGACGACGCAAACGTACCCAGCCTGCTCTCACTTCCTTATCTCGGCTGCTGCACGCCCGACGACCCGCTCTACCAGCGCACGCGCAAGCTGGTCTTGAGTGACGATAATCCTTACTTCTCTCGCGGCCGGGCGGCGGAAGGACTTGGCGGTCCGCATACGGGCTCGAATATGATTTGGCCGCTCGGGATCATCACCCGCGCGCTGACGAGCCAGGATGAGAACGAAATCGCCGCCTGCCTGGCGATGCTCAAAGCAACGCACGCCGGCACCGGCTTCATGCACGAATCGTTCTCGAAAGACGACGCCACGAAATTCACGCGCACGTGGTTCGCCTGGGCCAACACCCTCTTCGGCGAGTTGGTCCTCCACGTAGACACGCATTACCCCCGGCTACTCACCTGACCGGGCGCTCTAATGGTCGTGATATCCCAAAGGTCTGGCCAACTCACCCACCCGCAGCGGGTCATCGTCCGGCGTGACCAGCAAGGGATCCGCAAGTCTCATAGTCCAGACGCAGGCTTCTAAACACAGCGTCATAGGTAATTGCGCATGATTGGTCGGCGTGATGTCATGAGAATGCCCGGCACCGTTGGCGTCACGATGCCATCTTAGTTACTGAGGTTTCCCTTTGGACTCCGCTTCGATCAATTGGCGCTGTTCTTCGGCTTCCTTTTTCTGGCCTAGTGCGAACAAGCACTTTGCCAGGACGCTGCGTGCCGAGCGCTTTGTGACGCCGTCATTGCCCTCTCCCTCGAGCGCCCGCCGCGCTTCGTCCGCCGCCTGCGCGAACTGCCCGGCCTTCTCGAGTTGTTTGGCGATCTCAACGTGAGCCGGCCCGAAGCGCGGCGCGCGGGAAATAATCTCCTGCACCAATTGCCGGGCCTGGTCTTCCTTTCCGGAAACGATCAGGAAACGGGCGAACTTAATGGCTGAGGCCGGGTCGAACGACTTCGACCTGCGGTTAATGCCCAGGGCTTTCAAGAAGGCACTCTCCGCGTCGGCGGCGTGATCCAACTTGTCCTCACACAGGCCCAGCAGCGTGTACATCTGCAGTAGCGCCTGTTCGTTCAGGCCGGGCAACGCCAGGGCGGCCCGTTCGTCGGAAGCACACTCGTCTTCCTTGTCGTTGAGGAACGCCCACTGCGCATGGTAGTGGCGCGCCTCCGCATCTTGCGGCATCGTCGCGACCGCGCGAGCGAGCAGCGTTCCCGCCTCTGGACTGTCCGCCTTCAGCCGGAACAAGACCTCGCCCAGGTTCCGCGACAGTAGCTGAGAATCGGGGTTGGCCCGCACTCCCGCCCGCAGCGTCCGTAGAGCATCCTCGGGCTTGCCGAGGATTTCGTAGCAACGCTCCAGCAGTAACCACCGGTCTTCGCCGGATTGCGGTTCCTGCTGAAGCGTGGCCTCCAGCTTCGGGATGGCCTCTTCATAACGGTTCTGGCGCAGGAGTTGTTCGGCCTCACGCCGAGCGGAGTGGTCGCCGGATGGGGGTTGCATGATCAGCAGCAGGGGCACAATCACGAGTAGCATGAGATGCGGGTCTCCGTCATTTTGCAGTCTTCCCCAGGTCCGCGCGCGACGCCGTACAGAGCCTGCGCTTCAATCCTGCGCGGGTCGATTCGCAAAGCCCGCCCAAACCAGTCGACCATGGCGCGATAGGTCTTCCCATTGAACTCGAATGGCCCGAACGCAGACCGAATCGCCTCGAGATAAGGATGGGCGGCTGCGAGTTGCTGGAAAACCGGGACAGCGTCGCCGCAACGGCCTTGAGCGGCGAGTGTTGCGCCTGTTCAAAACGTACCTGGTCCGAATCACCCTGCCATAGCATCAGCACTGCGATCCAGATCATGCCGGCGGCTCCCTCACCGCTCGTTGATTACAAGGATGCGATCGGCCTTGATGCCGTGCCAGAGCTGTCTTGTCCTGCTGGGCCATCGCACCTCCAGTCCACGCACGACCGCATTGCCACCAAGTCCGAAATGGACGCGGCTGTCGCTCGAAGACGCACAACCCACGCTCGTGCTGGCTTCGTTCCACTGCCAGCGGCCATCGGCCGCCACCAACTGGACCTGTGCGCCAACCTCCATGCGAGCCGCGCGAACCGACAAGCTGCAGCAGTAACCAGTGGTTCTCATTGGACGAGACGTTCCGCAGGATTCTCGCCGCGCCGGATATGTGCCGCCTTCGTGGTAGTCCTGGATGTTGTCCAGCACGTTGGATCGTGGGACGCAGCGATCGATCCAGCCGTCGTTTTCTAAATCCATGATGCCAATCCTTTATTTTGACATCTTGACGGTGTCAGTTCCAAGCCCGCTGGCGGTCGTCACGGAAAAGAAAGTCTTGCCCATGCCGAGGTAGAGAGGAAATGGTTCGCGCTCGACGGCCGTGTGCCAGATGTCCGGGATGCCATCGTTGTTCACGTCGCGGAAATCAGGTGTCGCAGGCCCCGAAGAAGTTATTAATAACTTCTCAAGATGGGAATACGGACTGAATAATCAGAAAACCGCCAGTGTGTTCCTGCGCCCCTGCGCATTGAACTTTGCATACAGCGTCGCGGACGGGTCGAGGTACCAGCCAAACTCGGTCCTCTCAAGCTCCGCCTGTGAGGTGAGGTGAGGTATGTCGTCCCCGTTCAGGCTTACCCTGGCCGGCTGGCTCGCCCCGTTGAACTTCGCGATGTAAATCTTCCCGGAAGGGCTCATCTCCAGCGTAATCTGGCCGCTCTTCCTGCTCGCCTTGCAGGTAACGATTTCCCGTGTCTTGGCGCGTTCGTCATCATCGTAAATGGTGAACGCCGCCTCGGAAGAGAGCCTGATGTCCAGCGTGATTGGATTAAAAGGCCTCTCGCCGACATACGCCATGTCGGGACCCATAGGAATTATGGAATTTCCCCTGACATACAGAGGCAAAACCTCCAGGGGAGGCTCGACGCGCAAGGTGGTGGGACCCGTATGCGGTTCGCCCGTCTCGTAGTCGTACCACGTACCCTCGGGAAGGTATACCGTCCGCCTGTTCACCGGCGTCTGCACAGGCGCCACCAGAAAGGCGTCGCCAAACATATACTGGTCGCGTAAGTAATACGTGTTGGGATCGTCCTGGAATTCAAGCACCATTGCCCGCATCATCGGAAGACCAGTCTTGCTGGCTTGATATGCGAGGGAGTAAATATAGGGCAGCAGGCGGTACCTCAACTTGGCATACTTGCGGAAGTTCTCGACGGCGCGATCTCCAAACGACCACGGGGCCCTAACCATACCCGTCCCATGGAGACGTATATGCGACTGGAACATGGACCACTGCGACCATCGAATCCACAACTCTGGAGTAAGAGGGCTACTCATCTCCCTATAGCCGGCGTTGTCGCAACTCCAGAACGCGACGCCGGAAAGCCCGATAGACAGCCCCGCGCGCATGGTGTTGGCCATGTCTGCCCATTCGGAGTTGGGGTCGCCTGCCCAGCAGATTGGAAAACGCTGCATGCCGGCGGTGCCCGAGCGGCAATTCACGAGGCCCCTGTGCCCTGAAGATTCTGCCACAGCCTCGTAGTTCGCCTTCTGGTACAGGAACGTGTAGAAATTGTGCATTTCCAGGCCGGTCCGGCCGTTGTGGTAGTAGGCGTCCCTGGGGTTGTCTTCGCCGAAATCGGACATCGTAATGCAGAAGCAGCCTGCCTTCATGTGGTCTGCGATCTTGCCCTTCCACCACTTGACTGCCGCGGGGTTGGTGAAGTCGGGGAAAAGACGGGGGAGCATAAATTTGAGGTTGATGACGTCACGCCACGCATCGTCTCTCACAATGGTCGCCAGGGTAGACTCCTCTCCCGTTCTTTCATAGTCCTCGGGCCCTACGACATTTCCTTTGTACTGCTCATAGGGGGAGCCATCCTTATGGGTGAGAACATATCCTCGCGCCCTGGCTTCCTTCTCCATCGCCGAGCCTACGTTTAGCATCGGAGCCACGTACAGCCCGAGCTTGATGCCGACCTTGCCGAGTGCCGTGGTCAATTCCTTAATGAAGGCCATGCGCTCTGCCTCGGTTGCGTTCGCGGGACCCAACTCTTCTTCACGAGCGAAGATGTCTATGGGAATATCCAGATCCCTCCATTTCTTCGCCAGGATCAACGCAGCGTCCACACTGTCGCCTTGAAACCTCGCCGTATGCCAAATGCCGAAGGACTCTTTGGGTGGCAAGCCGGGCCAGCCTGTGATTTCATCATAGCGGGCCAGGACGTCCTTGAAGCTGGGTCCATATAGGAAGAAGAGGTCCAGGCGCGGGTCGTCTATCGTGAGCGTACAGGACATGAGCGAACGGCTGCCCATATCGCATTTGTTGCGAAAAGTCGTATTAATAAAAAGGCCGTAACCCTTCGTGCTCATATAAAAGGGAATGGTTTTGTAAACATCGCGAGTCCCTGACCCCCAAGCATCTGAGTACCATCCATCAATAGTCTGGCCCCGCTTGTCAAACTCGGTGAACTTCTCACCGAATCCGTAGAAGTGTTCATCGGTAGGCAGGTAGAATGTCTCATTCGACCTATAAATTTTTCCCTCCCTAGTTGTAAATCCCAGAGGCATGGCGCGATAGGCTCCTATCACGTCTGCATCCCTTATGTGCTCCTCAAGGACGATCTCTCCCTGCTTGTCATAGATCACGTACTTCCAGCGGTCTCTCTGAGCTTCGAAACGCAGGGCCCCGGTGTCGATGGAAACGGCTTTCGAGTTCTCCGTAATAGTGAAGGCGCACGGTGGCCAGTCTTCCTTGATCTCCAACAAGCCTTTTACATTTCTTAATTGCGGGTCAGGACACATTCGGACACGAAGGATCTCGGGTGTGCACACGGTCAAGGTGATATCTACGCTGCTCCCCCGGCTGCTAGTGCAGTGAAAGACCACACCCCTTGCCGTTCTTTCGAAAGAGGCCATCTTTCGTACGAATTCGTGTTGTTCCGATTCCGGCTTCTCCACAACCTGGGCGGCGGCGGTCTCTGTCAACATCAAGGCCGGTGCAGAACCGGCCACTGCTGCGGCTGACTTCAAGAGTTGCCTGCGATTCATGCTCTTTGACTCCTTCTACAACTAACGTCTTAAGCTAAACGGTATCGACCCCGTCGTGGTAGGGATGCCAATCGCTTGGCACCCCGCGCACAAATCCGTATAGGCGATCATTAGAAGCTTGTTGACAAACCTACTCCATGTTTTCAATTCGCCATTTCCGCTCCACATCGGAACGAAGAACTGACGGCTGAAGGTGGGTGGCTGCGATCGTCGGAGATGGACCAAATCATCTTTCAACAAACTCCTAGCGGACAGCGCTAGCTTCTATGGGCTTGGGAGTAGCCTCATCGCGCCCTGGTTTGGTACTCGCTTTCGGCCTATGCACTCTTCTGTCCGTCACCATCCGGGCGGCGCCTGAGACTGCGCTTGCGAGGCGTAAAACTCGCGGCTCTGGTGTTCTATCGCAGGATTCTCAGGGCCGCCTGACGGCCTGCTGCTCAAAGACTCCAGCTTGATCATGTGCCGTGCATAAGCCGACTGCTATGCCTGTGGCATCCGATTACCCGATTCGAACACCGCGTTCGCCTTCACTCCCTCCGCAAGGCGGATGGGTTCGCCTGCTTCACTGAGATCGTTCCCCATCACGCTGATCTTCTGCGTTTCCTCACCCTCGACCTGCAAGTAAGTTCCCGTGCCCGGCGCAGCGCTGCAACCTCGAATGAAAGCCCGCCGCACCTGCTTCAGCCTCATCACCGCCATCCCTGACGGCGGTGCCGGCGCGGCGAAGCTATCGATGTCGAGATTCTCGACGTCATCGAACATAATAGCGGGCCGCATATCCGGCTCCTCCAGGACGTACTCGATACTCCTCAACCGCAAGCCATTGACATGGCGGCAATACAGGCCGTGCGACGGGAGATTGCCGAACATCAACGCCTCCGGGTAGTCGCCTTCAGACTCGGGAATGAACTTTCGCTTGGCCCAGGCCAGGGTTCCGCCCTGGATGCCCGTTGCGCGCACGTTGCTCAAACTGATGCGTTCAATATCGCGGCCCGGCAGTCCGCTAATCACAGACGTGAGACTTTGGCGCCTGGCCAGGATGTTGTCGATCATGATATCCCGGATAACTCCGCCTGTCCCCGGACCGGCGGTTTCCCCCGCTCTGGTGAGACGCATGAAAATCGGACATCGAATATCCTGCATGCTGATGTTCGATATGGTCACACCAGTGATGGAGCCGGACAGACTTGGCACATCGATGTGGATTCCGGACATGGGACGAAAATCCTCTAATTCCGGCCAGAACGGCGAGTTGCCAGGATCTTTCGGATGCCGATCGCCGTATAGTGCGCAGTTGCTGAAGGTCACATTTTCGACGCTGTTATCCGGGTCGATTTCATCTATCTTGAGCGCGTTGCAGGTAGTACAGAGAACGCAGTTCGTAACCGTGATGTTCCTCGAACGCCAAGCAGAGGGGTGCCCGGCCCAGTCAGTGTTCTTCACACAGATGGCATCATCGCAGGTGTATATGTTGCAATTGGAAATCATTACGTTCGAGCAGCCGTCCGGGTCGATACCGTCCAGGTTGTTGCCATACAGCGGATTGTCGATCGTGATGCCATCGATAAAGACCGAGTCGCAACGGAGCGGGTGAACCGTCCAGAAAGGGGCGTTCTCCAGACGGATCCCCTCCAGCCGCACGTTTTTGCAATCCTCCAACTCAATCATCATGGCCGGCCTGTCCAACCATCGATACCAATCCTGGGCTACCCTTCCTCCTTCCGGCCTTTGTAGCAATACTTCCTCGATCTCCGCTTTTGTCATAAGCCGCCAGAAGGACCGGCCCGAGCCATCTATTTTCCCCTGCCCCACAATGCCGATGTTCTGGGCGTCTTTGGCATAAATCAAGTATCTCGGCTGGGCGTAGCATTCGGACGCCGGGCAGATCGGGCCGAAAAGATCATAATCCGCGACTTGCTTGCTGCCCTGAATCGTGGCGCCGACGTGGAGGTACAGAGTAACATTGCTCTTTAGGCGGATGGTGCCAGTCAGATAGGTTCCCGCCGGAACATAGACAATGCCCCCGCGGGCATGATTGCAGGCGTCGATAGCCTTCTGGATCGCGGCGGTGTCATTTGTCACGCCATTGCCGGCGGCTCCGTAATCGCGGACATTGAAGGTGGGGCGGCCTGCCGGATCGCCAGGCACGATATCTGCCGTCTTACCGGCCGCGCCGTGCATGGTCGAGGCCGACGAACCCGCCAGCACTGCTGCCATGCCGAAGAGACTTCTGCGTTCCAAGAGACTTCTGTCGACCGTCACCGCATTCTCCTCACGATGAATTCCCGCCGGTTCTCTCCGTTATCCGCCTGGCAACTGAACTGGATTTCATCGCCACTCAGGGTCCCCCGGCAGAACCGTTTGATTGTGTCGCCCGAAAGGTCGTAAGCAATGGTGAAAGAAAGTTGATCACCGGCGATTCTGCCGTCCCGGATGAAGTTATCGCCGTGGGCGTCGATCATCTTCCCTGTCAGCCGTTCGCCTTCCGTGTCGAACACGAAGTAAAGGGCCCTCGCCCCTTCCCGGCCCGCGACACTGCCCTTCCATTTGTCTCGGACGTCGGCCCCGAGTGCGAGCACGCCACAGACGGCCAGAGCCATGATCGCGATTCCAGGTCGCGGCATTGAATCCTCCTTAACCGCCGGCCGCAAACGCCGACCGGCATTTGCACTCCGTTCACAACGTCTATCGGCCTCTTGCGGCACAGGGCTTCGCGGATCGTCTGCGCAAAGCTTCGTCGCATCTTGTCACTTATTCGGACGGAATTGCAGCAGCCTGTCAAACGTGCCAGACGCTACGCCCATGCGCTTTTCCACTCCACGCCGGCGCTTCGTACCCGGGCTGGGCAACAACAATCATCCTTTGGCGCTCACGCGCCGTCAAAAGCACTGCGGGACCTGATCTCCCCACTGAGCCGCGCATCGGCCCATTGTGAAATCGGATCCCGCAGGCGGGAGCCAAAGGGCCCCCGCTGGCTTTTCATCGATCACTCAGAAGACAATGCGACCCGAGACCTGTATACGGCGCTCCACATTGCCTGCTGACGAGATCAGTCCAAAGTTGGCCGATTCACCATCGTTGATGTAAGGGCCGAAACCGCGCTGGTTCAAGGCGTTGAGGGCCTCCACCCGAACCTGGATGAACTGGCCCTCCCCATGCAGACGGAATTTCTTCATCAATGAGAGATCCGTCTGACTGAAGCTGGGGTTGCGAAGGTTGAAGATATCGGGCAGCGTTCCGATTACGAAGGGCTGCGAGCCCGTGATATTCGAAGTGTCAAAACGACTTACAGCGCCCGCCGCAGGAGTTTGCGACGGACTGATCAGCACCTGGCTGTTACCCGTGAACGCTGGGTTGCCGAGGCACGAATCGGCCGTACAGGATGTTGCCCAGCTACCATTCGTCCACTCCACACGGATGGTGTTGTTGTTGTTTGCGTTCGCAGGCGAAAGTGTTATCGGCGTACCTGTATGCCACTGCGTCGTGCCAGCAAGCGCCCACCCGCCTACGACGCCGTCGAGAACGTTGGCGGCGAGTCCTTGCGGGTGTCCGAGGAGGGTCTTGCCTTTCCCAAAGGGAAGGTCGTACAGGTAGGTCACCGAGAGCCGGTGGTTTTGGTCTAGCGGACTCAACCCCCACGAGGATTGAGTCGTATAAACGCTCTGAGCCAACTTATATCCCACGCCGCTGCCCGTCATCCGGACGTCGTCGGACTCCGGCCCTCCGACGTCGTCGAGAAGGCGGCTATACGCGTAATTGACCAGCAACGAGAAACCGGACCTGAAGCGCCGCTGCAGCTTCATGACCAACGCGTTGTAACTGGACCGCCCGATATTGGTGCCCTCGAGGACCACCGGCCCGAAGTATGGGTACGGGAATTGAAGGAACCCGAGCAGTTGTGTCGGACCGGTACTGCCAGTCGCCAGGGTCTGGCCTGCTTGCGGCGATACAACCGGCGTCGTCATGGCTCCCTCGTTGGCCGGCACGAGGAGCGACGCTGGGAAATGGCTTATCAGATCGTTACCGAGCAGCCCAACGCCGCGATTTGCAGAATAGTAGGCATCGATAAGGAAGTTCCGGCCGAGGTCCCGCTGCACACCGATGCTCCATGTCAGCTCATAGGGCATGTGCTCGCCCATGTTGTATACTATGGGTCCGGTAGTCGCAGTTGACTGTTGGTCCGCAAGGAAAGCGTTCCGCGTATAAGAGGTAATGTTTCCAGGCGCCCACGGGTTCGCCCAAGTGGAAACATCCGGGCTCATGCCATAGTTGCCGGCATGCCAGCCGGCGTTAGCTCCATTTGCCAGCGCCACTCCCGATCCGGCGGTCACCTCTGAATACATGTCTCCTGTTGTGCTGATGTACATCTGAGCAAAAGATCCGTGGATGACCGTCTTTGGATTTAACTGATAAGCAAAGCCGACTCGCGGAGCGAACTGATGCCCGTTCGGGCTGCTGGCTGTTCGCGAGGGATACGCCGGCGTTCCCGTGATCTCAATACCGCCCTTAGGGAGTCCATTCGTCCAGGATGGAGCAGGGTACAGAGATGGATTGATGCCTGCCGCCGTGAGAGTGGCGTCATAGTTCCATCCGGCATTTATCGTGAACGGAGATGCGATGTTCGGATCCCAGAAGTACATCTTGTTATGCCGCTCGGTAGCGGCGCCCTCATAGTCGTATCGCAAGCCCAGATTGAGTGTCAACTTCCTATTCACCTTGAAGTCATCCTGAATGTAGGCGCCGTAATAGGGCGTCTTCATGGCTACTGTGTAGGCTCCCGATACCCAATTGTAATCGTTTTGCCCCATTAGGAAGGACCCAACCCCCTCAGCCCACCCATTGCCGAATTCGAAGGCGTTGTCCTCAACGTACGGGCCGATGGGGTCCGGCAAAAAGCCCGTCTCTCCGTTTGCGGTGACGTTGATATTATCGTAGTAGCGCCGCCAGTCAAGGCCGAACTTGAGCGTGTGCCGTCCCAGGATTTTCGTGCCCGAGGGACTGAACTCGTACGTAGTTGAGTTCATAATCTGTGCGGATGCCGAGTTCGTATAAGGTCCCGTTGTGCCCATGGCATACGGCCAAATAAATGGTATATTGTGGGTGCCAAGGGTCGCATAAGTAACGGGGTCGAAGCCGATGCTGGCATCCGAAAAACCCGCCGGCAGGAGAGAGCCTCCGGTGAACGGGTCGTGATGAACGCCGCCTCTCACGTTAAACAGGAGCGTCGGAGAAGCGGTCCAATCGTAATTAATCGTTCCGAAGCGGCCCTGGTTTATCGTGGTCCCCGGAGCGGAGTTGCCGGGCCCACCCCAGGCTGTCAGGTTGTCCGCATACGAGCCTGCGGTGAATCGCACGGCGAGCCGCTGATTCTGAGTCAGGTATTCGTCGAGGCGCGCCGATGTAGTGTTACTCGACCTCTTCTCGTTCTGAGGCGCGATGTAGTTATTACAAGAGCTGCACCCCGCCGGGGGCGCAGAGTTCGGCAGGGGAACGTACTGCTTCAAGATGGCGGCACTCACGGGACTGATGTCAGCGGCCGGAACAATCATGCCATTGCCACCAAGAAGAGTGGTTCGTTGGAAGAGACCGACCGTGGAGTTAAAGACATAATTTCCCCTGGGATCCCACATCTGCGCTCCAAACCCTTCGTAAAAGCTTTGCGTGTAATCGCCGTTGCGTTCCGCCTGGGTCGGATAAGAGGCTACTTGCAGGACTCCGCTCTCGCGGAATCTCAGTCCCTCGTAGTTCACAAAGAAGAAGGTTTTGTTGCGTCCGTTGTAGACTTTGGGAATAATCACCGGGCCACCCAACGTGAAGCCGAAGTCGTTATTCCCGAAGGGGGCCCTGGCTCCGCCCAGCTCGTTATTCTTCCAGGAGTTCGCGTTCAGGTCATTGTTCTGCAGGTACTCGAACCCCTGTCCATGCAGGCCGTTCGTGCCCGACTTCGTCACCATCGCCACAGCGCCGCCAGACAGCCGGCCGTACTCCGCGGAGATGCCGTTGGTCAGGACTTTGAACTCGTCCACCGCATCCATGGACGGCGTGAACTGGGAAACGCTGTGTCCCCGTCCCGTGCCCGCGGCGATGCCGTCGACGAAATACTCGATCCCGCTCGTCCGGCCACCGTTGATCGTCGTGTCGCTTCGGACGTTCGCGGCGCTGCCGGGCGTGCCCAGTGAGAGGATATTGCCAGCTCGGCTTCCGTCCCCTTGGACGTTCGCCGACTGCAAGATCAGAGCCAGGGGATCGCGCTGCAACTGCGGCAGATCCTCGATATAAGAGTTGTTGATGACCTGGCCGGTCTCCGCATCTTCAGTTCGAAGCTGGGAGGCGTCCGCGGCCACCGTAACGACATCCCTGGTGTCACCAACCTCCAGTGCGAGATCGATGGTGAGCCGGTCATCGACGTGAAGCGTGATGCCGGTCCGTTCCAGTTTCTTGAACCCCATCTTGGGCCCTGCCACCGACAAGGCATACGAACCGGGATTTAGCTGCAAGAACTGGTAGGAGCCGAGATTGTCGCTAATGCGCTCGGTCCTGACGTTGGTTTCAGTGTTGGTAAGGGTGATCTGGGCTCCTGGCACAACGGCACTCGAAGCATCGGAAACCCTCCCGGAGATTGATCCTAGTCCGGTCTGACCGAACAATGGCGAAAGCAGGCAAAATACCACCATGGGTACTGCCAGGAATAAATGACGATATCGCAATCTCATGTCCTTTCTCTCCCGCACTTTACATTAGCGCCCGGCGTACTCTTGACGTCGTCCGTCTGATATCACTCCGGGCTGGAGTGATATTCTGTACTTTTCCGTGCAGGCAACGCTAAACTAACCCCAAGCCTTCTTTCTCCGCATCCACCGCGACGCGGACGGCCTCGCCGTGCCGCATCTCGACGGAAATCAAGCCGCCCTTGGGCATGCAGAAGTCGTTGCCGGCGCTTAGAACGTCAGCGGCGGCACTCAGATTGCCGGGCGGATCCTGGAGCGGTTACCGTCCGGTACTTCTTGCGTTGGACCCTGAAAAACCCCTCGTTCGACGCGGACCCATTGTCGCCGTAGCGAATGTCGCGTACAAGTTACCGACCGTTAGACAACCGTCACGCGACGGTTAACGGCCCCCCGAACATACTGGGCGGAGCGTGCGGTCGGTGTGATATAGTTCTCACAGCGGGAGTTCCAGGGAAATTCAGCTTTATGAGCCATGCAGCGGATCCCGTCGGCCCGGGACGCATCGGCGAGCCGGATAGAGCTGAAAAGCGTGTCCAGACTGAGCGCATCCTGACGTCTGGGATCTTCCGCAAAGCTCCCCTGCTGCAGAAGTTTCTCCAGTTTATCACCGACGCGGAAGCCGAGGGCCGATGCCGCGAGATCAGCGAATATGCGGTCGCTGTCGAGGTGCTCGGTCGTAAGACCGATTTCGATCCGGCATCGGATACAGTCGTGCGCACACAGGCCTTTCGACTGCGGATGAAGCTGAAAGAGTTCTACGAAGCCGAGGGGCTGTCGGACCCTATCCTGATCGAGATTCCGAAGGGCCATTACGTGCCCGAATTCACGTTCCGGCAGTTCCCGGTTGCGGCGGATTCGCTTGCCTCTTTGCCAGGGGAGTCGCCACGGCCACCACGGAAGCTTTTCCCCCGAATCGGACCGCGCCGTGAGGCACTCCTGGCGATTGCCGGGCTGCTCTTGTTTCTCGGAGGAGTGGTGGTCGGGTCCAGATGGCTTCTTACGGAGAAGCGCACTGCCACGGTGGCGCCTGTCGTTCCCGAAGTCGCAAAATCGTTTTGGACTGGATGTCTGGGGAAGACCGATTACGTGATCCTGGCATACAGCAACTCGGTCTTTCTCGCCACCGAGATGGGAGACCTGCTCCGATTCAGCGGCGGTGCGGTAGCTGACAGCGGCGCTATGGTCGCCCGGGACGCCGCTCAAGCCATCGCGCGCAATCCCGCGCTGGCGGCTCGCGCCGGTCCCATCTATTACGAGGATGGCTACACAGGGACCGGCGAGGTCATGGCAGTTTACAGCCTGACACGATTGCTGACAACGCTGGGCGTTGTTGCGGTGGTGAAACGCAGCCGGCAGTTGTCGGTGGACGATCTTCGCAACCACAACGTCATATTTCTCGGGTCGCCCTTTGAAAATCAGGTTCTGTCGGAGATCCATACTCCACAGCGATTCATGTTTCAACAGCCGAAGAAGCCGCCCTACCTGTGGCGCGGCCAGATTGTGGATACAAACCCGGGGCCCGACGGTACTAAATTCTATGAGTTGGAACGGGATAAACAACTGCGGGTGATTCAGGCTGACTATGCGCTATTTGATGTGCTCCCAGGCCTGACACCGGGCCGCAAAATGGTGATTCTCGCCGGGCTGACAACGTCCGGAACACAGGGCGCCGCTGAGTTCGCGGCGTCCGCGGAGGGACTGCGGCAAATCCTCGCTGCGGTTGGTGTTGGGGAAGGATCGACACGCAGCTTCCCAACATATTTTGAGGCGGTATTGCGCGTGGAGACGGCCCGGGGGTTGGACGCGGTGAAAGTCAAATTCATCAAGGCGAGCGTCGCGAAGGGTCCGGAGTGAGAGCGACAAGAAAACTCGTGAATGTCCGGTTCCGTTGATCGCAGCTATCTCGGGCTCGGCGCGAGTAGCGATGGCGCCTCGGCGTTATGACCCATTTTCAGATGGCTTCCAGCAGCGCGCACGCGTGTGGAGGCAATGAAACCGTGAGATTGTCCGCCCCTGCCTCGTGTAGCCTCGCGCTCATACCCCCCGCCGCTGACACCGTCTCCGAACACCGGGAACCAAGTCGTTGGTCCAAGACCCGGATTGATTGGACCTCGTTGGTCCAGTTCGCAGCGACTACTGCAAACCGGCCGGCCGGGCTATGCCATG
>Ga0182027_10008809_pt1 | contig 14618 bp, 14 predicted proteins | sample 712E1DmetaG_FD_121300 | JGI IMG/M metagenome (GOLD analysis project Ga0182027, IMG submission 121300) | Permafrost microbial communities from Stordalen Mire, Sweden - 712E1D metaG (Illumina Assembly) | ecosystem: Environmental > Terrestrial > Soil > Wetlands > Permafrost | place: Sweden... | reverse complement strand
GGCGTGGCCATTGGCCTGGCGGCGTTTCAGGTTCTCCCCTTTCTTGAACTACTTCATCACTCCGCACGGCCGGTGTTGCTCAATCCCGCCCAAGCAGGAATTTTCTTCGAGCCCTGGCGCCAACTTCTTCGGATGCTGTTTATCCCGCAATGGTATGCCTTTGCCCCGCAGCTTTCCGGAGACCAGGCGGTCGTCTCTTTTTACGTCGGGCCGATCGCGCTTCTGGCGTCCAGCTGGGCGATCTGGAAAGGACAAAAACGCGAACGGTGGATTGGTGGGGCTGTCCTGATGAGCTTAGTCTTGAGCGTCGCGTCCTGGTTGCCCGGTTTGTTCCGATTTCCCGCTAATTGGCTGCTTCTGAGCACAACCGGACTGGCGTTCTTGAGCGGAACAGGCATTGCACTGATCAGGAATCCGCGATGGAAACGGCTGGGGGCTTCACTCATCTTTGTTGATCTTCTGGTCTTTGCTCAATATGTTCGCGTCCCCTGGTTCCCCGCCGCCTATCTGACTCAACCGCCGGTTCTGGCGCAACAGCTCGTGCCTTTATCCGGTCAATCGCGCATTTACCATTCCCGAGTTATGATGCAAGAAGAAGCTGGCCGCGAATTACAGAGGATGAGTGATTATTCTTTTTTGAAGGAAGCGCTGACGCCCTCTTACGGAATGGCCTTCGGCCTTCGTGAAGTCGAAAGCTACCAAGTGCTGAAATTGCGGCGTGCCGAGTGCTTTCAAAGAAAGCTGGCGGTGGAAGGCCCGACCTCTGCTCTTCTGCGCTGGGCGGGGATTTCCACCGTGATTACGCGAAAGCCCGGCAGCGATTCCTGGGGCCCGCAAAATATCCAGGTGATTTCGATCAAGACCTATAACCTGCCTGTCTTTTTTTCGGATGGATCAAAGTCTGCAAGAATCGATCTCTCTGTCCATGCGCCCGGCAAGATGGTTGCGATGGCCTCCACCGACAAAGCGGACCGGCTTGTTTTTTCTGAAATCGCCTATCCAGGCTGGCGAGCGTTCGTGGATGATCAGCAGGTCAACCTGGAGGTGTTTGAAGATACCTTCCTGGCAGTCAAGTTCCCGCCCGGCCGGCACAAGATCGTTTTTGATTATCGGCCACTAACCTTTTGGGCTGGGTTTTGGATTAGTTTAGGAGCGGCCATCCTATTTGGGGGTGTCCTCATTCATCGGGTAAAACCGGTTTCCAGGTTGCGCGACCCTTCTCCGACGTAATACAATAAGCAAGTTGGAACTCCCTCCCGGGGGTATTTTTCACGTCAATCGGCTAATTCCTTGATGGATTTTATGCGTCGTTCCGGATGCGCCGCGGCTGTAGCAGGCGCAGTGATCTTTGTTTTAGGCGTCTCTTGGGGAGACGTCTTCATTTCAAGCGCTCCATTGACTCCCTCGACGACGGGACCTGCTCTTCATGTCGAAGAGCCCTTTCTCCGCCCTCTCACGACAAACGAGGCGGATATCGTAAGTCCCTTCGGTAAACGGGAAGTCGTGACGCCATCGACCGGAACGATCAGCGGCACAGGTCAGCCGAAGGTCGAAATGCACGAGGGAGTCGATTATGCGGCCAACCCGGGGACCCCAGTCCGGGCCGCTCGATCCGGAAGAGTGATCTTTGCCGGTTTTTCGAAGATGTACGTGAGCCGGACGAATAAGAATGATCAGCACCGCTTCGTGATCATCCTTCATGCCGATGGGAAGAGCAGCCGTTATGTTCATCTCAATGGTCTCCGGGTCCGGCCGGGACAAGACGTGAAAGCGGGTCAGGCCCTTGGGGTTGTCGCTGAGTCGGATGAATGGGTCGCGCCCGTGCTTCATTTTGAAGTACGCAATATCCAGGGCCAGCCGATTGATCCTGAAAAAGTGATGACGGAAGTCGGGAATCCATGAAACCTCTTTATGTTTTGGTGCTGGCCGCCGGCCAGGGAACGCGGATGAAGTCCGCGCTTCCTAAGGTCCTCCATCCGGTCGGCGGGCGCCCGCTTCTCGGGCATGTTCTGCGCGCCGTGCAGGCATTGGGGCCAAGAGAGATCGGCGTTGTCCTGGGAGTCGGCCGCGAGCAGATCAAAGAATCTCTGGCCGCGAGCCTTCCTGCCGGCAGGCAGGGTTGGAAGAAAGTTCATTATCTCGTTCAGGAAAAACCCAAGGGGAGTGGCCATGCGGTGCTCATGGCGCGGCCATGGCTCAGGACCAAGCGAGGGTCGCTTCTCATTGTTTACGGCGACACGCCGCTCCTGACGGCATCGACGCTGCAGCGTCTGGCGGAGCACCATGCGGTGTCGGGGAATGCCGCCACGTTTCTGGCGATGGATGTCTCCGATCCGTTTGGCTATGGGCGGATGATCCTGGATTCTCTCGGATATCTCGATCGCATCGTTGAGGAAAAGGACGCCACGCCTGAGGAGCGGGCGATTACTCTGGTCAATTCCGGCGTCGCTTGCTGGGACATTCAGATGCTCCTGGCCGTCCTGCCGAGACTCAAGGCGGATAATGCCAAACATGAATATTATTTGACGGATGCCGCGGCTCTTCTGCGAAATCTGGGAGGCAGGGTAGGCGTGGTCCGGGCTCGAAATCCCGATGAGACGCATGGGATTAATACGCGGGTGGATCTCGCCCGCGCCGAAGCGATTTTTCAGCAGCGGATTCGCGAACGCTGGATGCGGGAAGGTGTAACGATTGTGGATCCGGCATCGACTTTCATCGATGCCGAAGCGGTTCTGTCGTCGGACACCCGGCTCTGGCCGGGGACGATCATCCAGGGCGCTTCAAAGATCGGCGCCAACTGTGAGATCGGCCCCTACACGGTGATCGAGCAGGCGGAAGTCAAAGACGGCGCCCGGGTCGGGCCCTTTGCTCGCCTTCGGCCGGGGACCGTCCTTGAAGCAGGGGCGCGCGTCGGAAATTTCGTGGAAATTAAGAAGTCGATGATCGGCCAGGGATCAAAAGTGAATCATTTGACATACATCGGAGATGCGGAAATCGGCAAGGACGTGAATATCGGAGCCGGGACGATCACCTGCAATTATGACGGATTTACGAAGAGCAAAACGCACATTGAAGACGGCGTCTTTATCGGTTCAAATGCGAATTTAGTGGCGCCCGTCCGGGTCGGGCGCGGCGCGATCATTGCGGCCGGTTCGACCATTACCGAAGACGTCAAGGCGGATGCGCTGGCGCTGGGCCGCTCGCGCCAGATGGCCAAAGAAGGTTGGGCGAAGGAATTCCGACGACAGAGGAAAAAGGGGAACCATCATGACTGAGCGACTGAAGATCTTTTCAGGAAACGCAAACATCGGGCTCGCCCAGAAAATCTGCGAAATTCTGCACGTGCCTCTGGGGGAAGCCACCATCGGCCGGTTTTCTGATGGGGAGATACGCCTGCAAATCATGCAGAACGTACGCGGTGACGACGTGTTTCTCGTCCAGCCGACCTGCCCGCCGGTGAACGATCATCTGATGGAGCTCTTGATCATGGTGGATGCCCTTTGCCGCGCCTCCGCGCGCCGCATCACGGTCGTGCTGCCCTATTACGGCTATGGCCGTCAGGATCGCAAGTCGGAACCGCGGGTCCCGATTTCCGCCAAATTGGTGGCCAATCTGATCACGGCGGCAGGCGCCGACCGCGTCCTCGCGATGGATCTTCATGTCGGTCAGATTCAAGGATTTTTTGACATTCCTGTGGACCATCTTTATGCGATGCCGGTCTTTTTGGAATACATCCGAGAGAAACATCTTAAAGATATTGTGATCGTTTCCCCCGACGCGGGCGGCGTGGAACGCGCGCGCGCTTTCGCCAAGCGCCTGGACGCTGATCTCGCCATCATCGATAAACGCCGGCCCCGCGCGAATGTGTCCGACGTGATGAACGTGATCGGTGAGGTGAAGGGAAGAACGGCCATTCTGCTCGACGACATGGTGGACACGGCTGGAACGCTCTGCAAGGACGCTGAAGCGCTTAAGAGTTTCGGAGCGACCAAGATTTTCGCGGCCACTTCGCATGGGGTCTTGTCCGGGCCCGCCATCGAGCTCATCAACAAGTCGCCGATCGAAGAGCTTATGATTTCAAACTCGATTCCACTCAAGGGGAAATCCTCCCCCAAAGTGACGGTCCTTTCAGTCGCGCCCCTGCTCGCCGAAGCGATCAAGCGGATCCACGAGGACCAGTCCGTCAGCCAATTATTCGTATAACCTAAGGAGATCTGTATGAACGAAATCATCTTGGAAGCAGAACAACGTCCTTCGAGTACCAAAGGATCCATCAAGACCATGCGCCGGAAGGGGAGAATCCCCGGCGTGGCTTACGGAGACAAACAAGCGCCCGTGACGCTTTCGATCGATGAAAAGAGCGTGCAGGCCATCCTTCATTCGAAAGGTGGCCGCAACGCCCTGATCAGTTTAAAGCTGGGCGGAGAGACGCACCCTGTTCTGATCAAGGAAATCCAGCGCCATCCGATCACGCGAGCCTTGTGGCATGTGGATTTCCACCGCATCTCCCTCAAGAAAAAGATCGAAACCCTGGTGCCGATCCATGTGAAAGGCGAAGCCCCCGGCGTGAAACTCGGAGGCGGCGTTCTCGAGCACCTCGTGCGCGAAGTGCGGGTACGCTGTCTTCCGACAGAAATCCCCGCGTTCATCGATGTCGATATTTCCAATCTTCAGCTCAATCAGGGCCTTCGCGCGAAAGAATTGGTGTTGCCGAAGGGCGTAGAAATTTTGATGGATGCCGAAAACGTGATTGTCCACGTGCTCACCGTTCATATCGTCGAAGAAACGCCGGCAGCGGACATCGCGGCGGCCGGAGCGACGGCGGCCGAACCCGAAGTCATCAAGAAGGGCAAAGTGGAAGATGGCGAAGAAGGTGTGGCCCCTGCGGCGGGCGCGAAGCCGGCAGCAGTCGGTGACAAGAAAACGGCAGCCCCGGCGGCTGGAGCCAAGCCCGAGGCGAAGAAGCCCGAAGGAAAATGACGCGCTTCGCGTCATCCCCGAATGACCCTGTCGGGGATCCATGCATGTTGATGGATTCCCCGCCGGAGACCGCGGGGAATGACGAACTATAATAATGTCGATTAAATTGGTTGTGGGATTGGGGAATCCCGGGAAGAAATACGAAGGAACACGCCATAATATCGGTCGTCGCATTGTCGAGTCGCTCCAAGGGGCTCCGCTAAATGTCGCATGGCTCTTTACTGAAAAGTTCATGAATGAATCGGGAGCCGAAGTGGCCCACGCCGCGAAATACAAAAACATTGCCCCCGAAGAAATCCTTGTTGTTCTGGATGAATTCCAGATTCCCTTGAGAAAACTTTCGATTCTCACGAGGGACTCCGATGACGGACATAACGGTTTGAAATCGGTCCTGGAATGTCTGGGGACTGAAAACGTGCCAAGAATGCGCATTGGCATCGGTCCTCTTCCTGAGCGCAGCGACCCGGCAGACTTTGTGCTGGAACGGTTTTCCAATGCTGAAAAGCCGATGCTCGAATCCTTGATGCCAGAATTCGAAAATGCGGTCACGACGGCCGTCTCGCAGGGTCTCGACGCAGCCATGAACAAATACAACAATCGCTGGCTCTCATGAAGGTTAAAGACGTCATGCGCACCTCCGTCATTGTTCTACCGCAGAACGCGACGCTGAAGGATGTCCTCGATCGTTTCCTGAAGCATCATCTGGATTCGCTCCCCATTATCGACGCGGCCCAGCATGTGGTGGGTTTTATCACGATCGATGACCTGGTCGACATTTTCCTGCCGCGGTATTACGAGATCCTGCGCGATTTTTCCGCCCTGGAAGACAAAGGGCAGCTCGCCTCCCTTTTTAATCAGGCTTTTCAAGGCCTGGACACTCATCACGAACAGCTGATCCTTGCGGCTGATGTGATGAACTCCGACATCCACTGGGTGTCCTCGGAGGACTCACTGGTGGAAGCGGCCGCCCATTTGCAGGCGCAGAATTTTCAGAGGCTCCCGGTGGTGGATAAGGACCGCAAGCTCGTCGGCCTTATATCCGATTTTGAAGTGGTTCTTGCGCTCTTGCGCGGCGCGCCGGCGGCGCCCGCCGTCTCGAAGAAATAATCCGGCAAAAGGACGTTCATGGATTCATTTGTCCACCTGCATTCCCACTCCGAGTATTCACTCCTCGACGGAGCGGTCCGCCTCACCGATGAAAAAGGAAAACCCGGCGAACTCTTAAAGCGCGTTCGCGAATTGAAAATGCCGGCCCTGGCCCTCACGGACCACGGCAACCTCTACGGCGCTATCGAGTTCTACCAGGCGGCGAAGGCTGTCAACGTCAAGCCGATTATCGGCTGCGAAATGTATCTGGCCCCGAAATCCCGGCATGACCGTACGTCCGAGAAGGGACAGGAAGACGCTTACTACCATTTCACGCTTTTGGCGCGCGATAACGAAGGCTATCAGAACCTGATTCAACTCTGTTCCATCGGATTCCTCGAAGGGTATTACTACAAGCCGCGGGTGGATAAGGAAGTCCTGGCGAAATATTCCAAGGGATTGATTGCGCTCTCCGGCTGCCTGAAGGGAGAATTGGCCGAAGCGGTCCTTCGCGGCAAAGAGAAAGACGCCCTCAAGGTCATCGAGGATTATCAGGGAATCTTCGGCAAGGAGAACTATTACCTGGAGCTCATGGACCATGGGATCGCCGATCAGAAGCGCCAGAATGAGAAGCTTTTGGAGCTGTCGAAGAGGACCGGCATTCCTCTGGTGGCCACCAACGATTGCCATTACCTGAAAAAGGACGATGCGGCGGCGCATGATGCGCTATTGTGCATCGGGACCGGGTCGACTCTGGTGGATCCGAACCGGCTCAGATTCGAAGAGCACGAGTTCTACTACAAGTCGCCCGAGGAAATGCACACGCTCTTCCGGCATTGTCCTGAGGCAACGCGCGAAACAGTCAAGATTGCCGAGCGCTGCAATATCGAAATCAAACTGGATCAGATGCTTCTGCCGCATTATGAGGTGCCTGCCGGCCAGACGGCCGATGGACTTTTAGAGAAGCTTTGCCTGGAGGGCATGCAACGGCGCTACGGGGCCGAGCAGGTCAAATACATGGAGCGCTTGAAATACGAGCTCTCGGTCATCCGCAAAATGGGCTTTTCCACTTACTTCCTGATCGTATGGGACTTCGTGCAGTGGGCCAAAAAGAACGGCGTCCCAGTTGGTCCGGGGCGCGGATCAGGCGCGGGATCGATCGTCTCCTATGTGCTGGCCATCACGGACATCTGCCCGATGAAGTACGGCCTTCTTTTTGAGCGATTCTTGAATCCCGATCGCCGCAGCATGCCCGATCTCGACATCGATTTTTCAGACGAAGGCCGCGAACGCGTCATCCAATATGTGCGCAACAAGTACGGCGAAAAGAGTGTGGCACAAATCATCACCTTCGGATCCATGCTCGCGCGCCTGGTCGTCAGAGACGTCGGTCGCGTCATGGGTTTTCCGCTTTCCGAGGTGGACCGTATCGCCAAACTGATTCCGCGCGAACTCGGGACCACCATCGAAATGGCGCGGAAAAATGTCCCGGAACTCCAGCAGGAATGCAAACAGAATCCAGAAGTCGAAAAGCTCCTCCAGGTGGCCCAGCGCCTGGAAGGCTTGAAGCGCCACACCGGCGTCCATGCGGCCGGGATCGTGATCGCCAAGGGAGATTTGACGCAATACGTGCCGCTGGCCAAGGGCGCCAAGGATGTGATCACCACTCAATATAATGATGAAGCCCTGCTGAAGATGGGCCTCTTGAAGATGGACTTTCTCGGCCTGCGCACGCTGACCGTGATCGATCATGCCTGCAAGCTGGTCCGTGAACGCCACCATCCCTCCAGTGCGTCCAAGGAGGATGGCCTCGCTTCCATAAAAGACGGGTCGCGAGGTAAGCCGGATTTCGATATCCGAGGAATCCCACTGGACGATCCGGCCACTTTCAGGCTTCTTCAGGACGCCAAAGCGATCGGGGTGTTCCAGCTGGAAAGTCCCGGCATGCGCGATCTTCTGCGCAAGCTCCATCCCTCCGTTTTCGAAGAAATTATCGCGCTCATCGCCCTTTACCGGCCGGGTCCCATGGGCGCCGGGATGCTTGAGGAGTTCGTGAAACGCAAACACAATCCCGCGATGATCAAATATGACCACCCGGTCCTGGAGCCCGTTCTGAAGGAAACGTACGGCGTTATTCTTTACCAGGAGCAGGTCATGCGTCTCTCGCGTGATTTCGCCGGTTTCACGCCGGGACAAGCGGATGTGTTGCGAAAGGCCATGGGGAAAAAGATCCCCGAGGAAATCGAAAAACTTCGCGGCCTTTTCATGGAAGGGGCCAAAGCGAAAAGCATCAACGAAAAAACGGCTCATCAGGTCTTTGAACAAATCGTGACCTTTGGCGGCTATGGATTCAACAAATCGCACAGCACGGCCTACGGCTTGGTGTCGTATCAGACCGCGTATCTGAAAGCCAACTACCCGATCGAATTCATGGCGGCTCTGCTCACCAGCGAAATCGGCCACAGCGCTATCGGCAAAGAAGAGGATTCGAAACTGGTGATTTTCATTAATGAAGCGGAAGCGATGGGGCTCCAAGTCCTTCCGCCGGACGTTCAGAAGTCTTTCAGCCAGTTCTCGATCGAGGACAATACTATCCGCTTCGGCCTTCTGGCGGTCAAGAATGTCGGTGCCGGTGCCGTGGAATCCATTGTCGAAGCGCGTCAGGCCGGCGGTCCCTTTAAGTCGTTCGAAGAATTTTTTCAGCGCGTGGATCTTCATCAGGCGAATCGCAAAGTCATGGAGTCGCTCGTGAAGGCCGGCGCCTTCGATCTATTTTCGTCGGACCCCGCCCAGCGCTCACGGCCGCGTTTTCTCCTCGAGCTGGATGCGGTCATGGCGCGGACCTCCAAAATGCGCGAAGAGGCCCAAAGCGGTCAGGATTCGCTCTTCGGATGGGACGAAATGTCCCGGTCGCAAGCCAAGAAGAATGGAGGAAGTGAGGGAGCGAAGGAGCGAGGGGGAAAAATGGATTCTCGTGTGGGATGGTCGGAACACGAGCTTCTGGCCAATGAAAAGGAAGTTCTGGGTTTTTACCTCTCCGGACATCCTTTGGCCCGTTTCCAAACGGAGCTCAACCTCTTTTCCTCCCATCGCCTGAGCAAATTGCCGTCGTCCGGAAGCGTCGTTCGAATTGCCGGCATGCTGTCCAATGTGCGTCGGTTGGTCACAAAAGCCAAGAAGGAACCTTATGCGCGATGCCGGTTCGAGGATCTGGACAGCGAAGTGGACCTGATCGTTTTCCCCAAAGCCTATGCGTCCGGCATTTCCCAATTCCTGAAGCCTTCGGATATGGTGGTGGTGACCGGCAAGGTGAACCGGCGCGCCGAAGATGGCGCGGCGGAGATTCTGGTCGAAGAAATGGTCCCGCTTGCCCACGCACGCGAGCAATATGTCAGCGAACTGATGGTCCGGATGTCTTCTCCCGGCTTTGAGGAAAATGTTCTCGAAGATCTGAAGACCCTCCTGTCCCGCTACCCGGGCCGCTGCCGGGTCTGCGTCGAAGTGGATACGCCGCCGCAAGGAAGCGTCATTGTCGAAACAGATGTGACCGTCAAACCGACCGCTGAACTCTTTGAAGAAATTGAGAAGCGGCTGGGGCATGAGTCCTGGAGAATCACCAAAATCGGAAGATAAATGCGACGCGATGAGGCCATCCGTCGATGAGGTACAATAGAAATGTCTCTAACTTAATTGCCCAATCGCCTGAAGGCGATTTTAAGGAGGATGTATGGACATTGAACGCAAGAATGGAACAACGTTAAAAGGCAACCCTTTCACTCTGATCGGTCCGGAAATCAAAGTCGGCCAGAGAGCTCCCGATTTTACGGTGCTCGCAGGGGATCTATCCCCGGTCACGCTCGCTTCGAGCAAAGGAAAAACGCGGCTGATCATTTCTGTTCCGTCTTTAGATACGCCGGTCTGCGACGCGGAAACCCACCGGTTTAACGAAGAAGCCGCCAAGCTGCCTGGCGTGGAAGCGATCGTCATCAGCGTGGATCTGCCATTTGCTCAGGGGCGCTTCTGCCAGACCGCCGGCATCAAGAACGTTACGTGCCTCTCGGACCACCGCGACGTCTCCTTCGGCAAGGCTTATGGCACGTTGATCAAGGAATTGCGTCTGCTCTCCCGCGCGATTTTCATCGTGGACGCCAGCGATACCGTCCAGTACGTCGAATACGTCAAGGAAGTGGCCAACCATCCGAATTACGACGCGGCGTTAAACGCTCTTAAAGGCAAAGTCGCTGCCGCTCGTTAAGCTAAGTCGACTGGGGGAAACAAGCCATGCAGGATGACGAAGAAGCGCCGGATGTCGTAGACGTACAACCGAGTCATGACGCTAGGAAAAAGTCGACCGGCGCATTTCCCTGGGTCATCCTGATAGTCGGCGTGGTGATTTCCGCGATTCTCATGGCGGCGATCACGATTTCGACGGTTCCGCTTTCCATTGTGACGGCGCGTATCAAAAACCGATAAAGACCATATTCAATCTGTTAAAGTTGCGGTGGTTTCTTATCGGAGGTGGGCGGTTGAGCGGCGAAATAAGGATGCGCGATGAACCTGCTGTATTTGTTGGCAAAGGGTTTCCAGACGAGTTCCGTTTCACAAGCACAGCCGAAAAGCGTTTTTTCCGCCAGGTTTAATAATTTCTCGACGACCTCATGCGGGCCTTCAATATCGATCGTTATCTTTCCATCCTTCGACATTTCCATAAAGCCCTTCAGTCCCATCTTTTCAATCGCTTGCGCCGCATTTTGATAGTGTGAAGGCGACAGGTTGCTGCAACGTAGCACGAGGGAGGCGCCTCGCGAAGGCCCGGCTTCCGGTTTAGAAAATATATTAGAGAAAGACATGCGAAACTTCCTGGAATTCTAGAGCTTTTTTGTTGACCACCGTGTTGCGAATCCTGTCAAAAATTGGCCAGCCATCGACCGTTCGAGGGTCCCTGCCAATCTCCAGTCACAGATGTTCCTGTCCTGAGCAATAGCCGCCGAGCTGGCCGCATGAGATGGCTGTCGGAGGGGCGCCTAATTCCTTCAGCATAGCCCGGGCGGTTTCCTGGTCGGAGAGCGTTTCCGGTACGGCATTCGTCGGCGGTGTCAGGGCCGCGATGGCCTGTAACTGCTCGATCGCTTCCTCTTTCTGGCCACGATCGAGATCGACGCGGGCCAGAATCAGATGATTAATGGCGTACTCTGGACCGTATTCGACGGCGAGCCTGGCATGTTCTAAAGCTTTGGCTTTGTCGCCGACAGAGATCACGCCGGGCGCTTCCCGATAAAAGGAGGCCAGTAGCATATGCGCATAGGCATTTTTCGGGTCCAATGAAACCGCGCGCTTGAGCGCATCGACGGCCTGGCGTACGGCTTTGAGACTGTGGACTCCTTTATGAGCTTCAGCCCATTGCCCAAGAGCCTCTCCATAAACGGCATACGCATCGGAACTGGCGGGGGCCTTCTCGACCGCTTTGCCAGCTGCGGCGCGCGCGCGATCCGCCCAGTCCCGGCGTTCTTTGGACGTCTTCGAGTGCCGCACGGCTCTTCCCATCGCTTTAGCTAGAGAGATCCACAAGTCGGCACGCTCAGGTTCTGCCTGAGCGGTCTGTTCCCAGTTCCGGATAGCCTGTTCCGTCTGGCCGGGCTTGTCGCGTTCCTGCCAAGCGGCTTGTGCCTGTTGCTCAAGATTACCTTCAGCATGGAGATAACCGAAAAGAAGGGGGACAATCCAAAGGAATTGTAGTGGCAGGCCACCGTGCCTGCCCGAAATGTTCCTCCAATGCGGCCGGAAACAGTGCCCCGCCCCTACGTTCCCCATTATTTTCATTCCAGAATTCCGTTCAGATCGCGCACCAGTTGAGGCGCATCGATAAATTGATGCGCACGGATGCCGACCGATCGGGCGGCCAGGACATGGCTTTCCACATCATCGATAAAAATCGTCTGAGCGGGCTTGGCTTGCGCGATTTGAAGCGTCGTCCGGAAGATATCCAGTTCCGGTTTGCGTTGTCCGACGGCGAAGGAAGCGATGGGATGGTCAAACCAGCTCATAAAGTCATGCGTTTCGACGATATGGTCCCAGTGCATGATGTTCACGTTGGACAACAGCGCGATACGGCATCGTCCGCGCAGCCGCTGAAGGATGCTGACGGTGTCGTGCTTTTCCGTGAAGATGCTGTTCCAGAGGGGGGTAAAATCCTTAAACGTCAGATTTTTGAGGCGCAGTTCTTTGCTGATCTGCCGGAAAAAATCGTCCGGCTCGGTCTGACCGCGTTCAAAGGTATCCCACAGCGGCGTCTGCATGAAGAAGCGGTGGATCTGCTTTTCCGTCAGCGGCGAATAGCGCTTGAGATGGCGCACTACCTTGTGGAAATCAAAGTCCACAAGGACGCGCCCAAGATCGAAGATGATGAGGTCGGGTTTTTCCATCGTCATTTTTTTACGAGCGAGATTGTTTTTTTGACCCGCTGCGTGACCAGGCCGAGAATGGACTTGACCAGATCGACCGACCACTTTCCTTTCTTGAGAGCAAATTTTAACATGGCGCTGTTGACCGTCGAGACCTCTTCCAGCTTCCCGGCGTTTTTGAGCGTCGTCCGGAGAAGCTCCCAGGCGAAGGGGTCTTCCGATTTTGTCGGAGCCCGGAATTCGTCTTCGCTCCGGAACAAAAGCCGGTGCTCGGGGCCGTCGATCGTCACGACGTTTTCTTTCTGCGCCCAGGCGATGGCGGCCTCTTCAATTTTGGATTGTTCTACGGTCAATGTTTTGATTTCCGCCTGGAGATCCGCTTTGCGGGCTTCCAGCTCAGCGTATTTTTTAACGAGTTGCACACCCGTATTCTGAAGGTATTCGTTCGGGGAGAGTATCTCCATGGCGACCGGATGCTTCCAGGCCGGGCAGATGGGTTTGTATTCGCACCAGTCGCACAGGCGGCTGACGCGGACGTCCCAGCGCCCGAGCTTCGTCTCTTCTTCGATTCGATGAATCACCTCGACGACTTCGCGTTCCAACGCCGATAAATCCGCTTCGGTCCGCGAGGAAACAATGTCCTTGTCGGCGGCGAGATAATGCCAGATCAGCTTGAAGCGTTTGGCGTCCGGCCAACGCTGCATGATGCCGAGCTGGTAGAGCGCCAGCTGTCGGTTCTGGTCGGCGTCTTCCTGCGTCGGTACGGTGCCTCCGGTTTTATAGTCGTGGATTTCGTAGGTCTCGGTTTCCGGCACCCAGGTCAACCGATCGATATAGCCCTGGACGGAGTACGTCTTGTCGCCGTCTTTAAGCTTCATTTCGATGCGCTCTTCGAGGCCCAGGGTCTTGCCCTGGTCGAACGGATGAAAGCGTTTATAGTAGTCCGTCAGGCACTGCCTGCCCAGCGCGAAATAGTGACCAGGAGTGATGCCTTCGCGCACGACATGGACCTTTCCATGCCAGTTCTTTTCCCATTCGGATTCGTAGAAGGCGAGGAGTTCGTCGAGCGAGGCGAGCTTGGCCATCTTCAGGTCACGGTAAAGCTTTTCGAGAGCTTCATGGACACGCTTGCCGACAAAGGCTTCAATGCCCTCGGTATCGGTGCGGACATTTTCAATATAGCGCAGGCGGTATTTGTGCGGGCACTGTTCGAAGGTTTCGATCCGGGAGTTGGAGTACACTACGCCTCCTCTTCCCATTTTATAACCATTTTTTCTTAAATTCGTCGGTAATTGAATCGGCGTCCATTGGCGCCTGAGGTTCGGGGGGCGAGTCCGCGCGTTTCTTCGATTTCTGCCAGAACTCGCGGGTGTTCAGCCATTTTGCCCCTGTTCCGCGAATGAGCCGCCGCAGTCCCTGGTCATCCGTGACAACGATCAGGATGCGCGGGTTGGCCGCCCGGCGCACCGCCTGGCTGATCCAATCGTCAGCGGTCTCTCCTGAGGTATAAGCCACCTCAATGGATCCCAGCCGCGACCGATCCCCTGATCCTTCCCGGCTGTCAAAAATCACCGTAACGCGATTATTTCCATGAGGAACTTCCCGGACCAGCTTCTGCAGAAGCGCCGTGCGCTTGGTTTCCCATGAACCTGTCGGCATCTCCGGCAGCGCGTAAAGGAGGTTGTAACCGTCAAGAAGATAGTGCGAGGACACGTCAGCGGTGGGGGTGATTGAGCGCCAGCCAGTAAGATCCCAGCTGTGTGATGGCGGAGGCGAACTTTGAAAAATCAACCGGCTTGACGATATAGCTGTTCGCTCCCAAGCGGTAGCTTTCGATCACATCCCGGTCCTGCTGAGAGGACGTGAGCATCACGACAGGGATCGTCCGCGTGTGGTCATCGGCCTTGAGTTGCCGGAGTACTTCCATGCCGTCCACTTTGGGGAGTTTCAAATCGAGAAAGATCACTTTCGGCATGGGGGCGGGTCGTCCCGCAAATTGGCCTCGGCAAAAGAGATAGTCCAGGGCATCTGCGCCATCTTTGAGAGTCAGGATGGTGTTGGCCACTTTGCTTTTCCTCAGCACGCGCAGGGTGAGTTCGAGGTCGTTTGGATTATCTTCGACAATGAGAAGATCTGCGGATTCCATAGTCG
>Ga0182027_10008808_pt1 | contig 14619 bp, 13 predicted proteins | sample 712E1DmetaG_FD_121300 | JGI IMG/M metagenome (GOLD analysis project Ga0182027, IMG submission 121300) | Permafrost microbial communities from Stordalen Mire, Sweden - 712E1D metaG (Illumina Assembly) | ecosystem: Environmental > Terrestrial > Soil > Wetlands > Permafrost | place: Sweden... | reverse complement strand
TGCACCGGGAACAGCACTTGCACCATGAACAAAGTCGTATGCGGCCATAATAGGGATTTTTCTTGGTGTGCCCATCATGGCGTTTTGGACGCCGTCAATGTAGCTGGCGCTCGCTGCGGCAGTAGAACCCAATAACGCACCACCACCGCCGAAAATGCTTCCGATCCTATTGCTCGCTGCAGTGCCAGCAGTCGCTCCAGTACCGCCGGCATTGGGCGGCATGGCAAGCTGACCGAGTTTCTCGGGCAATGTCATGAGTGCGAAAATCGAGTCGACCTGGGCATCGATATTGATTGCCGTCAATGCAATTGGCGTTGTAATGGCATCATTGTATGTTGCAATAGGAACGTAAACAGGCTTATATCCTGTTTTACCAACGCGAATGGAGTCGACCGTCGCAAGCCTTTTTGCAAGGACAATGTCGGACGCTGATGCGGTAAGGGAAAAATCAGCCGATGTGCGCGCGCTTTTCCCGGTATTGACAAGTTTCTGATACGAAACCGAACCGTTTGCGGTTATCTTGACAAAATACATGGCCTTTGACAATTTGGTAAAAACCGGTTCAAGCGAATAGGTGCCTTTTGCCATATTCGGATTGACAATAGTGCTGAGTTTTTTTCCCGTCATGTCGAAAACATCAAGCGTGACCGAACCTGCGCTGGCCAAGGTCAATCTGGCTGTTTGATTGGGACGCGGTATGGTTGCGGTTGCGGGCCCGCCAAAAGTGCCGTCGGCGCGGGAAAAGTCCCATGACAAACTCTTGTTGACATTCATATAGGTTATGGTTGCACCTGCAAGAGCCTGGCCAGAGGTATTGACAACCTTGCCGCTTACCGTGAAGTCTCCGCTTTGGCCAAAGGCCGTTGTTGAAAACAGAAATGCAGCCTATGCGACTGCAATTCTTTTACCGTTCTTCATGATGAAAACCCTCCTGTTTGGACAATATTTGAATATTTGAAGTATTTGACTAAAAATTAGAATTGATGTTACACATAATATATCCATTTTTTACGGAAAATTGGTAAAATATTTTCTAATGTCCAATTATTATTCCAACAAACAAACTATAAGACATTAATATATATAATTATTAAATGTTTTAAAATACTTGATTTAAATTTTATCCTCGTTTGGTTTAATTCTTCGAGGCTTGCTTCGACGTTAACTCACCTTTCCCTTCGACGGCTTTGCGTTCGGCTCTTGTAGGAGAGAGGAATAAAAGCAACTTTTTTTGATGTTTTTGGTAAGTACTGCCCCTTATTTGTGGATATATTGAATGAAGTACGAATTTGCGTACAAAATTATCATAGTATATGTAGGGGCACGCCATGTGTGCCCCTACTTGCCCCACATTTTACATTGTTTTAAAAGGAAACATAAATGGCTTTTAGAAAGCATTTGATGTTGATTGCCCTTATCACTTCCCTAATCATTGATACTATTTATTCGGGACAGGTGATTGCATGGGTTCCGCCCTATTCCGTATCTGCATGCCAGACAATGCTGCAACGTGATTTCGGCGGCGTGGGCATGAAAGACGGCATTAGCTATCTTGCCTTGCAATTCTGGATCACCAACGGTGCGGGCCTGAATAAGGACGGCAACATTTCTTCGGGAAACTTCGACACGGATGTAAACTGGTTCCGCGACTGGGGGCACAAATACGGCATCAACGTGGAACTCTGCGTTGATAATTATGTAGGCGGCTGGAGCTGGCCGGCGGCTGTGTCGTCTTTCGAAACCAACCGTAGCGCTTTTGTAAAGTCTCTGGTCAACGAAGTAAACAGACTCAATCTGGACGGTGTTGATCTTGACTTTGAAGGAACAATAACCCTAAGCACTACAGACCGGGACGCATATTATGCCTTTGCCTCGGAGCTGTCGGACAGTATGCATGCAAAGGGAAAGCATGTGACCGTCGCGTCTTTTTCCGCGCAATGGAACGCACCGAACTGGGACATGTGGCCGACCCTGTTCCAAAAAGTCGACGCAATAACGAGTATGGGTTACGAGCAAAGCGGTCTGGCTACCGACTATGCTGCCCAAAGGCAACATGCATCGAGCGCTCCGGAAAAATTCATGATCGGTATGCCGGGATACGACGGCACATGGCTTGGCAATACCGTAACACAACAGATCGACTGGGTGGTTACGGATGGTAAAATCGGCGTTGGCATATGGGACGCGACATTGAGTGCAACCGCATGGCAAACCGCGGATGTGTGGAACCGGCTCAAATCAATCCGCTCGAAATCCGTCACCCCGACAATCGCTCGCGCGCAGATGTCTGAAAAAGAAAGCAACGGGATCCTGATTTGCAGAAAATCCCCCTCAGGAATCGAAATGACGATTTCCACGAAAGAAAAGGGTGAGGCCCTCATAAGGATAGTTGATGGCCAAGGTCGGATCGTCGCAACGACACGCGGCATTTCCGATGGAAATGGGGCCATGTCATTTTGCTGGAACCAGACTTTAGGCGGCGCTTTGCCAAAAGGTTGCTTTACGGCAGTAGTCCGATTGAATGGAAATGATTACATTCAAAAGTTTTTGGTCTTTTGAACCCATTCTCAACCGTATCTGCCTTCAATGTATTCCGCGGTCTTGGGATTTCTTGGATGTAAAAACAATTCTTCGGTGCGGGTATGTTCCATCATTTCGCCAAGCAGCATGAAAATGCATTCGTCGCTTGCGCGCCTGGCCTGCGCCATATTGTGGGTGACAATAACGATCGTATAGGTGCCGCGAAGGCTGAACATGAGCTCCTCTATGGCGCGGGTTCCCTCAACGTCAAGTGACGAGCAGGGTTCGTCCATGAGAATGATTTTGGGTTTTAAGGGCAACAACCGGGCAATGCATAATTTCTGCTGCTGTTCCAATTGCAAAAGAGGGGCCTTGACATTAAGTTTGTCCTTAAGGTCTTTCCATAAGCCGACTTCGGAAAGCGCTTTTTCCACTGCTTCGTTAAGGAATGCTTTTTTGAGCTTGCTGCGAGGTGTATGCACCCGTAAACCGAAAACAACGTTTTCGTATACCGAAATAGGCAAGGGGTTGGGGCGTTGAAAAACCATGCCCACGCTTTTCCGCAATTCCAGCAAAGAAACATCGGGGTCGTAAATGTTTTTGCCGAGGATCTCTATGACGCCGGCGGTTTTGACATAACTGAATCGCTCGTTGATCCTGTTGAAGCATCGCAATAGCGTGGTTTTTCCGCATCCGCTGGGGCCGATAAGCGAGGTGATAATACCGTGTTTTATGGATGTATTTATGCTCTTTAAGGCAAGAAATGAACCATACCATAAGTTAAGGTCTTTGGTTTGTATGCCTGTTGTTGCGGTATTGTTCATACTTTTCCCATTAGTACCTATGTAAGGTTATCTATGCTTTTTGCGTAGATAATAATCTCAGTTAAAACTATCCAGTTGCGACATGTCCCCCGAAGCAATAGCGAAGGGGGGAGCAACGGATCAACCGAAAATGCCGTTGATATATTCGTATGTTTCCCGTTTTCCCGGCTTGTCGGAAAATATCTTGTCTGTTGCATCGAGTTCGATGATTTTGCCGTTCCATAAAAACATGGTGCGGTTGGCGAGTCGCCTTGCTTGATGCGTGAGATTCGTCACAAGGATAATCGTAATTTCTTTTTGCAGCTCCTTCAAAACATGTTCGATGCGCATGGTCGTAACCGGATCTATGGCAATCGAGAACTCATCCAAGCACAATATTTCGGGACTATGCGAAAGCGCGCGCGCAATTGTCAGGCGCTGCTGTTGTCCGCCCGACAATGCGGTGCCGAGGTTTTTCAGCCTGTCTTTTACCTCGTCCCATAATGCTGCTTGACGCAAACATTTTTCAACGATAGCATCCAGGTCGGATTTATGAGTCAGGCCCGAACAACGGGGTGCAAAGGCGACATTATCGTATATGGAAAGCGGCAATCCCACCGGAAGCGGGGCGACCATGCCGATTTTCCTCCGAAGGCCGTACACGTCGGCCTTTTTGATGTCTTCGCCGTCAACATGAATCGATCCGGAAACCGTCGTGTTTGCCGTGAATTGTATGGTGCGGTTGAGACAGCGCAGAAGCGATGTTTTCCCGGATTGTGCAGGCCCGATGACTGCAAAAATTTCATTGCGCCTTATATCGAACGAAATGCCGTGCAGCACTTCCTTGACACCGTATGCAAGACGCAAGCCATCTATGACGATTGTTTTGTCGGTTGTTGTATCCATTAATCGTTACCACTTCTTCCTGTTGCGCATCCAGACCCTGACAATAATGGCGCTTGCATTGACGACAAGCACGGCTCCCAGCAAAACGATCGCCGTTGCGCACGAGACCGATTCCTTTACATTAGGTACCTGTGTCGAAAGCGTATACAAATGCATCGATAATGCCATGCATTGGTCGGTGAGCTTGTACGGAAACAGGTTGCCGCCCGCGACGGCCTTGTAAAAAACCGCGCCTGTAAACATGATGGGTGCTGTTTCTCCTGCGGCCCTGGAAACCTGAAGAATGACGCCGGTCAATATGCCGCTTATCGAATTCGGCAAAACAACCGCGCGTATCGTTTGCCAACGCGTTGCGCCCACGTTCCAGCATGCTTCGCGAAACGACATTGGCACCGATGCCAGCGCTTCACGCGTGCTTGCGATGATAACGGGCAAGGTCATGATTGCAAGGGTAAGCGATGCTGAAATGACGGAGTACCCGAATCGTGCGGCATAGACAAATGCGCCAAGCCCGAAAAGAGCATGCACGATGCTGGGGACGCCGGCAAGGTTTATGACCGCCAAATTTATCAGGCGGTTGAACCAATTGTCTTTTGCATATTCGTTAAGGTAAATTGCGGCCAATACGCCGATTGGTGTGGCAATTGCCAAGGAGATGAATACCAGATAGATCGTTCCGATCAGCGCGGGCCAAATACCGCCTTCAAGCATGCCGTGCGTGGGGGCTTGCACGAGAAATTGCCAGTTAAGCGATGGCGCGGCTGTTACAACCAAATACCCTATGATGCCGATAAGCGGGATTATCATGAGCATTGCCATGGCAAAGAAACACCATTTCGCAAGCGACTGGAGGATTTCCCTGCCGGCGCCATAGGATGTTTTTGCAAAGAGCGTGTTTGAGGTCGAATGTTGCGCCATAGTTGTTATTTTCTCTTAAAGCCTCTGATGACAAAGTCGGCGGTCAGATTCACGGCAAACGTTATTGCAAAAAGCAATACGCCGGTCAGGAACAAAACATGATAATGATCCGACCCTGCGGGAGCTTCGCCGAGTTCCGCCGCGACATTGGCCGTAAGTGTGCGTATCGAGTCCAAAAGTCCGGTTGGAATATGGACTGCATGGCCGGTAGCCATAAGCACTGCCATGGTTTCGCCGACAGCACGGCCCACGCCAAGGAGTACGGCCGCAAGCAGGCCGTTTTTTGCCGCAGGAAGCAAAACACGGCGTATCATCTGCCATTTTGTCGTACCCATGGCAATCGATGCTTCGCGGAACGAATCAGGCACTGCCTTTAGCGCATCTTCTCCTATGGAAACTATAATCGGGACGCTCATGAGGGCAAGGATGATACCTCCGTTAAGCAGGTTCACGCCAACGGGCGCGCCGGTCGTAAACACAATGAGTTTACTCATTACGGTAAGGCCGATAAACCCCCATACGACGCTGGGGATTGCGGCCAGCAGTTCGATCACGATTTTCAGCGTTTCCTTCTGCCGTTTGTCGCAGAACTCTGAAACGTAAATTGCCGCCCCAAGGCCGAACGGAACCGCAATCAGCATCGCAAGCGCGGTAACGCTCAGGCTGCCTATTGTCAATGCGAAGGTTCCGTAGCGGACATTGACTTCGGATGTCGGATACCACTGCGTGCTGAACAAAAACTGGAGTATGTTGAAATGGCCGGTAAAAAGAACCGGCACTGCCTCGCGAAATACGAAAAAGAAAATCGCGAGCACGAAAATAATGGCGCTGACGCCGCTGATGCGGATGAGCAGTTCGAGGAATTTCTCACCCCAAACCGCCCAAAGCGGCCTGTTTTGGCGTTTGTGTTTGTACGTTGATGCTTGTGAATTCATATAAGTCAAGTATTACTTGGGTAACCCCATGCTTCCCACTATGGGGACATGTCGCATGGGATAAGTTTACTTTATATATTATCTACACTTCGAGTACATAGTGCACGCGCAAAAAGCGTAGGCCATGATACCGAGGTTTACCGAGCGTATAATTCAGATTTAGGTACTAAAACGAATTTCGCATGGATCGGCACATAGCCGTTGTCCTGTAATATCCTTTGTCCGTCTGCGCTTAAAATCCAATCGATAAAATTTTTGGTCTCGCCCTGCGGTTCCCCCAAGGTATACATGTGGAGTGAACGCGCAAGCGGATACTTGTTTGCAAGCGTATTGTCGACCGTGGGTGCAAAAGCCGTGTCTTTAGGGTGCATTGCTATTCTGAGCATTTTTACGTCCTTTGTCGCATATCCCATGCCGCTGTAGCCGATGGCGGTTTTGGTGTTTGAAACAAGTTCTACCACTTCCTTGGAGCCGTTCATGTCGAGCGATCCGAGTTTGAAGTCTTTTTTGGCAAGTACCTTTTCCCTGAAAAAAGAATAGGTGCCCGAACTTGATTGACGACTGATAAGAACTATTTTGTCGTTTTTAACGCCGGGAATGGTCACACCGAGCTGCGACCAGTTTATGGTCGTGCCTTTTTCGGAAAAAATCCCAGCAAGCTGGTCTATTGTTATTTCGTCAAGCGGGTTGTCTTTGTGGACAAATACCGCAAGCGCGTCGAAGCCGACGGTAAATTCCTTAGGCTGCTTGCCCGTATTTTGGACCGTACGGTCGAATTCCTCCTGCTTCATGTCTCTGCTGGCGGCAGCAATGTCGATGCTCCCTTTTTCAAGCGCGGCAATGCCCACACCCGAGCCGCCACCAGATACTTCAAGGTTCACGGTCTTGTTTACGGTTTTGTATTCTTCCGCCCATGCCTGTTCAACATTGACCATGGTATCGGAGCCTTTGACCTGTACTGTTTTTTTGTTTGCCAAGGCCTCTTTTTTTGCGCAGCCCGATGTCAGCACGATTGCAGACAATGCGATTGCCGCAATAAAGCGCAAGGTGATGAAACGGAAAGGAAAAAGGCATTTATTCATAATACTATATCAATTAACTTCCGAGCCGATGATTGCCTTGACAAGGTCCTGTACCTGGCTTTGTATGAACTGGAACGTTTCTTCATGCGCTTTTTTGCAATTTTCCTTCGAATCCTGGGAACATGAAGGATCATCGATAGGCCAATCGAGGAATATCGTTTTGCGGGGACGTTGCGGAAACATCTTGTGCGCATCGGGCGTCAAGGCGACAATGACCTGATAATGGTCAAGGTTGGGGATTTGATGCAATGCCCGCGGTGCCACGCGGGAAATATCAAACCCTTTTTCTTTCATAAAATCAATGGTAAACCGGTCGATCGGTTGCGGATCGAGCCCAGCGCTGTTGAAAATGAAACGGGGCTGATTAAGCGCCGAGGCAATGGCTTCGGCCATTTGACTTCGGCAACTGTTATGGTCGTCGATAAAAAGAACCCTGAATGCCTCGGCACCCGGATGTTTCACGTATTCGCCGGTGCACATGTAAAGTATTTCCATGCAAATATTGCGGGCCTGATCGCTTACCCGCTCAAACCGCTTGATGATGCTCATGAGCGGATCGAAAATGTCGTAGGTTATATTATGCTTTGTCAATTGATCGACAAGATAGCTATTCAAGGTGCGTCGCAAATTATCGACGGCGTCCTCGATTTCGATGTTCTTTTTCGCCTTTTCCGGATCCTGATCAATGAATGCCTGGATGGAATCGTGAAACATCGCAATTGAAAGATTTGCTATTTCGATAATCCCATTTTGGATTGATACCGACGGCTTCTCCTTGAGTTTGAGGATATGCCGGGCAATGCTTTCAGCGTAATCGCCGACTCTTTCGATTTCGAGGTTAATCTTGATCGTGCTGTAGGCAAAGCGCATGGACATTGCAACCGGTTGCTGGCGAACAATGAATTCCAGGCAAAGCCTGTCTATTTCTTTTTCTTTTTCATCTATATATTGATCGCGAAGAATAATCGCATAGGCAAGCTGCCGATTAAATTCGATGCAGGATTTGACGCTGTCCTGCAAAGCCATTTCAGCATGATTTGCCATTTGGATTACATTCTGACGAATGCGGTCTATATCACGTTGCAGCGATTCCTCTAAATGCGTTTGCATGATAGATTCCACACTCCTTTTGGTATTAAAAAACAGCCCGTATATTGAAGTATAATTGGCTTTAACCCCATGCTTCCCACCTCGCTGTCGCTTCGGGGACATGTCGCATGGGATAAGTTTACTTTATATATTATACGCTCGGAGTACCTCGGTACTCCGAGCGTATAATTCAGTTATAGGTACTAAAATAATATCAGGCTCTACATTTCATTGCGTTTCATTTGAAAATAGAAAAACAATGTTTGCCTAATCCGTTGCTCCGCTACTGGATAGTTGTAGCTGTGATTATTATATACGCAAATAGCGTATATAATTCAGATATAGGTACTAACGATTTCCTCATAATTCCGACAAAAAAATACCTGAAAATTTCTGAAAAAGGCAGAAATTGTTTATCCTAACCAATTTCTAACAATCATCTCAAATCTCTCTAATGTATTCCCGGTACATTTATTACTTCATGCTATTTTCATTTTTAAAAAAATGAGTATAACAATGAAAGTAATGGAAAAATATTTCTCAAAACAAGAGGAGGAGTACATGGAAAACATCAATTATGAATCACTGGTTGTAGGCCAAGGGTTTTCACGTATGAACAATGTATTAGGGCATATCAGAGGGAAGGTGACCGATATCGATGGTTATGGCCTTAAAAACAGCAGGATTTGGGTGAGGGAAACCGGGCTTTGCGCAATGAGCGATGCCTGTGGAAACTATGTTCTTATTAATAATAAACCGGGCATATATTCTCTCGTTGCTGAATGTCAAGGTTATAGCCGGTCGGAATTTGTTGATGCGATTGTTGAGCAGGGCGATAATCCTGGCTTCAATTTCGTCATGTTCCAAACTTATAATCGTTTGCGCCAGGGACGCAGACGCGGATCACTTGTGTGCCCTTTGTAAGAACAAATTTCCATCCTCATCATTTTCTAGCAAACACCAAATAAAATCATAATCTTCACATTCGATTTTTATAGAACCCGATAAATAGCAACCGGGCCTTATGCCGGTTGTTATCTGTTGGAAATAAAATCGATTTGAATAATCTATTTGATAGAGACGCAGTTTACTGCGTCTCTACAGGAAATAACGCAAAACAAATATCAGAAAATAAACAGGAAAATATCCTAACACAAATCTAACACATCCCTAATAATTTCAAAACCATCGTCCTTCATATTTATTACTGTCTCCCGATCGCAGATGGTTTTAGAGATGAAAGGACAAATGGGGATAAGAAAGGGGGCCATGGAAAAAGTTTTTATCCACCATTTTCCAAAGTTTTAAAACAAAAAGTAATTAATCAATTTATGGGAGGATTTCGAATGAAAAAAGCAGTAACAATGGCAATGTCGCTTGCAGCAATTGTTTTTGCAGCAGTTGCCCAAAACAACGATAGTACGGCAACAAAACAGGGGCAAAATGAAAAAACGCCTGCTGTCGAAGAGCAAATCGCAAATATCAAAGGATCTGTCGACGGGCTTAATGAAAGTTATCTGGAAACTAAATCCAGCGTTGCCGCATTGTCAAAAATCAAGGTGTCGGGATATATCCAGGCTCAGTATATGGTTGCTGATGTAAAAAACAGTCTTTCCGCAATGTACAGTGTTCCTGCGGGAAAAGTGGCTGCAACAACCTATGGTCGCCAGGAATTCATGATCAAACGAGGAAGATTGAAAACAACCTATGATGCCGGCTTGGCCCAATATGTACTCGAATTGGATGCTACGCAAGATGGTGTTGGAATTAAAGATGCCTATGCCGCATTTTCCGAACCATGGCTAAAGGCCTTTAAGCTTACTATGGGTGCCATGGATCGTCCGTTCGGATATGAAGTCAGCTATTCGTCGAGTCAACTTGAATCGCCTGAACGTTCCAGGATAATAGGGAATGTATTTCCAAAAGAGAAAGATCTCGGAGCAATGCTTGAATTCGCCCAGGAAGATGGTCCGCTTTCTTGGTTCAATTTCAAGGGCGGTGTTTACAATGGTATGACAAACATTACCGATGAAGATGATGATTATAAAGATCTTATCGGAAGAGCCGGTGTTAAATTCCCTTTTCCGCAAGCAGGCCTTGACATCGAAGGCGGCGTGTCGGGCTATTTTGGAAAAGTCACGGATTTTGATACGACGAGTGGCGGAAGGGCATACAAAGTAAATGGGACTGCATGGCAGGTTACAACGGGTCAGAAGGGTGATCTTTTCGACCGCAAGTACTACGGCGCCGATCTTCAATTATACTATGCCACCCCGGTTATTGGCGGAACATGCCTTAAGGGCGAATATATCCAAGGATATCATCCGACAAAAGGCGGCGCATCCGATTTTTACGGCAGCGGCGCTTCCGTTACCATGGCTGATCCTGTTTACCAAAGACAAATTGCCGGGTACTACGCATATTTTATCCAGAACATCGATCCTGCAAGTTTGCAACTTGTCGTCAAATATGATTTATGGGATCCAAATACACAGGTTAGCGAAAGTGACTTTGTAGACAATGCAACCACAAAAACAACGCTGACAAATCAGGATCTTGCTTATTCAACATGGGGATTCGGCGCATTGTATTATCTGCCGTGGGCTCCGAATGTGCGTTTACAATTGTATTATGAAATACCCAAAATCGAGAAGCTTGATGCATCCAAGGTTGCTGCAACAAGCTCACTGTTCAAATACACAAGCTACACAAGTGCGACAAACCTGAACATGCTGACGTTTAGGGTCCAGTTCAAGTTCTAGTTGATACGAAATTGCATTCAAGATGATAGTATTCAAATGTCATGCTGAGCATTGTCGAAGCATGAATTGGTCTATAAGATGCAAACCCTTCGTCAAGCTCAGGGTGACATAAATAAGGTCATTTTAAAAGCAATTTAGTATGACATAGGTACGCCGATTACATTAATTCACAAGGAGAAAAGAATGAAGAAAATGTCAAAAAAAATTATAGCAGTCGGGCTTTGTATTGCATGCGCATTCGGGCTTATGGCCGCAACCAATAAAAAAGTTGTCACGGTAAAGGGTTCCGATACCATGGTCATCCTTGCCCAGCGTTGGGCCGAGCAGTATATGGCCAGTCACCCGGATATTACCGTACAGGTAACGGGCGGCGGTTCGGGCGTCGGACTTTCGGCACTTATCAATGGGACTACGGACATTGCAAATTCGTCGCGGCCCATGAAAAAAAGTGAAATGGACAAACTTAAGGTCCGGTTTAATTCATTGGGCTACGAAACGCAAGCTGCAAAAGACGGCATAACTCTGTACCTGAATGAATCGAACCCTGTTTCGGAAATGTCTCTTGCCCAGATTAAGGCAATTTACCTTGGGGAAATAACGAACTGGAAAGACGTTGGCGGGCCTGATGCCAAAATCATTTTGTACGGACGTGAAAACAGCTCGGGCACCTATGTTTATTTCAGAGACAATGTCTTAAGCGGCAAAGATTACGCGGCGAGTATGCAGTCCCTTCCCGGAACTGCAGCGGTAGTCAATGCGGTTGCGAAAGACAATCTTGGTATCGGTTACGGCGGCGCTGCGTATGCAAAGGGAATCAAGGTCCTCAAGGTAAAAAAGGACGCGAATTCTCCGGCATATGAGCCGACGCCGGAAACCATTAAAATGAACCAGTATCCGATTACCCGATATTTATATATGTATACACGGGCCAAACCAACCGGCGACATAAAAGACTTTGTCGACTGGACGCTGAGTGCCGAAGGCCAATCGGTTGTGACTAAAGTCGGATATTTTCCGGTGAATTAAAGCAGGAATACATAGTACCTCACCTGGCCTGCCAAATGGCAGGCCACCCTCTCCCAAAGGGAGAGGGTTTAAAGGTAAGTATGACCCGCAATAAAGAAAAAGCGACAAAAATGAACAAAGGCAAATCCAAGTTTCGCCTGCATGAATTTATTATTGAGAAATCCATGGCATCAATTGCCTTTGTTTCTTTTGCATTTATAATTCTTATTCTCATTTTCGTTTTTCGGGAAGCAATACCACTCATTATTGGCACTGCAACCGACGATTTCGGTAAGGTAACGCTTAAAAATATGCTGGCGCTTGCCTGGCAGCCGGTTTCAAATTCTCCTCAATACGGGCTGTTACCGCTTATTGTCGGTAGTTTGAAAGTTACTTTTGTCGCAATGGGTTTTGCTTTTCCTGTTGCAATACTGGCCGCATTGTTCACCTCGACATTTGCGCCGAAATGGGCCAAGGAAATATTAAAACCGGCAATAGAAATACTTGCAGGATTTCCTTCGGTTGTCATTGGTTTTTTTGCATTGACCGTACTGGCATCATTTTTCCAGCATGTGCTTGGACTACGTTACCGTTTGAATGCATTTACAGGCGGTATTGCGCTTTCGCTGGCCGTTATCCCGATAGTTTATACGGTTGCCGAAGACGCAATCAATGTATTGCCTAAAACAATGCGTGAAGCAAGTTACGCGCTTGGTGCGACAAAATGGGAAACCTCTCTTTTTATATTATTGCCTGCCGCGACTCCCGGTGTTTTTGCTGCGTTGCTGTTAGGATTGGGACGGGCATTCGGCGAAACAATGATTGTTCTCATGGCAACGGGAAATGCAGCGTTATTATCGCCCCATTTGTTTGAACCTGTTCGGACCATGTCGGCAACCATTGGTGCGGAAATGGCGGAAGTCGTATTTGGTGATGCCCATTACAATACGCTGTTTTTTATCGGGGTATGTTTATTCATGTTTTCATTTTCCCTTAACGCAATAGCAGAACTGTTCATACGAAACAAAATGATGAAGCGGTTTAGCAATTAAATGTAAATTCTCTACGCATTTTGCGTAGAGAATAATCTCAGCTACAGCAATCCACCAGCGAAGCAGGCGGGTCAGGGGGAACTCATGAAACTATCCAAAAAAGTTCTTGGCATGGGCATTATTTCCCTAAGCGGGTTTTGCGCCTTTCTCATCATAGGCGCTGTCATATTTATCATGGCCAACGTCATCATCGGCGGGCATTCGGTGATTTCCTGGAAATTCCTGACATGCAATCCTACCGAGGGAATGACACAGGGAGGTATTTTCCCTGCCATTGTCGGAACATTTTTTTTGGTGCTTATAATGTCGCTCATTGGTGTTCCGGTCGGCACGATCACGGCAATTTACTTAGCGGAATACGTAAAGCAGGAATCATGGATTGCAAAATCCATCCGTTTTGCTGTGAATACGCTTGCCGGAATTCCGGCCATCGTATTCGGACTTTTCGGATTGGGATTTTTCATACAATTTATCGGTGCCAACATGGACAAGGCTTTCAGCGGCCAGGGAAATCTGGTTTGGGGAAAGCCGAGTATTTTGTGGGCAAGCCTCACCATGGCGCTTTTGACATTACCGGTTGTCATTGTTTCCGTGGAGGAGGCGATCAAAGCTGTTCCACGGGAGCTTCGGGAGGCAAGTCTTGCACTCGGTGCGACAAAATGGGAAACGATTTTACGCATCGTGCTCCCCAATTCGGTAACAGGCATTTTAACAGGCGCCATTCTGGCGGTCAGCAGGGGAGCCGGCGAAGTTGCGCCGATTTTATTTACCGGTGCGGCATATTTTTTGCCCGACATTCCGACAAAATTGTCCGATCAGTTCATGGAACTCGGATATCATGTTTATATTATGGCAACACAGTCCACCAATGTGGATTCAACAGCAGGAATTCAATATGCAACGACGCTGGTATTATTACTATTGACATTTATTTTGAATTTTTCGGCAATTTATTTGCGGTTCTGGATGCGTAAACGTTCTTTTCAATAAATTAGTACCTATATCTGAATTATCTACGCTTTTTGCGTAGATAATATATAAAATAAACTTATCCCATGCGAAGCATGGGGTTAGGATCATATGGAAACCATTGACACAAGATCAGTCGTGATTGAAACGAAAAATGTGAATCTGCAGTATGGAGCAAAGAAAGCGCTCTGCGACATTTCCATGGACATCCGTGAAAAATGCGTTACCGCCTTCATCGGGCCGTCGGGCTGTGGTAAATCGACATTTTTGCGGTTGTTCAATCGGATGAATGACCTGATCGAAGGCGTTTCGGTGCAGGGATCGATAAAAATCCACGGCAACGATATTTACGCACCATCGATCGATGTGGTTGATTTGAGAAGAAAGGTCGGCATGATTTTTCAGAAGTCCAATCCTTTCCCGAAATCAATTTACGAGAACGTCGCCTACGGACCCAAAATACAGGGCATTCGAAAAAAAAGCGAATTGGACGCCATCGTCGAACAATGCCTGCGCCAGGCTGCGTTATGGGACGAGGTCAAAGACGGTCTTCACGGCAATGCTCTTGGGCTTTCGGG
>Ga0182027_10008807_pt1 | contig 14626 bp, 11 predicted proteins | sample 712E1DmetaG_FD_121300 | JGI IMG/M metagenome (GOLD analysis project Ga0182027, IMG submission 121300) | Permafrost microbial communities from Stordalen Mire, Sweden - 712E1D metaG (Illumina Assembly) | ecosystem: Environmental > Terrestrial > Soil > Wetlands > Permafrost | place: Sweden... | reverse complement strand
CTGATAAAATCAATGTATTATCGGAAGACAGTTTCAGAATACTATCAAATGAAGAAAGAATAATATTTGGTGAGGAAATAGAAATATATATAATGCAGTTATATAATATCGGGCTTCTGAACAACAAAGACATAGATAAAATTGTTGAGCAGGTGCAACTTTTCCCTGAAAATGCAAAATCTAAGGATAATATTAATTTACTGATATTGTCATTGTTCTTTGATACGGATAAAAAATCTCTGCCAGGCAGCAGATACCTTCTATATTCATCAGATACAGTAAATTAAAATAAAGAGTTTATATGAGTAAAAATCTTGTCCTGGTGGAATCACCAGCAAAGTCTAAGACAATTAATAAATATCTTGGTAAGGATTATATAGTTGAAGCAACGATAGGTCACATAAGAAATCTACCTAAAACTAAATTAGGAGTAGATGTAGATAACGATTTTAAAGCGCAGTATCTGAATATCAGGGGCAAAGGGGACATAATAAAAAAGATAAAAAAATTAGCTTCGAAGAGTAAAAATATTTTCATAGCCACTGACCCTGACCGTGAAGGGGAGGCGATAGCCCAGGATATAGCTGATGTGATTGAAGGGCTCGGTGAAGCAGTAATTCAGAGAGTTCTTTTTAATGAAATAACTAAAAACGGAGTGTTGAAAGCAATGCAGCACCCGAGAAAGATTGATGGAGCTCTAGTTTCATCGCAACGAGCAAGAAGAGTAATGGACAGGATTATAGGATATAAAATAAGTCCATTCCTCTGGAAGGCGATAATTGAACAATCAGGTGGTTCAACCCTTTCAGCTGGTCGTGTTCAGTCAGTCGCTTTAAAACTTATATGTGACAGGGAGACAGAAATTGAGAAATTCAGGGTAATTGAATATTGGTCAATATGGGGAACATTTGAACCTCCAAATGGTGGAACTTTCAAAGCGAAGCTGTTCAGCGTTGACAAAAAAGACATAAAAACTCTTCCTAAAGCAGAGATGAGTCAGGAAGAAATGAATGAATTTCTTATGAATTATATTCCTTTAAACAATGAAGAGACAGCAAGCAGGTATTTTGAAAGGCTTAAGGAGAAGGATAATTTCAGCATAACAAATATTTCGAAGAGAAATATTAAAAGGAATGCTCCGGCACCTTTTATTACCAGTAATCTTCAGGGAGAGGCGTCAAAGAGGTTAAGGATGCGTCCGAAACAGACGATGATGCTTGCTCAGAAACTATATGAAGGAGTCGATCTGGGAAAAGAAGGTATCCTGGGTCTTATAACATATATGAGAACCGACTCTACAAGGATAAGCGAGGAATTTGCAGTTGAGACAAAAGAGTTTATTACAAATAATTTCGGAAAAGAATACCTTCCTGAAGGTTTTAATACATTTGGTAAAAAGAACGGGATAAATGTGCAGGATGCACATGAAGCAATAAGACCTACTTCATTGAAATATACGCCTGAATTTGTGAAACCATTTCTTGATAAAAGATCATTCCAGCTCTATGAGCTGATCTGGAAAAGATTTATAGCTTCCCAGATGAACCAGGCACTTCTTGAAACAACAGTAATTGAAATATCAGCTGATGAATTTCTGTTTAAAGCTTTTGGAACTGCAGTAAAGTTTAACGGATTCATGCAGGTATATGAGGAAATTACGGAACAGAAAGAGAATGCTGAAGAAAAAGAAGAATACAGGAATGAAAAAATACCATCAGGTCTTGAGAATGGAGAGAAACTTAATCTTGATGATCTGCATAAAATGCAGCATTTTACAAAACCACCTGCAAGGTTTACAGAAAGCACATTAATTAAAGAACTTGAAAGCAAGGGAATTGGAAGGCCGAGTACATATTCAATGATTGTAAGTACAATTCAGGATAGGAAATATGTGGATATGACAGAAAGGAAACTATTCCCAACAAAACTCGGAATGTGTGTTAATGTTATTCTTGTGAAGAATTTCCCAGAGATAATTAACGAATCATTCACAGCATCAATGGAAAGCGAATTAGATCAGATAGCCCAGGGTGAAAATGATTATGTAAAAGTGCTAAACGATTTTTATGTCCCATTTGCCCACGCACTGCAGCATGTTGAAGACAAAATTGAAAAAATAAAATGTGATAAGTGCGGTGGTGAGATGGATATTAAGGTTGGCAGGTTTGGGAAATATCTTGCATGTACCAATTATCCTGAATGCAAGAACATCAAATCATTTAAAGATATTGCGCAGCAGAATCAGGAACCTGAATATACCGGGGAGACATGTGAAAAATGCGGCAGCCGGACAGTATACAGAGAAGGGAAATTCGGGAGGTTTATTGGATGTGAAAAATATCCTGAATGTGACTTTGTAAAGAATATTTCTCTCGGGCTGAATTGTCCTAAGTGCGGAACCGGGGCAGTAATTGAAAGAAAATCCCGAAGAGGAAAACTGTTCTATGGATGTTCCAGATATCCGGATTGTGATTTTGTAAGCTGGTATAAACCTGTTCCGGAAGCATGCCCCAATAACGACAGTGTATATATGGAAAAGAGATTTATGCAGAAAAAAGGAAATTATTTAAGATGCCCGGTATGCGGAGAAGAAGTTATTAAGGAAGAAGTAGAAGAACTTGAAGAATAGATGGATATTAAAGAAGTTTATTCAGAATACATAATCGAGATAAAGAATATAAATAGGTATTCAAAAAATACTATTGTGTCATATTCTGAGGATCTTAGATCTTTTATTAATTTCTGTTATGAAAACAAAAAAATAGAAATTGAGAAAATTGGAGAAAAGTTTATTAGATCATATCTTATGGTTCTAAGTGAATCGGGTCTTGAAAAAATATCTATTTCGAGGAAATTAGCATCGATAAGGGGGCTTTTCAGATATGCTTACAAAATGGACTACATTGAGGTTAACCCTTCAGGTTCTATTGCAAATCCTAAAGCCAAGCGAAAACTACCAGAAGTGGCATCAGAAGACACTATTATTAATTCTTATAAGGAAATTGATATAGAGACTGAAAATGTTTCCCGTCATACGGAATTAAAAAATAAAGAAAACATGTATGAAGAAATTGACAAATATGAAAAAAATGCTAAATTATATAAGGTAATAATAGAATTACTGTACGGATGCGCTCTCCGTGTATCTGAGCTATGCAACCTTAATTTCGGAGATATTGATATTAAATCAAAAACAGTCCGCATATTGGGAAAAGGAAACAAAGTACGGATTGTTCCTATTGGGGATAAATCCATAATGGTATTACAGGAATATTTAAACAACAATAAACTTGAATATGGTACAGCTCTTTTAGTAAATTACAAAAATAGAAGAGTTTACCCAAGAATGGTTCACAGAATAGTAAACAAATATTTGAAAAGTGACCTGAAGAAAAAAAGTCCACATGTTTTAAGACACAGTGCAGCTACGCATATGTTAGATAACGGTGCTGACCTGAACGCAGTAAAGGAAATTTTAGGACACGAAAATCTTTCCACTACACAAATCTATACTCATGTTAGTATAGAAAGATTAAAAACCGCATATAAAAAAGCTCATCCAAAATCATAATTATGGAGGATTTATGAACATATCGATAACGGCAAGGAAATTCAAAGCTCACGATACTTTAAAAGAATATATTACAGAAGAAGTATCCTCGCTCCAAAAATACAGCACAGATATTCTAAATGCTGATGTCATTCTAAGTTATCTCAATTCAAAGGACAGTGTAAAAACGGCAGAAATAATTCTTCAGGTACCTGGTCAAGTATTAACAGCTATTGAAAATTCAGATGATTTTAAGAAATCAGTAGCATTATCAATAGAGAAGCTATCCAGACAGCTTCAGAAGATAAAAAATAAAAAAATTAGTCATAAACCGATTGAAACTGCAGTAGCAGACATTGAAATAGAAACAGATGAAGATTTAAATGATTAAGATAGATCAGAAAGCCATATCAAGGAAAGAATTCATTACAGTAGAATTCTTATTCAGGAACTCAAAGGATAAATTCAAATTAAGATTATTATCTGATGATTCCGGCTTTTCCAAAAAAATATTTGAACAAAACCTTCACAGACCCGGTTTAGCATTAGCCGGGTTTGTTGATTTATTCTCTTATTCAAGAGTACAGGTTTTTGGTAATACTGAGATGAGATATCTCAGGCAGCTTTCAGACGATAAGAAAACAGAGAGTCTTGAAAGGATATTAAAATTTAATATTCCATGCATTATATTAACAGACAACAATGTGCCATTTCCTCAACTAATTGAGATATCAAATAAATACCATATACCTTTATTTTCTTCACCCTTCTCTACAACGAAATTTGTTTTTCTGGTGAGTGATTTCCTTGATGACCAGTTTGCACCCAGAATATCAATACATGGATCTTTTGTCGATGTATATGGCGCAGGTCTTTTGTTTGTAGGAAAATCGGGGATTGGTAAGAGCGAGGTAACCCTTGATCTTGTGGAGAGGGGACATAGGCTTGTTGCAGATGATATTATCATTCTGACGAAAAAAGGTGAGGGTATATTGATGGGATCAGGGACTAATTTAGCAAAACATTTCATGGAAATTAGGGGATTAGGGATAATTGATGTAGAAAGAATGTTTGGAATTAGAGCTATCAGATATCAAAAAAGGCTGGAAATAATTGTAGAACTTGAGGTTTGGGATGACAAGGCAGAATATACAAGAACGGGGTTAGAAGAAGATTTTGTTTCAATTCTTGATGTTGAAATTCCATATGTGAAACTACCTATTTTGCCGGGAAAGAATATTACAGTAATTTCAGAAGTAATTGGCCTCAATTATCTTCTTAAGCATTATGGATATGATGCTTCAAAAATATTTCAGGACAGACTTACAGAAAAACTAAAAGGAAAGAAATTAGACGATCTCAGAGGTGTGGATTATTTTGAACATGACTTTGAATAATTTATATTTTTAACTTGATTTAGTTTCCTTTATTTTTTACATTCCGCCACCATTTATGAATAAATTATTTTATTTTTCTAAAACCAGTCTACAGTATGTAGAAATGAAGAATTTCAGATCAAAACTGATGTTATATTCAGGTTTTGTGATATTCCTCATCATCTTATGTACAATTAGTGGTTATTTTATTTTTACATCAGCTTTTAATTCCGGGAATTCATATTCCCGCTTACGATCTGAAAATGTACTTCTTAAGGGAAAATTAGATGAGATTGGTGCTCAATACAGAAGATTAAACAATGAGTTAGACAGTTTAGTTAAAGCTAATGGTGATTTACGAATAGCGACAAATCTACCCCCAATATCAGGTGAAGAAATGAAAGTTGGTGTAGGTGGTGGTTATTTCGATAATAATGTTGATTTTTCCTCTGGTCACATTGATTCAAGGTTACAAAAGACTTTAACATTAGTTGACGATATTTCAAGGAAGTTTGAATTTGAGAAATCAAATTATTTAGAAATATCCAGCAAAATTAAAGAAAATCGGCAATTATTCGAAGCAATTCCGGCTATTAAACCATGTTATGGAACTCTTGACATAAACAGTTTTGGAATGAGGATGCATCCAATATTGAAAATTATGAAAATGCATGAAGGTGTAGATATAGTTACTGATATTGGGACATCAGTCTATGCCACCGGTAAAGGTGTGATTGAATTAGCCGGTATTAAAAGTGGATTTGGCTTATGTGTGGAAATCAACCATGGTTTTGGTTACACTACCATGTATGGTCATTTATCTTCTATAGAAGTAAACATTGGACAAAAAGTGGACAGGGGAACGGAGATAGCAAAAAGTGGTAATTCTGGTTTATCTTCAGGGCCACATTTACATTATGAAGTATCCCACAATGGAGTAAAATTAAATCCGGTTGATTTCTTTTTTGATGATATGATTTTTTTTGCATCTGGTAATAAAAATTAAATTGGGAGAATATTAATATGATCTGGACAGTGGAGCTTGCTTCTTATTTAGATGATGCGCCTTGGCCGGCAACAAAGGAAGAACTTATTGATTATGCCGAAAGGATCGGAGCTCCTTATGAAGTTGTTGAAAACTTACTTGAATTAGAGGATTCTGATGAACCTTATGAAACAATTGAAGATATATGGCCAGATTATCCTTCGGATGAAGATTTTTTCTATAATGAGGATGATTTTTAATTCTGAGGCGCTTTTAAGGCGCCTTTTTATTTTATGAATAACAGGTGGAATGGAATATACGGTCAGCAGGCAGTAATTGAAATACTTGAAAAGTTGATATCTTCTTCAAATATACCTCATGGTTTTCTATTTACAGGAATTGACGGGATAGGGAAGGAGCTTACTGCAATAAGGTTTACTGAATCAGTTAATGAAAGTGAAGGTGCAGACTTTGACCGAATAAAAAAAATAATCTCATCTTTTTCAGAACCTTATATCAAATATATTTATCCATTGCCAAGGGGGAAAAATGAAATAGATGATAGTGGACCATTTGAAAAACTAAGTCAGGATGAGCTTGAAAACGTAAAAGAAGAGATCCAGAAGAAAGTTCAAAACCCATATCATAGATTAGACATAAATAAAGCGAATGTAATTAAAAAAAGCAGTATTAAGGATATTAAAAAGTTTCTCTCTTTTAATTTCAGCGATATCAGGTTCAGGACTGTGTTAATTTCAAATGCGCATTTAATGAATGAAGAAGCACAGAATGCACTGCTCAAAAACCTGGAGGAACCACCAGAAGGGGTAATTTTTATTCTGGTGACGCCATATCCAGGTTTGCTACGTGAAACAATCAGATCAAGGTGTTGGACTCTAAATTTTAAACCATTGAATAATTTCGAGATTAAGAAAATCCTTATTAACTATTTCATGGTGGATGAAAGTCTCGCTGAATCAGTTGCGCCATTTGCCAGCGGATCTGTTACAAATGCTCTTAATCTTATAGAAAATGATTTTTATTTTCTTCTTGAAAAGACAATATCTATCCTGAGATATTCCTTCGGCCGGAAATACCATTCTGCTATGGAAGAGATGTCTTATTTTCTAAAGGATAATTCCTCAGAACTTATTCGAATTTTAATTCAGATGATTATTATCTGGTTAAACGATATACAGAGACACAAGATTGGGGACAAGAATTATTTCTTCCGTAATTATTCAGAAACTCTTGATAAATTCAATTCTAGATTTCCGAACCTGGAAATTAATGATACTGTAGTGAAACTTGATTATCTGGGTTCATTAATTAAGAATAATATAAATCTGAATCTTATAGCAAGCAATATTATTTTTGAATTGTCAGCTTTAACTGATAAAAAAATGAGATTAGATAAAAACTGAAATATTCTATTTAATCAATGCTAACATTTCTTAACTAAAAGGATATTTATGGAGATAAAGAATGTTTCTGTGATTGGCGGAGGCACTATGGGCAATGGAATTGCTCATGTATTTGCAATAAAAAGGTTTAATGTTAATCTTGTTGAAATGACAGAGGAATTGGCAGGTCGGGCTATAAATAGTATTTCTAATAACCTGGCAAGACAGGTAAAAAAAGAAATAATAACAGAAAACGAGAGAAAGGAAACTTTAAGTAAGATAAACAAAATAATATCTGTTGAGAATACACCTGCAGATTCAGATCTCATTATTGAAGCTATATATGAGAATAAAGAGGCCAAATTAAATATTTTTAACACATTGCACAGGATTGTAAAACCTGACTCGATTTTTGCTTCAAACACATCTTCGATTTCAATCACTGAACTTTCAACAACAAATCGACCGGATAAATTCATTGGGATGCATTTCATGAATCCTGTACCAATTATGAAACTTGTTGAATTAATAAGGGGATATTCGACAAGCAATGAAACCTTTAACACCATAAAAGAAATATCTTATAAGTTAGACAAAGAACCTATAGAAGTTTATGATTACCCTGGGTTCATATCAAATAGGATATTGATGCCCATGATTAATGAAGCAATTTTTGCTCTAATGGAAGGCGTAGCATCAGCAGAAGATATTGATAAAGTAATGAAACTTGGGATGAATCATCCGATGGGTCCTTTGACTTTGGCAGATTTTATCGGACTTGATGTTTGCCTGGCCATAATAGAAGTTTTATTCAATGGGTTCAATGATTCAAAATACCGTCCATGTCCATTGTTAAAGAAGATGGTTTCGGCTGGGAAATTGGGGATGAAAACCGGAGAGGGGTTTTTCAGTTATGAACACAAAGTGTGAATAAGTATATTGCACTATCAGATATATGTGTCTTATAATGTATATTATGTAAACTAATACTTTTCCGTTATAACAAATTATGTTTATAATTTGTGCATAGTTTATTGATTTTAAGTAAATCCCCCCTATTTGTGAATATTTTAGTTAAATGAAAGGCTAATAATGTTAACAAATATAATTTCCCCTCTAATTATATATATTTTTAAATAGTGTTTAGTCTCACAATTTTATCAAATATGTATAAATTAATTATTCCGAAATATTTAAGGATAATCTAAAGATCGAAGATTGCTTTTACAAAGAGCTCTGGATTAAAAGTTTGAAGGTCGTCAATACTTTCGCCAACCCCAATATATTTGACTGGTATTCTTTGTTTGGCACATATTTGAAATATTACGCCGCCCTTGGCAGTACCATCAAGTTTAGTGACAATAAGGCCGGTGATATCCGTCACTTTGGAGAATTCGTCCGTCTGTACTAATGCATTTTGTCCTGTATTACCATCAAGTACAAGAAATGTATCATGAGGAGCATCTGGGAGCACCTTAGCAATCGCTCTTTTAATTTTCCCCAGTTCTTCCATAAGATGGGACTTATTATGTAATCTACCGGCTGTATCAATTAGGACTATGTCATATTTGCCCTTAACGGCCCTCTGGATAGTCTCATAGGCCACCGAGGAGGGATCAGATCCCTGAGGTTTCTGAATCAATTCAACGTTTGCTCGTTTGGCCCAGATTTCAAGTTGTTCATTTGCCGCAGCTCTGAAAGTATCTGCTGCTCCCACAATAACTTTTAGTCCGGCTTTCTTAAAATTGTAAGCCAATTTTCCAATAGTAGTGGTCTTCCCTACCCCGTTTATTCCGACAACCAGTATTACATATGGTTTGAATTGCAGAATTTTTGAATCATCTTTTTCATTCTGTTGAAAATTAAAAACAGAAATCAGTTCTTTTTTTACCGAATCTATTATATTGGTATCTGACCTGTCCTTTTCTGATTTTAGATTCTTCCTGGTATTTTCAATTATACTGAGTGCTGTGTCATAACCAATATCGGAAGTAATAAGAATTTCTTCAATCTCGTCGAGAGTCTTGTCGTCAATTACTGCTTTTCCACTAATAGTTTCGGTGATTGTATTTACAATTTTATTCCTTGTTTTAGACAGACCATCCTTAAGCTTATTAAAATTAAAATTGTCAAACAGACCCATATTTTGTTCCTTTAAAGAATTCTGATGCCCTTAATGAGTATCCAATGAATGAAACAACAATCAACAGAAGGCTGGCATAATATATTATCTTAAAATAAACGGCGCCCTGGTCAACTCCGATCATGACCATTAATATGACGATTCCGATGATGAGTACAGTGGTTTTACCGAGCATATTGGAGGGTAATACTTTTCCCAGTTTCTTAGTTAATAAAATCCCCCCCAGGAATATCAAAAGGTCTCTGCCGATTATCATATAAAAATAATAAGCAGGTATTAAATTAAGGAGATAAAGTTTTGTGATAATAGCTCCAATGCAGATTTTATCAGCAAGAGGGTCAATAATCTTTCCAAATTCGGTTACCTGATTAAACCTGCGGGCAAAATATCCATCAAATATATCTGTTAATGCTCCAAATACTGCCAGAGAGAATATTATATATCTTAGGGAATCAAAATTATCAAGCAAAATCCAGAATGGAATAGCAAGCAAAAGTCTCAGGAGGCTCAGATAATTTGAAACAGTATTTATTTCTTTAAATCTAATCATTCTTTTATGACAGCAAATTTACCAACTTTTTCTTCAACTTCATTATTGGAATTATCAAGACGGACAATCCTATAAATATATACACCGCTACTTATAAGATCATTATTTTTGTCTCTGAGATTAAAATCTACGCCACCGGTAGTTGTAGTCTCTTCAAGTTCACTAATTCTTACACCACTGATTGTAAAGATATCAATTTTTACTCTTGTGGGAAGGTTTGCAAATGTCATTTTCCCAGCGTTTAATTTAACAGGACTAGGATATACGTAAACCTGAGACAAGTTTTGTGCTACACTTGTAAGGACCAGATAGCTTCCAGCGCCATCATTTATCTTTATATTTCCAGTAGTTGAAGAGGAAAATACATTGGATATTTTCAAAGAGTACTCTCTTCCAACTGAACCAACAGGTTTACCAGTCAGTGTGAGATAAATTGATTTATTATCGGATGGGTCAAATTCAATTTTCCCAATTGTGTTATCAGGTTGAAATACAAAGTTATTTAAATCAGAAGCAGAATTTGCATCAACATCAAGGTTAAAAGTAATTTTAAGCTTATATGGAGTTAATATCTGGTAAGCTGTAATAAAGAATTCACTTTTAACAAATATTGAATCAACATTAAAACTGACAGTATCCTGAGGTACAGGAGATCCGTAATGATCAAGAAGTCCGTTGACAGCAAGTTTATTTAACCCAATAGGTATACGGTCCCTGAAAGTAAGCAGATAAGAATATTGGCTTGAAGGTGATATTGAATTCGGGAAACCAGAGCCCAACAAGATGAAAGATCTGAGGTCATCAATTTTATTGTTTATTATATCTGAAAGCAGAACTGAAACAGTAGTGGGACTTTTACTTATTACAGAAATTACTTTCGCCGGAGTATGAGAATAAACCTGAAGCACTCCTGATAAATCTGAAACCGGAAATTGTTTAGATTTATCGATTGATTGTATGGCAAAATAATAATTTCCTTTTCCTGGAACGATACTCGTATAATTGTTAGAAGATACAGAATCAATTTTAGATAGATTACCTGCACTTGTTCCCCGATAGATATAATAAGAATTTCCTGATCCAATCCATGTCAATTTGATAGTAACCGAATCAGTGCTGTACCCGGATAAATTATAAGGTGTAGTGGCTTTATTAGAAGAAGCAAACTCGTAAAAATTAATACCGTTACTTGTAGGGAATCCGATCTCCTTAACATTATTGTGGTTAAGATCGCCAACGAAAATGGAATTGGAATTAATATTCTCTATATATGAAATTATTTTATTGGTATTCTGATCATATTGAAAAATATAAGAATACGGGAACATAAAAAGGATCAGTTCATCCTTCCCGTCATTATTGATGTCAGCAAATCTTATACTATTATCTACCTGAGGGAAGGTAGAATTATTAAATTCACTAGAGGGATCGATAAAAACCTGATCATTAATAATATTGATAGAATCATTTATAAAATTAAAGACAAGCAGTCTATAAAAAGGAGCTATGTCAATTGCATCGATTGAATGCAGAAGAACAGCCATTACATTGCTACCATTTCCAAGGTAATTTCCGGCAGTAAGAAAAGCAGATGATCCCAGGAATCCCGTCTGTATAACTCTGTCTTTTTGAAAACTTCCGGGTCCCAGAACCTTATAATCAAAAATATCACCGTCCTCATCAACCATCCAGATTTGATTTTTACCTGATCCATACATATCAGTTACGACAGCATTAGGGGAATCGATAGTATTATATTCAAATCCTTTTGGGCTGAAATTTGGAAGAACTGCAATTGAATCAAGTTTAAAATTAGAATTAACTTTCCAAACCATGATCGATGTATCGCTGTTAACCTCGAGAATTTCAGTAATTCCGTCTCCATCAATGTCCTTGGCCATAATTGGCCAGAACTTATTTGTAGAATCAGCAAATTTAAGGTTAAGTATGGGTGAATTTGAATCTGCCTGTTCATAGATATAGGTATTGCGAATAAAGAAAGTTAAAAGATCCTTTTTCCCATTATTATTAAAATCACCGTAATCCTGAACAATTTTGGAGGTAAGTGAATCAAACTTTACAAAATTATTATTTGTCAATTTATAAAAGTTTGTAACATTAGAATTAGTAAATTCTCTAATTGCAACTTCGCTCAAATCAGGTGAAGTTAGATTCAAAGGATTTTGGTAAATCTCCCCTGCCGGTAAACTATATGGAAGTTCAGTAACAGCAACCGGATTAATGTTTGTATTTGTGCTAACATCAAAGTAGCCATTATTATTTTTTATTACTGCAGTTTTGCCCACGAGGTTTTCTGCTTCAAAATAAATTTCGTAATTACTATTTTGATCGATAATCTCTTTAGGTATAAAACCATAACTGAGCATTTTAATAAACTGGTTATTTGTATTGAAACCGTCAAGCGCTATAAATTTGAATTGTGTATCTCCGGTTTTTCTATAATACATACGTGTAACACAAGGTTGATTAGTGGACATTACAGCTAAAGCAGTTGTTTTATTCCCATAAAGAGCAGGGCCGAATGAAATTAGCTGTGGTACAGGTGCAGTTCTCATAATATAAAAATTAACTCTTTCTTCCAGGGTACTACCATTTATCAGATGTACAACTAACCGCAAATCATAAACTGTATCAGGTAATGAAGAAAGGGATAATTTATAAATATCTTTATTTGAAAACTGGAACTGTTGATGCTGAAGTAATGTATTCCAACTTGAAGGGTTTACTCCGGTACCATAATAAAGATCATATGACTGGAAATATGCAGATAGTAATGTAGCATTAACAACCAACGTATCAATATCAGTTGCGAAGTCCTGCGTAGGGGTGTTAAATTTAATTATCGAAGCCGCAGGTACTGATAATGCGTGATATACATTTAATCTACCTGCGCCACTATAAATATCCCATCCGGGATCTCCTATATCATCACAAGTTGATTTAATTATTTGTTTAACCTCCTCATTTGAATAATTACCAATTGATAAAAGAAGAGCAGCTGTGGCTGAAACAAATGGAGCCGAAGCAGAAGTACCACTTACAAAAGAATAACCATTATTTTTATCAGTGGTTAAAATTACTGACCCCGGAGCTACAAGATCAAGTGTAGAACCATAATTTGAATCTGAGGAAACATAATCATCCTGAGTAGAGTTACCTACGGAAATACATTCAGAATATCCTGAAGGATAATGTGGCTGATCAGAGCCACTATTACCAGAACTGGCAACCATAACAATATTTTGAGAGTAAGCATATCTGATAACATCACGTAAGACATATGAAAAAGAATCATCGCCGAAACTCATATTTATAACTTTGCATTTCATGAGAACGGCATATAAGATAGCAGCTGCCACATCATCTTCGCTTCCATTACCCATAGGATCAAAAGCTCTTATATTAATCATTTTTATTTTAGGCGCAACACCTGCTATTCCGAAACCGTTGTTTGTTTCAGCTCCTGCAATTCCGGCAATAGCAGTTCCGTGCCCATAATCATCCCAAGGATTATTATCCCATCCAAGGTAATCTCCAAATGTTGTATCGAAGGGAAAACCAACACGGTCAACAAAATCAAATCCCATATAGTCATCTATGAAACCATTTCCATCATCATCAATCCCGTTAGAACGTTTATCTTTTCCAATTGCATCAGTCCCTGTTTCGCCGGGGTTAATGTATATTTTATTCTTTAAATCCGGGTGCAGATAGTCTATGCCCGTATCAATTATTCCAAGAAGAACAGTATCAGATCCCTGAGTTATATTCCATGCGTCGAACACCTGAATCTTTGCAAGGGCCCATTGCTGGTCAACTAAACTATCATTAGGAAGTGAACTACTGAGTTTTTCTTTAAGATTTGTATCAACGTGGTAGGTGTGGGAAGGTTCAATATATTCAATATCCGGGTCAGACGCAGCCATTTGAAGGAAAGAGCTATTATCGGAATTATTATCAAAAGTAACCTTTATAATTCTAGAAAGAGATTCAATATTCTTTCCGAAATTCCTTGCAAATAATTGAGCCTTTAAATTGTTGCTCTGGGAAGATTTCATTAGAGCAGAATGTAACAACTGCTTCGATGCTATTCTACCGGCAATATCAGTTTTACTGATGTTATCTTTATACTTTATGAAATAAGATTTTTGTGAAAAGACATTTATGGAAAAGATGAATAAAGCAAGAATAAAGAACGTCCTATAGCTCATGATTGTCCTTTTTAAAGTTTATGTTTTTTAACATGAACAGCCCTAAAATTCTAAAGATTTATTTGAGCTTTTCTTCCTGATATTGATTGCCAGATAATAACTTATAAAGAAAGTAAAAATAAAGAAGAAAACAGTCCTGAAAAAATAAACTCGGGGTAGAATTTAAGAAAGGTACAATTTAAGGGTAGAAATAGCTCCCTATATCAGTTTAAGTAAAATAAGAACTTTTTGTCGGAACGGGGGGATTTGAACCCCCGACCCCCTGAACCCCATTCAGGTACGCTACCGGGCTGCGCCACGTTCCGAATATTCTACAATTTAGACAACAAATATTCTAAAAAACTCTTTAAATCTTCAAGGTCTTTTTTAATAGAATTCTTATCTTTT
>Ga0182027_10008805_pt1 | contig 14627 bp, 13 predicted proteins | sample 712E1DmetaG_FD_121300 | JGI IMG/M metagenome (GOLD analysis project Ga0182027, IMG submission 121300) | Permafrost microbial communities from Stordalen Mire, Sweden - 712E1D metaG (Illumina Assembly) | ecosystem: Environmental > Terrestrial > Soil > Wetlands > Permafrost | place: Sweden... | reverse complement strand
GGCATTTCGATATTAGCCGCGCTGGTGATGTCTCTCAAATTCATCATTCGCCGAAGGCGGCCCGCAGGCGAGTGGGGAAGCATTTATCGCAACACCGATCCGCATTCGTTTCCATCCGGTCACGCCGCGCGCGCATTTATGATCGCGATGGTCGCGGCCGGTTTGGGCCCCGGTTGGCTCGCGTTGATCTTATGGATTTGGGCACCGCTGGTTTCGCTGGCGCGCGTCGCGATGGGAGTCCATTATGTGTCCGATATCGTGGCAGGTTTCATCGTCGGCATTTTGATGGGATGGATCGTTCTGCAAGTTCATCAGCCGTTCCTGATGTGGCTCGCGGCATTCATTCATTTCCCGCTTTGGTAACCGTTAACTTTGGATGTCATTGCGAGGAGTGATGCTAAGCGCCACGACGAAGCACTGTGTTCTCTCGGTGTGGCAATCTCGGTAACCTACAAACAATCTCTTGAACAAAAATATGAGATTGCCACGCCCCACTACGCGGGGCTCGCAATGACATTTGCTATCGCACCTTCTTCACCGTTGCCAAATGTTCCTCGATGTGTTTGAGACTGCGCTCGACCCACATCTGAAGCGTCAGGCCGCCGCCCTGGGTTGCATGATGCGACTCTCTTGCCCAGGCTTCGCCCGACAAGCCGCGCAACATTTTGGTCAACTCTTCGATGCTTGAAACCAAATCATCCAATATCACGCGCAGTGATTCCTTTGGATCATAATGCCCGGCCATATACGCGTCGCCGTTGAAGCTTTGAAATTCAGGATTATCTTCCTGGATGGTGCGGCGGGCGCGGGCGCCGTAGAGCGTCTTATCCACGTCACGCGTATGCGCGGCCAATTGATGCACATTCCATCCATCTTCAATCGGCGCAAACGGATCTTTCACCGCGAGACATGCCGTGCGGAATTCTTTTGCCGCGGCGGGTAACCGATCCATCAATTGCCTGCGATATTCAACTAACTCTTCCATCATGCCTCCACATTGACAATCTGTCCGTTCAACGATTCATTACGGCACAAATAGTACACGGCGTCTACGAGATTGTTCGGAACACCTGCGTCGACGCGTTGAAATTCTTTCAATCCCGTGCCGACCGCATGAACGCGAATCCCAAACGACAAGAGTTCATCCGCTGCACTGCGCGTGAATGCAATCAATCCATGCATACTGGCGAGATACGCCGCTTCTCTCCCCGCATCGAGCGGCCTCGCCATAATCAAGTTGACGATTACGCCCGAACCTTTTTCCCTCATCACGCGCCCCACGGATTGAGTCATCAGGAATGCGCCGGTTAGATTCACATCCAGAACGCGATGCCAGTCCCATTCATCCATATCCAGCAAATTAACGCGCGGCTCGACCGCGGCGTGATTGATGAGAATATCGATCTTTCCAAAATCATCTTCGGTTTGTTTGACGACAGCTTGCGCGCCGACTTTCTTGGCGATATCCTCCACATAGGTTTTGATCGTTCCGTTGGGTTGAGCCGCCAGCGGGTCGAGATTGACCGGTGAAATATCATTGGCCGCTACAAGCGCGCCGCGCGCCGCAAAAGCTTCGACCAGCGCGCGCCCGCTTCCTTTTCCCGCGCCGGTGATCAAAATCACTTTGTCCTTGAAATCATCTGAAGTCATAAGGTCATCATATCAGGAATTGATGTCATTGCGAGGAGCCGCCCGAAGGGCAGGCGACGTGGCAATCTCATGTCATCACTGCTTGACCGAAGATGTGGCTCACGGTAAAATCATTGCGCTGCGGGAGTCGCCAAGTGGTAAGGCGTCAGCCTTCCAAGCTGATATTCGCGGGTTCGAATCCCGTCTCCCGCTCTGCTTAGTGGTTAGTGGTAAGCGTTTGGAAAGTACACGTTATTTTTTTGGGGTTGCATCCTCCTGGAACCGTGCCCAAAGAATTGCTGCACTTAAGCGTCCGTGGGGTATCCAAACCGAACGCCTCGCGGATCATGTGATTGACCTGTATCTCGGCAAAGTCGTCGAGGCGGGTAACCGCTGCTTTCTCGGGTGATGCTGCGATTTATTTAAAAATCCGTGCGAATTCGTGTAATTCGCGGCAGAGATTTTGATTCAGCCTTTGCTTTGCAGACTTATGCAAAGGGTCAAATGTCTTACATTTGACCATCGGGGAATTCTCCCTTCCGGCTGCCGAGTAATCCCTTGCACTTGCTCCGCTCTTCCTTAGACTTACTCCGGACTTCCTTGCAGTTGCTCTACGCTTCCTTGCACTTACTCTGCGTTTCCTTGCACTTGCTCCGCGCTTCCTTGCACTTACTCTGCGCTTCCTTGCAGTTGCTCTGCGCTTCCTTGCACTCACTCCGTGTTTCCTTGAACTCGCTGAGCCTTCCCTTGACTCCGCCAAACACTTCGATAGACCTCCGATGTCTGGGAGAAACTCGTTGGACGAGTCCTTGGAGCCGCCTGAAGTTGTCTTTTACCTGTAATGAATTGAATTGGAAACCGATAAATACAAAACCCCGCGCACTATTGATATACGTATAGGGAGTTTTTCAAAATTTCAAGAGGCAAATCTTGGGAATTTATTTTCTTCATCTTTACGCATGTTGCAGAGTTTTCAAAAAGCCTGTCTATGGTTTATATAGAATGAAAAAGTGGGAATATTACTGCAAGAACAGGCTTAAACCCTCGTTATAGTTTCATCAAAACCCTTGACTTGGAGCTAACTCCAGGTGATACACTGTTCCCGAGGTGAAGTTATGAAAATCGCGGAAGTCAGTGAACGATATGCCATTTCCACCGATACGCTGCGCTATTATGAACGCATCGGACTCATCCAAGCAGTCAAACGAAATGAAAGCGGCATCCGAGATTACAACGAACTTGATCTAAGGCGGGTTGAATTCATCAAGTGCATGAGGAGCGCGGGACTTCCCGTTGAAGTGCTGATCGAGTATGTCGGACTGGTGCAGCGCGGCGACCAGACCATCGAAGCCAGAAAGGAAATCTTGAAAGAACAGCGCGAGTTGCTGGCAGCCAGGATGAAAGAAATGCAAAAAACGCTGGACTTGTTGGATCACAAAATTGATGTGTATGAAAACGCGGTTCTGACGAAAGAGAAAGGCACCGTTCAGATAGAGTAAGAATAAGAGTTTAGAATATGCAAAAACGCAAACTTGGAAAAAGTAATCTGGAAGTCTCAGCTCTCGGCCTGGGCTGCATGGGAATGAGCTTTGCCTACGGTCCGACACCAGACAAGCAGGAGATGATCTCTCTAATTCGGACAGCCGTCGAACGCGGCATCACATTCTTTGACACTGCTGAAGCGTACGGCCCGTTCGTAAATGAAGAACTCGTAGGCGAGGCGCTTGCTCCCATTCGCGATCAGGTAGTGATCGCCACCAAATTCGGTTTCAAATTCGGTCCCAAGGGGGAGCAGATGGGCCAGGATAGCCGGCCAGAGCATATCAAACAAGTTGCTGAAGCCTCACTGAAGCGACTCAAGGTCGAGGCCATCGATCTGTTCTACCAACACCGGGTTGACACGGACGTGCCCATCGAAGATGTGGCGGGTGCGGTGAAGGAACTGATTCAGGAAGGCAAGGTGAAGCACTTCGGCCTTTCTGAAGCCGGTGCGCAGACCATCCGGCGCGCGCACGCTGTCCAGCCGGTTGCGGCTGTCCAAAGCGAATACTCGCTTTGGTGGAGACGCCCTGAAGAAGCGCTGTTCCCAACGTTGGAAGAATTGGGCATCGGGTTTGTTCCATTTAGCCCGCTCGGCAAGGGCTTCCTGACAGGCAAGATTGATGCAAATACGAAGTTCGATAAAAACGACTTCCGCAACATCGTCCCTCGTTTTACGCCCGATGCTCGAAAAGCGAACCAGACCCTGGTCGATTTGCTTGGCCAGTTCGCAAAACAAAAGAAAGCGACGCCTGCTCAAATCGCGCTTGCCTGGCTGCTTGCCCAGAAGCCGTGGATTGTTCCCATCCCGGGCACCACGAAGCTTGCGAGACTCGACGAAAATATCGGAGCAGTGAATGTTGAACTAACCCCCGATGACCTGCGTGAGATCGAGAGCGCTGCATTGAAGATCAAGGTGCAAGGGGATCGCTATCCTGAAGAACTGGAGAAGCGAACCTATCGCTAAGCGACTTGTATAACGAGAAGGAATGAGGAGATGTCAAAAGATCGACTTGAAGCCTTCAGTGATGGCGTTTTTGGAATAGTTTTGAGCTTACTCATCCTCGAATTGCACGTGCCAAACGCCCCAGATCATTCCAGCTTGGGTCAGTATGCTGCAGCAATGGCGCCGTTGCTTCCCAACGTGATCAGTTTCGCACTGACTTTTGTGATGATCTGTATCCATTGGGTGAGTCATCATTATTTTTTCAGCCATCTCCAACGCGTCACAGTTGGACTCGTTTGGTTGAATAATTTTTTCTTGTTATGGTTGTGCTTCTTGATTTTTCCAACTGCCATGCTAGGTGATCACCTGACTGACCTGTTTCCTATCCTTCTGTATGGTGTGAACTCACTTTTCTTAGCGCTGACTTTTTACGGGTTCAGGAGCTACGCAAGCCATGCCAAGCTCATAAAAGCGGAACAATCCAAAGCTCTAGGGCCGAGACATAGTCTGCCTGCGATCCTACTCTATGGGTTATCGATTGTCCTGGCGTTTGTAAATGTGTATTTATCCCTGGCATGCTTTTTCATCGTTCCCATACTGTATTTTGTGCCAACGATTCTTCAAAACCTTACAAGGTAATAAAGGAGTTTAAAAAATGGAAATTAAAAGAAATGGCTCCCAGCCTTCGGGGAAAGGATCAGCTGAGAATTTTACCGGCAATGTACGGGTTGACCCACTATTTCAACCGAATGACCATACGCACGCATCCGGTGCCAGTGTGACATTTGAACCCGGTGCTCGGTCAGCATGGCACACTCACCTGCTGGGTCAAACCCTGATCGTGACAGCAGGCTGCGGGCGCGTACAAAGTTGGGATGGGCCCATTGAGGAAATCCGGCCAGGAGATATAGTCTGGTGTCCGCCAGGTGAGAAACATTGGCATGGCGCCGCACCCACCACAGCGATGACACATATCTCCATCGTGGAACAAGTGGATGGCAAGTCCGCTGATTGGATGGAACATGTCAGCGACGAACAATATAAAGCAAAATAACGAATAAAAGAAAGCAATGAGGTAATTCAAATGCAAGCAACTATCATGTATGGCGCTGGGGATGTCCGTGTCGAGAATGTCCCTGATGCTCGTTTGATCGAACCCACTGACGCCCTCGTGGTTGTTACCCGCGCCGCCATCTGCGGCAGCGATCTCTGGCCATACAAGAAAATGGGACCAAGCGAAACCGGCAACCGCATGGGACACGAGTTCATCGGCATTGTTGAAGCGGTCGGCGCGGATGTCCGCAAAATCAAGGTTGGCGATCTCGTCGCTGCGCCGTTTGCGTGGTCGGATGGAACCTGCATTTACTGTCAGGAAGGATTGCAGACTTCATGCTTGCATGGAGGTTTCTGGGGCGGTACCAAGCTCGATGGCGGACAAGGCGAAGCGGTGCGCGTCCCTCAGGCGGATGGCACACTCGTCCCCTTGCAGGTCGGAAAAGATAATGCGTTGATGCCCTCGCTTCTTACTTTGACCGATGTAATGGCAACCGGTCACCATGCAGCTCTCGCTGCCAAAGTCGGCCCGGGCAAGAGCGTGGCAGTGGTTGGCGGTGGCGCAGTCGGATTATGTGGAGTTATCGCTGCGAAACGTCTCGGCGCTGAACAGATTATTCTTTTAGATCGTCATGCCGACCGAATTAACCTCGCTAAAGAATTTGGCGCAACAGATATTGTCAGTGAGCGTGGAGAAGAAGCAGTTACGCGCGTGCGCGAACTGACCAAAGGTTTGGGCGTGCAATCTGTGCTTGAGTGTGTGGGCTATGAAGAGTCTACGCTGACCGCACTCAGTATTGCGCGTCCGGGTGGTGCGGTTGGCCGTGTTGGAGTTCCCCAGAGCGAGGTGATGCCGGCAGTGATACCAACATTCTTTAATAATGTCACCATTTCCGGCGGTCCCGCCCCGGCCCGTGCATATATTGAAGAACTATTACCAGATGTTCTCGAAGGACGGATCGAACCAGGCCGAGTTTTTGATCGAGTTATCCGCCTCGACCAGGTGCCGGATGGCTATCGAGCAATGAATGATCGCAAGGCGATCAAGGCTATGATCGAGTTCTAAAGAAGGAAGTGTTCGATGACTACATGGACAAGCGATGAACTTGATAAAATAGGAAAAGCCGAAGAGTTGCAGATCGCGTCACTCCGACGCGACGGCACGTTGCGAAACCCGGTGACGATTTGGGTCGTCCGACTCGGCGACGATCTCTATGTCCGATCTGTTAACGGGCGCACCGCCGCCTGGTTCCGCGGCGCGCAAGTGCGCCACGAAGGGCACGTCCGAGCGGGCGGCGCGGATAAAGATGTTACCTTCGTGGAGGAGTCCGCTCCTGAAATCAATGAACAGATAGATCATGCCTATCGCAGTAAATACCGGCGCTACCCATCAAGCGTAGACCATATTCTGAGCAGTGATGCACGAGCCGCTACTATCAAACTATTGCCGCGATCAACAAGCTCTTAATTTATAGGGTTGTTTCTAGCGCGGCACAGTGTTCGAGGGTCGCAGATACCGAGTGCCCTGCTCTGTGTGATATCGTACTCGCATCTTCCCCGAAGAGGGATGAAAGCCCGTCCAAAGAAAGGAACATCGGAGCAACGTTATCACGATGGCTGTGCGATGGTGAGGCATCCACTCAAAGGACGATGCAGCGGGGCGCTTTCAAAATCAAAGCCATGCTTTTTTATTTTGTTAAATAAGTGGTTTTTCCAGAGCCCGGAGGCCCCCAAACAGGCAACTCTTAGCGAATTCTCTGCATTTGATTTTAGTTGAATTAGATTTGCGCCAATGGAATCAGAACGTATTTTAAGGGCACGCAATAGTTTTTCACATCCATGCTGATTCATCCCCCACCTATCCAAAGAGGGATCAACCCATTGCCAGCGGCTTAATCTCTCTGGAACAACACAATTTTCTAATAAAGCGGGGATTAGGAATATTATACCCTCAGGCTTTTCACCCACCACGTCTAGCGCAAACTTTATTTTCCTTTGAACATAACCCTCTTTTGTTATGGATTTTTTTGAAAGACAAATTATGATTGCATCTGCTTGTCGAATCGTTTTCGCTATTTCTAATTGCCAATCTTGGCCAGGTAAAAGTTTTCCTCATCCAGCCAAGCATCTATACCATCAGCTACTAATTGTTGATATGGTTTTCTAGCTGGAGGTTTGTCATTCAGGGCATGGCAAATAAATACACGGAGAAGACGTTTATCATCCATAGAAAGCCGTCTGTTTTCAAAGATTGTAAAAGGATGCAGAAGACATGTCAAGCAAAAGTCATATAAACCTTGTCGATAGGATCTTGTTGGCTTCCATACAATATATCCTGAAGTAAAACGTAGTTTATTCCAAGAACGAATATCCGAGCTTTGCCTGTAGTAGAGCTTTATTTTCCCAAATACCAAATCAACCAGCCCCTGTTCAAGAATCTTTTTTGCAAGTTGATCGAATATCCATTGCGCGCCAAGGCCTGAGCAGATGCTTCAAACCATGGTCGCAGTCCATAGACTTTGACGGAAGTGGTCTCTGCCGCGGCGCGTTTCCATGCTGTGAAAAAATCATAGATCGTTTCGCCGGGCAAGACGTGATGAATATAATTCTTGGGCAGGATCGTTTGGAATTCTTCCGCGTCGAACCCCGAACGGAAGTTGGTGCTAAAGACCAACGCTTCCATCCTCCATGATCCATTATCCATTCTCCGCGCTATATTCGCCGACCAAATCCTTCCAAACGGATCAGACGTGCCTTCGATCATCAAGCCGCCGGGCAGAACATATTGTGCGAGTCGTTCATAGGCGGGAATGAAATCCTTTTCTTCGTATTGACGAAGCACATTGAAAGCCCGGATCAATCGGACGGTTTCGCCTTCCTTCAACGGCAAATTGAATCCGCCGAGGCGAAAGAAAGTTTTGTCATCGGAATAAGGTAATGCAGCCGCGACTCTTTCCGCATCAATTTCAACGCCGATGATTTTCAGCGATGGATTCACGCGTCGAAAGCGCAATGCAGACTCGAGTGTGGTGCGCGCGTCGAAGCCATAGCCGAGGTCAACGAATAAAGAATCACTGAATCCGTTATCGGTCCGCGTGAGAAGCGACGGTTCATAAAGCAAAATGAAATTGTCCACGCGGCGGAGTCGATTCGATGCCGTCTTGCCGCGCGTCAGTTGTCCCTCTGGTTTTTTGGAAGGAAATTTGGAAGGCATTCCAATTTTTAAAATCAGTTTTGAAACGGCGCTTTTCGTTTAAGACGGATTGCCAGCCAGGAGAAAAATGCAATGCCAAAGCAACTGAAAAAGAAATCAAGCGGACTGGAATGACGGGTAGGAAGAAATCGTTGGGAGAATTCCTCAATTCCAACAAAGAGCGCAACGATCAGACCTGTGGCGATTACAAGCTTTTTTCGATCAGAGGATGGATATTCTTCAAAAAGGCTAAGTTCGATCACAAAACCAAGAAGTCCAAATAGAACGAAATGTCCCACCCAATGTCCGCCCGGAAAACTATATATGAGCCACAACTTTCCGAGATGTCCTGTATCTGCCAACGCAACGATAGCAACCATAAACACGCCGAAGAAAATAGCCCAATATTTCATCATACGAATTCATTCACTTTGAAAAATTTACTGATACTTGGTATTTAAATTTACAGGGACACAGCCCGCGAAGCACGCTGTGTCCCTATGGGGTTTTTGATTAATCGGCGGATGCGCTTTCGCCGATCTCCATCCATTGCGAGGATGCGCCGTCGCTGTCCCCGGGTTTGAAGCGGCCAAGGGTAAAGCCTGAACCGGCGGGAATCAGCTTGCCGATGATGACGTTTTCCTTCAAACCGTAGAGCGGATCGGAGGTCGAGCCGATGGCCGCGCCCGCCAGCACTTTGATCGTATGCTGGAAGGATGAAGCCGAGAGCCATGAGTCGGTGGAGAGCGAAGCTTTCGTCACACCGAGCAGGGTCTCGAGGAGCCTGGCCGGTTGCTTGCCTTCGGAAAGCAATTGCTCATTCAACCGACGCAATTCCTGGCGATCCACCGCGTCGCCGGGCAGGTACTTGCTGTCGCCGGGGCGGCTGACCGCCACCTTGCTCATCATCTTGCGGATGATGACTTCGAAATGTTTATCGTGAATGTTCTGTCCCTGCGAGCGATAGACTTTCTGAATCTCGCTCAACAGATACATTTGAGCAGCCTCGCGTCCCTGAATGCGGAGAACGCGATGAGGATTGAGCGAACCTTCGGTCAGCGCCTGGCCGGCCTCGACGTGATCGCCTTCTTTTACAAGCAGGCGCGAGGTGGAAGGAATATCATACGCCTTCTCTTCGCGCTGTTCGTACGACACCATGATCTTGTGATCTTTTTTCTCAACCGCGATCCTGCCGCCATGCTGGGCCACAACAGTGGCTTTCTCTTTGGTCGCCAATATATCGCCGGGCTTAACTTCCGATTCGTCAACGGCAACATATTTCCAATCTTCAGGCACGGCATATTCATCGTGAACCATTTCGGCGTGTTCGATTCGGACTTCGCGTAAATCGGCCATCTTTTCCGATTGGACGACGCGTACCACGCCTCCGATCTCGGCGACAACGGCCTCGCCTTTCGGCTGTTTGCGCGCCTCAAATAACTCTTCCACGCGCGGCAGACCGGTTGTGATATCCGCTCCTCCGGCGACCACGCCACCGGTATGGAAAGTACGCAACGTCAACTGGGTGCCCGGCTCGCCGATGGATTGGGCGGCAACAATACCCACTGCCGAACCGAGGTCCACCATGTCGCCGCGGCCCAAATCAATGCCATAACATTTGGCGCAGATGCCATGCTGAAGTTCACAGGTCAGCGGCGAGCGGACTTTGACTTCGGCAATTCCGGAATTGGCAATTTTCCGCGCCAGATCATGATCGATCACGTCATCACGTTCGGCGATGACTTCGCCGGTCTTCGGATCAATGACGCGTTCCGCCAACAGGCGGCTATAGAGTCGACTCGATAACGATTGTCCAGCCACATCATCTGCGCGGCGGATATAGATGCCTTCCTGCGTGTTGCAATCATGTTCGTTGATGATAATATCCTGTGCGATATCCACCAAGCGGCGGGTAAGGTACCCTGCGTCCGCGGTGCGAAGGGCGGTATCCGCCAAACCTTTGCGCGCGCCATGCGTTGAGATGAAATATTCCAGCGCGGTCAGACCTTCGCGGAAGTTGGAGCGAATCGGCAATGGGATAATTCGTCCGGAAGGATCGGCCATGAGGCCGCGCATACCGGCCAACTGCGAGACGGTCGAGAAACCGCCTTTGGTCGCGCCGGAGGCCGCCATCACGGAAAGGTTGCCATCGGGGTCCATGTGTTTCTTAACCGCATCGGCAACATGATCGGTGGTGACCTGCCAAATGTCAATCACGCGCTCGTTCTGTTCCTGCTCGGTGAGCAGGCCGCGGCGGAAATCGCGTTCCACCACTTCAACTTGCGTTTGCGCCTCGTCAAGAATACCTTTTCGTTCGGGCGGAATGGAAATATCAGCCACGGCCAGCGTGGTGCCGGAGCGCATTGCAAATTCAAAGCCCATGGCTTTGATCCTGTCAGCAACATCTGTCGTTGGATCGCGTCCGCATAACTCATACACATCCGCGATCAAATCTTTCACGCCGCCCTTATCGAGTTTTTCGTTCGTGAACTGAACCTCGGGAGGCAGGATGCGGTTGAAGAGCACGCGGCCAACCGTCGTTTCGATGATGCGTGTCTCGGCCTCGGGCAGGCGGTCGCCTTTATCGTTATACCAGGTGGCGGCCTTCAGTTTGATCCTGGCGTGAATATCTACTTGTTCAAGCTGATAGGCAAGTTCAACTTCATCCATATCAGCGAAGGCGCGGCCATCACCCTTGTGAGCGGCCTTCTGCTCCATGGTCAGATAATACACGCCGAGCACCATGTCTTTCGACGGCGAAATAATCGGCTCGCCATCCGCAGGCTTGAGCAGATTCTTGGAAGCCAGCATCAGCTCGCGCGCCTCCTGCACGGCCTTTTGTGAAAGAGGCACATGCACAGCCATCTGGTCACCATCGAAGTCGGCATTGAAGGCGGTGGTCACGAGCGGGTGCAGTTGAATGGCTGAACCTTCAATGAGGATTGGTTCAAAGGCTTGAATGCCGAGACGATGCAGAGTCGGCGCGCGGTTAAGAAGCACGGGACGATCCTTGATGACATCTTCGAGCGCTTCCCAGACTTCAGGTCGATTGCGCTCGATCAAACGGCGCGCACCTTTGACGTTCGCGGCATAACCATTCTGAACGAGTCGCGCGATCACAAACGGGCGATAGAGTTCCAACGCCATGGTCTTCGGCAAACCGCATTGATAGAGTTTGAGCTGAGGTCCAACCACGATCACGGAACGGCCGGAATAATCCACGCGCTTGCCAAGCAAATTTCGGCGGAAGCGGCCTTTCTTGCCCTTGAGCATGTCGCTCAAGGATTTAAGTTCGCGGCGGCCGCGGCGGCTAAGCGCCTTGCCGCGCTGGGAATTATCAATGAGGCTGTCCACCGCTTCCTGCAACATGCGCTTCTCATTGCGGATGATGACATCCGGCGCGCCCAGTTCGAGCAAACGCTTGAGGCGGTTATTGCGGTTGATCACGCGGCGGTATAAATCGTTAAGGTCGGACGTGGCGAAGCGACCGCCATCGAGCTGAACCATCGGGCGCAGGTCAGGAGGAATGACTGGCAGAACGGTCAGGATCATCCATTCGGGACGATTGCCTGAGCGGCGGAACGCTTCCACGACTTTCAAACGGGTCGTGGCTTTCTTGCGCTTCTGCTTTGACTTGGTGGTGCGGACTTCCTTCCAGAGTTCCACAGCCAACTTATCGAGGTCGAGGCGTTCGAGAATATCATAGAAAGCTTCGGCGCCCATGTCTGCGCGGAAGACTTGTCCCCAGCGTTGTTTGAGTTCGCGATAACGCGCTTCGCTGATAAAGGTGAACGGACGGAGTTCCATCAACTCGTCGCGTTGACGCGAGGATTGATTGGCCGATACGGAGGTTTGATCATCCAGCTGCGAGCGCAAAGCTTCCATCTTCATGTCAGCATCGGCCTTGACGCGACCCGATTCCATTTTTAGGTCTTCGAATTCTTTGGCACGCTTATCTTTTAGCTCATTCTCAAGCGTTTCCAGTTTCTTCTGAACGATCTTCTGAACCTGGCTGATGTGTTTGCTGGCAACCTTATCGTTGGCATCCAGAATCTTCTCGCCGGTTAATTCGAAGACAACCTCTTTCTTGGCAGGCTGACCCATCTGATCCTGCAGAAGCTTCTCCAGTTTTTGGCCCTCCCGGATAACAGGATCCAGTTGCTCGGCAATGTATTCGTCATACCCTTGTTCCAGGACAGATTTCTTTTGATTGATTTCATTTAATCTGTGATCGCGCTTGGTCTTGATCTCGGCGATCTTTGCATTGACGTCCGCGGCTTGCTCACGCTCGGAAACGGAAATCTCGTCCTCCAGGCGCTGAAGGGCTTTCTTGCGGGCTTCATCGTCAACGTAGGTAACAATATATTGTGCAAAATAAAGCACACGGTCCAGGTTGCGGCGTGAGATATCGAGTAACATTCCCAACTGGGATGGAATGCGGCGGGTGTACCAGATATGCGCTACGGGAGTCGCCAACGCGATGTGTCCCATGCGCTCACGGCGGACCGCGGAACGAGTCACTTCGACGCCGCATTTTTCACATATGATTCCCTTGTAGCGGGGATTTTTATATTTGCCGCAATAGCACTGCCAGTCACGAGTGGGGCCAAAAATAGCCTCGCAGAACAACCCGTCTTTTTCCGGGCGAAGACGGCGATAGTTGATCGTTTCTGGTTTCAGTACTTCACCATAAGACCACGATAGAATCGTTTGAGGGGATGCCAAGCTGATGCGAAGTGCGGTTAATCCTTTAGTTTCCACTGCTTTCTCTCCTATGTCGCAAAAAAGAAACTTGAATCAATGTTTCATTTAGCGTGTAGTCGGCACGAACGAGAGACAAACAAAGGCAAGCGCTTCGAGACTTTTCGTCTCAAGCGCTTGCGATTTCTCAGTCAATTTTTACACTCAACGACCGTAATTATACTCGGAATGGCATTGAAGTCAAGCCGGTAACCTTAAAGAAGTTTAAGGTTTAGCCACTCGATTTCGATAAAGGCGTTCATTCGGGACAGCCAGCATTTTTGAAACATCAATGGGAATGGCAATAAAATCTGCAATATCCCGGCAGTAATTCTCCGGGCTGACAATCATTTTGTTGTAATCAACGTACATCACATCCATGTTGGGCCGTCTTGCCAGCCAATATTTGATCGCCGCCAAATGCTTTTGGAATTGCTCCTGCATTTCAGCATCATCAACACTCGATTTCTCGTTCCGATTCGCGAGCATCTTCTGCTGGGACGCCAATATCTCACGCGGTTCCCTTTCCATAAAAATTATTTTGTAACGATAACTCGCGGGAAGATGTTCAAGCAAAGCCGAAATAATCTTTACGGCTTTATGATTTGCATCAGCCAGCCATTTGTTTTGACCCTCGGGCAGTTTCTTTACAAATTCAAATTCATAATAGCCGTTGGGATTATCATCGTCAGCGCGGCGAATCGCGTCCGTTAGAATCGGGATGCCGCCCTCCTCAAGCATCTTCATCATCATCGAAGTTCCGGAGCGGGGCAGGCCGGAAACAACGATGATCGTTTTATCACCATTTCTTTGAGATGTTTTGTTACCAAATATATTCTTTAACATTGCAGTGGTGATAAGAGAATCGGATTAAAGATATCCCAGACCTTTCAATCTCTCTTCCAAATCTTTCTGACCATGCGAGCTGGTCTGAGACGGCGGCTTGATATAGGATTGGTCGAGATGTTTGCCCAACGCGAGAAACGGAATATCCCTGAATGAAATCCCGGGCATGTTTCGGATATCGCGATTGGTAAAGATGACTCCCGGCACCATCAGCGAATCGATGCAATGATCGGCGCCCCAATGGCCTTGATTTGCCTCCATCGAAACGGGTGCGGATTTTCCGAGACCGGTTTCGGACGAGGCGCGGAATCCAGGAGCGTAACCGATCACGAGGTCCGGGCCAAGACGCGTATAAGGACCATGGAAGGCTTCATGCTTCAATAAAACGCGGCTGATGATCTGCTTGCCATCCGAAGTTTTCCAGTTCAATAATTTGGTTTTGATCTCATCCAAAAGGTTTTCGATTTCTTCCGGTTGAACAATTCCGTTGCCCTCGCGGCTTGCGATATTGAGATAAAGGCTGTTGAGCCCGAGTGCGTACGCTTTGGTTTTATCCCAATCCACATCGCTAAGCTCCGGCGTTTCGGTTTGACGCGATAAACTCATATATCCGTTTTCGACCAACCAGCGATTGATGTGAACTTTTTGCTCGAAGGTGCGGAAGCCGTGATCGGACAGAAT
>Ga0182027_10008804_pt1 | contig 14628 bp, 12 predicted proteins | sample 712E1DmetaG_FD_121300 | JGI IMG/M metagenome (GOLD analysis project Ga0182027, IMG submission 121300) | Permafrost microbial communities from Stordalen Mire, Sweden - 712E1D metaG (Illumina Assembly) | ecosystem: Environmental > Terrestrial > Soil > Wetlands > Permafrost | place: Sweden... | reverse complement strand
GATTTAGCAATCTCAATGGCTATAAAGGCCGATCCGAGGGGAGAAGCAGCAGTTAAAAAATTACTCGCCAAGGCAAAAACTGACTACGAAGAACTTCCTGAGAAAAAGAAAAAATATTTCGACAAAGAAACTCTAACAAACCCTTATTCAGATACCAGAATCCAATATGGTGATCATCAAAAAACAATCAAGAAAATTTTAGTAGGAATTGATGCCGATGCGACTGAGATTTTACTTGCCGATAGGCTTAATCAAAAAGGCGCAAAAATAGATGCAGTGGTCGGTCATCATCCGATTGGAATTTCTTTGGCCGCTCTGCATGACGTTATGGATTTACAGGTTGATGCGTATGCGCAGATTGGTGTTCCGGTAAATGTCGTGGATGCTTTAATGAGTGAAAGAATGAGTCTTATCAAAAGGAGGATTCATCCAAATAATCATAATCAGATTGTTGATACGGCCAGACTTTTGGAAATGCCTTTAATGAATTTGCATACTGTTTGGGATAATGTCGGTGACGATTTTATGAAAAAATATTTTGCTAAAAAAACTTTTGAAACGGTTGGCGAAATTTTGGATTACATGATGGAGATACCTGAATACATTGAGGCCGCAAAAGGGAAAAACGGACCGGAAATTATTTCGGGTAGCGCTAAAAGCAGAGCCGGTAAAGTGGCAATTTTCTTTACCGGAGGAACAAATCCTTCAAAAGAGGTTTATATGGAATTGGCTAAGGCCGGAGTCGGAACTTTAATTGATATGCATATCCCCGAAGAAGCTTTAACCGAACTTAAAAAGTTGCATGTTAATGTTATTAATGCCGGACATATGGCTTCAGATTCAATTGGCGCAAATATATTCCTGGACGAACTGGAGCAAAGAGGAATTGAGTTAATTCCTGCCGCAGGTATAGTCCGAGCAAAAAGGAAAAAATCATGATTGGAGTTCAAGAGCTTAGAGCCGGAATAATTTATGAAGAAAACGGAAGCCTTTTACAGGTGCTCTCCTACGAGCACATTAAGGTGGGCAGGGGATCGGCAAACATCAAAGTTAAAGTAAAAAACTTAAGGTCCGGATCAACGACTGAGAAAAGTTTTATCAACACCGCTAAAGTAAACGATGTTACTGTTCTTAAAAGAGACCACCAGTACCTATATCGGGATGGAGAGAATGCATATTTCATGAACCCCGTGAGTTTTGAGCAAATCAGTGTCCCGATAAATGTTATCGAGGGCGATAAATTCTTAAAAGAAAGTGAAACGTATTCAATTAGTTTCTTAGGTGAGGAAGCGCTTTCCGTTACACTTCCTCCAAAAGTTGTTTTAACCGTTACCGAAACAGCGCCCGGTGTTAAGGGAAATTCCGCAACAAATGTTTTTAAAGACGCGACTTTAGAAAACGGTTTAACCGTCAAAGTGCCCCCATTTATTAAAACCGGAGATAAGGTTCGTGTTGACACCAGAACCGGAGCTTACACGGAAAAAGCTCAATAGATTTAATAATGTATGAATGACAATCTTATCTTAAAGACTCTTCGTATCAGGCCATTTTTGTTTTTGATAGCTTCGGAATTCTTTTCCCAGTTTTCAATGAATCTATTTAACTTCGCGCTTTTAATAGTTGTATTTAGCGTTGCCAATTCAAACACTGCAGTCTCAGGAGTAATAATTGCTTTTACATTGCCGGCTTTAATTTTTGGAATTTTGGCAGGCGTTTTGGTTGACCGGTGGAATAAAAAAAGCGTTCTCATTCTGACAAATCTTTTAAGAGCATTGATAGTTTTGCCATTGGCCTTTTTTTTCAAAAGTTTAGGGCTTGTATATATTGCAACTTTCGGTGTGGCAATGGTGACTCAATTTTTTATCCCAGCAGAAACTCCGATTATTCCGCTTTTGGTTAGAAAAGATTTGCTGCTTTCGGCAAATGCGCTTTTTGGAATGGGGATATATGCTTCAATTTTCTTAGCTTACGCGTTATCCGGCCCAATACTTTTAATGTTAGGGAAAACGAATATTTTTATATTTTTAACGGCGCTTTTTTTAATAGCCGGATTTTTTGCTGCGCTTATAAAAATAAATAAATCTAAAGTAGAGCCCAAAAAGCTTGATGCGAATGAAGTCGCCTTAAGTTTTAAAGATGAAATTAAGGTTGTCCTTCATTTAATTTCAAAAACAAAAAAATTGTCGCACGCCATTTTTTCTTTAACAGTAGTACAAATTCTAATTTATGTTTTAGCGGCGATTGGTCCGGGCTATGCAGAGCATGTTTTAAGAATAAAAGTGGAAAGTTTTCCGATTCTTTTTGTAACGCCGGCAATTATCGGTTTAGCTCTAGGCGCTTTGATAATCGGTAGCTTTCTGCATAAGAAGCCGCGTGAATCTTTAACAAAAATTGGTCTTTTTCTAATGGGAATTTCAATATTACTTTTGCCTTTTGGATCGAGAGTTGAATCAAGACAAATAGTTCATTTAATAAATTTTTATCTTCCGCATTTCTTAAAAATAAACATGGTGCATATTATGGTGGTCTTAGCATTTATTTTGGGAATTGCGACGTCACTCGTTTTTGTTCCGGCTAATACAATTCTTCAGGAGGAAACCAGCGATGAATCAAGAGGCAAGGTTTACGGAGTGTTGAATACTTTAATTGGAATAATGTCTATAATCCCGGTAGTTGTAGTTGGAGGATTAGCAGATTTAATTGGCGTAAAAACGGTAATCATCGGAACGGGGGTTGTGGTTTTAATTATTGCTGTTATCAGAATAATTACGGATAGGGATTAATAATATGACATTAATTATTTTAGCTTGTTTTTTTATATTTTTATATATCCTTTACTATATTTCACGGGATGATTTCGTAATTGTTAGAAAAGACGTGGCAATGGAAAAAATATTTAACCTGGCATTTTTAGCGTCATTAGTGGCACTCTTTTTTTCAAGAATATTTTTTGTATTAATTCATCCGGATCCGAAGCTTTTAAATCCTTTAGGTTTCTTGGCGCTTCCTTACTTTCCAGGGCTTTCTCTTATGGGCGGAATAGCATCGGCCGGAATTTTTATTTTTCTTTACGCCAGTAATAAAAAATTGCCAGTGGGCAAAATAATGGACTTATTTACACTGAGCTTGTTGGGAGTAATGCCCATTGGATACGCGATTAATTTTTTGGTTCATTTTGGAAAAGTCAGTTTGTTCAACAACATATTTTTAACAATATCATTTTTATTAGTTTTAATATTTGCAAAAATTGTTTATCCTTTCTCTAATAGGGGAGAGATAAAAGATGGAAGCTTATCGTTAATTTACACTTCAGTAGTTTCGTTTTTATATTTCCTAACGAAACTATTTTTAAACATCAAGGATTTTTCCTTTTTAAATGTAGAGAATATCTTGGTTCTCGTAGTTTTATTTTCCTCTTTAATTCTTCTGGTAAACCTGGAGATAATGGACAAATTTTTACTTAAGAAATGAACGACATTAAAATTATTTACGAAGACCAAGATTTGCTTATTTTGGATAAACCATCCGGGATAACGGTTAATAAAGCCGATACTACAAAAGATGAACTGACTGTTCAGGATTTTTTGGAAGATAAATTTAAAAATCATGAAGCATATCTTTCGGCAGACCCAGAGTCTGATTTTTATAAACGAGCCGGTTTTGTTCACCGCATCGATAAAGAAACTTCGGGTATTTTAGTGGTTGCTAAAAACCCTGAAAGTTTTGTTAATTTACAAGCGCAGTTTAAAGAAAGAAAAGTAAATAAAACTTATGTTGCGCTTGCCCACGGTCATATTGATATTTCGGAGGGTGAAATTAATGTGCCGATTGAAAGATTGCCTTGGAACCGAAAAAGATTCGGAGTATTAGCGGGCGGGAAAGAGGCAGTCACATACTATAAAGTAATTAGGAAATTTGAAAAACCATTTACGCTTTTGGAGTTAAATCCTAAGACCGGCAGAACGCATCAAATAAGAGTGCATTTAAAATACTTTAACCACCCGATTTTTGGAGACGAGTTATATGCGGGAAGAAAAACCTCAAGAGAGGATAGGAAAATTTTGGAGAGAGTTTTTTTGCATGCCCAAAGAATCAGCTTTTTCCATCCGAAAACCGAGGCGAGAGTGGAATTCGAAAGCCCGCTTCCTTATGAACTGCAAAGCGTATTAGATTACTTGGATCATCAACCTAGTCGTTAATAGCGGGGTTGACTTTAAGTTTAAAAATTGGTTTCATTATTATTAGGAGGTGATTTTATGGGAAGTTTTGGCGGATTTTACAAAGGGGATAAAAAGAAACAAAAAAAGGACAAAGATGTAAAAAACAATGCCTATGGAAGCGCACCTGTTTTTACAATGCCCGAATTAATCGCGAAAAAAAAGAAAGATTATTAGGCTTTGTAAGATGAAACGAAAAAAACAGGAAAACTCCAATGTAAAACTGGCAGGGATATTTATTATCTTTGTTTTAGGATTAATTATTTTATCTACTCTTTTTAAGTTTTTTTTGATTGTAAAATCGAGCAGGTTTGACGGATCGCATAGTTTTATAGTTAATTTTGTTGGAGAAAGAGAGAATAATATAGTTGCATTTTCTCCTCAAAATAAATCACTTTCAACGTTAATTGTTGATAATCCGCAAAGAGATTCAGTTAAGGCGTTGGAAATTCCGGTCGATGGGGAAATAGCAGCGGGGGATTTTAATAAAGATAAAGTATCGGAAGCTTTACTAAAATCGGTTTTATCACTCGGAAAGTCTTTGAAACATCTCACGATTTTAGACGCTTTAAGGCTTTTTATTTTTTCAGAAACAGTCCCTGCCAATAATGTTAACATAAGAGAAATAACCTCGGGTCTTAACGACGCGCAAAAAGCGACTTTAATTGCACTATCGTTTAACGACCCCGACATATATCAGGAGAATCAAAGTATACAAATAATTAATGCAGCGGATGTTTTTGGCGCCGGCGGACGACTGGCGGCGTTAATTACCAACATTGGCGGAAACGTTATTTTGGTATCAACTTCGGATCAAACAGCAAAGAATTCCAAAATAACTTACTTTCAGAATGAATCTTATACTGTTAAAAAATTAAGTAACTATCTTGGAATTCCCGCGGAAAAGTCCGATAATAGAGGTGTTGCAGATGTTATAATTACAGTGGGAAAAGATGTAGTAGGAGGTTCGAAGTTTTAAGATGTTTATAATAGCAATAATTGTTCTTTTAATTACCGCATTTATTTTGGCGCTTTGGTCGTTAAAAAACTTAAACCAAAAACCGGGAATTAAAGCGATAAAAAAGAGTTTAGATAAGAATAGAGTAGTATTTCACTCGCGGGCTTCTTCGACGTAATCTTCAGTTTCTTCTTCGTTTTCGTCTTCGTTTTCCGTATCTTTTATTTTTTGATTTTCCACCATGTGTGCCTTTATTTTGCCTCCCTTGTCAAGCGCTAGGGGAGAATCGGTAATTGAAGTAAAGGACGGTTGATCCTTATATCTTGATGTTTTTTTAATCTCTTTAATAAAAATAGTTACTTTATGCTGATTAGAAGATTTAACATAGGCTTCGTATTTGCAGCCGTTTTTAATAAATTTAATTAGTCTTCTGGCAATATCATCGGGTAAAACGCCGATATATTGTGTTCCTTCCAGGGCAAAAATCTTAAGCCTCTTAATGCTTAACTCGAGGGATTGGCCGGTTTGGAGAGCCTCTACCACGGTCGGTTGAGCAATATTTACCAGTTCCACGACCTTTGTTTTTCCCGGTTCTTCCAAAAATTTATTGTTAATGCAGCCGCTTATTGAGGTTCCTTTTGCCAGATTTAGGCCTTTGTCTTTAAGTTTTTTAAGATTCCGAATGGCAATTGGATTAAGAGGATCAAGCTCTAAAACTTTTTGATAAGTCGATCTGGCTTCTTTTGGTTTTCCGATAATGGCGTAAGCTAAAGCAAGTCTATTTAAAGCATCAACATCCAGCGGATCTTCTTTAATAAGAGATTTATTGATAAGAATTGCTTCTTGCCAGTTTCCTTGGAGCGCTGTTTGAATTGCTTGATTTTTTAATGTCATTATGGGGTAAAAGATTGACAAATTCTACACTATCTTTATTGCAAAAGTCAATACAGAAAAGGTATAATATCAACATCTAGCCTCTAGCGTTTAGTTATTAGTCTTATAACTAATTACTTTTGCAGACGGCTAGTTGCTATTATGAGCGGACATTCAAAATGGGCAACAATAAAGAGGCAAAAGGGCTTAAATGATAAAAAGAAAGGTAAAACTTTTACTAAACTTGGCAATGCCATAACCATCGCTGTTAAACAGGGTGGGGGAATAGGTGATCCCGAATCAAATTTTCGCTTAAGATTGGCAATTGACGTAGCCCACAGCGAAAATATGCCCAAGGAAAATATCGAAAGGGCAATTAAAAGAGCGGAAGAAAAAGACGCGTCAGCATTTCAGGAAGTAATTTATGAAGGTTTTGCTCCGGGCGGAATTTCGGTAATTGTTGAAGCTGTAACCGATAATCCGATGCGTACTACTCCGGAAAATAAAAGTATTTTTAATAAAGCTAACGCTTCGTTTGGTCAGCCCGGTTCGGTTGCGTATCAGTTTAAGCATATCGGCCGGATTATCGCTAAAAAGGGAGTCAAATCATTTGATGATTTATTCTCAATCGCTTTAGACCTGGGAGCTGAGGATATCGAAGAAGTCGAAGATGAAGTGTTTGTTTACACAAGCCTGCAGGATTTGGCAAAAATAAAAGACGCGTTAGTTGCAGCCGGAGTTGAGATCGTCGAAGCAGAGCTCATCCGAGAGCCTGTGGCGACTGTCCAAGTTGAGGACGCGGATAAACTTAGCAAGATCGAAAGCTTTATTAATACTTTGGAAGAATTAGACGACGTGCAAAAAGTTTACACCAATCTTCAGTAACTTTATGTTTAACCTAAAAGGAAACGCAAATGGTAGGGGACAGAAAAGAAAAATAGGAAGTCTAATTTCCCGGTTTTTAACCAGCAAAAGGCAGAAGTTTATTTTTTCGGTAATTATTTTATCCTTAGGGCTTTTTACCTCGGAGTATATCTTAGGGAAGTCGGCAATTTCCATAGTATTTGTTCTGTCACTTCTTAGTTCGTTGTTCTTATATATCGGCTTAAAAGATGATCTTAAAGATAATTTTAATATTCAGGTATTTATTTTGCCCTTTTTATACAGTCTTTCCATCGGTCTTTTCTATTTGCTTGTACCGGCAAGGTTAATTACCCGTATTGGTATAACCAGTCTTTACGCTTTGGGTCTTTATTCGTTGTTTTTATGTCAGAATATTTTTACCGTTTCGGCTATTAGAACAATCGCGCTTTTGTCCGGAGCCCGAACAGTATCGTTGGTTTTAACTTTGCTTTCATTCTTCTTTTTGTCAAATGTCGTTTTCTCTTTTCACATTAATGTTTTTATTACTTTATTTTTAATCTTTGTTTATACATTCCTTTTTGTGTTGCAATCAATTTGGGTTTACACGTTAGACAAAAATCCTTTGTCGCAGATTTTTTGGGTAATATCTTTAACAGTCTGTTTAGTGGAAGTAGCTGTATTTTTATGGTTAAGACCCGGATCACCGACGGTTTTGGCGCTTTTCTTATCGGCAATATTTTATGTTTTGATCGGTTTAACCCAAGCTTGGTTTGAAAAGCGGCTGTTTAGGGGAGTAATTCTTGAGTATTTCTGGCTTACTGTAATTGCTTTTATTTTCCTCGTTTTGTTTACCAATTTTGGTTAATTTAGCCTCAATTTTTACTGTTTAACTTCATAAAAAATAAGACAATAGACTGGAGAAGAGGGAAGTGGAGAGTGGTATAAAAGGGTCGGGAAATAATAAAACTATAAGACTGATATATTTTGATATAGTCAAATGTTTTAAAATTATAGGACGTATTTCGTGTCTAATGTGGATAACTTCTTAGTTTTCACGAAGAATATGCTCTACTTTTCACAGGGCGGAGGTGCCTTGCTCTGCTCAATTATGAAGCTAAACGCGCATATATGCGGCTAATACGAATAAAATACGAACGGCTCCTTCAGATAGGACTCTACGTTCTTTGTAATCTAGCTTACATATCTCGCTAAATCACGCATTTTTGAGGCTAAAACGTTACGATTAGATTGATTTAAGGCTCTAAACTCGATGCTATCCAAAGAATACAAAAGAGAGAGGCGTTTTTTTAAGACGCCATGAATTAACCGGTGAACAATTTGTTTAAGAGTATGTAGAGAGAAGAGTTGTTGTTTTGTTGCTTTATTATCAGTCTCCATTTCTCCCCATACCAAGCGAAACAAATAATTACTACCGGAAAGGCTCCGGAAGAGAGAAACTAGTTATGTCGTACAATAATACTTTTACGACATCACTCAGGCTCAAAACCCGGGGGAAGTGGTTCTTTGACTTGCATTTTTTGGTGTTATATTCAAAAAGTTTTGTCCGTTCTTTATTCTCGCTCATGAATTATTCTCTATTTTTACCCGGCTTTTAAAAAATATCCTCTCCCCTACTATGGGGTTTGTAATTTATTATTTTTTGAGGCTAATTGAGGCTAGATTTTGTGAATTATTGCAATTATTAGCTCCTCTTAGCCTCAAAATAAGCTAAAATACGTCAAAACCAGTCATACTTAAAATCGTTTACATTTGCAATTAGCCTCGCTTATGGCTATAATACTCACCATTATGTCAATGGAAGAAAGAATTTTGCCACTGAAAGCTTACTTGGCTCAAGATGCAATTATGGCAGCAAGAGAAATAACTCCTGATTCAATAGTTGCGCAGTCAATTAATGGTTTACGGAGTATGTTTGATGCAAGAACTTTGTCGGCGGAAAGATCTGCAGGGTTAAGTCTGGAAAACGATTTAAGTTTATGTCAAGTGGCGGTCATGGAAGATGCCCGGAGATTTATAGCGGACACCGGTCTTATAAGTAAATTTAAATTGAAAAAAACCGATGCGTGTTTTGATTTTTTTGAAAATTGCGTAGCTGAAGCGATTCTTGTAACAACTAAGAAGAAGGAGCCACTGGCAAATCAGGTTGGGATTGTTTTGGGTAGAGTCAAAGCCAACGATGCGTTATTGGATGCGGTGCTTGATAAGCAAGCTATGCAAAACAAAGCTTTTATACAAGATAACCGTGGCACAACTTGTGGTAAACAAGCCCATGATATCCAATTTTTGGTGCGGGATCTGTTCGGTTTTTTAGGAAAACTTTCTTCAAACGAGCAAGGTGTTTTTCCCGTAAATAGAGATGATGTAAGAACGTGGACGCGTAAATGGCGCAGATGGGGTGTTCCTGTTTCTGATTATTCGATAAATCGCAAAACAGTTCTTTTAAACCAGCTTCCTCCGAGGAGATAATCTTCCTATTTTTTGCCTTTGTAGGGGTTATAAATAATGTAATAAACAACAGGAATAAAGAATAACATGATTGTTCCGCTAAACGTCAATCCGGCGATTATAGCGCCTCCTAAGCCTCGCCACAGCGGATCAGACAATGTGATTGGAATTAACCCAACAATAGCCGTAATTGAAGTTAAAGCGATTGGTTCAAGCCTTGATGCCGCGGCATCGGCGATACTTTCGGTAAATTCCATGCCGGTTTTAATATTGGCCTGAATTTTGTCCATAACTAATATGGAGTTTTTCACAACTATTCCAAATAAAGCCAGCACTCCAACTAATGCCGGGAAAGTTAACGCTGTTTGGGTTAGCGCAAAAATAATAAATACGCCGGAAATCGATAATGGTATGACCAGGATTACTATAAAGGCGCGCCGGAATGAATTAAACTGCAAAACCATGGTGATAATTATCAAGAGTATAGAAATAAGCATGGCCTGATAAATGCTGGTAACAGATTCTTGGTTGGTTTGGTTAACGCCGCCGGTTGACCAGGTATAGTCTTGCGGAAGATTTAATGCCCCGTTGGCAAAGCTTTCAAGCTTGGCATTAACTTCAGGGATGGTATAACCGCTCTTAACACCGGCCGTAACCGAAATGGTTCTTTTTCCGCTTTCTCGGGTTATAAGCGTTGGGTTGGATTGTAGAACAAGGCTTCCCAGAGAGGTTAACGGAATAGGTGAACCTTTTGGCAAAGGCAAACTGATACTGCTTAAATCCTGTACATCTTCGGTTGATGAGCCCATTCTTAAGGTGACATCTTCGGAAGTGTTTAGGCTGGAGTCAAGCTTAAGTGTGTCGATTTTGACGCCGGTGGCAAATAGTCTTAGCCAAAAACCAACCGTATCCGCGCTTAAATTCTGTGCGGCCATTTTTTGCTCATCAGGCACAAAAACGATTTTGCTGGTGCCTGGTTTTATTGATTTATCTATATTAATTGCGCCCGGTTGTGTTTTAAGATAAGCTTCTATTTTATTGGCGTAGGTATCCAGAATTGTTAAATCCGGTCCAAAAAGTTTAATCTGGATGTCGGAACCTGCCGGCGGTCCGCCCGTTTCTTCATTCACGGATAACGTTCCGGCATTATAATTTTCAAACTTTTTCCTTATTAAATCAGCAATATCGGATGATGTCAATTTCCTTGTCTTTGCGCTTTGAAAAACCAAAGTATAATTAAAAGTGTTTTCAGAAGATGAACCTCCGCCAAACGGATTATAACCCCCGCCAAGGTTCAAAAGAACATAATTTGTATCCGGGGTATTCTTCAATTCATTTAAGATATTTAGGGCTTCGGTGCGGGACGTATAAAGATTTGTGCCGGACGGTAGTTCAACCGAAACAGATAAAGTATCGCTGTTACTTTTTGGAAAAAATTCGTTTTTAACTAAACCCAAGGGAACCAGTAAATATGAAAAAATTGAAAAAATAACCACCATGATTATAATTTTTCTTCTGGCCGATGATGAGCTTAGAATTTTATGGATGAACCGGCTATAATAATATTCAACCCGTTGCAGACTAAGTACACCCGACTCCATGGAGTTAACAATTCTTGTTCTGTTTTCTTTTGAAAGCCTGAATTTGAATCTTTCTTTTAGTTTTTTCATAATGTCATTTCTTATTCGATAAGTAACAAACAGAACGCTAAGGAAAGCTAAAACTTGCAGCATAATTAGTGAATTTTTAGGAAGAATTGTGAAAAGCAAAATAACTAACGCCAAAAGAAGCATTATTCTGATTAAAATTATGACGCGTTTGGGGAAGCTGGGTTTTAAAAGAAAAATTATAAAAGGCAGCGTAATAAACATGGCGACAAAAAATGATCCGGCCAGGGTGGCGGAAACGACGATTGGAATTGGTTTGATAAACTCCCCTATTATTCCGGTGGAGATCAAGATTGGTAAAAATGCCCAGATGGTAGTTGTGGTGGTTGTTAAAATCGCAATAATAAAATCCCGGTAAACTAATAGTCCGGTTTGCTGTGGGGTAAATTTGCCGCTTCTAAAATAAGCCGTAATTGCCGAAACAACAACAATAGTGTCGTCAACTAAAAGTCCTAAGGACAGTAAAAGCGCGAAAACAGAAATAAAGTTTAAAGAAATTCCGGTAGTGTCCATGACAATAAACGAGATTAAAAAGGTTAAAGGCGTAGCTAAAAGCGCGACGAAAGCTTGCCTTGCTCCTAAGAAAATAAACAGCACTATGGCGACTAAAAGAATTGTGGTAATTAAATCACGGGTTAAATCGTCAAACTGGGTTGTAATTTGGTCGGCATAATTAACAATCGAAAGCAGTTTAATTTTTCCGCCTTGCTGAGCCAAGCTTTGGTTAACCAATTTTTCGGCGTCGGCATTGGCGGTCCCAATGTTAACGGTAGTAACCCTGAAAACATTAAAATCAATTGCCGGAGTAACTCCCCCATTTTTACTGCCGATATAAGCCGGATACTGTCCGGGTTTGGATTTTTCAAAAACATTGGCAATATCGGACAGCGAAACAATTTGTCCGTTCAGGTTTACTTTTAAAGAGCGGATATTATCAATGGTTTTAATTTGTGGATCAATAGTTAAAGAAAAAGTGGAATTAGTCGTGTCAATATTTCCGGCCGGAAAAGTATTAAGCGCGGTTGAGACAGCGCCGATTAACTGCTGCGGATTAATATTATAAGTAGCAACCGCGTCGGGCTTAACCACTATTTGCACTTCCTGGTCATCTAAACCATCGGTTGTAACAGAGTCAATATTTGGTAAATCGGTTAATTGTTGCTGTAAAGTTTTTGCAAAACGGATAAGGCTTGCTTCGTCGCCATTGCCGGTTAAGCTAAAAGTCCAGATCGGGGTTTTTTGTAAATCGATTTTCATAACGCTTGGTTTTTGGGCGTTGGTCGGAAGTGTAGTTACCGAATCAACCGCCGATTGGATGTCGGTTTTGGCTTTATCGATATCTGTACCGGTATTAAACTCAACAGTAACTGTTGAAACCGAACCTAAAGAGCTTGAGGTAACGGTTTTAACGCCTGATAAGCCTGTTACAGCATCTTCAACCGGAATTGTCACCAAGGATTCAACGTCTAAGGGATTTGCGCCCGGCAAAACAGTGGTGACAAAAATCATCGGGATATTAACGCTTGGATAAAGATCGCGTGGAAGCAGCGTAAAACTAAAAACTCCAAACACAATTATTCCCAAAACAATAAGGGTAATTAATCTTAAGTTGGTGAGATATTGGGCAATAAAAGTTGTTGCCAAGCGCGGATCAAATTTAAGGCGTTTTAAATAAGTTGAGATATGTTGTTTCATAAGAGGATTATCTGGTAATGCGTACTCGGTCTCCCTGGATGACGTTTCTATTCAAAATAACTTGAGATTCATTTGGTAGCCCGCTTGTGACTTCTACAAATCTTCCCTGGATTTGTCCTAAGGAGATTTGTTCAACTTGTGCAATATTATTTTTGTCAACTATATATACAAAAGCTTCTTCCTGGGTTTGCACAACCGCATCAAGCGGGATATAAGGCGCTTCATTGCTGGTGTCTCCTGTTCCGATTGGAATATTTACGTTTACGTAGGTCGCATTGGTCAGATGCGATGCAAATTTATCATCCAACTGATAAGTTATTGAATAAAGTGTTCCGTCCGTGGCATCCTGGGAGATGTATGAGGGGATCATTTCGACAGTGCTGTTGCCGATCTGTAAGATGCTTGGCTCAATTCTGGAAACATTTTTGGCGATATTTTCCGGCGCATTCACAACGATTTCGACATGTTGGGTAGATCCTGAGATATTTGCCAATGTATCGCCGGGTGAAACCGAATCTCCGACGTGAACCAGGATTTTATCAACTGTCCCATCGAATGGGCTGACAGGATACATGCTGGCTTCGTTGACCAACGCTAGATTATATTGCAGTCGGCTGATTTCCAGACTCATTTCCAAGGTTTTTTCTTGAATGTCCAGTTGTTCAATTGTTATATCGTGTTGCATGTTGGCAAGCTCTGCCGGTGGCTGGTCGCCTGCTCCTTGGAGTTGTAGGGTTCTAGCCGATGCTGCTAATTGAGTGTTGCCTGCCTGAAATTGCGATATTTGTAATTTTGCTTGAAGTATAGCGGCGGTATCCGTAGCGGGAATATTATTAAGATTCTGGTTTAAAGAATCAAGAATTGACTGATTGAAACTGACAAGATTAGCCGAATCTGTTGCTGAAGCTGCGGCGATGTTTTGCATACTCTGGGCATTGTCTTTATTTTTATCTGCTAAATCTCTTTGTTTTTGGATTAAGTCTTTCTGTTCGTCAAAAGTGTCTTTGGTATTTTGATATTGGGTTTGGGCAATTTGTGCTGCCAGCGCCAGTGCGTTTCCGCCCTGATAGTTTGTGGATAAAGACAAAATATTTGTTCCCGCGTCAATTTGCTGACCTTCAGACACGTTGATATTGCTGACTATACCGGGCATTTGAGCGACTATTTTAATTACTCCCGACTTTTCCACTTTCCCCTCAAAACTTACTTGGGGTGCAGACCCTAATTTATAAATTTGAACTTGTTTTGGAGCATTTAAGTTTTGCTGCGGGGTAGGTTTTGGGCTAAACAATAAATTTCCCACAATCATCAGCACGAAAAATATTCCTAAAACCGCAAAAAAGCTGGTAAAAGGTTTTCTTTGAATAAACGCAAGCACTTTTTTAAAATTCAGCTTGTTTTTTAAGCTCAAGATTTTTTGTTTTAAGTTTTTAACTTGAAACCTTTCGGACTTTAAGCCAATAAAATCCCTCTTTGATTTTCTATTTTTTTTCTTCGTCATTAATTTACTTGAGACAATCTAAAAATTATTGCGTTTCGAAGTTGGCAGAGGACTTCTGAAGTATTTTATAGGATTAAATTAGCTTTGTCAACGCATTAAAACACTCATTTTTCGTAAAGCGTTTAATGTATTATGTTGAAGAATATTTAGATAAGAACTATTTCTTTTTTAAAAGGCAGCTGAACCAGCACTTGGGACAAAGGAGTTTCCCTCCAAACATCCCGTGGCATGGACAGTCGCACTCCCCTTTTTTCTTTTGTGCCATAAAATTAGTTTACAGCATTTTGACAAAGTTTTCATGGGGATTATAAGAAGATAATTATTGGCCAAAGCCGGGATCGGGCATAGCACCCGTACCTAAGTCCTGGGCGTTACGGCCTACTCCGT
>Ga0182027_10008803_pt1 | contig 14629 bp, 9 predicted proteins | sample 712E1DmetaG_FD_121300 | JGI IMG/M metagenome (GOLD analysis project Ga0182027, IMG submission 121300) | Permafrost microbial communities from Stordalen Mire, Sweden - 712E1D metaG (Illumina Assembly) | ecosystem: Environmental > Terrestrial > Soil > Wetlands > Permafrost | place: Sweden... | reverse complement strand
TAGCAGCGATCTCTCTTTCAAGCGTCTTCAAACGATCATGGGGGGATGATAATTCCACATCATGGCAGCCCGGTGAATCCACAGCAGGGGGTAATGGCGGCGGTGATAATGGTATCCATGGATCAACCACAACCATTTGCATGCGGTAGAGCCCTTCTACATGCTCATTATTGGAAACAGAAAACTCATACTCACCACATGCCGCATCGGGGATGTTTTCGATAATTGGCGGTTGCCACGGGCGAAAGAGGGACCAGAGAATTAGAGCCCGCGATCGTAATTGTTTCTTTTCTTCCCAGGTCGACAGAATCGAATGCTGCTCGGATGATGTATGCACTTCTGTAAATAACTGCGTGATCTGAATTTCTTGGGTGAAAACCAGCACCGGAAGATCGAATTCTTCTTCTCCCATTGAGTCTTTGATGCCGATCAGATCCAATCGAAAGATAGGGCTATCGTTCATTTCCATCGTATGTTTGATCTTGGAAAGATCAAAACGCCAAAAACGGTTCACCCGTTTTACAGAACGATCCGCGGGCTTTACCTGCTGGATGATATTCCCTTGAATATCCGACAAATTCAGTTGCAGGCTCAATACCCCGCCATCGTTTCCTGGTAAATCAACGATAAGAAGGGGTGATTCCTCCTGCAGTAATTCCTGCACGGATAGAGTGGAATATTTTTGCAGCCAGTTTTCTAACAGGTCATTATCACCCACCAATCGCCAGCGAAGCCGCTTGATGCGAAAATAGATTGGCACTCGAACGAACTGATGGTTGACGGTTTCCCTCCGGATGAGAAGCCCAACCGAGCTAATTTCAGCAGGAACCAGAATATGATGCAAGCCCGATTTCTCGGTTTTAACCTTGATCCCATCCGCACCATTCAAACTATCGACACCATCCAACAATGAAGTTTGGACGGAGAAAGACACATCTTCCGACCCACGGCCACGATCGGGAATATACAACTCTTTCAAACCGGTCACTTCACATTCCGGTATGGTTAGCAGAGAAAGAGTAGCATCTCGACCTAAGGGACCTTTGATGCTAATTTGATAAGTCCCGGTGGGTCTGGAATCCAGAATTTGATGTGTTCCTAATGGAATCCCAGCAATATTATCTACGACAGTGCAAACAGTCTCTGGTAGATCTGCTAAAGTTGATTGGAAGGAAATCTCGGGGGCTGCTGTACCAATACTCTCTACCCGGATTTGCCAGCGGCTTAATTCAGCTTTCAAATCCTCCGAATGAGTTAAAGGAATTCTAAGCACTGGTGGACTTCCGGCGTAGACAGGGATAGGATTTTCCTCAAAATTAGTCGGGACAATTCTCCCCCCCACCAAAGAGGGCTGCAATCCTTTCTCCTGGCTGCGCACGAAAACATCGCGAAACACTTCGTTATTTTGGATCAAGCCCAACCGCATGGTGTGCGTGAGATCCCAGCATTCCAGATTCAACTTTGACCATTCACCCGGCAAATCTGGTAATACTTCAAGCAAATTTCCTTCGCCTGCCAAGATGGATAAGGTGAACTGATGCGGGTATGCCAACCACGTCTCTCGCGCCAGAATATTGTTTTGAAGTTGCCCTGTAATCGGATCAAATGCCAGGATTAGATGATCAGGCGAATAACCGCTAATTTTCCAGTCAAAGTCATTTTCGCCCTGGGAAAATCGAACCATAATTAATTCAGACACCTCATTAAAGCGAAGGGTGATCTCCCGAGTTTCGACCTGATCGCCTTTGCGCTGGGTGCGGGCTTTGATTTCTTCGTGATAATCCCCGGCATCCACCTTCCAGTAGATGTCACTCATATTGAGAGCTGAAATGTGTTGGGAAGGTAGGCGCAGGAATATGCCCAACCCCCATGGATCCAGAGATAACTGCGGGCGTTTCAGCCTATTTCGAGATCCATGTTCCAATGTGAGGCTACTATTTTCATGCGTCCATTCGGCAAAATATTGGATCAGATGGGCAGGCAGACCGGCATCTTCAGCCGATAGTAGGGTTTGATTCTGCTGCCAGGTGAGCAGCATTTTTCGTGAACGATCTAATAAGTTAGCTGCTGTGCTACCGCCATATTCAAGAAAATGAAGCACCGGTTTATCTGTATTGGCAGTATAGGTGATATGTTTGAGCACTTCTTCAACCAGCTCTTCGCCTTCAAGCGCAAAAAGCTGCGGACGGATCGCGCAGTTGAGCACGATATTGCTGAAGAAGTCCTTCAAACAATAGACCGGGATACCACCGTGGGCTAATATCAAGCTGACGTAACGCATTGACCTTTCTTGCAAATCACGAAACTGTGGTTTACCAAAGCGTTTTAGAAGCTTTTCAAAGAGTCTGCCAAAATCGGTATGGTTTATGGATTTGCGCAGAGATTGTTCATAAGCCTGCCAGAAATCCCCGCCGTTGTATCCTTGGATGCCCTGCCCAACCATAAAGACCAAAAAAGTTGCTGGAAAATACCGTTCGATGACGCTAAAGACAGTATGTTCAGAGCGCGTGTCGAATAGGTGACTGAAATGCAGCGAAATTTCATCAAGTTCTTCTTTGGAAATGAGGATTTCACCAACGAGTTCAATTTTTTTGAGCTGAGGTAAAAATCGATTTTCCCAGTCGCATAGAGGAGAAGAAAGAATTTGGGAAGGAGTTGTTTTATGTACAGAACGTTTTACAGGCTGCGCAGTAAGCTCATGGCTGGGTTTGATTTCTTCTTGTGTGCGCTGGGGAGTGGAGGCTGCTTGTCTCGTACCATTTTCTATCGTGGTGCGGTTCAAAGCATGGGGTAATGAAGATGTCACATCGATAACGGAATGAACTGGTATATCTTTAGGTTTAATCAGACCATTCGCTACCAATAAATCAGTGCTTATCTGGTCGAGGATTTTCATTTCTTCATCGGTCAACCCTTTGATACTGCTTTTATTGAAAGCCCGATAAGATTGAATGGATACGTAAATTTTTTGGAATTCGGTCAGGTTTTGATCTCGCAGCTTCTGGCTGATTTGGTCTGGCAAACCCAAATCCTCAATTTTTACACTTCGTAAAAATTCTAGTAGATTCTCCCCCCTTTTTATGACAGAATATTCCTTTAGAATATTTTTGAAGCGTGTAATAGACAACGGGTCAGTCGGCATTTCAAACCATCCCCAAACTACTCAGGCAGGTTGCAAGACAGAAGGAGGCGGTAAGATTTTTCTCAACGACTACACGCAGGATATCCACATTGCATTGCCCATTCTTGCGAGCAGTGGAACGATAAGCACAAATCCTACAAAATATTTCAGCACCTTGTTCAGAGCAAAAACTGCCGGATATTTTCATCTCGACCCTCCTCGTTCAGATGATTATAGTGGATAAGATTTCTTAGAATCGAAGAAAACGGGATTGATGTGTTGTCATTTGTTATGGTCGGTCTCTTCCCTCTCGGCTTGTGAGAGTGTATCCTTCCTTGCAGATTTAGCATAGAGTTGGTAGGTGTCAGATTGTCGAGGGATGAGTATAGACGTTGGTGATTGGAGAAATGGATGTGTTGGGATAAATGTTGGTAAGCATCTTTTGGATTGGAATAATCGTTCAGGTAGTCTATCTTCATATATTGATAGTGTGACACAGCCGTTCGGTAAAGATATTGCTGCGGGGACAGCCACAACCTACCAACCTGATAGCGAAACCAGCATTTTACAAGCGCTCGATAGATAATGAGCTGTCCAAAATTATCATTTTCTCTTATGAATTGCATTCACCAGTTTCATAGGCGATCGGGGTTGTCTTTCTTGAAATTTAAATTTGGAGGACTCAGGTCGATTGTTATTTTTGACAATACATCCTTCAAATCTGAACTAGACACCCGATCACTTATCGTTTCCAAGAGTTCTTGCTGCCGGGGCTGACCAATTACCGAACGATACGCAACCAAAGCTTTCTTTAGCAATTCCAGTCGATTGATTTCTCTACTGAGGGGCAGAATAGGTATCAACCGTTCAATATGATAGGGTCCATGGCAGGATTCGTTTTCAAAAATCCAATAAGGTACCAGATCATTTGCCGCGCCACGGTCTTGGCAAGCAAGTTCAAAAATCTGCTTCCAGGGGTCAATGAACATATCCTTGTTTAATTTCAATGACTTGAGCCCATATTTCGAAACCAGATTCCGGCGGACTACGTGACCTTTATATCGATGCACGCGACCTTCACGCTGCTCAAGATCTACCGGATTGCTGGGAAGATTCCAATGTACCACTCGATGGCAGTACTGATGAAAATCAAGCCCCTCCTGCCCTACAGAGGTTGTGGCCAATACGAATGGTCGAAATGGAGAATTAAATGCAACACGCACATCCGTATCACGCGACCCGCCAGCAAGCTTTTCACCCTGCTCGCTGCCGAAACGAAGAGCATACCGACATCGTATGCTGTGTTCATCCATAGAAATCTCGTGCATCCTTTTATTTAATCGTATCTCATCAAATCGAAGATTCGGTGAGCGCAAAGATAAACTTTGCCTTACAGTTTTTCCTATCTTTTCTGCACATTCACCAGCATCATGATCAACCAACCCAAGCGACTCTAGCAAGATATGAAGATATTCATCCAGAACAGCTTGAATATTACCTTGAAGACAGTATTGTAAAACAAGCTTCCAGTAGGCGCTCTCTTCTGTTGCCGACTCCGAATATAACTGTCTTAGAAGAGAAATTGCATCGGGTTGGTTAAACAAGGAACGGAAACCTAAGCCGCCTCGAGCTGCTCCTGATAGAAAATCTGCCCCAACTTTATTACGATCTACGCCAGTCACGCGCAACAACGAGCGTAACAATGTGATAGATGGTCCTGCCAGCGCCATCAAAGCTAAAACATCTATCAAGTCAGAGGGTTGCCTGCCTAGTTTGGGTAGATGAGAAAACGCCTGCTTGAACTCATCCACATGCTCGGCAAAGGCCGATCCGTCCTCGTCATCTAAGTCTATTTGAAGCATGCTTTCCCAGGCCAGGTTCGAGTTATCGGTAAAAAGCCATGATTCTACACTTTTACGAAAATAGAAGCGATCCAAGATAAAGGGAGAGAACCAGTACCAGCTTTCATCAATGGGCCCATTCGTGCTAATCTTCATGTGTTCTGTCGCCTGATCCATCAACTGACGGATGCGAGTCTTGATCCTCGCTAACATATAAAAGCTTGATGATAAGGTTGACTCTTCGGACTGTTTTGCGTATTGAATCGGATCAAATTCGCTGGCCAAAGTCAGGCAGGGGTAAAGCAGGGTAAAAGCAGACAAACCGGTTTTCCTCCCGCGGCTAATTGAAAATCGCAAAAGCGGAGGACGCTTTCGCATCAAAGTATCATAGTCAAAATCCTGCTCAGCGTTTGAGAGAATCCGCCGTTCTGCCTCATAACTCAATAGTATAGAAATCACTTTAGGTACCACCTGCCAGGCGGAAAATACCAGAGATTTTGTGAACCCTTTACCAGCTTCACTGGCAAACGGTCCTTCGGGAAGATAGTACGGTAAATTTGCCGGCAACCAGAGCAATTTCCAGCTATCCTGTTGGAATGATCGGTTCATTAGATCGCGCAAGCGAGCGTTACCCGAATCTATCTCCTGATATTTTTGAATATTATCCCAATGGAGCAAGTGAGGCTGATACTTCTCCAATATTGTAAAAAGATCATCGTCTGTTTTCTTAAGCGCATCTTGAAATACCCGCTTAAGCTTGTAGTTTTCCATAAGATTAAGCGGATAGGATGACGATTTCCAATACTCAACCTGGTTTCCTACCCCAAGATTCCCCGCGAGATGATCCAGCTCGACAAATGCGACCAGATCATCAGGATGCATTTGATCTTGAGCACTTAGCTCCTCAGTCAACATCCCATTACGGTTATTAGAAACTGCCAAGCGCTCAGTCCGCACCATCACTTTCCTGAGGACTGACTCAATCCCATTCTTGGCCCTTTGGATGGCATCTACAGAATTTTGTTCAACCCCCCAACCCAAATATGCTCTCCGATAATCATCCAAATTCTCTTCGAGTTTTACAAGCTCTACAGTCTGACCATTCAGCAAGAATTTCGTTGTATCGATAAAATCCTGGTAATGGTTTTCATCTTCGCCTTGCAGGGTGTACATCTTGTAAGGAGTTGCAGAAAGCAAGAGAACTTTCGCGGGTTTCCCGTCCGGGTTTTTATAATCAAAGAGTTCCTTGGCCAATAAAGAATACTCATTGTCGTCATTTAATAAATACTTGAATCGCTGGAACTCATCCAGGATGATCAAATCCGGCTCGAGCGCCGCCAGGCTGGATTTTGCCAGCAAACGCCTTAGAGCACCCAGCAATGAATTTCGGCTGGAGCGCATCTCCCAATCAAGGTTTCGGCGGCGTGGACCGACTTCCTTTGCTATTTCGCTGAAATGATGCCGTAAGTCTGGATGTTGATGAAGAGAGGAAATAAATTGAACGGCAAGTTCCTCGTCGATCGACTTTTGATCAAACCCATTCAAGTAACCGTTCCAGTTGTTATAGAGAACATCGCCGCGGAGAATATTGCTCAAAGAAGCTTCCGAAACTCTCCATGCTTTGCGCAACAAGAAAAAGAGAATAACACGCTCCCAAACCCACCCAGCCTGCGAACTCAGGTTGAATGATGTCCCCGGTGTGAGAGAAACAAAATTCAATCGATTTCCCTGCAACTTGTGTAAAGTGATCGGCAGAAGAGTCGCTCGAGAGGCATGCTGGAAGGTTCGATCTTGAGTGATATTCAAGCGATCAATATTCTGCTGAGCAATTTCCTGATTTGAACAGATATAGATGATGTCGATCCGATCGCCATCATTCCAGAGGTGGTCGACAGCCTTGGCAATCACACCCCGGGCGACCAATGTTTTTCCAAGCCCCACTTCATCTGCGATCAGGAAACGGGAAGTAGCATCCGGATCGGTATACAGCCGTTTAAATACATAATCTACCGTATCACGCTGGAAATCTTTCAGGCCAGCCATGATTTTTACTGGGTCTGGTCTAGAAATGTCAAGAGGCGTCATCGCAGCCCACCTTGTGCTTTGATCACCACATCCCAAAGAACATCGAATTCTGGCGGAATAATTTCTTGATCCTGATCCGTCCGTTTTAGGCGCTTGACCAGATCAGCAATGCGGTCGATTTTTCCACCTGGGTTATTCGAACGACTCAGAGCAAGGACAATCTCTTCGAGTAGTGGCATATCCTCATTGAACCAGGTTCTTGCACTTGAAACACCTGTGGTTGAAAATAATGACCAGTACCCGGCCGAATCGCTTTCATCGTCCATGAGCAACAAACGTAGATACCGTAAAAACCGGGCTTTATCAGAAATCACAGCACCAAGCACTGCATCATCCCGCTCTGGCGGCAGGCCTGAGACAGGCAAATTGAGGACAAATCGGTCTGTGTGCTTGGCTTTATTTACGGTAGCGGTGACATCGAATGCCATAAAGGCAGTCAGGCTTACCAGGCTCACATCAGCAAAACGGACCGGCTTGGCCTTCCCTTTCAGAGGAACAGGCTGTCTTCGGCCCTCGGGCAGGGTAACCGGCCAGCAAATCAGTGAATACTCTCCCTGTACAGGATCAAGGATTTTTTGGAAAGTAAGTCGCAGATCGTAGTTACCGTTTAGACCCGTTTTTACTTCTAGCTCAATATCGCATCTGACCAGCCACCTGCGAACATTATCTACGATTGCCTCCGCCTGCTTCTGGTCTTGATCGATGCAGGTTTTTTCTTCAGGAAGTCGATAAGGAATTAATAAATTAATTAGTGCATTCTTCAGATCTTCCGCATTAAGGATCTTATCGATCCCAATCTTGCTTCGGTTTCCAGACAATTCGATCATAAACTCAATATTTCTATGAAACCCGGCCTCAGTCGCGTTGGCCGAACCAACTAACCAGGTGGCCTCCCGGCCGTTTTCCGAGACCAGAAGCTTGGCATGCAAGCCCGACAAATCATGAGTGTTTAGTGTCAAAATATCCCCTTGATTATCGCTCGCGCTTGTTTCAAGGGATGCCTCGATGGGCTCTTGTTCGGCGTCTTCATTCAGGGTATAGATATTTTCAAAGCGATCACGAGTACTGGCAGATAAACGGTCCAGGCTATCGACTCGGGAGATCAACGCATGATCAGCTCCATCTTCCGTAAGACGTTTCAAAAATCTATCGCTCAAGAATGGCGAAATGACCAGTAAGCGATTGATAATGTTCTTGAACGGATAACCCCGGTAACCGGGAATTCCTGAGGGATAAAAAGTAATATCATCAAACCCCTCGACCGGAAGGAAATCGACGCGTTTCACTTCATCAGCAAGGATAGTCAAAAGACCTTGAACCTGTGCGGTTGCCTTGTCTTCCACCAGGCTGGACAAGGCGGCAAGGAAATCGGCGACCGGGCGGTTTCGGGAAAAACCATTTTTTCGGTGAACTACCTGTCCTTCGAGCTGAAGTATTAAGTCCCATGAACGATCGAAGGTAAGATTACGCGACAAGTTCAGCAGCCGGTAAAGCGGCGGGGTATCGTCAGAAACATAGCGTAAAAGCCAGAATTTGGGATGAAAGTCACCATTGCGAGGCGGTTTGACCTCGATGACCATCTTTTCGAGATAGCTGAGCAAAGGAGATGCGTTCGCTGGAAAATCGATCCGGCCAGCTTCGCAAAACACCATCAGCCGGTCGGTATAACGGCGCAGGCTTTCCAGTAAAGCCAGAGGATCCTCAAAAGCGCGCTCAGGGCTTTCGTACTCAAAGAATGCAAGAGAAAGGGGAGTAACAAGTAACGTATATAGATCAAGTGTAAAGGTTGTACCAATGCCGCGATCGAATTTGTAACCTTCGGGCGGCCGTAGGGCTTGCAGGAAGAGCCGGCGATCATCTGGAGTGAGCATGGCGATCCTTTCTGTTCGAATTCAAGCCACGCAGAATATCATTAGTAATCCCCTTGGCAACTCTCCAACGAAAGTCGATCTGACCGGCAGAGGCTGCGCCGCTCCATAATTCCAGGTGACGCTGGCTTACGAAACGGGAACGAGCCCTTTTCAAGGATCGTTCTCGATTTTCTACAAGACTCATCATTGTCTTGCTTTTCTCGGGCTTCGTGATTCCATTCGCTCCGAGAAGAGCATCCAACCAACGATCTGCGAAGCTCTGGGTCATATAAGGAATCCTGCCCAGGCACGTGGCGAAGGACCAGAATGCAAGGCGATCCCATTTCTTCCAGGCTTTTGACCGAAGATTCATCTCATTCCACCATGTTTGCAACTCTTCGGAATAATTGGTTACTAATTCCTCCTGATCTGCTTTTTCTGCCAACATGAGATTGTATAAAAGGGCTGCCCCATGTATACTTTCTGAGAAGTTGCGGGCATGTTCCAGCTTATCTTTAAGATCAAGGGGGAACATATCCATCTGAGGATGCAACCAGGGGAAAGTTACAGTATCGTCCACGGGATCGGTATTCTCGACCAGAACGGTGATGAGACTCCCGGTACAGTTCAAACGAAGGCATTCCCGTAGATACCTGGCTTCGGTGACCGTCAGGGATAAGTGAGTACCAGCGGAATCCTCCGCCGGTCTTACTGGAAGATCTGGATCCCAGTTGTAAATCTGGCCGGGACTAAAGTAATCATCTGCTTGACTAGATTGTCTATTACCTTCATACCAGCGGTCCAAGGAACGATGGTATTGTTCTGTAGTGCCCAGAAAACGGCAGACGCCCCAGCGTTGCAGCCCCTTCCAGTAGATACTGGAAGGAAAACGGTGCAGACTGATTCCAGAGCGCTCCCCGATTACGCCAGTTTCGCCGGCTTCTTTAAGTGTGTCGATCAACCGAATCTCGTCCTGGCGAAGTCGGCCGGCGATCTTTTCAGACGATACTTTCCTGTTTTCATAATATGTATACATCCAGGGAACCAAAAGAAAATAGCGCGCCCGGGTCTGAAGAGTGGTTGTACCCGGGAAGAAGAAATCTGCCAAGGCATCCCGAATTGAACCAATGCCCAACTCATCTCGCGTATCCTGCTCACGGAAGAGCGAAACCACCTCGATCATCTTTCGTCGTTCAGTTTCGGAAAAATCAAGCCATGAAATCGTTGATGTCATCTTGTTTTAATTCTTCCCTGGGGGATACTTCCGTTACTGCAATCCTCTTGGCTTCCTTCAATAGATCCGCCAGATTTTCGGGTAACTTTGCATGTATGAATTCAATTTCCAGGGGAACCCGCCCATTCTTTTTTTTCTTTTTGACACAAGTTATACATATCTTTTTTGGTCAGTACGATCAAGCGTTTCTCTGCCTGGATCATCAGGAGAAACAACATATCCGCCCTCAACTTCTGAATCTTGCCCGCCGGATTTTTACCACCAAATGAAGGACGGGTGATGCAAAATTAAAATTGATTATACAACAAATTAATTCGCAGACTTTGATTGTTATTCGGGAATAAGGTCTAGAATCTTCTTACGGAAAGGTCTTTTAAAAACACCTTTTGAAATGTCATTCATTAGCGTTATGGTTCCAAACATGCCTTTTCGTAATTTTTCTCGATATGCATCAATATCAATTTCATCCTCGATTTGTCGAGGGTGAACCAAGGAATCTCGGAGAGCTTTGAATTCGATAAAACATGTCCACGCCTTACTTTTTCCGATAACATATTTCGGCGCAAATTTATGGATTAAGAACTTAAGCTTGTCATCAATACCATAATACCGAATTTGTGTAACCACAATCCCCTTTGCAGGATCGAAAACCAATTGACTGTCGTTAAGAAATGCTCTTTCCTGAGCAGATAATGTTTCTGCCTTACTGAAGGAATCGCCAATATAGTTTGTAAAAGCTTCCATGGCGCTTGCTGTGTAAAATACAGCAGCTCTAAAATATCGTTTGGCCTCTCGATCTCTTGAATTATTGGCTGCTTCCTCAGCCGCACAAAAGAACTCATGAGCATCGTGTAGATATTCTTCAAACATATTCGCTAAATCCTTCCTAGTGCTTTGTCCGCCTCATGAGTTGCCTTCTTAGCCTCATAGGATTGTATGGCGGCATTCGCTAATTGCTTGGTAATCCGCTTCTTTGTTGCTTTGGTTGCAAGAACTATGAATAACTCCAATATTCTCCCAAATTCATTTGAGGTGCTTCGTGTCCCAAGTCCACGATAGGTATCTTTGTCAACTCCCTGGAGTCTGGCATCCGATAATTCCTTTGCGTTGAGCGGATCATCGGGTTCTTGAACAGAATCAGGAAGAGCATAAAGAACCTTCAAATAACCTGGGTTGCGTTGAAATAAACCGGAAGCATACCCCCAGCCAGCAACGATTGAGTACGAGAACACTTTTCGGGCGAATTCTGCAAAATTATCATAATCCCGATTTCTAACTCGTTCGCTTTGTATTTTATGTAATCGAGCATACTGGCTTCCCATCTCGATAAAGCTTTCGCTATCCCAATCTATCAGCTTCCTTATCCTTTCATAGTTTTCGTCAATTCCGCCGGATTTACAGAGAATGGGTTGATGAAAATCATCTTCTTTAGCTGAAATCCCTAAATGGTAATTTAAAATTAGGGTTCTTGCTATTCTGGCTGTCGGAATATCGGGGTTTCTTTTGTCAGCCAAATCTTGCCCAGGATCAAGAAGATTCGTTTTTTGACACCACCCTCGAAGTTCTGGCCCCATCATTTGCTCTTGCATTCTATCAAGTAGATCATTAGGTACTGTAATAGACGTGTTGTTGACAATTGCTATTTCGACCTTTTGTTCACGGGACAATCCAAAATATATTCGGGCTCCATGAGGAACGGATATACCAGCTTTGAGTGCCTTTATAATTGCTGTAATTCTATGTTGCCCACCATAGACTTTAAGGGGTTTGTTATTACGGTATGACATATCATATTCAATAACTATATCTTCAAAACTTCGCCCCGCAATGGCATCTTTTTCCATCTGCTTGTACGCTGCTTCATCTTCAGTTATATCTCTATTAAGCTTGTAGAGCTCATCGTCTTCACTTTCGTCAATTGTTGCTTCAAGATCGCAGTGTTTTGCAAGAGTTTCGCTACTTAAATGGCAAGTTACATAATAAGCTGCACTTTTTTTATCAAAATGAACGATCAACGGTACATTATTTTCAGATTCCACCGATTTGAATTTGCTCAAGAATAAATCTATCATTGTTTTTTTCTCTGGAGCAAGTGTGCTTTGTTTCGGGATTAAGCAGCCATCGGTCATAAGAATCCATCCTTCTTAATAAAACATGATTACAATATCTTCGGCTCAGCAAGTTATAGCCGTAAAACGGCAACCTAATAGCATGTATATTTTCTGTAGTTTAACCATCTCTCACATCCTCATATCATCCAAGAACTCCGATGCCGGTTCCGCGCTCGTAACCAGCAAATGATCGCGGGCCCGTGTGCAGGCTACATAGAGTAGGTGCCGCTCTGTATTGTAGACTTCTTCCAGATCGGAAGTGTCGCTTACGGTTTCAATGCGTTCCTGCAATGGGATGACTTCGTCATCGCAGGCCATCACAGCCACGGCGCGGAATTCCAGGCCTTTGGCCAGATGCATGGTGCACAAGGATGCGCTGCCAGAGGTGGTTTCTACCTTTTGGTCAAGAACCTTGTAGGACAGTTCGGCAGCTTCCAGGGCGGCTTTGGCCCGGGGAATCTGTGCATCCGAGCGCACGAAGACACCAATCTCTTCCGGCGCCAGGCCATCGGTGAGCCGCTCTTTTAGCCAGACCGCCACTGCTTCAATTTCGGATGCCTCAATGTCGAATTTTTCAATCGTGGGAATTGGACCGTTGAAAACCGAGATGGTATCACGGCGGGTTTCGGTGATGCCATCCACATCGGCAATTTCTGGGCCGAGCAGTTTATCGGCCTGCATGCGGATCTGGTGGGAGGTGCGATAATTAATGCGCAAGGTCTTCGAGCGGCCACGCACATCCACCCCCAGCGATATCCATGAGAAGGGCTGTTGGAAAATGCGCTGACCCAGATCCCCGGCAAAGAACAGGCTGTTCGGACGATCCCCAGCCAGCGCCGCCAGGAATTTGAGCTGCGGGATGTTGATATCCTGGGCTTCATCCACAACAATGAAGCCAAAAGGAGCACGCTGGCCAGCGGTATAAAGCGCAGCCAGTTGAGCGAACATGCCCGCGTAGGTAATCAATCCCTGTTCCTTCAAAGCAGCCCTAACCGGCTGGAAAATAGACCACATGATTTGCCTGTAGGTTTCCGTCAGGCGGGTTTTGCGACCCAGGCGGGGAACGTCCCGGTAGGCTTCCCAATTTTCCAATTGCCAGGCATCCACCACCTGTTCCCACTCCGTTACCAGGAAATGCTGGCTAAAGGAATGCCCGCTTATCTTTGCAGCAGATTCAGACAGTAATGTCTGGATGGTTTCAGGGGAGGCCAGGTGGACTTTGCCCAGGTTCAGCGTGTACAGGCGTTCCCCCAGGGCATTCATGGCATAGACTTCAATCTGATCGCCAAGGTGCGGTTGGTTTTGGATCAGCGCGTGCAATTTTGATTTCAGCGAATTTGCCAGCGTATCGGAAAAAGTGGTCAGCAGGATGCGCGCGGCTGGATTCATCTTTGCTAGGTGGACAGCGCGATGCAGAGCCACGACAGTTTTACCGGTTCCGGCCGAACCGGAAACACGCGCCGGACCGCTGTAATTTCCGGTCGCGAAGCGGCGCTGTTCGGGATGGAGGAAAACCACCCATTTTTCCCAGGGATATTCGAGGGCACGCGCCAGCTCATCCATATCGCCCATCAGGCGGAAGCGCCGCAGGGCATCCGGGTGATCGAAGGGATCCAGCGCAGTAGCGGGCACAGGGGCAGTTTGCGGCGTACCTCCCACTGCCAGTTCGAGCAGCGCTTCGGCAGCTTCGGCAGGCAGATGGGCGGCCAGTTCGAGGTAAGTATCCTCGGTGACTGCACGCACATCCCCCAGCCATTCCGGCGGGACACCATAGCCAAGCAGTTCCTCATCCGACTTCCCGGCAAACAAAGGTGGCCTGGGTCTTGCTTCGGTCACATAGGTGGGGATAACGATCTCCTGGACGGTTTCGCGGATCTCCACCAACTGCGCAGCTCCCGTGGTCGGGTGGATTTCAAGCTTGCGCCGTTCGGCCCAGCGATAGGCCTCGTCATGATGCCCCACGTAACAGATCAGCAGATTACCAGGCGCCTGGTGCACGATCAGGCGCAGATCGCTGCTGACGCGCACCGAGGCGAAGTTGGGATCCTGTGCATGGTCGAGCTTGTGAAAACTCAGGCCGGGACTGGTCGGATTGACCTGCAGGTCAAAAACGGTTGTCTTGACCGCTTTTTGATCCTGGTTTCCCAACTTTGCCAGGCTGTTTACAAAAGTATCTGCAATGCGGAATTCCATTAGCCTAACTGTTGCGCAACCAGGGACGAGATGTTTCCTGGGGTAAATAAATTGGAACACAGAACTTTACCAATTGAACAAGAGCCCTCCTGTCTGGCATAATTGGGTTGTCCAAAATCAACCAAAAAACCAAAACAGGAGAGCTGACCATGATTATACCTACTCAAGCCGAATTGGGGATGCCCCTTGCGACC
>Ga0182027_10008802_pt1 | contig 14630 bp, 10 predicted proteins | sample 712E1DmetaG_FD_121300 | JGI IMG/M metagenome (GOLD analysis project Ga0182027, IMG submission 121300) | Permafrost microbial communities from Stordalen Mire, Sweden - 712E1D metaG (Illumina Assembly) | ecosystem: Environmental > Terrestrial > Soil > Wetlands > Permafrost | place: Sweden... | reverse complement strand
TTTGCATTGGGTTTCGGTTCAGAATCCTTTGGCTGGTTGGGTAGTGTTTTCATAATGGTTATACTCTAATTTTTGTTAATTCATTCTTAAACTGAAATCAGACACTCTTTGGATTTCTTATCACCTACGGGACTATCTGCTCCATCTGAGGATGAGGCCGCACAGACAAGTCGTTCGTTTTAACATAGATTATCATGGCAACCAGCATCAATAAAATCGCAACCCAGAATTTCCAGTCGTGATGGGCCCGTTTCCAATACGGGATTCCGCCTTTCCCTTTACTTAAGTTTAGTGGCATAATTGGTTTCATCTTCATTTCCTTTCTATTAATGATTTATATAATTGATTTTATCACCCATTCAACAACTCCCTGAATTTCCTATAGCGCTGGATTAGAGAGTTTGTTGAACTATCATACTTTAGTTGCAACTCGGCTCCGGTTTCAATATCGGGGATGATTTGCTTAGTAAGCAGCATAATGTTTTTTGACATGTTCATGCCTTTTCCATTGCGGTATTATATTCTCCACGTCTCGCATCGCGATTGCACTTTGCTCGATGATACAGAACTTGTTGTGCCGCCAATATGTTGGACTCGTTGCCTTTCCAAATCTCCAAAGCCGGCTGCTGGATTGCCCGGGCAAAAGAAAACGCCAACGCCCAGGGCAAGCGCGATTTGTATCTAACATTCATTGCATTCAAACGTGCAGAGGCCAATTCACCAGGTTGACCGCCCGATAAGAATGCAATTCCCGGAACTGCAGCTGGAACAGACCTCAAAAGAACCTTCACTGTAGCATCAGCAACCTTATCCACTTCGGACTTCTCTTCCAGCTGAGAGTCTATCAATCTAACTTGATACTGCTGTTCGCCATCCGCAACCTCAGATACCTTTTCATGTGGAGGGCAAGTTAATCCAGGTAGCACCATATTAGGCTTTAGGATCATTCCCTCAAGCATAACCCCTTGTGTGTATAATTGGTTGAAAACTGTTCGTAGAACTTCCTCGGTTACCTCAAAGCACTGCTGCATGGAATGCCCGCCATCCATGAGCACTTCAGGTTCGATAATTGGGACTAACCCAGCTTCCTGGCACAATGCGGCATAACGAGCCAAAGCCTGGGCGTTTGCTTCAATGCACCCGCGGCTGGGAGTTCTTTCGCCAATTGAAAACACTGCCCGCCACTTGGCAAAACGGGCACCCATTTGAGAGTATTCAACAAACCGGTCACGCAATCCATCCAGTCCTTCAGTTATTTTCTCTCCGGGATGACCGGCCATATCTTTTGCACCTTTGTCGACTTTGATACCGGGAATAATACTTGCATCAATGATAACTTTAATAAAGGGAGTTCCATCTTTCTTCTTCTGACGGATTGTCTCGTCGTATAGGATAGCTCCGCTAATAAATTCTCCGAGACCAGGTGTTGTAACAATCAGCTCACGATAGGCTCGTCTAGTTTCTTCGGTCTGAGGAATACCTAATTTCGCAAATCGTTTATTGCATGTTGGATTACTTTCATCCATTGCCAGAAGGCCCTTGTCATTGGCAAACAGCAACTTTGCTGTTTCTATAAGTACTTGTGAATTCATTTCGAGTAGCTCCATTTCCAGTTTCGGATTTCAGGCATGTCTTCACCATGCTTATCAATGTATTGTTTGTGCTCAATTAGTTTGTCCTTCATAATCTGTTGAAGGTAAGCCCCTTTTGAGCCCAACTGCGGTAAACGATCAACTACATCCTTCACTAAATGAAACCGGTCTAGTTCATTCTGAACTCTTATATCAAACGCTGTCGTGATAGTGCCTTCTTCTTTATATCCGCGGACATGTAAATTGTGATTGGCCCTTCGGTAAGTAAGACGGTGAACTAACCACGGGTATCCATGAAATCCAAAAATAATGTGCTTGTCTTTCGTAAAGAGCAGGTCGTATTCTTTTTCGCTTAGCCCATGTGGGTGCTCGGATTTCGGCTGTAATTTCATGAGATCGACTACATTGATTACCCGGATTTTCAGGTCGGGTAGATGTTCTCTCAAAATTGAAACAGCCGCCAAAATCTCTAGTGTAGGTGTGTCTCCGCAGCAGGCCATCACCACGTCAGGTTCTGTACCCTGGTCGTTGCTTGCCCATTGCCAAATTCCAATTCCTTCTGTGCAATGTACAACAGCGGCATCCATAGTCAGCCATTGTGGGAGTGCATGTTTTCCTGCAACCACAACATTAACATAGTGCCGGCTGCGCAAGCAATGATCAAATACCGATAACAAGCAGTTGGCGTCAGGTGGAAGGTAAATACGAACAATATCAGCTTTTTTGTTTACTACGTGGTCAAGGAAACCGGGATCCTGATGTGTAAAACCGTTATGATCCTGCTGCCAGACATGAGAGGCAAGCAGATAGTTCAGAGATGCGATCTTACGTCGCCAGGGGAGTTCCAATGTAACTTTCAGCCACTTGGCGTGTTGGCTGAACATTGAGTCGACTATACGAATAAATGCCTCATAACTATTGAAGAGACCGTGCCGCCCTGTAAGCAGATAACCTTCAAGCCAACCTTCACACTGGTTCTCGCTAAGCATCGAGTCCAGCACTCGTCCTGAAGGAGCCAGGAACTCATCATTTTTTACTGTACGGGCATCCCACTGACGATTGGTCGATTCAAAGACGGCACCCAGTAGATTTGAAATCGTCTCATCGGGGCCGAAAATTCTGAAATTACGCTGATCCTGATTCAGTTTTTCCACGTCACGAAGGAACTTTCCAAGTACGAGAGTATCTTGTCCGTTAATGGCCCCAGGCGATGGCACAACGAGTGCGTGGTCGTGAAAGTCTGGCATTCGCAAGTCGCGCAATAAATTGCCTCCATTGGTATGTGGATTTGCCCCCATTCTCCGGTCTCCCTTTGGCGCAAGCTCGGCCAATTCCGATATGAGCCGACCATTTTTATCGAATAGTTCTTCTGCCTTGTAACTTTTCATCCAACTTTCAAGTTGCTTGAGATGATCAGGATGCCCGGAGTCCACTATCAGTGGCACCTGGTGGGCCCGAAACGTACCTTCAATCTGAAGACCATCGACGACTTTCGGTCCTGTCCAGCCCTTGGGAGATCTCAAGACAATCATTGGCCAGCGTGGTCGTGTGTTGTCATTTTTATTTCTTGCGTTACTATGAATTTCACGAATACTCTCAATTGCTTTTTCCAATGTAGCTGCCATTAGTTGATGCATCTTCTCCGGTTCATCACCTTCCACAAAGTAAGGTGTCCACCCACAACCGCGAAAGAATTGTTCCAATTCCTCGTGCTCGACGCGTGCCAGTACGGTCGGGTTGCTTATTTTATAACCATTGAGGTGTAAGATTGGCAACACGGCTCCATCGGTAATTGGGTTGAGAAACTTGTTTGACTGCCAGGCGGTCGCTAAGGAGGCTGTTTCTGCCTCACCGTCGCCGATGACACAGGAGACAATCAGACCGGGGTTGTCAAATACTGCACCGAATGCATGGCTGAGTGAATACCCAAGTTCACCGCCTTCATGAATAGAACCCGGTGTCGTAGGTGCTACATGGCTTGAAATACCCCCCGGAAAGGAGAATTGCTTGAATAGCTTCTTTAGACCGGCTTCATCCTGAGTGATGTTAGGATAGACTTCACTCCAGGTGCCTTCCAGGTAAACGTTACCAACAATAGCCGGTCCGCCGTGACCAGGACCTGCGATGTAAAACATGTCCAGGTCATACTTCTTAATTATCCGGTTCAAATGCACATAGATGAAATTTTGTCCCGGAGTAGTTCCCCAATGTCCGACCACTAGTGGTTTAACGTGCGATAGTTTCAGTGGCTCCTTTAGAAGCGGATTGTCGTAAAGATAAATCTGTCCTACCGAAAGATAGTTGGCAGCACGCCAATAGGCATTCATCTTTCTCAGAAGTTCCTGAGATAAAGGTATGTCAGCACTGTTTTTTTCAAAACCTGCTTTCTTTTCATTTATTGTTTTCATTTCCTTCTCTCTATTTATTTTCATTATTATTTTTCACATCATCATTAAGATTTATTATTTGACTAACTGTTTTAGCCATCATCCATTCCTCGTCAGTAGGAATGACACGGACAACCACCTTCCCGGTATCTGATGAAATAACCGGAGCGTTTGTCATATTGCGTTTTTCTTCAAGCTCGATTCCAAGAAATTCCAGCCCTTCACAAATGCGTGAGCGAATAATCGGGCTTTTTTCACCAATACCGCCAGCAAAAACCAGTGTATCTATTCCGCCGAGTGCAGCAGCGAAAGCTCCAATCCATTTCTTCGCCTGATAGCAAAATAATGCAACGGCTTCCGCAGCACGGACATCATCGGTTTCCTTGGCTAGTAAATCCCTCATGTCGGAACTGGTTTCAGAGATTCCAAGCAGACCTGATTCATGATTGATAAGATTATTGAATTGTTTAGGTGTCAGATTTTCCAACTTCATCATATACCAGGCGACTCCCGGATCTAAATCACCCGGCCTTGTACCCATTATAAGCCCTCCTGCAGGTGTGAATCCCATACTAGTGTCTATACTTTTACCTTCACAGACGGCAGCCAAACTTGCCCCACTGCCAAGGTGAGCCAGAATTATGCGGCCTTTGGCTGCATTTGTACCAGATGTACGGGCGAGTTCCTCCATCAAATAAGCATAGGACAGACCGTGGAAACCATACCGCCGGATTCCAATTGCATCGAAGCGGCGTGGGATAGGAAGCAATTTAGCTACGCGGGGCATTGTGCAATGAAACGCTGTGTCAAAACAAGCAACTTGGGGAAGTTTTGGATGACGCTGAACGAAAATTTCTATCAATTCAATTTCGATTGGAAGATGATCCGGGTCGTAAGCAGTGATACGATGAAGCTCATCCAATAGCTTTTGTGAGATGACTTCAGGTTCTGAATGATTCATTCCATGAACCACACGGTGGGCCACAGCCATTATAGAAGAAAATCCTTTCTGCTTTTCTAGCCAATCAATCAGGAAATTCGCCGCTGCTTTGTGATCAGAGACATCAATATTAAGACAATTCCGATCATTTGATGTTGTGCTGTTGAATGTAAAATTCGTTCCATGCAAACCTATCCGATCAATCTTTCCGTTTAGGATTCGCACTAAAGGTTCGCCTGTCTGATAAAGAGCGAATTTAATACTTGACGAGCCTCCATTGATTGTCAGAATACTTGAATTGGTAGGTTTTGCTGCTGACTTATTTGTCATTCTTTAGCCTTCAAACCAAATGAAGCTAGTTTCACGTAAGTGGACTTATAATCTGTATGAAGAATACTTCGGATCCCCATACCTTCCGCAATCTGCACAAACATCGGAGTGTTTTCGATATAAACCACCTGATTTGCTGACAGCTGGGAAGTGTCCAGTACTAGTCGAAATATGTCCGGGTCTGGTTTTCGCAGGTGGACGAAACAGGAGGAAATAAAAAAATCCACGAAGCCGTCCAGTTTGAACTTTCGAATTCGATATGCATTTAGTTCCCGTGCTTCATTGCTGAGTACAACAATCTTTAATCTGTATTGTGCCTTAAGGCTGCGGACCAACTCGATCATTTTTGGATATGGCTTCGACTGGGCAAACATGAATTTACGGAACTGAGCTTGAGTAAACGACCGTTTCTCGTAGAACACCACCCGGTTCAGGTATTCCTCAATTGTGAGCTTGTCCAATTCGTAAGTATCAAAGGCCTGGTTATGGCGTTTTTCCATCTCTTCGGCATTCAGATTGAACTCCCTGGCTGCTAATTTGCGGGAATTGTGAACCCACCCGTCGGTAAGTAAAACACCGCCGATATCCAGGAACAAACATGTAATCTTACCCTTTTCTTTCATATTGCATCCTTAAACATTCCATTTTTATTGAATGAACAAATTTCCGCTAGTCAATGTGACTTTTTTTCAATAAAATCATTCATCTTTTGTGTCTTTGCTTTCTTTAACTTTATTCGCTTTTTCCTGGCCGATTCCCATGGTTAGTGCTGTTAGCCCGGCCATGCTGCCAAGCTGCATTGTTTCTACAGCAGTACTTGGTACAATTACTATTGTGGCATTCTCCTTTAATCCCTCATAAAGCATGTTCATGGCCCTCAAATGAAGAGCTATAGGATTATCTATATAAGTCTTGGCTGCCTCCCCAAACTTCTCTGCCACTTGTCGCTCTGAATCTCCAAGAATTACCCTAGCCTGCCGTTCTCTTTCTGCTTGTGCCTGCATCGACATTGCATCCTCCAACGCTGGTGGAATCAATACATCTTTGACCTCCACCGAAATAACATTTATGCCCCATGGCTCAGTACGCACATCAATAATTTTCTGTAACTCAGTACTAATCTTTTCTCTGCCTTCCAGCATGTCTGATAACATAGTCTTGCCAATGACATCACGCAGAGCCGTTTGGGAGGCCCAACTTATAGCGCTCTGATAGTCGGCTACATCGAGGGCTGCTTTCTTGGGATCTATAACTTTCCAGAATAGGACTGCATCAACATCAACCGGCACTGTATCTTTTGTAAGTGTCTTCTCTGCTTTGAAAGAAGCAGTTATAACCCGGGTGTCAATCCAATAAGGCACAGTGTCGATAATCGGGATAATAAAAAACAGTCCGGGTCCCTCGAGAGAGCGGAACTTGCCTAATCGCAATATCACCACCTTTTCCCACTGATCGGCAACCTTAATTGCGAGAGAAATAAAAAGGGCGATAACAAATGCAATGGCTGCAATCAATTGACTATCCATATTACCTGTTGCTTTATATATAGTAAAAGCTAATACACAGCCAATTCCAAAAATTATGATGAAGATCAATGTTGCAAAAGAACTGCTTTTTCTCATTTTGTTTTCCTATTTAGTTTATGTACGTGAATTTGATTACTTTTATTTTTTTTCTAAACTTATTTGTTAACTAAAAAACTTAATTAAAAATTTCTTCATCTCTGCCACAGGATTTGTGCGGCTTCCAGAGGGACTGAAACACTCTCATAGTAAGGTATCACTCTGGCTGTATAATCCGTCACTGGCCGGGCTGCTGAAAGTCGTGTTTCATATATATAGCCACCTGCTTTACCTTCCGCATGTCGAATACACTTCATTTCCTGTCGTATCGGACCACTGTCATTTATGCGATCAGCATAAAGCTCTACACGAACAGCATTTTGGTCAATGTCGTTGAGAAAGACATTAACTTCAACTGTGTGCTGATTTTTTTTATTGGTCGCAATTTTTATTTCGCCGAATCGTATGCCTGCCCATTTTTGTTCGAGAATATGTTGCCAGTTTAAGATCTTTTTACCTGCTGCTCCTTTATCGGAAGAACGTGCATTATACGTTTCTGCAGCCGAAAGATAATGCAGTTCTGTATATTCACGTACAGTTCGGTTGGCTGAAAAACGAGGTGTTAACACCGCCATGCTTTCCCGAATTCGCGATACCCATGCTTTGGGGATACCATTATCATCACGGTTATAAAACTCAGGAATCAATTTTTGTTCGAGAAGGGTATAAAGTTCATTTGCTTCTTCAGCATCCCAGGCCGGATCATTCCCATGTTCTTTACCATCTCCAAGCGCCCATCCGACTTCAGAAGTATAAGCTTCAGCCCACCAGCCATCTAACTCTGACAGATTAACGCCTCCATTGACAAGTACTTTCATACCGCTGGTTCCACTTGCCTCCCATGGGCGCCTTGGTGTGTTAATCCAGACATCCACTCCCTGCACCAGATGCTCGGTCAGATGCATATCATAGTCGCTAAGGAAAACAGCATGCTTACGCACCTCAGGCTGCTGAATAAAACGTATCCATTCCTGAATCAGTGCCTGTCCAGCCTTATCCTCCGGATGGGCTTTGCCGGCAATAATGAGTTGAATGGGGAACTGAGTGTTGGTCAATAATTGAAGCAGCCGCTTCGGATCATGCAGCAGCAGATTAGGTCTTTTGTAAGTAGCGAAGCGTCGCGCAAAACCAAGCGTTAATACCTTTGGATCAAAAAGATGCTTTGTATCTTCAAGCATTTCTGGCGATGCCCCTGACTCTTCAAGTTGTCTGGAAAGTCGTTCACGTGCATATTCAACCAGAGATTTAGTTACTACATTACGAAATTGCCAAAGTTTTTTATCTGAGATTTTTCGGATGTTCTCATCCATAGTTTCCGTAGTTCCGAGCCAGCGGTTTTTCCCGCAAGCTTCAGTCCAAAGTTCATCTGCTGCCTCCGAGTCCCAGCTTGGCATGTGGACTCCGTTTGTTACATGTCCGACAGGCACTTCGTCTGTTGGCCAGCGTGGAAATAGAGGTTCAAAAAGGTGCCGGCTGACTTTTCCGTGCAGCTTACTTACGCCATTAACTGAGCCGCTCCCGTGAAGTGCAAGATATGCCATGTTGAAACTTTCCGACGAGTCGTTCGGGTTCTGCCGTCCCAGGGCCAATAAATCGTTAAGCTCTAATCCGAGTTTTTGCTTGATATAACCACCAAGGTATTGTTCTATTAGGGATGGTGCGAAACGGTCAAAGCCTGCCGCAACAGCTGTATGGGTAGTGAATAGGTTTCCTGCTCTTGTAACAGCGAGAGCGCATTCGAAAGATTGCCCTGAATCTTCCATGAAATTTCTTGCACGTTCAAGAATTGCAAATGCAGCATGCCCTTCGTTCAAGTGGCAAACCTCCGGTTTGATGCCTAACGCCCGGAGCAATCGCCATCCGCCAATCCCGAGTATCATCTCTTGTTTAAGCCGCAGTTCCGGGCCGCCTCCGTATAGCTCGCTTGTAATTCCTCTATGAGCTGGAAAGTTAGCAGCGTCATTGGTGTCCAGAAGGTAAAGTTTAACTTTGCCAACCTGAACTTGCCAGGCTCGCAGCCAAACTGAATATCCGGGAAGTTCAATTTCCAATCTCAGCCACTCACCGTTTGGTTTTCGAAGAGGTGTGATAGGTAATTGCCCAGGGTCGTTATATGGAAACAGGGCTTGCTGCGTACCATCCTTATCAATTATCTGTCTAAAGTAACCTTGTTGGTATAGCAGTCCAACGCCGACTACAGGTACGCCTAAATCGCTGGCTGCTTTTAATTGGTCTCCGGCAACATTACCAAGACCGCCTGAATATATTGGTAAAGCCTCGCTCAACATAAATTCCATACAAAAATAAGCAATGCATTTTAAAGGAGTTTGCGGGTAAGTTTGCTGAAACCATGCGGGTGATTCTGCTGACTGATTCTTTTTTTGGATAAGATTATCTAATTCCTTACGAAACGATGGTTCGGCTAACATATGCTCGAGCTTGCCGCGTGAAACAGTCTGAAGCACAATCCATGGATTTTGAGTAAAATCCCAAAGTTCAGGATCAATCTGTCTCCATATTTTATCAGCGTAATGACTCCACGACCAGCGCACATCCAGAGCAAGTTCGGCAAGTGAATCGAATCCATCCACTTCAGTTGGTAGAAAAGAATTTAGCTTGCTTATTCGTGTTTGATTACTCATGGTTTCTCCTTTTTATTTAATTTTAACCGCCGTCATTGTCAACAAGTGAGAGTGAAGGGAAGTCATAACCACCCTCCCTTAAAACCTGCTCGATGTAAGCCGCTGACGATATAAGGACATTTACACATCAATCGCCACAATAAACCGGTTCGATAGTTTTCGATCATCAATACAATCGGCCCTTGATTAAGCCCGTAATGCCATGGTGATACCCAACCATTAGGGTTGCTGGATTTTTCCGGATAAGTCGGATTAAACGTCGCCTTGAAACCATAAGGGTTGAACTCCGTTAATTTAACCTCGTTAATAAAGTAGTCTATTGCGGGAAGCACGATCTCTGGTGCGAATGGCAGTGAAGCTACAACCGCCCATGGTGCAATGGTTCCGTCGTCAGGCCCGAATGGAACACCTCTTCCCACATAATTGAAGAATTGACGCTCGACGCCGTTTATTTTGATCGTATCCGGGCCGGGGCCGTCACTAGCAGTAATTCCCCAGCAATGGCGATTATAACCAGAGAACTTAAATGGGTTCTCCATCGCGTACCGTTGTTGCACATAAGTCGCGCGACGGCTATTCTCAAAATAGTCGATACCTTTTTTGCGCATGAACTCGTCCTGAATGCCGTTAAAATCTATCCATATATGAGAGAGTTGGTGAGTGAATAATGGCCCGGCGTAAAGATAATCATATCCATAACTGTGTCCCCACCGATAAGTCGAAGCCCAGGCATTGTAGCAATTCTCAGGTAGTGGATGAGTAGGTGACCCCAACCCAAGGATATACAGTAGCATTGCCTCATCGTAGCCTTTCCAGCGGTATTTAAGAAATCCACTTTCGGGCTTCCAGCCGTGTGTAACAATAGTGCCATGATTCTGTGCCCATTGCCAATCAGCGCGACAATATAGGGAGTTTGCGAGATTGCGGATTTCAAGTTCATCAGCCGTATTCGCATCAAAATAAATTCCTGCTGTTAAAGCACCCGCTAGTAAAAAAGCACTATCAACTGTTGACAGTTCGGATTTCCAGGCTCGCTGACCTGTTCGCATATCAAGAAAATGATAATAAAAGCCATGGTAGCCAGTGGCATCTGATTCTGGGCCTTGAGCGCTGTTCCAGAAAAAACGCAGCGTAGTCAGCGTTCGTTCAATAGCCGCAGCACGTGGCATAAATCCACGTTCGACAGCCACTGGGTAAGCTGCCAACGCGAAACCGGTTGCGGCAATACTAGAAGGCCAATCCGCCGTAGTTTTGTCGATTATCAGTCCATTGTCTGGATTCACCTCATGCAGAAAGTATCTAAATGATTGGTCTTGAAGTATCTGCAGGTCAGTTTGAGCAATTGGTTTACTGCTGCTCATAATTTCGCCTGATCTGTAGATTTTGGAATAAACTCAAGAGTTGTTATGTCGAGTATGTTCGATAGTAGAATAAAATCAAATACGTTTTTCTGTTCGATCATGTTATTTTCTTGATCCATTTCTCGGTAACTCGCCAGTCTCTATAGCGTTGTTGACGATTGTCTGTGCTTCATCCAGGATTCTATGCAAATGATCTGATCCACTGAAACTCTCCGCATAGATCTTGTAAATGTTCTCAGTCCCGGACGGACGAGCAGCGAACCACCCACTTTGGGTAATCACTTTCAAGCCACCTATCGGCTCTCCATTACCGGGCGCGTTTGTAAGAACAGTCTGGATTTTTTCACCAGCAAGTTCGGTAAGTTTAACCTGTTTAGGTGATAGTTTAGCTAACATTTTCTTTTGTTCAGAAGTGGCTGGTGCTTCAACGCGGTCATAAATTGGTTCACCAAATTCATGAGTAAGCTCACTATATATCAGTCCCGGATCGCGGCCCATTTTTGCTGTTATTTCAGCAGCAAGTAAAGCCGGGACAATCCCATCTTTGTCTGTTGTCCAAACAGTCCCATCCTTGCGGACGAAGGATGCGCCTGCACTTTCTTCTCCTCCAAATCCAAGCGAGCCGTCAAGCAAACCATCAACAAACCACTTGAAACCAACCGGCACCTCGTATAGCTTGCGTCCAAGCTTTGATGCAACACGATCTATCATAGAACTACTCACAAGTGTTTTCCCAACCGCCGCTCCCTTTTTCCATCCATGACGGTGCTGAAATAAATAAAAGATTGCAACTGATAAGTAGTGATTCGGAGAAAGCAATCCGGTGCTCCTTGTAACTATTCCATGACGATCATGGTCGGTGTCGCATGCAAATGCAATATCAAAACGATCTTTTATATCAATCAACCTTTGCATGGCATATGGAGATGAAGGATCCATCCGGATTTGTCCATCCCAATCTACTGTCATGAAACGAAAAGTTGGATCGACTTCCTTATTAACAACTGTCAGGTTCAATCCATATCTTTCAGCAATTGGGTCCCAGTAATGGACACCGGCACCTCCGAGTGGGTCAACTCCAATACTGATCTTAGAATCGCGAATGATATTCATATCAATTACATTTCCAAGATCGCTGACATAAGTATCGAGATAATTATATCTATGTGTCGTATTGGCTCGTATCGCTTTTTCGTAGGTAAACCTTTTTACATCCTTAAGGCTTTTCCCGAGAAACTCGTTTGCTTTCGCTTCTATCCAATTGGTGACGTCTTTATCGGCGGGCCCCCCATTTGGAGGATTGTATTTGAAACCTCCGTCATGAGGTGGATTATGTGAAGGAGTAATCACTATTCCATCAGCGAACCCTGATTTACGTCCCCGATTATATATTATAATAGCATGTGAAATAACTGGGGTTGGAGTATATTCATCTTTTTCGGCAATCATGACTTCCACACCATTTGCTGCCAACACCTCAAGAGCGGTGGCAAGAGCCGGAACGGAGAGGGCATGCGTATCCATTCCGAGAAACAAAGGGCCATCAATTTTATTATGTTTGCGGTAGAGACAAATAGCCTGACTTATAGCTAGAATATGCCACTCATTAAAAGAGTTGTCAAAAGAGGAACCCCTATGACCTGAGGTACCAAACGCAACCCTTTGCGCCGGCACCGAGGAGTCAGGCACTTCTGTATAATATGAAGTAATGAGCCTCGGAATATTAACCAGCATTTCTGGTTGGGCAGGTTTTCCTGCATTTGGGTTTATAAGCATTCTTCTTTCTTTAAATCCTTTGATGATTTTTTTGTCAAAGTCTATATCATTTTGTCAAATGGCTACTTGAATAGTTTTCAAGTTTAGTTTTGTCAAAACCGATTTCCAAAATCTTTGTAATGCTTAAAGAACTCTATTTCATACTCATTACTTATGGGTTGAGAAGCATCAAACTCAGGACATCTCTTAATTAATTCCCTTGAAAGATTCACAATAACTTTTGATTCGTCCCAATTGATTAATTTGATCCAACGCAGTAATATTAAAACCTTTTTCCCCGGAATCCAGTTATGAGTATTTACAACAAGATAACATAATTCCCACTTTTCATCATCGACAATATAATCTTCTACATGCCCGATTTCTCCGTCATCTGCACTAATGTGGTAGCCCTTTACATTTTTTGTACTGCGTAAATGTGGATCTCCATGGGATTGTTGACTGGATTTTTTATCAGCCTCCAAAATTTTATCATCATTATTGGGTGCGATGGGGATCAATCCAATAGGTACAAAAGGCATCATTCCAATTGGTGTAGTATAAAATTCATTTCCCCAATAAACCGGCAAACCATAATAGTCATGCAATTCTATCTCCTTTTGACGAGATACAGTTTTTTCAGTATCAATATCCGGACTCTTGCGAATCTGTTCCATTGTAAGGTTCACATGGAATATCCGTGACTTCCAATCAGTTGTACCAAGTGCCGTGTGCGGAATTAGTACTTTTCGGTCAGACAACCAATTACCTGTTTCAACTACCAGATAACGGATTGACCAGGAGAAATCATCAAAGAAAAATTCATTCACTTTTCCTAATTCACCATCCTTTGCGCTAATGGTGTAGCCTATTAAACTATTTATACTGCGTTTCATATTAACTCCTTTATGTTGTATGACTGATACCTTTTCTTCTTGAACTTATACTCTTCTAATTATATTCGAAGAAGAATTTTCTATTCATCATGCTAATTTGCGAATTCCCGCGCTTACCTATCAGCGTAGTAAATCGCTTGTCCAAATCATATATTCGACATTTTCGGTATTATATAAATATTCCGTGCTCTTATTTTTTAAATACCATTTTATTATATGAGGAAATTAATGATTGTTCAATAGATCAAAAGGATGAAAAAGGAACTACATCTTTTGGGTAAGTAAACTTTTAAGCAGTTTTCGAATTTTTGCGGTTGCAATTAGACACTATTTTTATCACTTTGAAAATATCAATTTTATTTTTTTATTATCTAATCTTTCTTTTAACCAACTTTTAATTTGTCTTTGATTCCGGAATGAAAGATTTCTTTTAGCTTTAATCAAAACAAGGCTTACCTCATTTGCACTGCTTTCTGCATACTCAACTATAGGACTAACTGAGGCAGAAACGATTTCCGGATAAAGGATTTTTAATTCCCTAAAAATCTGACTACCCAATAACCTTTGATTTGAATCACTTTTTAATTTGTCCGTCAGGAGACTGATTTTATTTTCCTTCTCTGCTAATAATTTGCTTAGCTTAATAATTCTGTCAGGTTCTTTATCTAAATTTAAAAATGATATCCCCTGCTTAACAGACAGAACTGTATTTTTCAATCCATATAAGTTTAACTGGCTTTGCATTTTACTGATTTGAATTGGGGAAATGTCCTTCCCCCCGTAAATAAGAGTGATATGTTTTGTTTGCGGGTCAATTTCCTTATTTAACAAATAATTGTCATCAATTGAAGAGTGTGCTTCAACAAAAAGTTTTGCATTCTGTAAAAATCTGTTCTGGTCAATCATTATGTATCCGAAGTAAATGCTGGGAATTAATGTCAGAAGTGTTATTACTGTTATGATTCTGCGGACTCGAATATCCGCTTTGACATTCTTTAAATGTTTTGAAGGAAAACGGAATAGTTTAACTGTTGCAAATGTAGCCAGTGCAATAAAAACGGTATTTATTGTAAATAGATAGGAAGCACCAAAAAAATAATTCAGG
>Ga0182027_10008801_pt1 | contig 14631 bp, 7 predicted proteins | sample 712E1DmetaG_FD_121300 | JGI IMG/M metagenome (GOLD analysis project Ga0182027, IMG submission 121300) | Permafrost microbial communities from Stordalen Mire, Sweden - 712E1D metaG (Illumina Assembly) | ecosystem: Environmental > Terrestrial > Soil > Wetlands > Permafrost | place: Sweden... | reverse complement strand
CAAAAAGTCAGTGAAATCTATGTAAAAATCCGTTAAAAACGCATTTGAAAATATACAATTTATATTATTTATCAATGCAATCACAAACTTAGCCTTTTTTCGGTATTTTTAGAGGTTCCCTATATTTAATGCCCTGTCGGAGCACAATTGTGATGGTTCGAAAATTCTATACCGTGCATGAATTTTAGCGATTTTATTTGGAAGGGATACCAATGACTCCATTATGCATCTCCATATTTGGAATTGACTAATCCTCTTTAACTGTGCTTCCATTTGCAGAAAAACCACAATTTGGACATTTTAATTTAGAACCACCAGGTTTACTTGATGATTCGATAGTCCATTCCTTTTTGCAGCGATTACAGTAAATTCTCCAGGTTTTCATAGGTACCTTCTTGAAAAAATGATGTAATTACATTCCCATAAGTCAGGATAAATCCACTATCTATGCGCCGTTATTAATAATTATGCAAATTAATCGAAATTGCTCTTTTTAACCACAAGCGAAGCTACTTCCTGAAAGCTTGCTTCGGTTCCAAATTATTTGAATCCTTTGTTCTGAAACCTTGGAGCTTTCTCCGGGGTAGATCATTAGAAAAGGCATTCGTGTTCTCCTTGCAGGGAGAGTTATGAATCGCTTTACAATATATGGTAAATACGACAAATAAGAAATACTTAAAGAGCAAAATAATGTCAAGTTATTTTTCATTAGCAAATGTTCAATCATGGTAAGAAATGGAAATTGTCAGCGATCTGGAAACATTAATCTCGATGTGTTACTGCGGCTACCCAAAAACCATATCTCCATACTGCTCCTCAGCTCCTTGCACAAATCCCGGGTCAGGGTCTTCTTTTTCCTCATCGCACCATACGCTAAACGGGAGCAATGTTTTGGTTCAGGCAAATAAGGACCGCCCTTGCGCTCCTATGCGCGCGCTGCGGCAAGACCGGCCTTGATCCTCTCACGGATAAGCTCCTGATCAAACTCGGCCAATGCCGCGAAAATCCCAAAAACAAATTAACTTCTTGCCGTCGTCGAATTGATTTTCGCCCCTTTACATGAAAGAGCCTCACCCTTGTCCAAAAGTTCCTCCCTGGTGTTTACAAGGTACCGGAGGTCTCAATAATAAAATATCGCATGTTCTTTCACATTTAAAAAGGCGGACATAAAAGCCCGCCCCATAAATTAATAGCTTTCAAATTAATTTTGTAATTACCCAAACGTAATGAACAATCAATATGAGATGGTAAATAGCTTCAATAATTAAAATTAACATAAATTTTTCCTCCTTTCTTGTTATTTATATCGTGAGTTTAAAGCCAAAATGCAAAAAAAAATGAATTATTTTCATGTGCCTCATAAGGCATTGATATTAATAATGGTTAAAAAGAAAATTTATTAAAATCTGTCTAAAATTCCACGAATTCTTAAATAATCTCAATTGCATTTTGCATTTAGAGGATATACAATTGGCGGTTTCTCGATGGTGTTATTGCAGGATTTTTGGCAAGAATATCGAACCAATTAGGTTGATACTAAACATCATCGATAATAATGGAATTTCTATCAGTTGAATCGTGCTCCGATTCATTCATATTATTTCTATAAAATGAAGCCTTATAAGAAGTATTTTATAAGGGGTAATAGCCTACAAATAAAACAGGAAGACCATAATGATTTATTTTGAGCGCGGTTCCGAAGAAGACTCTTTTTCGGCGGATGATTTAAAACAGGGACTTTTCACTGCCCTCGACGCCCTGGGCCGTGTTAAAAAAATGCTCATTGTGCCGCCGGACATCACTCGACTCCATTCACGCGCCGGTGAATTGACGCGATACGCTTTCGAACATGATCCCGGCGCGGTATCGGGAATCCTGCCCGCCCTGGGCACTCACTATCCGATGCATGAAAAGGAAATTGAAATCATGTTCGGCGATCTGCCGAAAAAACTTTTCAGGATACATGATTGGCGCAGCGGCTGTACGCGAATGGGAGAAATCCCCGCCGATTTCATCAAATCAATATCCGAAGGGGCGGTTAATTACCCTATCCCGGTAACGATTGATAATCAACTTTTAGACGGAGGCCTTGATTGCATCCTTTCAATCGGACAGATCGTTCCGCATGAAGTGGCGGGCATGGCCGGCCACGGAAAGAACCTGTTCGTGGGGCTTGGCGGCCAGGAAAATATTCATAAAAGCCATTTTCTTGGCGCGGCCTATGGCATCGAGCGGATCATGGGACGCATCGATTCGCCCGTGCGGAAAGTGATCGATTATGCATTTGACAAGTATTTGAATTCCCTGCCCGTGGTCCACGCGATCACGGTCATCGGAAAAGACCTCGAAGGCGCGTCTCATGTTCGCGGACTATACATCGGCAGCGGGAAAGAATGCTATACGCGCGCCGCAGAATTGTCCCGCAAGGTCAACATTCAGGTGCTTGAAAAGCCATTGAACAAGATTATCGTGTATCTTGACCCTGTGGAATACAAAAGTTTCTGGCTCGGCAACAAAAGCATCTATCGGACCCGGATGGCCATAGCGGACCAGGGCGAGCTTATCGTTCTGGCGCCCGGTGTCGGCGCTTTCGGGGAGGACCGGGAAATCGACGCGCTCATCCGGAAATACGGTTATAAGGGAACAGCCTCCCTCATGAAAAATGTCACAGGAAACCTTGACCTGAAAAACAATTTAAGCGCGGCCGCGCACCTTATCCACGGCTCAACGGAAGGACGTTTTTCGGTGACTTACTGCACCGGCAAGCTTGGCAAGGACGACGTCGAGAGTGTGGGTTTCAGTTTCAAGCCGCTTGAGCGAATGCTCAAACGATACAACCCGGACGTTCTTCGGGAAGGGCCGAATATCATGGCCGACGGTGAGCAGATATATTTTATTTCCAATCCGGGTGCCGGCCTGTGGACGGACAAGGCCCGTTTTGAAATGACTTAGGTTCCCTTCGGCGCTTCGGCGCGGCTCAGCGCAACGCTTCGCTCAGGGAACATGAAATCATCCGCACACTGAGCGAAATCGCCTGCCTACCGAAGAGGCAGCGCAGGCAGGAGGTGAGCGAAATCCTTAACTGTGTGCGAAAGGAGTTCTTATGCCCGATTGTCTGTTCTGCAAAATAATCAACAATACGATCCCCTCTTCCAAAGTACGTGAAGATGCCCATACCTTCGCATTTAACGATATCAATCCCCAGGCGCCCGTACATATTCTTGTCGTGCCGAAGGAGCACTATTCGGGCATCCATGAAGTCCCGAAGGAAAAAGCCCGCGTCATCAGCGACCTTTTCGGCGCCGTGCAGGCAATTGTCAAGGAAAAGGGGCTGGTTGACAAAGGATATAGGCTGGTCATGAATTCCGGTGCAAAGGCTGGCCAGTCGGTGGATCACATCCACGTACATATCCTGAGCGGGCGCGACATGCACTGGCCGCCAGGATGATTTTTGCTAAGGTTATTAGGTTTTTAGAATACGGTAACTACCCTGTCTTATTTTCCTCGTCAGCATGTGGGTGCTGCGGCGTAAGTTCAGGCGCGATGAAGGTTTGAGGATATGACGCGGCATGGGCCATTCTATGGTGCAGCCGCTTTGCCTGCACGACAAAGGCCTCAAGGTTCGCTTCAACAAGCATGGGAAAAGGCGTGCCGTCCGTTTCGATGGCCAGAAAGGGAAACGCCCCGGTCGCGCCGAAGGACCTTTCAAGGCCACCCGTCTTGCCAAACATACGCGCCTTGCCCTCCGGGTTCATTTCTTTTTTCAGGATCGCCTCGGAAACGCGCGACGGCATGCAGCCGAACGGCCCGATGGAAATGACCCCGCATGAATCGTGGAGGATTTCCCGCATGCCAAGGCCGATGGTGAGAATGGCCTCTCCCCTGAAGTTTACGTTCACGATGTGCTTAATGCCCTCGATCGTTTTTTCGACGTCGATCATTTCAAAACGATACAACCCGGACCCCGCCATGATCGACTTTATCCTGCGTTCCCACCACTGCTGGACCTGGGCGCTCAGTTTCATCTTCAACTGTTCCCCAAGCGTAAACTCCCGTTCGCCCAGGCCGCTGTTGACAACGTAATTGCTGTAACACATGTATTCGGCGATGGGAGCGACCTTTACCGCGAAACCGTGGCCCTCGAGATAATCGACGATGTTCTTGCGCGAAAATTCGTCGCGCCGCACGAATATCTCCCCCACCAGGGAAACAACCGGCACGCTGCGCGGGTCCACAGTGAGTTTTATGCGCGCGAGACGCTTCGCAATGATCGAAAGAACGATGGAAAACCGTGTCGAAAAGCGCCCTTCGAAATACGCCAGCGCCTCTTTCCACATGGATTCTAATTCTACAAGCGCCCCCGCTCGGTCGCTTGCGGCCACCGAAAGAAGGCTGCGGATATCGGAAAAGACGTCCGACACGACGATCGCCTGCCATGATTTCAAAAGCGGCCTGCTGCCCAGGCCGGCGTACCCGTTTTCATCGGTCAAGGAAAAAACGGCGGCGTTTTTGATCCTGTGGCCGTGCAGGACCTGTTCGAGCGCGACGCAGTATTGCCCGAGCCTGCACGGCCCTCCGCCGGTGGGCATGAACAGCAGCGTTACCACGCCCGGATCGCGGCGGTGTTTCAAATAGGCCAAAAACGAGCCCGTGGTCACCATATAGGGCAGGCATTCCTTGCACGAGGCGTTCTTCCTGCCTTCAAGGAGAACGTCCTTATCGGCGATATGCAGCGCCTTCGCGCGTATCCCGATGCCCCGCATCACCGCCGCTATCGCCTCGGTGCTGTAGCGTCCCATCGAAGGCAAAACCACCTCGACATTCCCGTCGAACAGGGAATGCCGCGCGCCGTCGGACGCGATGACGCCAACATCTTTACCGTATTCCACGCGCGCGGGCGAGTAGGCTTCCCCGGCCGGGCCCGAAAAAGAACCCATCGCGTAGTGGCCGGTCATAATGTCAAGCGCCGCCTCGATCCGGGTGTCAATGCCCGCGTCGGCCGTGTGCTGGTCGAGCTCCAGGGTGAGGGAGGGCTTTGATTTCATCAGGTTGCGGAAATAGCCTAAAAGAAAGGCATCGGGGCCGCATGAGAAATTGGTTATGTAAAAACCGAACAGGTTATCGCGCCGCTTGACAAATTGGGCCGCTTTCATGATCTTCTGGCCCATTGCCCAGAACATCTTCCGGTCGACCTCATAGTCTTCGACCGGAAGCATGTCGTGCGGCACGATCATGTATCCCCGCGACGCCGCCTTGTGGGCGATGCCCATGTTCGCCTCGCCCGCGAAGGCGTTATAGGGCCTTCCGAAAAGCACGATGCCGAAAGTCTCGGGATGGGCGTCGAGGTATCTGAGGAATTTCCTGCCCTGCTCATGCAGCTCGCGTTCGAAGGCCTTTTGTTTCTCGCATGCGTAAAGAAATGCCCGCTTTGCCTTCGGTTCCGGCGCCCCGATTGCCGCGGCCATTTTGACAAAGGCGTCTTCGGCGGCCCCGTAGTCCCGGTCCATTTTCAAAACAGGAGACAGGATTCCCGTGGCGCCGGACTCGATTTCCCTGCGGAAGGTCACCGGAAGGTAATACGGCTCGCCCTGGACGAACACGCAGGTTCTGCTGTAGGTGGGCACGTTGGCGACCGGGACCTGCATCACCTGCGGCAAGAAGATATAATCGAGGTTTTTCTTTAAGAGATTATAAAAACTGCCGTGGCTAATTTCGGCGGGAAGGCAAAATGACGCTTCCCTGCGCGAAAGCCCTTCACGGTCGATCCCGTCCGACAGGATGACCCTGAACCCGAGTTTGTGGAAGAACCGCGAATACAATGGGAAAAGGGAATACGTCAAAAACGACAGCATGATGCCAACCGTTTTTTGGGGATCGTTCTCATTTTCTTCGGGCAGGGAATCGGCTATCCCGAATGTTTCGAACAAAAGTTTCTGCCGAAGCACGACCATATCGTATGCATGCGCGTCCACTTCTTTTTTGAGCCGCATATTGTAGTATTTATTGCACACGCCGCCGAACGGGTGCATTTTCCCGTCAATGGTAATCCGGCTGATTTCGCACTTGCGGTCGCACTTTTCAGCCCCTCCGGCGCAGATAAAGGTCCCCGTTTTTTCCGCCCGGCGTTCAATGAGCCCGTCCAGATCGAAATGCGCAGGCTTTATGAGCCCCGCGTCGAGGCGCTTCGCGACCTCCAGGGCCACGCCGTAGGCGCCCATGAGCCCCGGGTCGGGCGGAACAATGATACGGGTTTTCATGAGCGCCGCCATGGCGACGGGGACCGCCCGGTTATAGCACACTCCGCCCTGCATGAAGGTTTTCTTGCCCGCTTGCCGCGACCCTTTTACGCGGTTCAGGTAATTAAGGCACACCGAATAAACGAGCCCGGCCAGGACATCGCTTTTGTCAATACCTTGCTGGCTTGCCTGTTTGACGTCGCTCGAAATGAACGCGGAGCACTGGTCGGTGAAATTAGGCGGCGCTGTGCCGGCCATGGCCGATTCCCCGATATCTTCCATTTTAACGCCGAGCGATTCAAACGCCGATTCTTCCAAAAAAGATCCCGTCCCGGCGCTGCACGCCTCGTTCATCGCATAATCAGAAGGGACGCCCGCGGTAAGGAAGGTGTATTTTGCGTCCTGGCCGCCGATCTCAAAAATGGCGTCCACCTCACGATCGAAATATGCGGCGGCCGTCGCGTGCGCGATGATTTCGTTGATCACGCTTTCGGTGAGCGCGTGGAGCGCGGCGATTTGTCGGCCCGAACCGGTCACGCCAAGTCCCGTTATTTGTATATCAGCAGTGCCGCCTAACTGGTCCCGGATCGCCCGGTAGCATTGTTTCGACGCTTCGACGGGATCGCCGTTGGTGCGCAGGTAAATCGAAGCCCCGATGGTCCGGTCGGACTTTTTCATCAGGACCGCCTTGGTAGTGGTGGATCCGACGTCAAGCCCCAGAATACAATCGTCCCCCGGATGCAGCGCTCCTTTTACCTGTTCCCTGAATTCGACCAGATGCGCGGACTCTTTAAGCGCGGGATGAAGATCGAATACCCGCCTGGCCGCGGTAAAAACATGATCCATTGACGCGGGGAGACGGACGCACTGGTTTTCGGAAGCCCAAATCGCGGCGCCGAAGGCCTCGAACGCGGCTGCCTGGGCCGGCACTTCGAGAACGCCGAACCGCGCCTTCAAAATATTAATCATGGCGCCGTTGAGGCACCCGCCGCCGATAATGGCCACGCGTTCACGGCGGATGTCCTTGATGAGCTCGCACACTTTGTCGGCCATCATGACGCACAGCCCCGCGGCTATGTTTTCGCGTGATTCTCCTTTGTTAAGAGCATGCGTGCAGTCGCTCTTGCAGAACACGCTGCAGCGTCCCGCTATTTTGTGGGGCGCGCCCTTAAGGGCCATTCCCACCGCTTCATCGAGCGTCAGCCCCATGCGGCGCACCTGCTGCAGGAAGAACTCGCCCGTTCCCGAAGCGCACTTATTGCCCGAATGCACCGAAACGATCCCGCCGTCTTTCCCGATTTTATAGACAAGCTGCGTCTCCCCGCCCGCGCTGATGACGATATCGGGCATGTCTTTGTCCGCATACTCCTCCCTGAGCGCGCACTCAATGGCCTGCGGCTCGGGTATGCCGGTAAGGATGACACTCGCGCGGAAGTTCCTTCCCGTTACCGCGATGCGTTCCACGTCGAAGGTGTCGATATCGTCGAGCAGTTTAACGAAGGCGGACCTGGGATTTCCTTCGTGGGGAACGCGCAGCATTTTTTCAACGGATTTAAACTGGGGGTCGCAATGGAGCTTGATCGCCTGGATGGTGGTCGCGCCGAAACATATTCCGATGGTTTTCATGCGTCTGGCCCTGTTAATCGATACAAAGAACCATAGGGTAATATACAATCAGGGAAACCGAAAAACCATTCTTGCGGGCGTTTTTTGGCTGCGGCGCGGGACCGGCGTTTCACGGGTTCATAAATTCCGGTGGAACGAGAGGGTCACCGTGTAAAACCAAGTTTTGAAAGGTTGATCTCCAGGACCGCGGCGGGATTTGAAATTTTAAAAGTGTCCAGCACCCTCGGGTGCACTTCCCCGAGATGGCCGACGGCCCGTCCGTTGCTTATGATGGTCCCCGACCGGCCTGTACTATACAGGGCGCAGTCATTCGCCGTGAGTTCCCAGGCGTGGCCCATTTCATGCATCAGGTTTTTCAGCACCGATTTTATGTCCGAAAACCCGGCCCTGGAATCGACGATCCCGACGCCCAATGAAACATCCTCGCGCGGGGCGCTGGTGGTTTCGTCGACATACACAACCTCTCCCGTTTCAAAAATGCGCTGGGGCAATTCGTTGCTGGTATTGTTGGCGAGGATCTCAATAATACCGCTTGTCAAACCGGTCCTTACCATGGTCTGGTCGGCGCTGATGGGGTTTTCGATGATCACGCGGTTTTCCTTGACCGGCAGGCCGAGTTTTTCGAACTCACGTTCCTCGGACGTCAGCATGATGGAGACTATTTCCAGGAACCCGAGACCGGTGAGCGCTTCGCGCAGCTCCTGTTTCTTCTTTTCCGCGGGCAGAATCGCGCCGATGGTAAAGTCCCTGATGTTTCGCGGCGCCAGGTTTTTATACCCGTGGGCAATAGCGACGTCTTCGATAAGGTCCTGCTCATGGCGGACGTCGGAACGGTAACAGGGGACCAGCACGTCGGCATGGTCGCCGTTTTCGCATGCGTCAAAGCGCATCCGCTTGAGGCAATCGATGATCTCGCCGTTCGAAAGCGGCCGGCCGAGCAGGTCCCTGCAGGTGTTGAAATCCAGGCGAAACGGCGAAGGCGCCATCGACGGGGTGACCATTTCATGGTCGGGAAAATGGATTTTAACGCCGCGAATCCGGCACCCCGGAACGGCGTCCTTGATCGAGGCGACCAGTATGTTGAGCATTGTCAAGGGGATCTGCTCGTTGAGCCCTGTCACGTCGATGAACAGGTCGGTGGTCTTTTTTTTTACCCTCGTGTACTCGCTGTTTATGATTGGCGGCATCGAGAGCACCGTGCCCTTTTCATCCATGAGCAACGGATAACGGTCGAACCCCTCAAGCAAATGCGCGAAATCCTTTCCCTTGGGGTGAGCAGAGAGGATTTCCCGCGGTGACATTGCCGGACTTTCGCCGGAAACATCGAGCGGAACGAAGCGGACTTCATCGTCTTTCACGGCGGAATAACGGATTGTGGTATGCAGGTTTTTTAAATCGTAGACCCCGATGGCGCCGAATTTTCTGTTCCTGCCGAGCGCCCAATGGAGGTTTTCCTGTAATTTCATGAGGCTCTTAATGGTATCGTCATCAAAGACGACGTCATTGATGACGGCACAGGCGATGCAAGGGCGGTACGAATTTTTGCGGCCGACGCTTTCGTCGACGAACACTTCATACGCCGACGGCTCCACCGAATAGGATTGCAGCCCCGTAGTGACGCCCCGATAGCCGTTGAGGCTCCGGGCGATGCCGGGCGCGTCGAAGTTATCGGGCCGGTTGGCGAGCAGCTCCAGGCGTACGACGTCTATCGGACCGGCCTCTTCGAAATCGACGCCGCCGGCCCTGAATTCGCGGCCGCACGATCCGCAACGGTCGGGAGCCTGCGGCGCGACATACTCCGCGGTTTCCCCGCAACCTTTACAAATACGCCGCTGGGCCGATTCGATCCCGTCGACGCTGCACCCCATCTCATGGAAAACGGCGACGAGCGCGTCGACGCCCTGGTCTTCCTTGTAAAACCGCCGAAGATACCGCAGCGGGATTCCGACTACCGGCACGTGGGCACCTCTCTGAGCCATTTGATGTTGGATATGTATATTTTTCTCAAATCGTCAATCTCGTATCTGATCATGGCCAGCCGCTCCATTCCCAGGCCCCACGCCAGCACCGGCGCGGTGCAGCCGAGAGGCAGGGTCACTTCCTTGCGGAACACCCCGGCCCCGCCCATTTCAATCCACTCCCGCCTGTTTTCAAGATACACGTGCACCTCCAGGCTGGGTTCGGTGTACGGGAAGAACGACGGCCTGATTTCGATTTTGCCGAAACCCATTCTCGTATAGAATTCCGACAAAATGTCTATGAGATGGGACAGGGACGCGCCTTCCTCGACGATGATGCCGTCGACCTGGGTAAAAACCGGCAGATGCCGGTAGTCCACCGCTTCACGCCGGAACACCCTGCCGATACAGAAATATTTTCCCGGGGCTTGTGGCCTTTTGTATAGTTGCCGCACCGACGCCTCGGTGCAATGCGTCCGCAGCACGGTCTTTTTCGCCAGCTCGACGTTCCATCGGTAATCCCACCCTTTTGAATTGCATGCGCCCCCGTTTTCATGGGTCGCCTTCACCCTTTCGACCAGGGAGCTTTCGGGAAGCGGCGCCGACGACGGCTGCTTTACATAGAAGGTGTCCTGCATGTCGCGCGCCGGATGGTCCTGTGGCTGGAAAAGCGCGTCGAAGTTCCAGAATGAGGATTCCACGTGAGGGGAAGAAACTTCCGTAAATCCCATGCCGTAGAAAATACCGCGCACCTGGTTAAGCAGCCGCTGAAAGGGATGGATTTTGCCCGCTGGCAGAAACTCGACGTCGGCCTGGATATCGTACGGCTTGAATGTCACGTTTTTCCATCGCCCGTTCTGGAGGAGCTCCGACGTAAGCGACGTGGCCTCTTCCTTGACCGTCAGGTTTTTTCCCGTCGACAGCAGGTCTTTCCCCTTGTCCGTAAGCGCCGCGTTCCTGCGTTTCCGGATTTTGACGGTCAAAAATTGCCCGCGTTTTTTAAGGAGCTCATAACCTCCGGCAAAATAACCGTACCGGTCTTTTGCCTCCTCGACGATGAGCGATTTTGTTTTCCGAAGCGCGGCAAAAAGTTTTTCGTCGTCGGCCTCGGCGTCGAGCGCGGCCTTTCCCTTTTCGGTGACCGACACGTTCGCGCCGTTTTTGGCGATCCAGCCTTTGTCAAGCATCGGCTTGAGGCTCTTGCCCACGACCTTCTGCTCGGCATTGACTTTTGCGGAAAGGTCCTGAAGATGCAGGCCGGCCCCTTCCTGAGCAAGGACCTTGAGCATGGTCCTCTCGGGAAGTTCTTCGGGGGATATAAGGTCGAGTTTCGAGGCGAGCTGGATTTCGGTCACTTCGCTTTCGGAAACGGCGACCAGGCCGATTTCCGACAGGTATTGCAGGGTGGAGAAAACAAAGACCTGGTCGATGCCCAGTTTTTCCACCAATTCATCGACGGTCACGCCGCCGGGCGCCCGAAAAAGATAGTCCAGGATGGTATATTGCATCCGGGTCAGCGAGAGTTCGTCCATAACAGCGATGCGCGGTCCTTTCGGGACGAGGTGCGGATAAATGGTCTTTCAAAATATATGAAGGCGAAAGGATAAGACAATTACTTTACAACAAGTACCGGTCGCTGAATCGCATAGTTCCCGGCTGTAAACGACAGGAGGTACCTGCCCTGCGACAGCCCCGAAAGGAAGGTCGCCGGAGCGGCATGGTCGCCTTTGCACAGTAAAGCGCTCATCGACCGCACGAGGCATCCTTGCATGGAATAGAGGCGCAAGGAGGCAATCGCGTCGGTGATAAGGGAAAAATTTATGCTGCGATTATTGACGGCAATGGCCGGGCCACGGCCCTTGGCGCCGTCGTGCCCTTTTACGCCTGCGTTTGTCAATGGCGACGTAAGGATCGTGCCGCCCGCTCCTGCGGCAACGAACAGGTTCGCGCCCCAGGTCGCGCAATACAAACTTGCGCTAACGCCGGAATTCTGGCTGGTCCACGTGCTGTCGTCGGAAGAAGATTCTATTACGCCGCCGGCCCCCACGACAATAAAGCGATTGGGATAACCGGTTGCGCCGTTGATGTAATCCGAAAATCCCGAAGTATACAGGTTCCACGTCACGCCGTCAGGAGAAGCTAAAACCCCGATGCTCCCGGCCAAAAAGGCGCCGCCGCACCATGAAATTGACAGGAGACCGTCGGGCGCCTGGACCGTCCGGCCGGTCCAATGAATGCCGTCGGGTGAAGTGTTGATCGTCCCGTTCATGCCGTCGAAGCCGGCAACCGCGAACATATTGTTTCCCCACGCAGCGCCGTGAAGGTCCGTTGGCGTGCCTAATGTACGGTTTGTCCAGGAAGCGCCATCGGCGGAGGTCACGATGGTGCTCGCAAGCCCCGCCGCGACAAAAGTGAGGCCGTTCCACGCGACGCCCTGGAGCGAGTTTGTCGTGTTCGACGTCCGCGCGGTCCAGGCAACCCCGTCTTTGGAGGTAAGTATCGTTCCCGAATCCCCGACCGCGACGAACATGCTGTCGCTGGCGGCAACGGCAAACAGCGTTTTTGAAACCCCCGAAGTCCTTGACGTCCAGGCATTGCCGTCGGACGACGTCAGGACCGCGCCGTTCGTCCCGACGGCCACAAACCGGTTCATTGCAAAAACGGTCCCCATCAGATCTTCCGACGTCGGGGCAGGACTGATCGGGGTCCATGTCTGCGCGCCTGCCGTAGCGATAAGTCCGAAAATAACCAGTAATGAAAAAACCGGCATCGATAATCGGTTGTTTTTCTTTGGCGCTCCACGTAACGTTGTCATGACGGGATCTCCCTGGATGTTAAAATTTAAAAAATGCGCTATTTCCCAAATCGGAATTATTGACCTGCATACGAATAAAATAAACTCCAGCGGGCAAACCGTTCAATTCTTTCCATGCGATTGACCCGGAATTTTTCTCCAGGACCATGATCTTCCGGGCCATTATTTTCCCGCTCATGGAAAAGACGCTGATTTCCGCTTTTCCCGTCAAATACCCGGAATAAAGGATCGCGAAAGAACCGTGATTTACTGAAATCGAATGAAAAAATGATGGAATGCTTCCGCCTGACGCCACGTCGCTGACCGCGCTGACGGTGTCCTTATACACCGTGCCGCCCGGAGACGAGTGCCTGAACACCGTATCGATGCTGTACGGAAAAATCCAGTCGCTTTTCAAGTCCGGCTTATCGGGATCGAATGCCGTAGTGTCCAGGAGATATTTCTGGAGATTGATTCCACCTGCCAAAAGCCCCGTTTGCGCTACCCATTTGGCAAGTTCGTATCCGCCGAAGTCGCAGAAGTGCGTGTCGTCTGAAGCTCCCGTGGGCAGGTCCGGCCATTGATTGCTTGCGGACGCGTAACAATAAATCGCCTTGCTGTTCCCGCCATAGGCCGCCGTGCCCAAGGCGGTTTTCATGTGGATCACCGCAGCGTTAAGGTCGACGAGCCTAGCCCCCGACAGCGTTTTAGCGTAATCGCGGGTATATTGCGCATAACCTCCGATTGATGTCGAACTGTCGCTGTCACCGGAACGAGCAGTGGGGGTAACAAAAACCATCGTGGCCTGGTGGTTGGTTGCGCTGTCATAATATGTTTTCATGTTCGCTTCAAATTGCGATTGCGAAACCGATCCCTTTGAATCATTATGACCGAATTCAAAGAAAAGATAGTCTCCGGGTTTAATGACGCTGCAGATTTTTGCAAGCCGTCTTTGGCTTAGAAAGCTGCTCGACGTCAGGCCTGATGTAGCAAGATCGTTGACTATAATGCTGGAATTAAAAAAACGATGCACGAACGCGCCCCAACAGGACCAAGGTTCGTCTTCCTGTTCCACCAAGGTTGAGTTGCCGCACAAGTGAAAGGTAATACCCGAATCCACCGGAATGATATCGAGCCCGCCGATGCACGGCCTGGCGCCGCTAAATTCAAAGGTCAATTTATGGTCCCAATTGAGGCAAATCGCCGGGTCCTCGCGGCCATAGCTGTAATCCAGACCCACGCTGGCGCTGGAGCCCGCTATAGCAGGTTCACGGCGAATGACCGTAAAGGTGCGCGTGGCGAGTTGACCTTTGGCCAGATGCAGGTTCTCTACGAGGAAACGGCGCGATTCCGCCTTGATGTTTGTTGTGGATGTGTCGCCGGGATCGCCGATGTAAAACGTCACGGTATATTTGCCTTCCGGCACGCGCACTGAAAAGTAAAACGACGAAAAACCGTTATGGCTTCTGGTATAAATAAAGTCCCTGTTTAAATTATCGCTGGCGGCCCCCCGCGAAAATGCCCCCCAGGCGGTTGAATCCCAATCTTCAAATCCAAAAGTCCCGTTTGTGTTGTCATTAGCGTATGCCGTGGTATATTTATTGGCGGGAGTCACCTTGGTATACCCCGCCACGGCCGCGTTTGTCGAAACTCCGAAATCAAATTTGTAGCTTGTCTGCGCGTGTATCTGAAAACTCAATAGCACGATTACAATAGGGAAAAAAAACATTGGCGCAATAAAGAAAGGAGCTTTGGGCGGGTTAATTTTCAAGCTCATCGGTTGTCTCATTGCAAACTCCCTGTTAAAGATTTCATTGCAATAATTTGTTGCAATTTCTTGCAACTTTTATAATTATTTTACCACAAATATAAGACGTGATCCGTATTTTTTGAATTGAAAAATAAAATGGGCTACATAAAATGTATACGTTTTGAGTACATAATTTTCATAAAAAAACAAAAATGTGACCGCCGACACAAAACCGGATTTTGTCGGAATATATTTTTATCTAAGTTT
>Ga0182027_10008800_pt1 | contig 14631 bp, 15 predicted proteins | sample 712E1DmetaG_FD_121300 | JGI IMG/M metagenome (GOLD analysis project Ga0182027, IMG submission 121300) | Permafrost microbial communities from Stordalen Mire, Sweden - 712E1D metaG (Illumina Assembly) | ecosystem: Environmental > Terrestrial > Soil > Wetlands > Permafrost | place: Sweden... | reverse complement strand
GCGGCAGCTTGCTGCCGCTTTCCTCCCCGCGAGCTTGCTCGCGGGGATTGCAACCGAGAGCATCATTGCCCGCCAGCAAGCTGGCTCGAGCCAAAGCGGCAGCAAGCTGCCGCACTCCAAAGCTTCGCTCAGAATGACGGCAGAGACGAGTTTTTCCGCAGCCTGTGAAGCCCCGCCCTTCCCCTGGAATTGGACGCGGAACTAGAAAAACTTCCCCGTGAAATTGGTCGGGTTCGTGAGGGGCAAGCCGAGGCATTGGCCTTGGCTGGTGTCACAGCAAGGTGGGGCGCCTTCGTCGTAGCCGCACGTCCATCCGGAGAAATCGGGTAGAGAATAGATGCCATGGTTATCGTCCGGAGCGAGGGGAAGGACAAGCACGTTATAGCTGCCCGGCGGAACGAATAAATTATAACCGCCATCCGAATTGGTGAGGGTGTCCAAGACGACGTTGCCGGTGCTCGCATCCACCGCTACCACGTGGGCTGCATAAATACCGGCAATAGTGGGGAACCTGACCTGTCCGGAAATTGTACCCATGTAGCTGGCGAAGTTGGACGACGGATACAGGAAAGATATGCCGATAAGGTCATCTGTCGAAAGGGTTCGTTGTTGGCTTCCGCCTGCGTCCCCGAAGGGAAACATCACGGCGTGGACGACGCCGCTATTGTCAAGCCCCAGGGCGTGGCCGATTTCGCGCGTGGCGACGGATTGCAGGTCAAAGTCGCTCGCCAGCGGCGGAGTGGAAGTGGAGAACTGAGCGTGAGGATTGAAGACGATGTCCGCATCATACACGATGGAGGGTGAAGTGGTCTTGATGGTTTCAAGGCCGTTGCACTCAGGAAACGTGTAAATCGTCCCCGGCGTTCCCGGCGCACCGGTCAACAGGTAGTCGGTGGTTACGGTTGTAAAAACAATGGCAGTAGTTCCGGTAGGAAAATCGGCAGGGTTATTGTCATTGAATGAAATAACGTTCGTGCAATCGATTTGCGGATTCGGCAGATTTGTGACGTCACTTCCGTTAGTAACGGTAAGGTTCGTCAACCGTTGCCCGTTCAGTGATGCTGTCGCCCAGGAGTTGAAGGAATTGATGAGGACCGTCTTCAGGGGCTGCGGATTTGTGCCATCAGTGGTGTCTACATTTCCCGGCGGTGTACCGGGATTGTTCAACACCCACGTGAAGGAGGCATTCGCCCATCGAGAAGGAATCGGAACTCCGTCGACATCATTTTGAAAGGTGGTGTAGGCAAAGGCCAAGATGGCGCCCAGCAGCGTCAAACTTCCCGCCGCAGCGGCTAAGACCTGAAGGCGAATTCGAAAGGCTCTTTTCGCTTGCACCATCCTCACCTCACGTTGACCACAAGTAATCTACCTCGCAACGGCCCACCCGCAGGCGCAGTGCTTCGCGCAGAAAGCAGAACCTGCTTGCCGCGAATAGAAACCCCGGTCCAGGAAATCTCCCATGCGTCCCCAACTCGCTCCGCCTTCCCCGACAGGGCGCTGCCGGCGGGAATCACCAGGCCCGAGTTGGGGAAAAGGTCGGATGTAGTTCGCCCTTGGACGTCCATGCGCCTCACACCCGCAAACTGCGCGGACCTGATGGCCAGGGGGATCGCGATTCCATGCGGAATGGTCATCGGCGTGACAAGCGCGGTCGAAATCTCCCTTTGGAATTGACGGACAGGAACCGCCGGCCCCGCGATGGTCGAGGCAGCTCCGGAAGCCGGGGCGCCACGCGTTAGAGAACCCAAAGGAAGTATGAGCCTTTCCTCCTGCGTCGTGGCGTCGCGGTAGATCCGGTACGCGCCCTGCATCATTCCGACCGGGAGGAATTTGGAGGGGTCCGCCGCCGAACGCTCCAGGAACAACACATAACCTGCTTGAAGACGGAATTGAATGGTTCCCGCCACAAAAACATGCACGTTGCCGATCGTCCCTCCGGGTTGCTGGACGATCAGGGTGGAAGCCGGATTCCCCTTGTAAGTCTGCTCAACAGCCAGGGTGGTGTAGGTGTAGATTCGAGTGTGCGCGGGGTTCCAGAGGGTCTCCTGGCTGACTACGTGGCCACGGATAACTTCCGTGGAGGCCTCGGAAAGCTGATCCAGGCTCATCCGCTGCAACGTGCTGGCGAAGGCCGAAGCAGCCAATAAGACTGCCCCAAATACCGCGAAAAGCTGAGTGCGCATCTTCATTGCTTATGGCCCCGAGGAGGTAATCAGTACCCCACCCACAAAGACGGAAAGTTCGCCCGTAGCTGGATTTGTCACCATGATATTTCGCAGCCCCGGCACAGCGTTGGAGCTCACTGTAATATCGAAAGTGACCGACGGCGTGCCATCGTTAGTTTGACCGAACTGGGTGCCGGAGGGCTGCACCACGTCCACATCGGCCGGGCTTCCGCTGACCGAGTAAACAGTCCCCGAAACTATCCCCAGGCCGACCACGAAGATAGTCGCCGAGCTTCCCTGTGCCACTTGCACCCCGGAAGCCGCCGTGGAACATGTGCTGCCGCTGCACGTGCCCACGCCGTAAATGGACAACGTCGGGGTCAACGGCGACACCTCCACATTGATATTCGAGACCGTTTGGCCGGAGACGACCGGCACAGTATTCGCACCGGACGACTGCGTTACAATGATCACCGTGGCGACAGCAAACTTGGTACCGTCTTGCTGGCTGGTAACCATCACGGTAACATGGTTGGGCGAAGGCACGCCGGTCGGCGCATGGTAAAAGCCCGTGGTTGAAATGAACCCGACAGTGGAACTCCCGCCTACCATATTACCTACACTCCAGGTAACGGCAGAGTTGGGCGTTCCTGCGACGGTGGCGCCAAATTGCAAAGAGTACCCCACCGGGACATAAGCCGTCGTCGGGGTGAGGGTGATTACAATCGGATACGTCGGCACACCTCCGCAAGCTGCGGCCAACAGAGACAGACCAAGGCCGAGACCAAGAAATATTCTTGCAGCACAATTGCCACGAATCATCCGCCGAACCCCGCTCATAAATGCCTTGGCAGGCTGCCAAAAAGCCTGCAAGATCAGTTCCCAGTTGTCAGCTTAGAGTTTATATGAAAACCCAAAAAATCGCCATTTCCTGCAAGAGGACGCGATAACTGGCGTTGTCGCATCTGATCGCTGGGGCGAAAACGCGGACCAACCTCAAGGCGAAAAGCCTTGATTTTGCCCCGGCGTCGTAGGATTTCCCTGGGATGGCTGACCGAAGGAGTTTGGCTGGTCACCCTGACCCGACTGCCCACCGGTGCCTTGCGGGAGCCCCGTGATGGAGGTAGCCAAGCCCAGCGCGCCCAGATCCACGCCAATGAACTCCCACTCGTCATAGTGTGTCTTCTGATTCCAGATGCGGATCGATTTCTTAAGACTTGTGCTGGCTACCCCGACAATATAAGTCCCCCCGCCCTGGTTGCCCGCACCGGAGAATGCGGAAGTCCACTGGGAGCCGGAAGCGCTCCCGCCGGAGTTGGAATCGAGAGAGAAGCTCCCCGTTGACTGACCCATTCCCCCCCCTCCCATACCTTGTTGGCCAAATGCACTTCCGCCCGCATCCGATTGACCAAATCCACTTCCCCCCGAACTCTGCTGGCCAAATGCACTTCCACCCATGCTCGACGGACCCGACATCCCGAACCCGCCTGTGCCTTGGCCCGCGCCCGGTTGACCCTGCCCTCCCGATGCGGGGCCTTGAGTTTTCGAGTCCAACAGAACTCCCTGCGAATTCGCATGGATGAACCGCCACTTCCCACTGGGCGTCATCGGGTCAGCAAATTCCTTCCGCAGGAAGCGATATCCGTTGGTCAGCTTTGTCAGTTCGTTGACGCTGGTTGGGAATCTCTGAAACTTCTGGTGGAAGTTCGCGATAGCGCGCGCGTACTGCGTGCCGCGGAAGATGAGTTCCTGTTCGCGCTCGCGTTGGCCCTCCTGATAGACACTGGGCAGCACGGCAGTCAGGCTGACCAATATGAGGGTGGCTGCAAGCATGACAAACAGCAGCGCGTAACCGGAATCGAGTCCTAAACCGCCGGCAGAGTTACGGCGGGAAGGGCAAATCAACGGCTTGGTGAATGGTGGCATCTTGGACGGTAATCACCGTGGGTGTTATCTTGATGACCTTGTATCGAGTCCCGATGGAATCACCCTCGTGGACTACGAAAAGCTGGTCTTCATCAGAAACCATTGCTTCTTTGACTCCCCCCTTCCCCTCGGAATAGCCCATGGGTTTCAAGGTCACCGGGGGGGGAGGAGGCGGCGGCGGCGCCGGCGGTGGTCCGGGCGGGGTCGCACTTGCCCCCCCGTGCTGGGTGGAAGTCGCCACGAACTCGAAGGGATTCCGCTCCATCTCCGGAAGCGGGCGGTCTTCGAGTTGCTTCAGCAGGTCCAGCTTTACAACGAGGTCGTATTGGGACAGCTCATCCGATATTCTTTGCTTCCCGGAGGGAGCTTTGGCGACAGGGTGAGTGGTTGCCTTGGCGTGAGGGGGAATCGTCGCCTTGGGACGCACGTCTTCGGCGCGCCCCCGGCTAAACTGCAGCACGAGGTGTACCACCAGCGCCAGCGCCACTGCGCCCAGAACGCCCGCGCCCCATTTCTCAATGTGTCCAGTTGCTTTCATGGCGTCAAGTATAGGTCAGCAGCCAGCCGCAACATCAACGGTTGGGTATCACCCACGGTAATGTTGAAACCCTGAATCACAATCAAATCGTTGGCTGTTTCAAGAGTATGTACGAACTTCAGCAGAGCCGGAAAGGGCCCCGCAACATTGATCACCACTCCCAGACGCTGCAGCGGTCCGGAACTGGTGGTGTCCAACTTGAAAGCGACACTGGCAAGCTGCGTCCCGGATTGCTCGCTCGCACGTCGCACGAGGTTATGTGCCTGTGAGAATCCCTGGCGCCGGGGTGGAGCATGGTCCTTTTCTAACGCGGCGAGCCTTTTGTCCGCCTCCGGCAAAGCTTCGCGGAACTCCTTCAGGCGCTCGATACGAACTTCCCCGTCATAGATGCGCCGGCGCAGGGCGTCAAACTGCTCTTGCCCCGAGAAAACCAGTGCTTGGATGGGCCGGTATATTCCGAAATAAAGCGCCACGTCAAGCAAGACCAAGGAAGCGCCCGCTATTTGGAAAACGCGAGTTACGGTCTGGCGATGACTCTTGGGCAATTATTCCCCCGATCCTTCACTCTCGCCGGGCAGGTAGTGCGCTGCACATGCGATGTTCTCCAGCTCGGAAGCGGCGCCTGCCTGTTCGAACCCTTGATTGATGATCCTTACATCTTTAAAGTGGGGCGAGTCCTCAAGGTCGCTCAGAAAACTCTCGATAGCTTCCTCGCTCTTGCCCGAAATCACGAACCGGACGGCCAGTTCCTGGCCCTCCGGCGCCAAGTCCAGCCCCGTAAGCCGCACCTCATCCGGTATGAGATCAGTAATGTCTGCGGCCAATCCGGTCACTGAGAAGCGCTTCTTTTCAATCAGCTCGTTGACGAACTGAACGTTGTCGAGAAGCTTGCGAGACCCCGGCTCCCCCAGTTGTTTGCGCAGCGCCATTTCCTGAGCGCGCAGATCGTTCTCCCGTCCCTCGTGCTCGGCGACGGAGTCCTGCACGGCCCTGTATTCGCGGTAGGAACGAACCGTGAATAACAGGAGAAAAGCCAATCCTGTAACACCCAGCAGCGTAGCTGGGATAGCCCAATGGAGCGCGTAACGCTCGCGTGCCTTGGGCGGAATAGCAAGATTCAATGCAACTTTCATGGGCTTAGTTGTGGTTCTCCAATAATCCGGCAAACGTCATGCCGAACCCTTCCCAGATCTTCTTCTCGGCAGGCGGAAGGACCGCCGAGTGCGAAGCTGAACTGTCCAGTAGGTGAACATGCCGGCCTGTCACTTCCTCGATTTCCTTGTCCAGCGAGCGAGTCGCCGGCGGCCGGATATAAATCCATAAGTCCTCGATATCACTCTTAAGGTGGTCGCGGCAAGTCGCCACGACGCGCGCGATTTCGCGAACCACCTCTCCTTCTCCCTCTGCCGTGTGGGCCTCAAGCAAGCGATTGCGCCAGAAGCTAATGCCGTCTCCTGCCGTCACCACCGTGGTCACCGAACCCGAACAGACATTCACCAGGACCTGGCCGCCCTGGCCTCCGGCGGGCATCAAGGGAAGAAGAGCCGCCGTGGCAGGCAGCACCAGCGCCGGGCCGGAGCTCACCCTCTCGAAGGCCGCCTCGTATTCCGCCATTATGGAATTCCGCACAGCCATGGCCAGCAACTCGACGGGTTGATTTCCCTTGGAGAGCAGTTGGTAGCTGACCCTGGCTTCCTCGGGTGGAAACGGGAGAATCCCTCCCATCTTCCAACGAACCAACGCCTCAGCTTCCTCGCGGTGGTGAGGGAGCGTGTCAAAGCGCAGGATGGCGACGCGCACGGAAGGGTCCGGCAAAAGGATGCCCAGCCGGCCACCGCCATTGCCGACTGTTTCCAGAACTTCACGGATTGCCCGGCGGACCACTTCAGGCTTGGCCAAGTTAGGCCGGCTGGGAAGAGGTTCCAACGCCCCGGCCTCGAGCTGCCGGACGGCCAGCCGGCGCACCTGGCGCGACGACCTATCCAATCTTGCGCCAGCTATGAAGCCAGGCTGCATATCCAGAACTACGGAGGGCATAACGAAGGCGCCGGTTCTTTCCCCCCGCCTGGGCAACAGTCTGGCTTTTAACGTTTCCCAATTCATTGTTTCTCTGACCACCGGCTGTAGCGCGGGCGTCTCGCCCGCCGTGGCGGGAGCGTCCCGCTCCCGCCAGAGGTCGCGGGCAGGATGCCCGTCCCCCAGGCACGGGAGGCGAGACGCCCGCGCTACACTCACTCCACAAAGGTGACTTTATTGATCTCCTTGAACGTGGTAAGTCCAAGCCGGACTTTCTCCAGCGCCGACTCCCGCAGTGACACCATGCCTTCCTCCCGTGCCACCCGGCGAATCTCCGAACTCGGTTTCTTGTCGAGGATAAGCTCGCGCACGCGGTCGGAGAGGGCCAACAGCTCACCAATCGCCGTACGTCCGTGGAAACCTGTCTGGTTGCACACCTGGCACCCTACGCTCTCGTAAAAGATGACGCCGCGCCAGCCCTCGGGGGCTTGGCCGGACTCCTCGAACATTTCGCGCGAAATTTCCGTGGGACGCTTGCACTCCTCGCACAGCGTCCGCACCAGCCGCTGAGCCAGGATGCAGTTGAGAGCGGATACGAAGTTATAAGGTTCGACGCCCATGTTCAGGAAGCGGCCCAGCACATCCACAACATTGTTCGCGTGCACGGTGGTGAAAACCAAGTGGCCGGTCAGGGCGGACTGGATAGCGATCTGTGCCGTCTCGTTGTCCCGAATCTCGCCCACCATGATCTTGTCAGGATCATGGCGCAATATGGACCTCAGACCGCGAGCGAAAGTCAGTCCGCGCTTTTCGTTCACCGGAATCTGGGTAACCCCGCGGAGCTGATACTCAACCGGATCTTCGATGGTGATGATCTTATCTTCGTCGCTTTTGATTTCCGAAAGCGCGGCGTAAAGGGTTGTGGTCTTCCCGCTACCCGTCGGTCCCGTCACCAGCACCATGCCGTAAGGCTCGCGGATGAATTTTCGCAGCCGCTTGATTTCGCGGTCCGCGAGCCCCAGGACTTCCAGCCGCAACTGGCGGAACTTCTCGTGCAGCGATTGCTTATCCAGGATGCGCAATACCGCATCCTCGCCATTGATCGAGGGCATAATGGAAACACGGAAATCAATCGCACGCCCACGGTAGCGGACTCGGAAGCGGCCGTCCTGAGGGACACGGCGTTCGGCGATATCCAATTCCGACATCACCTTGATGCGGGTGAGGAGGTTGGACTGGAATTCCCTGGCCAAAGGGGCCATCGCTTGTTGTAAGACGCCGTCAACCCTGAACTTCACCACCACGGAATTGTCACGGCTTTCGATGTGAATATCACTCGCGCGCCGCTCCAGCCCGGCAAAGATGATGGAATCCACCAGCCGAATCATGGGGCTGACGTCTCGCTCCTCCACCAGATGCTCGAGCGAAAGGCCTTCGCCGGCGCCCTCTTCCTCGCTGATGACGTCCAGCCGGAATTCTTCCGTGGCCTCGTCCAGCACCCTCTGGGAAGGCTCTGTTTTCTTCAAGAACTCACGCACCTGACTCGGCGGGGCCACCCGAATAATCAATTGCCGGTCGAGCTTCATTTCCAGCTCATCCAGGCGGGACAAATCAGTGGGGTCTGCCACCACGATAACTAACTGGTGATCGTGTGCCTCGAGCGGCAGAAACTGGTAATGGAGCATCGTGTCCAGCGGGATGGTGCGGAGTAAATCCCCGTCTGGACGACAATCCCGCAAATCCACAAAATCAAAATGATATCGGGCCGCCAGTTCGCGGACTTGCTTGAACTCGTCGCTTAATTCCTGAGTCATGGGTTCCAACGACATCCTCCAAAATCCTTTAGTGAACCTGCGCCGCCATGGAAAATAGGGGCAGATAAAATGCCACCAGCACCGTCGCCACCACGATCGCCATGCCGGCGATCATAATCGGGTCCACTAGAGCCACCAGAGTGGCCAGATCAACGCTAACATCTTCCTCAAAGAACTCCGCCAGGGCCTCCAGCATATTGGACATGGCCCCGGTAGATTCCCCCACTTCCATCATATCCAGGGCCATGGCAGGGAACAAACCGCAGGGGCGCAGGCAGGCGCTGAGCGCGCGACCGGAGATCACTTCCTTCTTAGCTTCCGCAATCGCATCTGCCATCAGGGGGCTGGTCACCGAGTCTTTCGCGGTCTCCAGCGCGGAAACAATGGGGATGCCACCCTGTAACAGAGTGGAAAGTGTCCGGGCGAATTCCGCCACGGAGAACTTCAGCAAGAGCTTCCCCACCACGGGCATGGTGAATTTTGCGCGCTCCCATGCCAAGCGCACGCGCCGGGAACGAAATACCCCGCGCATCCCCATTACGGCCAGCCCGATCCCCACCAGAATGAACGGCGCAAAACGCTTCGCCCCCTGCGCCAGGGTGATCATGAAGATTGTAAAGGGAGGTAACTGCACCTCGAGCTCAGCGTAAAGCATGGCAAATTTCGGAACGACAAAAGTGACAATAAAAGAAATCAACCCCACCAGGAAGGTCATCAGGAAAGCAGGATATATGAGGGCAGCCAGGAACTTCTTGCGGAACGTACGTGAAGTCTTCTGATACGTGAGGTAGTGAGCGAGAACCCGGTCCAGGCTGCCGCTCCGCTCCCCGGCACTGAGTGTCGCGCAATACATTTTGGGAAATCGGCCCACCGATTCGAAGGCCTCGGAAAGCAGCGCCCCTGCCCGAACTTTCTCCTGGACCTTGTTCAATGCCACCCGGAGCGATTCGCTCTGGGCTTGACCGGCCAACAATTCCAGGGATTTTTGCAAAGGCAGTCCGGATTTCGAAAGGGTCAGGAATTGTTGATTGAAGACCAGGAAATCGTCCGGCTTGATGCGGCCTCCCCGTCCGGGAGCCCACCGCAAGCTCAAGGTCTCCTTGGATCGAACGGAGAAAACGTAGTACCCTTCGCTACTCAGCCGATGACGTACTTCAGCCTCCGAACCAGCCTGCTCCGTCTGGACCAGGACCTTGCCCGCGCCCGTACCGATTTTGCAAACGAATTCAGCCATCTTAAGTCAGGATTCAAAAGTCGAAAGTCGAAGGTAACCGTACCGTCTTGAATCCCTTGACCTTCAACTCTCGACTGCCCTTTCGACCTTCGACTATCGACTCTGGACTGCCCTTCTCACCAACTGCTATAAGGCGTCCCATCCAGCGAAGTCGCATCCGACCCGCTATGCACATCCACTATTCCGGACGCGGCTTGGGTGGGATTCAACGGGACTTCCTCCACATCCGTATGCCAGGTATCGTTCGAACCGGTGAAGGGGTCCACAGGAATTCCGGCGCGCAGGTAACCCGCCTCCACTAAGTCATCCAGGGATGTGGGTGGATGTTGCTTATCCAGAGTGAATTCGTCGATGAGTTTCCGGAGCGTGAATAAATCATCCTTCAGAACTGCTTCCCGAGCATGCACGATGGCCAATTGAAAAATAGGCACGGACATGGTGGCGAGGATCAGGATCAGAACCAGAACCACCATCAGTTCGAGAAGCGTGAAGCCCCGTGCGCTGGAGCGAAAGGCCGGGAGTTCAGAATTTGTAATTTGAGATTTGAAATTCAGGATCTTCGCCCTGAAATTCGAGACTCGAGTTTTGCAACCTGAGACTCGAGGTTTGAATTCTGGGGCTCGAGGTTTGAAATCTGAAATTTGAAATCTAAAATCGGTGCAGTCACACACCCACCCGTGCCCCCAAGTCAATCCCCTGAAGGTGCTTTCCCGGTTCCCAGTCGCGAATCTCGAACTCTTACCAATCACTGTACTTCGTCCCATCCAAGGCGGTCCCATCGCTCTTGCAATAAACGTCAAAAAGGTTCTGGCCACCCCAGCTCCGCGAGTCAGGGTCATCCTGCATGGAGCGCATGCCCCAATCGCGCGTTTCCGTTATGGGATCGATAGGCAGCCTGCGAAGGAACTTGTACTTCGACGTGACGGTTCCTTTCAACGCAACGCCCTCGACCAGCGTCTGAAGGTCCGGAGGATAACCAAAGGTGTCTGACTTGACCGGCATCATCCCCTTCTCTGCAGCGTCTTTGAAGCGGTCGATGGCTTCGCGCATTTCCCGCAGATCTCTCCGCAGCTCAACCTCCTTGGATCGCCGGATCTGCACGCGGGCCAAAGGAAGAGCAACGGTGGTCAGGAGCAAGATGATAGTAATTGACGCCATGAGCTCCACAAATGTGAAAGCGGAGTCCGCTAAGCGATGGCGGCCAGTCATGTGCTCCTGCATGCTCATTGCGGTTCCGTGGGCGGTCGTCCAGGAATTTCAGGTCTGGGTGTCGGTTGAAATCCTGCTGGCTGGGGGTCGCCGGTCAAGGCAGCGCTGCTTCGCGCGCCCGAATAGGGTTCAGGCAGGCGGACGACGCGGGGAGTCAACATGACCAGGACCTCCGATTCCTGTCGCTCGGTATGCTCCGTGGAAAAAAAGTAGCGCAAATACGGAATGTCGCCCAGAAACGGCACGCCAGTCACAGTATGAGTTATGGTAGTTTGAATCAAGCCCCCGAGCACACTCACTTCACTTTCCTTCAGGCGAATGTCATGCTCAATCTTCCGCTGGCCGAAAGTCGGCTCGCTCACCCCCGCGACAGTAAGCGACGCGCCCAGGGAAGAAATCTCAATCGAGGCATGGATCGCCACCTCTCCATCCGCAAGCAAGTGTGGCGTGAGCTCCAGGTTCACGCCCACGTCCTTGTATTGAAACTGCGTGCTGGCCAGCAGGCCAACCCCACCCGCCGCACTGCTAGAGCCAAGCGAGGGCAGGAAACTGCCCGTGGCGATAGGAACGCTCTCGCCAATCTTGAGCTTGGCAGTCTGGCCATCCGTGACGCGGACCTGGGGGTTCTGGAGAATGTGAGTGCGGGTGTCATTCAATACCGCGTTAGCAGCAACACTGGGCACCACGAGGGCAAAATCATTCCCGGTCAGGCTAAATCCGGCCTGAGTAGTGGTAGTCCCTGAGGTTGCCGTCGTAACAGGGGGCGCGTATACCAGCCCGGCCTGGAATCCAGGTGTTATCGTGCCCGAGGACGAAATCGTGGCAGGATACAGGCCCAGGTCCCGAGCCCGGTCGCGGTCGGCTTCCACCACTGACACTTCCATCACAATCTCGGCTTTGCTCCGGTCCAGCTCATGCACGAGCTGTTCGGCGGCCGCAATTTTCTGTGGCGAATCGCGGATGATGATGGCGTTGGAGTCCGGGTTGTCGATAATTCTTTGCAGTCCCAGCACTTGTTTCAAAGCTGTGGTGATGGCGGTGCGGTCCGCCGCCGCCAAGGGGTTGGAAAGGTAAATTGTCTTGAGTTCTTCCACATCGTAGTCCCGGCGATCGGTAGGCGTGTCCGGAATCACCAGAATTGTGTTGGAGGTGACCGCTCTCCAAAAGGTGTGAGTTTGCAAGGCGACGATGTTCAGCGCATCCTCAACCTTTACGTTGGAAAGGTCCACAGAGAATTGCGGAACAGATCGAAAGGTGGAGGTGAAAGCCACATTCAGCTCGGCAAGTTTGGCCAGGGCCTCGAAAACTTTGCGGCTGTCGGCGGTGATGCGGAAGTGCGCCAGTGGCTCGGCCGGGAAAGGTTTCAACTTCACGGCCGGCTCGTTCGCCGCTTCTTCGTTGGCCTTCAGGGCCTGCTTGAGCGCGCCTTGGCGCGCCTGCTTGGCAGCAGCCTGGGCCGCCATGACCTTGGCAAGTTCCTGGACTGCGACTTCATTGACGGGATCAATGCTCACGGCCTCCTGGAAAGCGCCGGACGCCTGGTCCAGACGCCCCTCCTGCAACAGGCGCTCCCCTTGCTTGAGGTGTAATGCTGAGGCTTGGACGCGGACCAGCCTTTCGTGAATGATGATCTTGGCATTTTCAGGTTGGGTCCGGCCTGCTTTCTCGTAGTCGACGAGCGCGGTATCCCAATCCTTGCGAAGTTCCGCTTTTTGTGCATCACGGAAGGCCACATTGCCGGCGCTACATCCCGCCAGCCATATCAGAACAAGACAAGAAGCGAAGACACGCAATTGTTTTGCCAGCATTCTCTGCTCCGGCAGCCCTAGACCATTATCATGCAGTCGCTATTATGAATGACGGTAAGCAATAAGACAAGCATGAACCCAGTGTCGGTCAGGTTGCTTTCATTCCGCCGCTGCGCCAAATCTCTTCCAAGCCCCGGTGGGGAAGATCGGCCAGAAAATCAATGTCAAGCAAATCTTCCGAACACGCACTTCCACGGAGTTAGACGCCAAATAACGCCGAACGGTTAGCGCGCCCTCGCAAATTTTCTCGATTCACCAAGGTAGGCCGCGATCTTCCCGTTTGCGCTTCATGCCGTTGAAACCCGGAAAGACCTGCGAAGAAATGGGAGACGGCGCTTCGCGCCCAAGGCTGCTCATCACTGCTCTCGACACTGATCGCAGTAACCACCGGCTTCCACCCGGACAACCTTGATACTAAAGCGGCGCTCGCGTTCGATCTGCCCCTTAAGCTTCTCAAAAAGCGAACTTTCAAATTCTTGGATTCGACCACACTTGAGGCAGGCCAAGTGAATATGATCCCGACTCGCCTTCGCCTCGTAAAAGTGCTTCCCACCCTCCAAATGCATCAGGTCAAGTTCGTCCACCAAGCCGTATTTCTTCAGCATGGCCAGAGTTCGATAAACAGTCACCTTATTCAGTGTGGGATCTTCGCCCCTGGCACGCTCCCAGAGAGCAAGGGCATCCAGATGGCTCTCCGCGCTCTGGATTATCTGTATCAGGAGACGCCGCTGATGCGTCATCCGCACCCCGCGCGAAATCAACTCCTGCTCGAGAGAACGCCTTACATCTTTCGATTCACCTGGCATGAGTCCCAGCCGTCTTTGATTTCCCAAGATAGGCGATAGCATAGTTTCGCTTCCGGCAGATGAACTGTCAACCGGTTTACACGCGCGTAGGGTCATCTCCATTCTTGACCGTGAATTCCAACTCGATTATTTGATGGCGGGGATTCTCCAGAAAGGGCCGCCCCAAAAGCAAAGCCCCCGCACGTGAGCGCGGGGGCTTGAGAATTACAGTCTGGAATCCTACCCAGACCTTCTAAACTCGGAGCAAGAACTACTGCGTGGGAGCAGCAGCGGTCTTGTCTGCCTTCTTCTCTTTCTTTGCCTTCTTTGCCTTCTTCTTCTTCTCAGCCTTCGGAGCTGGGGTTGCCGCCCCAGTGTCCTGTGCGAACACCGGCATAGCCAGCGAGAATGCAAGCGCGAAGGTGAACAGCAATGCGAAAAGTTTCTTCATATTAGGTCTAGACCTCCTCGAGAATTACTTCCTCTTGTTTTCAGAGCAAGGTGTGGGCCATTCTCCGGCAATTGCACTAGATATTGCCAAGTAACTGAAATAACACAAGTTATCACTATTCTGCGCAAGCCGGACCTCGATGACGCACGACCCACGTCCATCCTCATCGACGAACTCGTATGACGAGCGCACGAAATGGGGCAGAAGGTGCACGGGCACAGTGTCTGGGAGCAGCTTAAACTCTGGCTCCGGTGAGCACAAACGGAACCCAAATCTGCTTGGGGAAAAGACGCACGGAAAAAGACGTAGATTAAGGTAGTGAGTCAATTTGATGTAGAGACGGGTTTACGCCGTCATTTGGTCCGTCAGTTGACGGACAAAATCTCCGCTGTGAGGCCGATCTGCCCACTACCTAAATTGCGGGTGCACGACATAAAAGTTAGGAGCGCGGAAGGTCAGGTGAAGCTGGCCCCGCGAGGGGCCACCCCATGAATAGCCGTAGGTGAAACCTACGGACAGAAAGCCGAAGAACCGTAGTCAACCCTGGAGGGGTTGACAGTGGCTAGTGTTGTGTCTCTCAAGAACCTTTACAATCCCGCGGCGAGCCGACGCCCTCGTAGCGCCGGGCTTTAGCCCGGCATGCCGCCCTAAAGGGCGGCGCTACGTCTGTAAACCTATTTGAGAG
>Ga0182027_10008799_pt1 | contig 14632 bp, 9 predicted proteins | sample 712E1DmetaG_FD_121300 | JGI IMG/M metagenome (GOLD analysis project Ga0182027, IMG submission 121300) | Permafrost microbial communities from Stordalen Mire, Sweden - 712E1D metaG (Illumina Assembly) | ecosystem: Environmental > Terrestrial > Soil > Wetlands > Permafrost | place: Sweden... | reverse complement strand
GCAGTCCATATCTTATTATAAAGATCATCATATAAATAAAAGGCATCATCATACCTTCCCTGTTCAAACAATGTATCCGCAACTTCTCTAATTTTTCTGACATTCATATTATTTTAACATTGAATTTATGATGAATTTTATTGATGTAGTATACAAAACTTATTTATTAAAAGACATTAGTTATCGCTCATTCTCCGGTAAATAAAAAAAGGGTAAGGCAGGCCTGTCTTCCACTTCGACTTAAATGTATTGAACGATTGGTTGATCAGGCTTTCCAGCAAGGCGTAGCGCTCTCTCAACTTGAACTTACCGAGCTGCTTTCAGTTAGCGATTTCTCGGCTGAACAATGTTTGATAACCTCAAAATTATTTCTTTAGTCATTCGTTTAGTTAAGTCTGTCGTCAGCCGGTATATTGATTTATAACCTAACGATTCGAAATTTTATTTCAACCTTCCTTTGGTATCGTATGAAACTTATTTAATCAAAAGTAATTTCTTTGTTAATACTTTTGCGTCGGTTAATAATTGATAGAAATATACACCGCTGGCAAAATTCCCGGCATTAAAATTTAATTTATAGTTGCCGGGCGAAAGATATTTATTCTGTAAAATTCTAACTTCTTCTCCCAGAGAATTGTAAACTATTATTTTTACATGAGAGTACACCGGAATTTCGTAAACTATCGTTGTATTCGGATTAAAAGGATTGGGATAATTTGGATATAACTTAAAATCGTAAGGAATACTCGCATCTTTCTTGCCGACTGATGTAATAGTTTTTCCAAATTTCTTTCCATCGATCTCGGCATATACTAACTTTGACATACTCCAACTAAATTCGCTTGATTCCCTAAAATAAATTCCAAATCCTTTTGCAAGTTTATAATCGGAACCGGGAATGAACGAATGATCATAAAACTCTTTTATATCAACGGTAAGTCCGAATAAAATATCAGTTTTAACTGAAGTACAAATAGTTCGGAAAGAACCGAAACTACTAACCCCTACACTGGAACATCTAATAGTATCACCGGTTTGCGCGAGCAAACTATCGGTTTTATATTCATTATTTACCCGCGAATTATATTTATCATATTTATAGACTGAACCGGTTAATGAATCTATTCTTTCATAAATAAAATAATTAAATCCTGAAGCGGGAATACTATTTTGAGATAATATTTTGTATCGTTTTCCATTCTCAAGAATAGTATCGCCAAGAATTCTTATTGAATAGGCGGATGAATCGGTTTCAGGCAATGGATCTAATCTTGAGTAAGTTTTATATTCGAAATAATTACCTGATCTAAGAGGATAATATTCTAAATCTTTATTCATCAGATTTGTTTGTGAATATACAGATATGAATGACAAAACAATAAAAAGTACAGGATATATTTTCATCTGATTTAGCCTGCATATGATATTATTTAATCTGTCCATATTCAAAACCACGTACACATCTAATAACGCAATTTTTAAGTAAGTTACCAAATCTAAAGTCCAGATCTCAAATTAAATATTTGGAAATAGCGAAATTAGCTTAAAATCGTTATTTTAGATTCAATAGACTTTTTAACTAGGCACAACAAAATGGAAAAACAAGACGCAATAAATCCACTATTCGATTTACCCGATTCTTCTGAATTACTTGCTCAATTTCATAATCTCATATTTCAAAAAAAATTTGCTGAAGCAATTTCTTTTGCTAAGCATAAGTTAAAAAACTGCACTACCTCTTACACTTATTATACAGGCTTATCAATTTGTTATTCCCAAACAAGTAAACCAAAGGAAGCTTTAAAAATACTCGCAAAAGCAGTAATACTTTTCCCGGAAAATGCAGATGTTTACTATTATCTTGGCTCAACCCATTTTGATTTAGATAATTATGAAGAAGCTGAAGAATGTTTCTTAAAATCATTGGAACTCTCTCCTGCCAATAAGAAAATTGAAAGATCGGAGTGTCTCAATAATCTTGGCGTTCTATATTGGAATGATTTAAGAAGAGAAGAAGCGTTAGACTGCTGGAATGGTGCCGCAAAAGAAAACCCATTCAATAGTAAAGCTCAAGAAAATATTAAGGAATATTCCAACGATTTCGGCGAACCTAAAGCGGCTAATCGGCTTTTTGATGATTTATACCATTTCCAGAATATCCACAAAAAGAAATATCTCGAATTAAAGGCAAAAACAGATTTCGATAATATTGGAGAGGCAGAACAATGGATGGAATTTACGACTAAGAAATGGAATGAATTAATGGAAGCAAAACTACATGATATTGACTCAATGACTCCGGTTCAAAAAACGGAATTGTTTAATAGCGTTACTATTGATTATTCAATAATCGACAAGAAAAATAAATCAAAACAATTAAACCGGAATTCAAAAAAATCTTCTGCAAATAAAAGTAAATCCTTCCGAAAAGGTTTCTCTTTTCTTGACCAGGACTTATTACTATTATTGCCGCTGACAGTTCCAATTCTTTCTATTTTCGGTCTGGAGAAGGACCGATTTGAAGATATAGCAAATGGATCTAAAGCAACTGATGAGGAAGAAGAGTTGTTCTTCTGGGCTTTCGATTTTCTTGAAGCTGTTCTGGAGTCTGTTGCCGATATTCCTTCAGTCACTAAAAAGCAATTAATTTTTAAAGCTAAACAAATCGCTTTAGAATTTCTCGATGAGCAAGATGCTGATGAAGCAATAGACATGACTATAGAACTATGTAATGATCTTTTTGGCGGTTTATCTAAGTTAAAATTGAATAAACGCCTTAGATGAAACTTAACCCGGTTCGGTTAAGTATCCGCTTTCAGAAGACGAATCATTTCTTGTGTAAAAAATAAATGATTTTAATTTTGAAGCCCGCTACCCGGATTATAAATTTGACTTTCATAACAAATGCACAAAAGAATTTACTGACCGATATTTAGGAAAAATAAAGGAATTGTATAAGTGTATACTAAGAAAGCTGAATACTTAATCTGAAAACGAAGCATTTAGAATATGGAAGCGATTCCATAACTCTCCACCCGGTAAAATAAAACCTCGGTTATAGCGAATAAACGCTGTATTTCGTCGGATTTCATCCTATAGCAGATGATAATTTGATAAACTGCCGGCAATAAACCGTCTTTACTATTATTAATTATTAAATTGCATCTAATTCATAAAATTTATTTATTCTTGTCAATTAAATTTTTATTAATATCACATTTAGAGGAAGACTTTTGAGCAACGAACCGAATAAAATTATTTATTCAATGATTGGAGTAAGCAAATACTACAATCAAAAACCGATTTTGAAAAACATTTATCTTTCATATTTCTACGGAGCCAAAATCGGAGTTCTTGGACTTAACGGATCAGGTAAAAGCACACTTCTGAAAATTTTAGGTGGAGTAGATAAAGATTTCAACGGAGAAATTGCAATTTCTCCTGGTTATACTGTCGGTTTACTCGAACAGGAACCAAAACTTGACGATACAAAAACGGTAAAACAGATCGTCGAGGAAGGTGTACAGGAAATTGTTGATGTACTTCGCGAATATGATGAAATTAATGCAAAGTTTTCCGAACCGATGGATGATGATGAAATGACTAAGCTTCTTGAACGTCAGGGAAAAGTCCAGGAAAAGCTAGATCACCTCAACGCCTGGGATCTTGATTCAAAACTTGAAATGGCTATGGACGTTCTCGGATGCCCTCCTCCGGATACACTTGTTAAAGTTCTTTCCGGCGGCGAAAGAAGAAGAGTTGCTTTATGCCGACTTTTATTAAAAAAACCTGATATTCTACTTCTGGATGAACCGACAAATCATCTCGATGCTGAAACAGTAGCATGGCTTGAAGCTGAACTGAACAGATATCCCGGTACCGTCATTGCTGTAACTCACGACAGATATTTTCTTGATAATGTTGCCGGGTGGATACTCGAACTAGATAAAGGCGAAGGAATTCCATGGAAAGGTAATTATTCTTCATGGCTTGAACAAAAACAGGACCGGTTAAAACTCGAAGAGAAAAAAGAAAGCGATCGACAGAAAACATTGAGCCGTGAATTGGAGTGGATTAAAATGGCTCCGCGCGCAAGACACGCTAAATCTAAAGCAAGAATAAGCGCTTATGAACAGATGCTGAATGAAGAGAATGAGAAAAGACAGAAAGACCTTGAAATATATATTCCGGCCGGACCACGTTTAGGCAATGTTGTTATCGAAGCCGAAAAGGTGTCAAAAGCATACGGAGATAATCTTCTGTTTGATGACCTCAATTTCAAATTGCCTCCGGGCGGGATTGTAGGAATTATAGGCGCTAACGGAGCAGGCAAAACAACATTATTCAAAATGATTGTTGAACAGGAAAAAGCAGATAAAGGAACATTCAGAATCGGTGATACGGTTAAACTTGCTTATGTTGACCAGAGTCGTGATGTGCTCGATCCTGATAAATCAGTTTGGGAAATGATCAGCGGAGGCGATGATATTATACTTTTAGGAAATAAGGAACAAAATTCAAGAGCTTATGTAGGACAGTTTAATTTTACAGGCGGCGATCAGCAAAAAAGAGTCGGCATGCTTTCCGGCGGAGAAAGAAACCGGGTTCATCTTGCTATTGCGCTCAAGCAAGCCGCGAATGTAATTCTTCTTGATGAGCCTACAAATGATTTGGACGTTAATACTATGAGAGCTCTTGAAGAAGGACTTTTGAATTTCGCCGGATGCGCCGTTGTTATCAGTCACGATAGATGGTTTCTTGATAGAATCTGTACACACATCCTTTCATTTGAAGGCGACAGTAAAGTTGTCTGGTTCGAAGGTAACTTTTCCGATTATCAGGAGAATAGAAAAGAACGGCTTGGCAAGGATTCTGAAATCCCGCATAGAATAAAATATAAAAAGCTGACAAGATAAATCGGAAATAATAAACGATCGACAAAAGAGATTGCGGGTTATAAATATTGAATAAAAGAAGATAAGTTCGATTATGATTAAGAGTAAGATTATGATTACGATTAGGAGTACGATTAAGAGTTAGATTACTAGATAGAATAAAAACGGGGACTATAGAAAGAGAAATACGTTTATATAAATTAATTATTTAAGGAGAAAATATGGCAGCAAAAAAATGGGACAAACAGCCTGAAATGCAGATAGACCCGAAGAAAAAATATACTGCATCAATGAACACAACCAAAGGAATAATTGAAATAGAACTTTATCCCGAACACGCTCCAAAGACAGTTAATAATTTTGTATTTTTAATCAAAGAAGGATTCTATGACGGCGTTTCATTCCATCGTGTTATTGAAGATTTTGTAATTCAGGGCGGGGATCCGACAGGAACTGGCAGAGGAGGACCGGGATATAGTTTTGAAGATGAATTAAAAGGAAATCCCCTCAAACACGAACGCGGCATTATTTCAATGGCAAATTCAGGTCCAAATTCTAACGGCAGTCAGTTTTTCATTACACATTCCCCTCAATCACACCTGAATGGAAAACATACCGTCTTTGGAAAAGTCATAAAAGGACTCGAAGTCGTGGACTTAATTCAGCAAGGCGATAAAATGGAAATAGTTACAGTTATTGAAGAATAAATTTCATATTTTCTTTTGGTTACTGAAAAGTTATTTCAGAGGTATTGAATGAGAAAAATGATTTGGACTGCCGACTGCAGAATGGGATTTGAAGAAATTGATTCCCAACACCGGCTTCTGTTTGCGATTGCAAATGAACTAATTGATATTGATAATCCGCGAAGTCAGGAACCCGAAATGAAATACCTTATTCGACATCTGAAGGATTACGTCGATACTCATTTTTCTTTCGAAGAAAAATTCATGGCTGAAAAAAAATATCCGGGCTTAAATGAACACAAACAAAAACATGAAATGATAGTTTCTGAAATAAGACAGGCATTGACAGGAGCAGCTTCAATGACTCAATTAAAAGACAGTCTGGAAAATCTGCTCATTGCCTGGATTCAAAGCCACATATTATTAGAAGATAAAAAATTTTCCGATTGGGCAAAGTTTCATAAGATTATTTAATCATCGAAGGCGATTTTAAGAGCTTTTCACGTCAGCCGGCAAGGCAGGTGTGATCAATTCCTCGCTGCTTGCTGCGAGGATATTCATTATGAAAGAGTAAATCAATAAGATTTGCTCTTTCTAATTCTAATAAGTTATTTCTTAGGATTCGTTATGTTATAAATTACTGCATAATCCTGATCCGATAACTTATTCCTGATTCCTTCTTTAAGCAATTCTACAACACCGTCTAAAGCAGAAACATTAATACCATAATTCACAAATTCATTCATTGCAAGATTAACATCTTTATATAAATGCTTAAGGGGGAAATTTGTATTGGCAAAATCTCGTTCAATCATAGAGTCTAGTTTTTTATCAAAAGCCAAAGCATAATAATTACTCTGACGCAAAATCTCCATAAATAAATTTGGATCAATATCCACATCTCTAATATATCCAAGACTCATAGAAAATGAAGCGATAAGCGAAGCAATAAGCTGATTAAACGCTATTTTGACTGAGGCGCCTTTTCCTACTTCACCAACATGATAAGCTTTGTCACCGAAATTCTCAATGAAACTTTTCCATTGTTTAAACTGTAATTCGCTTGCACCTACCAATGGCAGCAATTTACCTATTGGGATGTGAGTAATACCTCCAAGAACCGGCGATTCCAAATATTCCCCTTCCAAATGTTCTACCCGTTCTTTTAATAAAATACTCTCACCCGGGGCAATGGTACTCATTTGTATTACAGTTTTATTCTTATAACTAATATTTTCCGGAAATAAAACTGAAGCTACTGCATTAAAATCCGAAAGCATTGTAATTATCAATTCACTTTCGGTGATTGCTTCTGCCGGAGTTTCCGCAACCAGAGCACCGTGTTTTTTTAATTTCTCTGTTTTTGATTTTGTTCTGTTCCATACAACAACATTATAATTTTTATCCAATAATCGCTGCGCCATTAACCCGCCCATTAATCCGGTACCAAGAAAAGCAATTTTCATTTTTTATCTCCCTTATTAATCAATCCGATAAGATCATATTCAATTTCTTCTTCACAGAAAAAAGGTTCACCGTAATCTTTACCTATTTTAAATCCGCTGTTTTTTGCACGTGCCTCAAGATATTTTATAAAATTCAAAGTACTTATAAATGTCTCCGGCTCATTACTTTCTGGATTATAAAATTGCGTTGCATAAGCCTTAACGGCTTCCATCTTTGTTTCAAAAGTAGAACTGATATCAACAATAAAAGACGACTTCCCCTCATATGACTGCATATAGTAAAATAATTTTTTTGGTCTGTATGCATGTTGAATAATACCATCTTCTTCAGTAATAATTTTCGGAAGTCCTGAAAAGAAATATGCTTCTTTAACTAATCGGGAAGTACCCGCATGATCCGGATGCCTGTCGTTAATATACGGAGCAAAAATAATTTTAGGAGTATATTTCCTGATTTGAGTAATTATTGTTTTTAAATATTCGTCACTGAACTTTAATCCACCGTCTCTTAATCCAAGATTTTCGCGTACAGAGATATTTAAAATCTCACCTGCCCGCAAAGACTCTTTTGCTCTTATTTCTGCTGAACCCCGTGTGCCAAGTTCACCCCGGCTTAAATCTATTATTCCGACTTTGACTCCGCTGCCGGTTAATTTAGCAATTGTTCCGCCCATTGACAGTTCTGCGTCATCGGGATGAGCCGAAAAAGCCAAAACATCAAGTACCATTTATCCTCCGGATTTGAAATCAATACCAATTATTCGTTATCAAAAAATATTCAACTAAAGTAATATATTACACTTTCACGGCAATTTCTCGAAGTATTTCAATAATTAAACACCTTTAACCTTTCAGAACGTTCCAATAATTAATTATATTCGCATCAATAATTTATTTAATAAAGAACAATAATGAATTCAAAATATGAAGCTGTAATTGGTCTTGAAGTTCATGCGCAGTTATTAACCGAAACAAAAATATTTTGCTCATGTTCATCAAAATTCGGATCATCCCCTAATTCAAATATTTGTCCCGTTTGCTTAGGTCATCCCGGAGTTCTGCCGGTACTTAATAAAAAAGTTGTTGAGTATTCGGTTATGATGGGATTGGCTACCGAATGTAAAATTAATGAACGGTCGATCTTCGCCCGAAAAAATTATTTTTATCCGGATCTGCCGAAAGGTTATCAGATTTCACAATTTGAAGAACCTATATGCGAGCATGGGAAAATTACAATTGAATTTAAGGACGGAACAAAAAAAGATATTGGCATTACAAGAATTCATATGGAAGAAGATGCCGGCAAATCAATCCATGATCAGGGAAATGAAACATTGATTGATGTAAACAGGTGCGGCACTCCTTTATGTGAAATCGTAAGCGAGCCCGATATGCGTTCTGCTGAAGAAGCTTATTTATATTTAACCAAGCTAAAACAGATTCTTACTTACCTTGGCGTATGCGATGGAAATATGGAAGAAGGTTCTCTTCGATGCGATGCTAATGTTTCCATAAGATTAAAAGGTGAAACAAAACTCGGGACAAAAGCCGAAGTTAAAAACATGAATTCATTCCGTAATGTTGAAAAGGCAATTGAATTTGAAATTGAAAGGCAAATAGAAATAATTGAAGAAGGCGGAAGAATTATCCAGCAGACACTTTTATGGAATGCCGATTCAAATAAAGTTACTCCAATGCGCAGTAAAGAAGAAGCTCATGATTACCGCTATTTCCCCGATCCTGATTTGATGCCCGTTGTTGTAGAAGAAAGCTGGAAGAATGAACTCGCGTCAAGATTACCTGAACTGCCCGAGACAAGAAGAAACAGATTTGTTTCACAGTACACTTTACCTAAATATGATGCTGAAGTTTTAACTTCATCACGTGAACTTGCCGATTATTATGAAAAAGTTATTACAGTTACAAATGATTATAAATCTGCAAGCAACTGGGTTATGACTGATATTCTAAAAGTTATAAATGAAGACAAGATAACTGTGAATGAATGCCCTGTTTCTGCCGAGAATTTGGGTAAATTAATAAAACTTATCAATGATAAAGTCATAAGCGGTAAAATCGCAAAAGAGATTTTCCCGGAAATGCTTAGATCGAATAATGATCCGAATGCAATTGTAAAAGAAAAGAATCTCGTTCAGATTAGCGATACCGGCGAGATTGAAAACGTGATAGATAAAATACTTTCAGGTAATCAGAAGCAAATTGAAGAGTTCTTAAGCGGAAAGGAAAAAGTTCTTGGATTTTTTGTGGGACAAATAATGAAAGAGATGAAAGGTAAAGCTAATCCACAGATTGTTAATGATTTGTTAAAAAGTAAGCTTGAGAGTTATAGAAAATAATACTCGTCTATTGTTTATCATCTTTTAATATAGTTTTGTTCAGGCAGATTATTCCCCGACCTGAAGAGGCTGTGTGAAAATAGGGTGTCAATAGGATTTTAGGTTCGTTTTTAGAATGAAATCAAAACATTTTTCTTAAAAAACCGAATTATCATACAGCCTCTTCAGGTCGGGTAATATTATCACAAAAAAACCTGTGGCTTCTCGCCTCGCTCAACGAGTCGGAGCGGGTAGCCACATAAAACCACCATTAATTGCTAACCTGACAGCATTAACCTTAACCGGATTAATTATAGCAATTATATTTAATAACGTGCCCGATATTTAAAAATGATTATTATAGAGTTATACCAATTGTTTTCAACAAAATATGATAAAAATATAGATGATAACACAATAATTTTACATAGTATATTACTTTAGATAAATTAGTTTATTTGTATAAATCTTCTCTTTATTAGATTTTTGATCGGTTACAATTACTCTCAGAATATAAAACCCGCTGCTAACAGTAGAACCGAAACCATTTTTACCATACCATCTAACTGTTCTTATTCCCGATACATTTTCATAATTTGCAACTTCATTGACTTTTTGCCCGAGTATATTGTAAATTATGGCTGATACCTTGGAAACCGATTTAATATTCAATCTGATTGTTACTGTGCTATTAAAAGGATTCGGGAAAACTGAAACAACCGCTGAATCCGAAGCATCTTTTTTATTAACGCTTGTATTTGTAAATCCGCTTTCGTCCAAAGGGTTCTTCAAAAAAGGATTTTTATCGTTCGGTTCCAACGCCAACAGTGAAGTATAATCGGTAAGTAAATTATATAATAATGATAGCTTCAATATTTTAGAAGTATCGATGGGGGTCGCAGAAAAATAATCATTGATTGTTTCGTTCCCTAACATGGATCTTACAATTTTTTCATTAGTTGTTGTATCATGAGCGACTAAAAATGTAAATTTCTTTGAACTATCAGTATCTGCTCCGTCAAATCTTCCGGTAACATTAAAGACTATCGAATTATGAGCTTTTGAAACTCCGATAAAGAATCTCGGTTTATTTGGATCTGAGATTTTATTCACTTCTCTTATAACATAAGTTTGACCGGCACCGTTATCAACTGTGGTATTGACTGTCAAATTATTTAAAGAAGGGATTGCATAAGGAGAAAACACATTAGCAATATAAGGCCAATCATATAAATATTTTTCCATATGAATGCCATTACTTAAATTAGAAATTTCATTTAAATAATATCCGCTTCCATAATACTCCGTTTGACCGTCTAAAATATATCCGGGAGTAAAGATTTTATTATCCAGCAAATTCACTGTTAGAAATTTTGGATATTTACCTGCATAACCGGCAAAATATCCATTTGCTTTAGTAACTGCATCGGTTTTCGCAATTAATGAATCAGAATCACTTAGAATAATTGCTTTGGTAAAAATATTAGCCGCATATTCCTGTTTGATTCGGTTCAACAAAACATCGAGAGTAAAAGGTTTTTTGTTTGAATTTACTCCCAGCAGAGGAGCTCCTAACAAAGCTTTCATTCCGGCATCGTCGTTCAATGACCATATTCCGGTAACAACAATCAGTCCATTTTTAATCTTTTTGGATATAACCGCAGGATTTCCTGCTTGATCCCTTAATTCAACTTTAACATACGGATCATTAAACTCAAAAAAGTACGAGGCATTTCTTGTAAATGATGCAGGGAAGTTCATTCCGATATTACCGTTTGGATTGCTATAAAGTGTAACTGCATCATGATTAACGGTTTTTACCGTTAACCCTTTTATATAATGTACAGCTAATTTTTCAACACCAATCCTATTATAATCATAATAAGTTAAAAATCTTCCGCCGTTGGCAAATAATGAGTCCAAACTTGCTATTACCTTATTCGCTGTAGTTGAATCAAGCGGACTTTCATATCCATCGTTGTATGACGCGATAACATCAGATTTTGTAATAGAATTTATAGATGATTGCATATCACCAAATGTAGTTACATGTGCTATCGATGATAAATTAAGAAAATTCCAATTTATAGCAGCTTGATCATCACAAAAAAGTACATTTGGAGTGTAAACCAGATCAATTGCTTTAGAATAATCGCTTCCTTGAAATGAATTAAACGAGTTTGTTATATTTTGAGCGGTTGCAGGTAAAAACGAATTTGTGTAATCAACTATTTGACTGTTTCCCGATACAAGTAATTTATAATTGTCGTTTGGTTTTAATGAACTCTGTATCAGTGACTGATAAACGGGCAAATTATCAGTTAAATCTTTCCTGTAGGAACCGCTAAAATCCAAAGCCACTAATATATTATGGGGAGAAGAATCTACTGTTACATTAAAAAAGTCTTTTGGTAATATTCCCAGCTGAAAATAAGTACTATCGCTTTTATCCTGATAACCGCTAACGTAAGCTCCGTTTGTAAATCCGGCAGTAAAATTCAGGTTCAAGGAAGGGTAGCTTGATATATCATTTAGAACAAGATCATTATAGTGGTAATTAAGCGTATCTTTCAGTTTTATGAAACTGCTTTGAGGGGATTCGGCAATCGAGGGCGCTCCCCAAATATCTTTTTGTGTCCTGAAAAGAACTTCGAGTGGTTTTTTGGTTGAGTTATTTGATAATAACATTTTAAGAGGAAATTCAGCCGAAGCCTGATTTCCATTCCATTTTGTAGGAACAATAAAAGTAATTTTTACTTTTCTATTGGAACCTGCCGCCAATGGGTAAACTCTTAATTCATATTGGCTTCCGGTTTTTGCCAGATAAGCCGGATCGTATTTAGTGGCAACTATACTATCATACATATGTCTGCCGGTCCAGGTATCATATATCTTCGCCTGCATTACACTATCGCCGATCCATAACCACATATCATTGATTACGGAATTTACCGGTAATTCAAAACGATGAACAATTTCAAGTAAATTTGAAGTAAACTGTTTATTGTCGGTATATTCAAGATATAATGATTCTTCAACATAACCGCCAAACGGCTCAACAACCAGCGTTGCCTTTTGAATATAACCGGGTTTTGACCCGCGACTTGCATTGTCTTTTACGGATAAGTCATTTGCGGCAAATGATGACGAACATAATATAGAAATCGAAAGAACAATTACAGATATAAAATTTTTCATAAATTACCCCAACCATACTTAATGCTGTATTAAAATAATGTTTTTAAGTTAATATAACTATTATTATAGTTCTTACATTAATATTTAATAATTTTGCACGAATCAGAATCCAGATAAAATGTGATAAAAAGTATGAAGAGAAATACGGCATTTCAATCAATCAATGGGGCGAAAAAAAACTACATCTTTTTGTTCATTAGAACAGGAAATTATTAATCTGCCTGCCTTGTCGGCAGGTCCAAACATTTTGACTTTTTGGGCTAAAGTCCGCTGGGATAGTGAAATTTAAGTTTACCCCGGCTTAAAAAGCCGGGGTTATATTACTGTTTTCTGTTAAGTTGACACGCATGTACACTGTGGCTATGAGATTCATTTTATTATTAGACACATTAATAATATTGAGTCATTATTCTTTAACTTCTACTCTCACGATTTTGCCTTTTGAAATATTTCCCGCATTATCGAGTGCTTGAATATAATAGTAATAATCTCCCGATTGTAAATTCTTATCCGTAAACTGATTATCAGTGAGCGTATTACTTACAGGATCGAACACAACTGCATCAGCATACTTTTTTCTGAACACAATATAACCGGTTAAGTTTTTCTTTTGGATTTTATCCCATTTTAAAGAAGCTTCTTTCTTTTGTGAATCATAAGAAACAGATAAACCGGAAGGGGAAATTAGGACGGTATCTATAAGAATATATCTGATCGGATAGAAATTCGATTTTTTAGAAATATTTCCGGAACTATCTGACGCAGTAACCGAATAATAGTAATTACCTGAAATGGATAATGAGTCCCGATAAGTTAAAATAGTTTTATCAAGTAATGCTTTATTAACTTTAGCCCAGTTCGCAGAGTCTTTTTGTGTTGATCTATAAACATCATATCCCTTAAGATCACTTTCCGTATTTTTTGCCCAGATTAAATTAACATACCCGGTTTCTAAATTTGCTTCTGTTAGAAAAGGTGTTGCCGGGGGAATAATGTCCTTTGCTCTTACTATCAGGACTTCACTAAAATCACTAGTTACATAGTTGTCGTTAACAGCTTTTACTTTATAATAAAAATAATTTGTGGAATATTTTTTTAGCGAGTCGGTATATATATTTGATTTCAGCGGTTTAGTATTCATGAGAAGATATTCATCCTGTCCGCCCGTTATTGACCGGTATAGATTGTATCCAAGAAGATCTTTTTCAGGTCCTTTTTTCCATTCAATTTGTATTGATCCGACATTCCCTGTTCCTTTAACTCCTGTTGGTTTGGCGGGAGGTAATGAGTTATTTATCTCGACAAAATAGGGACTTGTAGAAGCTGAATTTCCTGAAATATCTTTGGCTTCTACGTAATAGAATAAAACCTTCACGTTATCATTTACTTTATCAGTAAATAAAGTATCTCCTTTGGCAACAGCCGATTTATTAATTTTTTCAAATGGACCTTTTGATTCTGTTCCTCTGTAAATATTAAATTCGTTCAGGTCATTTACCATTTTTTCATGCCAGGTAATAGTGACTTCATTTTTATTTACCAATACTTTACGGATGACCGGTGCAGGAGGGGGTGTAAGATCTTTAGGTGTAACTTTAATCGGGGCAGTTTTTTGAGATATCCTTCCCAGAAAGTCAATACCGGCAAGTTCATAATAATAAGTTTTCCCGTTAGTCAGATTAGTATCGGAATAAAAATTATCAAGAGGTTTTGAGTCCCCTTTTTTATTATCAAAGTCAAAAACAAAAATGGGATGTCCGTTTATCAGTTTTCTTTCACCTGTTTCCGAGTCACCTCTGTAGAGATTATAGGCAAAAAAGGAATCGTTATCCCTTTCCCATTTAAATTTTGCTTTCCCGTCGCCTTCTACTGCAGTCAAAGATTTAGGAGAAGAAGGAGCCTTATATGATTCTACTTTCAGAGCAGTAGAAATTCCACCTTCTACTTCTTTTCCATTTTCAATGATATTAATCTTGTATTCATAGGATTTTCCCTGTTCGGCAGATGCATCAGTAAATTCTATTCCACACGTAACGGCAAATTTCTGATCT
>Ga0182027_10008798_pt1 | contig 14633 bp, 13 predicted proteins | sample 712E1DmetaG_FD_121300 | JGI IMG/M metagenome (GOLD analysis project Ga0182027, IMG submission 121300) | Permafrost microbial communities from Stordalen Mire, Sweden - 712E1D metaG (Illumina Assembly) | ecosystem: Environmental > Terrestrial > Soil > Wetlands > Permafrost | place: Sweden... | reverse complement strand
TTTGCCTTATTGAAAACAAAATGACCTGTTCTAGCCCAGGCATTCATGCCTGGGATCATTGAATATAAATATAAATTGTAATTTAAGGGGATTCATCCCCTTACAATTTCTTATCTTGTCATTAGGAGCGCAGCGAAGAATCTCATCCTTGTCATTCTGAGAGTCTCTGTTTGTCATTCTGAGCGCAGCGAAGAATCTCATAACATTACATATTAAGATATGATAAAATATTATGAAAACTTAAATCACTAAAATGGAAAACCATAACATTATACCTGATAAAAACGAATATAATATATTCAGCTACTCCCTATCTGTGGCTGTCCATATTTTACTTGTGCTTACTTGTATAATTATTCTGAACCACGCTAAAGGTACTTCAGCCGGAAATGGAATAAATGTTCAGATTGACGGTGAATATGATTTAAATGCGTCGTCAAATGTACTCCCTAAACAACAATCTGGCATTAAACCCGAAAACATACCAGTTAATAATCGCCCCTTAATAAAAGACCAGATTGAAGAAAAAATTAACAATAATACTGCCCCGACAATTGTAAAAGAAAATGAAAGTGAAAATGTCGAAGCAATATTACCATCCGGATATTATAATTTCGCCGGGGCCGGTACTGATACTTCCGCTCTCGTCCAGGTTTATTCAGAAAAATCATTAAATGTAAATATCAATTACCCGGTTGGTTGGACATTTGTAGATCAGGACAAACAGAAAAAACTGGACGGTGTTACATTCTGGGCTAACAACGGAATTTTTAATCCCCCCCCCTATATCTTCCTTGATGTTCAGCAAAAATATCTGTTCAATCCATCCCGGTATAAATATAGCACTAAATTAAAAAATACCGTCGCTTATTATAATGACCCCGAAGAACTTGAAGGACAGGTCTCACAGGTGTTTTATATTCGTACTGACACCGATGAAGATTTCAGCCTGAAACTTATTATGAATGGAAAAGATACTTTCATCGCCTTCCAGCCCATTTTCTTTGGCATGATCAAATCCTTCAATTTCGGCAGCTCCCTGTTCTAACAAATTATTCTTTACACTCCCTTTAATAATTTGAAATCAAAAATACCATTCTCCAACTTATCTGCTCTGTAAGCAACTGCAATGTATATATAAATGTCCATTTTATAATTATCCATCCTCCTTCAGTAGTGTCCTTCCGGTTTGAAGGATAATCTGAATTCCATACCGATTATTCTCTTTTTCTTTCTCAAAACCATTAGGTCTCCCCTGGAGTATAGCATGATATACTCTATACTCTGTCAATAAACCTTCTATACTATGTTTTAGCGGGTATTTAGCGGGAAATAGCGGGTGTTTACCGGGTAAAATATTATTGGATTCTTTAAGATTGGAGGGAAATTTATATCTACCATAATTAAGCAATGTAAGAAATATTTATCCAAATGTCAAGCCCTGACACAAATTTATTTGCTAATTTATTTTACTCCCTGTTAAATTCCTTTTTCTTCATTTTGCCTGCCTGGCCCGGCAAAAGAATTAATCCCGGATTTCTTGACATTTTAACACTTTAGACTTAATTTTGTTGTCTTTATTAGCAAATGATTAGGCCTCGGAGGAAAATAGCGTGAAACAAGAGAAAATGACACATTTCGTCAGTACATTAGAAGCTGATCAGAAGTGGTACTTAGTGGATGCCAAAGATCAGGTTCTTGGCAGATTGGCTACCAGAGTAGCTAATATTATTCGTGGTAAAAATAAACCCGAATTTACACCCAATGCAGATACTGGTGATTTTGTGGTAATTATAAATGCCGACCAGATTAAGCTTACCGGCAAAAGAGGTATCCTAAAAGATTATATTCACCATTCAGGTTATCCCGGCGGTCTTAAAACCAGGAACATTACTAAAGTAAGAGTTGCAAAACCCGAATTCATAGTCGAAAATGCCGTTTATGGTATGCTTCCTAAAACAAGGTTAGGCGCTAAACTTAAAAAGAAATTGAAAGTCTATGCCGGCGAAAATCATCCCCACGCTGCTCAGAAACCTGAATTAATTAGTTTAACGGAGAAATAATGGCAGATCAGATTTATATCGGTAGAAGAAAAACATCAGTTGCAAGAGTAATTTTAAGAAACGGAAGTGGCACCATTACCGTTAATGATCAGGAATTTGAAAAAGTTTTCCCTATGCTTCTCAGCAGAGAAGATATCCAGAATCCATTCAAAGTTACCAATACCCTTGGTCAATACGACGTTCATGTAAAAGTTAACGGCGGCGGAACTACTGGCCAGGCTCAGGCAATACGTTTAGGAATTGCAAGAGCTTTAATTTCTATGTTCCCTGAATTAAGAGCAACCTTAAAACCTTATGGGTTCCTTACCAGAGACCCAAGAATGGTGGAACGTAAAAAATACGGTCAGCCTAAAGCCAGAAAAAGATTTCAGTTCTCGAAAAGATAATTTAATTAACGTACTAATATATAATTCATATCTCCTGATTTACCGCCTGTGTCCTTTTTGGGATTGTAGGTAAAGTTGAGGGAGATAGAAGTTAAACAGGAGCATAAATGAAAAAGCTAGATATAACCCAGCTTATTGAAGCTGGCGCTCACTTCGGTCATTTGACCCGCCGCTGGAATCCCAAAATGAAACCATATATCTTTATGGAGAAAAACGGGATCCATATAATTGATTTAAAGAAAACACAAACTCTCCTTGCTGAAGCTGCTGAACAGCTTTCTAAAATGTCTGCCGAAGGAAAGAAATTTCTCTTCGTCGGTACAAAAAAACAAGCTAAGAATGTCATCGAACAGGAAGCCAGAAGATGTGATTCAAATTGGGTTAGTGAAAGATGGTTAGGAGGAATGCTTACCAACTTCTCTACTATCCGCAAAAGTATCAAACGTCTCAATATTATTGAGAAGCAGGAGACAGACGGTACCTTCGATATGATCACTAAAAAAGAACGTCTCTTCCTTACAAGAGAAAAAGACAAATTGAAAAAAGATCTTGAAGGCATCGAAACTATGTCAAGAATCCCTGGCGCTATGTTTATTGTCGATATTAAAAAAGAAACTATCGCAGTAAAAGAAGCTCACAGGTTGGGTATCCCCGTTTTCGCGGTTGTTGATACTAACTGTGACCCGGATGAAGTTGATTTTGTTATCCCTGCCAATGATGATGCTGTTAAAACAGTTGAAATAATAGTTAAAACTATGGCGGATGCGATTATTGAAGGCAATGCTAAAGCTAAAGAAATTAAAGCTGAAGAATCTGCCGAAGATGAAAGAATTAAAAAAGAAAGAGAAGCAGAGAATCAACAAACCCCTGCTTCACCTAAACAATAAGGAATTAGATATGGCAATTACTGCAACACAAGTAAACGAATTAAGAAAGAAAACCGGCGCGGGTATGATGGATTGTAAAAAAGCCCTCACCAAAGCTGATGGCGATTTTGAAAAAGCCATCGAAATATTAAGAAAAAAAGGAGCTGCTGTAGCTGCTAAAAGAGCAGAAAGAACCGCTAACGAAGGTTTGGTGGTTATTAAGATTTCTGATGACAGAAAAACCGGCGCAATTGCTGAAATCAATTGTGAAACTGATTTCGTCGCTAAAAGCGATGACTTTATTGGTCTCGCGGATGCTGTCGTTCAGGCTGTGTATAATCAAAAACCTGCCGCTAAAGCTGATCTTCTTGCTAATAACTCTGAACTGAATAATAAAGTAATTGAAGTCATGGGTAAAGTCGGTGAAAAAATTGAAATCTCCCGCTTTGCAGTTGATTTAGCTCCTGATGGTATTATTGTAGGTTATATCCATCCCGGATCCAAACTTGGCGTCCTCGTTAAGTTTAACGGCGTTACTTCCGGTCAGGATGAAATGGCTGAAACTGGTAAAGATATCGCTATGCAGGTTGCCGCAATGAAACCTCTGTGCGTCTATCGCGAAGAAGTAGCTAAAGATCTTATAGAAAAAGAAATTGATATCTATAAAGAAATAGCCCGCAAAGAAGGAAAACCCGAACAGATTCTTGAAAAGATTGCTACCGGCAAGATTAACAAGTTTTATCAGGAAAACTGCCTCGTTGAACAGGCTTTCATTAAGGATAATACTAAAACCGTTAATGACCTGCTTAAAGAGTTTAACTCTAAGCACAGTTCTAACGCCCGAATTGCCCACTTCCGTAGATTTCACCTCGGAGACGAGAACAAATAATTATTCTTTATTAAAGGTCTTAATTTATTAAGACCTTTTTTTTATCTTTGATTATCTGAAATAAATTGTGCCTGTTTTTTAATTTTATTGAAAGGATTAATATGAGTGAACTTAAATACAAAAGAGTGCTCCTTAAGTTGAGCGGTGAATCATTGATGGGAAAAAACAATTATGGTATTGATCCTGAAGTTCTGAAATTCTTCTCCAATGAAATTAAAAAGGTGCATGACTATGGAGTCCAACTCGGAATAGTTATCGGCGGCGGCAACATCTATCGCGGCCTGAATGCTGAAGAACAGGGTATCGACCGCGTAACCGGTGACCAAATGGGTATGCTCGCTACTATGATCAACTCCCTTGCCCTTCAGAATGCTATCGAACATACCGGCACTTATTCCAGACTCATGAGCTCAATCCAGATGCATGAAGTCGCTGAACCTTATATCAGACGTCGCGCCATCAGACACCTTGAAAAAGGGCGTGTCGTAATTTTCGGCGCTGGTACCGGACATCCTTACTTCAGCACCGATACTGCCGCTTCTTTAAGAGCCGTGGAAATTGAAGCCAACGTTATTATTAAGGGAACCAGGGTGGACGGTGTCTTTGATTCTGATCCCGAGAAGAATCCAGGTGCTTCCAGGTTTGAAACTATCTCTTACCTTGATATTATGAAAAATAATCTCCGCATTATGGATCTCACGGCTGTCAGTTTATGCAAAGAAAACAACCTCCCGATGGTTGTCTTCAATATGGATAAACCTGATAACCTGCTTAAACTCGTTAGTGGTGAGAATATCGGTACTGTAATAAATTAATTTTCACTTTGAATTTTACTTTATTAGTTTTTACTTTTCGTTAACTATTTGAGGATATTATGGAAGAAATAATTAAAGATTCTAATAATAGAATGAATAAATCTCTCGAGGCTTTGAGAAGCGAACTTTCTAAAGTCAGGACTGGTAAAGCTACCACCGCTCTGCTCGATGGTATTAAAGTTGATTATTATGGCACTATGACTCCCCTTAACCAAATTGGAAATGTTTCTGTTCTTGATGTTCATACTCTTTCTATAACACCATGGGACAAATCAATGGTTCAACCTATTGACAGAGCTATTCTTGAAGCAAATCTAGGCTTTAACCCCATTAGTGATGGTACAAACCTTAAAATCCCTGTCCCCCCTCTCACTGAAGAAAGAAGAAAAGATTTCGTTAAAATTATTAAAAAATTCGGCGAAGAAACAAAAATTGCTATCCGGAATGTTAGAAGAGATTCTAATGATCACCTGAAAAGAGAGGAGAAAGAGAAAAAAATATCAGAAGACCAGCTGAAAGAAGGCGAAGACAGAATTCAGAAATTCACTGACGATCATATTAAAATGGTTGACGAAATTCTAAAGCACAAAGAAAAAGAAATTATGGAAGTGTAGAATTCTCCAACAACTAATTGAATTACTTAAAGAGGAGCCCTATCAAGCTCCTCTTTTCTATTTTAAACAATTATCAACAATTGGCTAATATTATCACTCACTTAAAAATTAAATCGGAAGTAATAATTACATTTAGTTATAAGTATTAAGTAAATAATACATTTATTTAATAAAATTGGCGTTGTTTTTAGGCCTAAATAAAAGAAATGAAATTAAAGATCACTGGCATTAAAGTTGTGTCATTATACACGAATAGAATAGTTTTAAGTGTAAAACCCTCCTTTAAATATACTGCCGGATTTTTTCTTCAAAAAGATCCGGCAGTCCTCTTTTTAAACGCATTCAATGCTTAATACAAATGTCATTCAAAGGAAATAATGAAGCTTTGCCTTATTGAAAACGAAGTGAAGTGAAGAATCTCGATATATCAAACTAATGGGATTTTATTAACCCGAACGTTTTAGTCAGCGCATATTTTATTTCTTCTTCATTTGCTTCAACATCTAAAATAATTTCCCCTATATCCTTTACTAAAACAAACATTATTCTCCCTTCTTTATTCTTTTTATCTGAATACATCAGTTTTGTTATAGCCTCAGCATCAATTTCCCCCGGCATCCGGATATCAGGTTTTAATGGAAGCTTAAGAAAATAATCCAATGCCGTGCTATTAATAATCCCCTTCAGGTGTGACAGATAAAGTGATGAAATAATGCCCGCTGCAACAGCAGTACCGTGCTTTATCTTAAAATTAAAATAGCTCTCATATGCGTGCGCAAAAGTATGTCCAAGATTAAGAACTTTTCTTATTCCCGATTCTTTTTCGTCATCTGTAATAATGTTGGCCTTAATACCAATACAGACAGGAATTATCTTCTCTAAAGCATCCTCATTTAATTCTAAAATATCATTGAATGTATCCGAAACGAGGGAATAAAAATGTTTATCCGCTAAATATGCGTCTTTTATTATCTCCCCCGCTCCCGATATAAGTTCTCTCCTTGGTAATGTACTGAGGAAAGAATAATCAACAAGCACAAATTTAGGCTGGTAGAATGCCCCGACAATATTTTTTCTCTTATTTAGATTTATTCCTGTTTTCCCCCCTATTGATGAATCCACCATCGACAGCAAGGTAGTAGGCACCTGAACTAACTGTATCCCCCTCATGTATGTTGATGCAGCAAATCCTGCTATATCCCCCGTTACTCCTCCTCCGATAGCAGCTATTAAAGAGTCCCTGCCGTAATTATTATCCGAAAGATAAGACAATATATCAGCATACTGATTTAAAGACTTACTGTTTTCTCCTGAAGGAATAATATAAATGTTTTTCTTGTCTTTATTTACTCCTGTAATCCCAGTTATCCTTTCCTTATGTTTTCTGAATACATTTTCATCAACCACATAAAGTATGTTTTCGAATAATCCCTTATCTGTAATTTCATATAACAAATGTTCTAATGGTGCAGTTATAACATCATATGAATTTTTCCCTTTGAGCACTTTAATCTTTTTCATATTGCCTCTTGGTTTCCTGTTGAACAATCCTTGCAAGATTATCTATAGTCCTTCCTATGGGAATATCATCTGTATCAATAATTATATCAGATTGATCATAATACTTTCTTCTTTTTTCATACAACTCAGTAATTCTGTTCAGAAGATCTTCGTTTGTGAAATTTTCCTTTAAATCAGAAAATAATACGGGTCTGTTTCTTTTGAATTTAAGACGTTTCATTGCAGATTCAGGACTCATTTTAAGATATACAATAATCCCTGTCTTTTTCAGTATTGCAATATTTCCGTCGCTTGCAATAGTACCGCCTCCTAGCGCTATAATAACATTTTCTTTCACTGAGAGTTCCAGGAGTGATTCAGTTTCAAGATTCCTGAAATAATCCTCTCCATATATTTCAAATATTTCCTTAACTAATTTCCCTGATTTGTCTTCAATTACTTTATCAAGATCGTAAAACTCCCATCCTAAAGTATTGGCAAGAATAGGCCCGATGGTGCTTTTACCCGATCCCATAAACCCGGTTAAATAAAAAATTTTTTTATTTACAAATTTATTTGGTGTTATGCTTTTCATTTTCATTGAATAATCGATACTAACATTGAAAAAAAACGTTTAAAAAACAAAACCCCCGGTATATGGGTACCGGGGGTATTATGATAATCAATAAATACTATTCTGTATAGACTTTTGCTCTGTTATCTACAATTTTTGCATCTTTCTTTAGTTTAGCCAGCCACTGGTTAAAGTACATACTCTTCTTTTCCTGAAGTATCGCGTCTCTTAACTGGTTGCGCTGTGCCTGATAAGCAGTATTGTCAAACTGAGTTTTAGAAAGCAGTTTAATAAGAAAATACCCTCTCTGCCCTTTTACAGGTCCGGAAACCTGACCCGGATTCATTGAATTTGCTTTTTCCATAAATGCATAATCACGGCCAAGTTTGGGAATTGAACCAGCAAGGTTAAAAACACTTGATGTATCAACTGTAATTTTATTGTTCAATGAGGGGGCCATTGAAAGGTTACCGTTAAGTTTAACTGCCACATCTACGAGTATCTGTTTTGCTTGTGCATATTTCATTTCACGCAATACAAGAGGTTTAATCATGTTTTTAACATCATTGAATGGCTTTGAACCTTCTGAAATTACATCTGAAATCATTACTACAAAATAACCCGTTTGTAATTTAATTGGGTCACTTATTTTCCCTTTACTATTATTAAAAGCCCAGTCTACAGTAGTCTTGTTCTGTCCAAGTCCGGGGATATAAACAGCATCTTTATTAAATGGTGCAGTTTCACCAACTTTATATTTCATCAAATCCGCTTCTTTTTCAAATCCATTTTTATCAGCTACATATGAAAAATCCTGTGCCTGATTGAGTAGAGCATCTTTTGTAGACGCAGAAGGTTTAATAGGAGTTACAACTTTTTCCAATACATATCTTTTATCTGATTTACCCGTAACTTTAATTATATGGTACCCAAAAGACGTTTTTACTGGTTTTGTTATCTCTCCAACTTTTGCATCAAAGCAGGCTTTTTCGAATTCTGGAACCATCATACCTTTACTAAACCAACCAAGATCGCCGCCTTTGTCAGAATTGGATCTGTCGCCTGATTTTTCTTTTGCAAGCTGCTCAAAACTGGCTCCTGATTTAAGCTGGTTATAAACCTGTTCTGCTTCGGCAAGATTCTTTGCGTCATCGGTTCCATATCTATTTATTAAAATATGTGAGGCTTTAACAAAAGTTTGGGTTCCGGGAACTACGCTAACAAATTTATAAAGTGCCATCCCTTCTTTTGAAGCAGCCGGGCCAATAAGCGAACCGGGTTGTGACTCTGATAATTTATCCACTACAGATGCAGGCAAAGCATTTATTGCCATAGTATCTTTTGAATATGGAAATGACGAATACATATTAACAGCTGACTTAAGTGTTAGTGTATCACTTTTCTGCAACTTGGTTAGAATTGTTTCAAGATTTCTTTTTACAATTGCTGTATCTTCTGAAGATGGGATAAATGGGAAACTGACATACTTTAATTTCCTCTGCGCATCTATATGATATTTATCAGCATTATTATCATAATATTTTTTCAAATCATCATCGTTAATCTTAAAATTTGCATCCGGGAACTGATTTATATCAACCAACGCATACTGGGCATTCATGTTAATATTCTGATCTTCAAATTTCCTTCTTATTTCATTCTCACCTACGTTTATTGAAGCAAGTAGAAGACTCTGAAGTTTTTCATTAAGACGATTTTGCCTTATATAATCTTCAGCCTGAATAAGCGGTTTCTTATTCCGGGGATCCATTATCGCCTGATCATATGCCTGCCTGTTGAAACGGCCCGTTGAATCAGTAAAATTCTGCTTTAGAAACTGAGGAGGATTGTCACCAAGGATTGCATCCTTAACTTCATCATCAGAAACAGTAATGCCGAATTTTTTAACCTGCTCGGCTATTAAATCCTGTGTTACTAATGCATCCCAAACCTGATCACGAAACTGATCCATATTTTCTTCATCGACATCCTGACCGGATTGATTTTTCTGGTTTTCCTTCTGCTGTTCAACTGCCTTTGTGAATTCAGCATAAGTAATATCTTTTCCATTAACAGAACCGATATTATTTGTATGTCCTCCGAATATTTCCATTAGTTTAGAATCTGAGAGGATCATAAATAGAACAAATAAAACACCAACTGATAAAATAAAAGCAGGTGCTAAGCTTCTCATCCTGGCCATCATAGCCATATAATTTTTCTCTCCGGTATAATGAATAAATTAAGATGTTAAAAATATCCACAAACCCCTAAAAAAGCAACGTAAATTTAAGTTATTATTGCCAAAAGTCTATTATTTCCTCACCAGGCAATACAAGTAAATTCAATAATTATTAAAAAAGGGTGAAAAGATAACTTTAACTATACATAAATTTATAGTATTTTTAATATTCAAATTTGATGGGATACTTAAAAATGAAAAATAATAATGATTTCCTTCAGTACGTCCCTATTTTTTCGGATCTAAATGATGATACTTTAGAACAGATTGCTAAAATCGGCATTAAAAAGCAATTCAAGAAGGAATCTGTAGTTCTGTTAGAACATGAAACCGGTTCTGCCCTTTTTGTGATTGTTAATGGTAAAGTTAAAATATCCAGAGTCAGCGATGATGGCAAAGAAGTTATACTGACTATTTTGGGTGAAAGCGATTTCTTCGGCGAAATGGCAATATTAGACGGTTTAACCCGCTCTGCAAATGTCACAGCTATCGAGGACTCTGAACTCTTCATTATTCAGAGAAATGATTTCCTTGAATTGTTAAAAATGCATCCGGAAGTTACTATTTCGCTGCTTCAGGAACTTACCCAGCGGCTTAGAGCGGCTGATATGAAGATTAAATCATTGTCACTAAAAGATGCTGAAGGTAAAGTCGCTACAGTTATTCTCCAGCTCGCTGATGACCTTGGAAGAATTAAACAGGGTGCCGTTGAGATTGAGAAACTCCCTTACCAACACGACTTGGCTAATATGGCTGGAACTTCCAGAGAAACAATTTCTCGTACTCTCCATTCCTTTGCAAAAAAAGGACTTATCGAAATTGATGGATCTAAATTAAGAATACCTGATTATGAACGTTTTAAAGAGATATTTAAATAATTAATATGAACCGAAAAGCAGATTTACATATTCATACAAACCATTCTGACGGCGTTTACACTCCAAAAGAAATCGTTTTAATGGCAAAAGAAAACAGTGTCGATATTATAAGTATAACTGATCATGATAATCTGTCGGCTATAAATGAAGCATCTGAATTTGGTAAGGATTTAGGAGTAGAAGTTATTTCAGGTGTGGAAATTAGTTCCGATATCAGGGATAAAGAAGTCCATATACTCGCCTATTTCATCGAACCTGCAAACGAGGAGGTTGAAGGGTACCTTAAATTTTTCAGGGATGAAAGAAAGAAACGGGCAATAAGAATTGTCAACAAACTACGCACTATTGGTATTCCGCTCACCATGGATGATGTTATGGAAAAGGCGGCAACTTCTGCTATCGGACGCCCCCATATAGCTCAGGCACTTCTGGAGAAAGGATTTGTTAATTCTTATTTTGAAGCATTCAATAAGTACATTGGTAACGGAGGCCCGGCTTTTGAGAAAAAGGTACATCTTTCCCCTCAGAGTGCAGTAAAAATTATTAGCGATGCGGGTGGTCTCTCGTTTATTGCTCATCCGGGAAATATGCCAGAAGATATTCTGAAAGAACTTATAGAAGCAGGAATTGACGGAATAGAAGTCTTCCATCCTTCCCATTCCCTGCAGCATATTAAGTTTTACAAAGGAATTGTTAATGAATATTTCCTGCTTGAGTCCGGAGGTTCTGATTTGCATGGCGGGAAAAGAGAAGATGAAAAGAACTTCGGCAAATACTATGCTGATATTTCGGCAGTTGAAGCTATGCGTAACCGGCTGCTCAAAAATACGGCCTGATATGTTTTAGTATAAAAAGGGACCATTCAAAAGTTAGCTGTCAGCATTATGAAAAAGTTTTTGTTTATTCTTTGTCTTATAACCTTAGTCAGCGGGAAATATTTAGCTCAGGATCTTCCTCCTATTAAAATAGATTATTCTTCACAGGTAATTTCAAACGATGGAAAAATTATTGGATATATTGGTGAGAAGAACAGAGTAGATGTTAGAAGTACAGGTTATGTTTCCAAATATGTCCTTACTACCCTGATTGCCACTGAAGACAGAGATTTTTATAACCACAACGGCGTTTCTTATAAAGGTCTTGTTAGAGGACTCCTGAAAACAATAACCGGATCAACTCAGGGAGGCAGCACCATTACAATGCAGCTCGCCCGGAACCTCTTCCTTTCCTTTGAAAAGACAATCTCACGAAAACTCACAGAAATTGAACTTGCCAAAAAACTTGAAAGTAAATTCTCTAAAGACCAGATATTACTTATGTATTTGAATACGGTTTATTTTGGTCATGGCGTATATGGTATCTGGGCCGCTGCGGAAGAATATTATGGAAAGACACCTGATAAATTAACCATCACAGAAAGCGCTGCCATTGTTGGATTATTAAAAGGACCCGGGGTTTATGATCCTGTAAAACATCCTGATAAAATGTTTGCGCGCAGGAATGAAGTTCTCCATAATCTTGTTGAAACTAATCAATTGTCTGAGGATGAGTTTAACAAACTGAAGAATTATCCCTTAAACCTAAAGTTGAATTATCGTATAGGAAAAAGTTTTATAGAACATGTGCGAAAGGAAGCTGTTGAAATTCTAAAACCTTACGGCAAATCGCTCAATACTGATGAAATGAAAATATACACTACATTAAATTATGAAATGCAGAAAACTGCTGAGGATGCAGTTAAATTCCAATGGGATAATTTCCCTGCCGGTATGAAGGAAGCACAGATTGGTTTGGTAACTGTCGAAAACGGAACAGGAATGATCAGAACTATGATTGGCGGAAACCCGGAGTCTGATCCGAGAGGACTCAATCGTGCAGATCAAATTAAAAGACAACCCGGCTCTTCTTTTAAACCATTCCTTTATGGGAGTCTCTTACAACAGGGAAAAACATTAGCCCTCCCGCTGCTTGATGCACCAATAGTAGTGGATTCAGGAAAATATAATGAATGGCGTCCCTCAAATTCAGAGGAAAGTTATACCGGTAAATATCTTGATATGATCACTGCTGTACAGCATTCGATAAATTTATGTGCGGCTTACGCAATAACTCATTATACTATTCCTGATTCTGTTGTCGCTTTTGCACACCAGCTTGGCATTCAATCCCAAATTCCTTCACTTCCATCTATCGCCCTGGGTACTGGAGAAGTATCTCCGCTTGAAATGGCATCAGCATTCTCTGTATTTGCCACAGAAGGAACCTTTGCAAAACCTTTTGCAATTCTCAAAATTGAAGATAAAAACGGGAATGTTTTTTATAATTCAAATGTCCAGACATCAGTTGTCCTTGATTCTGCCACTGCATATTTAATGACCCTGGCAATGGAGAAGGTAATTGATGGCGGTACGGCCTCTTCAGTAAGAAGATATTATAAGGGTTTTGCCGCAGGCAAAACGGGCACTACACAGAATTACGCTGATGCCTGGTTCGTCGGCTATAACCGGGGACTTACTACTTCTATTTGGATTGGCTATGACAGCCCCTCACGCAAATTGGGAGGCGGTTTTCAATATGGCGGCTCTGCATGTGCTCCTATATGGGCTAGAATGAATTCCGCAATTGCTAAATATTATAGAGCATATAATGCTGAAACTTATGCCCGTCCCGATTCAGTTAAGGACATGGAATTGTGCTTAGACAGCGGTGAAAAGGCAACGGTATTCTGCCCTCATAAAGGAATTTACCCTGTAAATATGAACAACCCTCCTCCCGATTGTACACTCCACTCGACTAAAAAGGAAACCTTCGATATCCATTACGGGTGGTAAGGAGATACGAGCACATAATTTTCAATTTGCATAATTCCTTATTCAGAATAAAAATTAATTACATGTTTGATGCTTTCTTCGCAAACTTTACAATAAGGCTTTTTCCCTTTGCTGAACATTATGCAGTCAAGCATTGACCGGTATATCCCTCTTGATGCATAACCTGCACCTTCGAAAGCACCAACTTTATTCCAATACTTACTGCTGTGCAGATAATCATCAATCCATTTCTGGTGCACCCTATCCGTGGAATCATATTCCGCCTGTAATTTAGCTACTTGTGCATCAGGAACATGGTTCCTCTTAAACTCTGCTATTTTATTATTTTGCTCTCTCCTTTTTACCTGCCATGCGAGGTCAGTTGAATCGTAAACAGCTTTTTCCCACGGAGTAGGTATTTCAATGCCCGAAGTCAGAAATTGTTTCCATTTTATATTATCTTTATCAAGCAATGCGGTAATATTTGGCTCGACTGGTTCAACCCCCTTTGGGTAGAAATCATTATATGATACATCTGAAGTATAATATTCATCTGCCAAACCTGAAAATGAATGACCAAATTCATGAAGAAACAGGTAGTCACACCATTGATTATCAGCAGTAAAAGTGCAGAACAGATTATATATACCCCCGCCGCCATAACGCTTATGATTTACCATTATATAAATTGCATCATAAGGAACCTGTCCGGCAAGATCCCGCATTGTTTTATTATCTTCAGTCAACAGGTATCTTTCTGAACCAAGCGAATAAAATGTGCAGCTAAGAACAGTCTTCTTAAATGAATTATGATCCGGTTCATCAACACCGCTTTCTTCTGATGCCTTAAAAACTCCGTAGAAATTAAATTTGTTCTTATTGCTTTTATACGGCTCCTGGTTAAAGAATATTTTAGTAAACCTATCAAGATCATTCTTAAATTTCTGTTCCTCCTTTGCAGTATATCCCTCGGCAAGTATTACTATATCTGCCTTA
>Ga0182027_10008797_pt1 | contig 14633 bp, 8 predicted proteins | sample 712E1DmetaG_FD_121300 | JGI IMG/M metagenome (GOLD analysis project Ga0182027, IMG submission 121300) | Permafrost microbial communities from Stordalen Mire, Sweden - 712E1D metaG (Illumina Assembly) | ecosystem: Environmental > Terrestrial > Soil > Wetlands > Permafrost | place: Sweden... | reverse complement strand
CATGAACCGTCTACCCTGAAACCTTTACAAACCGAAAGGAGTTTCTCATGCCGACCCCAGCATATCTGTGGATCAAGAATGAAACCGGAGCCGACGTCAAGGGTTCCGTCGACGTGGCGAACCGCGAAGGAAGCATCGAGGTGCTCGAGTTCCACCACGAAGTACGCATGCCCACCGACCCGGATACCGGACGACTCACCGGCACCCGCAAGCACGAATCGCTGACGTTCGTCAAGGCCTTCGACGCGTCATCGCCGTATTTGTTCAAGGCGGTGTGCGAAGGCGAGACCTTCAAGAGTGCCGAGTTCAAATGGTACACCATAGACGATACCGGCAGCGAGAAGGAGTATTTCAACCACAAGCTCGAGGGCGTCAAGGTCTCTTCTGTCAAATCGTTCATGCCCAACGTCAAGGACCCCACAAAGGAACGTTACACCCACTTGGAAGAGGTCTCGATGCGCTACCGCAAGATCACCTGGACCTTCCTCGATGGAAACCTTCAGGCCTCCGACTCGTGGGCAGAGGGAAGGGAAGGCGGCAAGTAGCTCACTCAGCTTGTTGCCGATCGTTTGGTGCAGGGGCGTCGCGTGCGGCGCCCCTGTTTTTATTTCTAGGAAAGGTTCATCCGCTTCCCTTATATTTATCCGATAGATGAAATACGCACCTGTCATCTGCATCATGTCGGTTGCGGTGGCGCTTGCATCCGCTCAGGTGCCTGTTGCCGGACTTCAGGCCTTTTACCCGTTCGACAGCACCGCCAACGATTCCACCGGCCGCGTGCTCAATAACGGCAAGCTCTACTTGACAAACCCAACTCCGTTTGTCATCGACCGGACCGGAAAGGGGTTGGCTGCCAATTTCGACGGCATCGACGATTTCATTCTCATTCCCAACAAATCCTCCTTTAATCTTCCTCGCGACAGCGCGGTGATTTCCGTGTGGCACGACGCCGATGCCTGCACCAGGGTCGGAACCGGCCGGCACGCCATCTGGGACCTTTTCGAGCTTTCCAGCACCGGCATGAGGCGGGAAATGACGCTCTTTCTCACGGACAAGAGGGACTCATCCGCAAACCTTTACCGGCTGGTCGAGGCGGTTGCTTGCGTGAGCAACAATACCGATACGCAAGTACTTGTTCTGCCGTTCTCCCTTTACGGCGCCGGATGGCACCACACGGCGGTATCCTGGGAAAAACCGGACCTGAGACTCTATGTCGATGGATTACTCAGGGGGCACGTCTCCGCATCTCTCACAGACGCCAAAATGTCAACCAATAATAGAACCACCTATTTCGGGACGGACATCGCAACGGCGACAAAGTGCTTTTGCGGACAAATCGACGACGTCCGGCTTTACAATCAGGCTCTTTCCGATTCCGAAGTGGGTCTACTGGCCAACGAGGGGGGCACAATAGGTATTACTCAGGTTCCCGGCATACACGAACGATCGCCTCTCAGGATTGTTTTTCATTGCGCCGGCGGCGTCCACGCTTCCGCATCGTTTTTCAACCCTGCCGCCGTTTCCTTGCTGCCGAGTTCCGTGGCAATTTACACCGTTTCGGGAAGGCTCGTGGAACATGCTGCGTGCAGGCCGGAAAATGCCGCCACGGCAGTTTGCGACATGAGAACGACAGGTGCGGGGGGCAGCGTGTTTGTCGCAAGAGTGTTATTTCCAAATGGGAGAACACTTTCTGCGCCGATCATTTTTGTACAATGAGTGAAGAAATTGGATGGTCCGCATACGTATTATGCCAATCCCACCCGCTGTCCGGACCAAACCACTTCTGTGCGGTGGGGCCGGTTCTTGAGTTCGAATAAGAACAAATCACGCACTTGGTTCCAGATGATAATGAATCCCAAAGTTTGCGCATTGCAGGCTGCTCACTGGGGTGTACATCCGGTTGTAATCGCGGTCCCCGAAGGTTCGCTGTCGCGTCTACTCCTGTAGTGTTGCATGCAGTCGTAGTCGTGGTGCTTCGGGGTTAGCAAACGACTATGAACTTCTTCTTCCTTAGGGATGGAAGATGCCCCGCAGGTTCGCAAGAGCGGCTACTCCTGTAGTGTTGTATGCAGTCGTAGTCGTGGTGCTGCGGGGTTCTTCAATGACGCATTCTTGTTCGTTCATTTCTTGTACCGCCGACCATGCTGACGAAGCCTGGCGAGGTTTTGCTCGCTGACCATTCCCCTGTCCATGACCCAGATGCGATCCGCCGCAGGCACATGGAAAATGAATTTTCGGACAAAGTAGATCCTTTTTGAGGGGCATATTTTGTTATATTTATTCAACCAGATTCCGGGTTGCTAATGGCAAATTAACAAAGAAATAACTTGCTCTTTTGTAATTGAATTCATATATTCCCTTTTCGCCATCACCACCTAAACCAAGGCCAGTAGAAAAAGAGGACTCTTCGGGAGAGCTTTTGGCCTAAAAGCAACTGGATTTGTCGCACGTGCGCGGTAATCGAGAGGATCACGTGGCAGTTCTTCGCCCGGGAACTTCCTTTCATTGCTTGCTTTGGCGATTTATTCCTGCTGGATTGGCCATTCATAGGCGACTGCTCGAATGAGCACAGTCGGAGCGATGCTCAGCATCACTGCTTGTTTTCTTCATTGCATCTGCTTTGCCTCTAAGGCACGCCTTCTTGTCTTGTGCCAAGCATCTCAGAATCAGATGGTTTTTTGGCAATAATTCCTGTTTTACGTAGATGAACTTACTAGGAGGCCCTCATGACCGCCCGACGTGCAATACTCTCGTTGGCTGCGTTGATGTTGCTGGCGAGTTTTCTTCCCGTTGCTGCGACTGAGAACTATTCAAATTGGCTCCACAGCAAATACGTCTATTTCAACACGACCTCCAGCGGCGCGAATGTTTCGGGCAGTGTTGTGAATTTTCCCGTGCTTATTCGTCTCAAGGGTTCAGACATCGATTTTTCGCAAGCCAAGACCGGCGGAGCTGACATGCGTTTCGCTAAAGCCGATGGCACTCACCTGCCGTATCAGATCGAGCGCTGGGTTGATGTCGCAAACTACCAGGACACGACTGAAATCTGGGTAAAAGTCGACACAGTAAAGGGCAATAGCAGTTCCCAGTTTATAATCATGTATTACGGCAATACCTGTGCGGTGGATAGCTCCAACGGCAAAGCAGTTTTCGATACTGCGAACGGTTTTGCGGGATGCTGGCATCTTAACAATGACCCCTCCGGCGCTGCACCTCAGATCATTGACGCTACCAAGAACAGCGTTAACGGCACTAGCTATGGCTCGATGCCAAGCAGCGACCTTGTTGCCGGCGATATCGGCAAGGCGCTGCTTTTTGACGGCAGCAACGACGATGTGGACTTTGGAAACGGATCCAAGGTGAATATAACCGGTCATAACAGTATGACGTTCTCGACCTGGATAAAGTTCAAAGCGTTGAGCACATCTGTAGGCCAGGATGTAATCAAGAAGGGCGATCACCAATACGGTTTTCAAAAGTTAGCCGGCGGTAATAAAGTCCAGTTTGTGATCTACGACAGCACCTATTGGCACACCGCAGTTTCGGATAGTAATGTCGATACCGCACATTGGTTCCAGATTACCGGCGTTTACAACGGAGCAAATGATTCTGTGTTCCTGTATGTAAATGGGTCAAGACAAGCCAATGCCGCAAAAGCCGCCAAGGGCATCTACAACGGCACAACATACGATCTGCAATTTGGGCGATGTTCCGAACGCCAATCCTGCTATTTCAGCGGCTCGCTAGATGAGGCCATTTTGAGCAAGACAACAAGAAGCTCTGATTGGATAAGACTCAGTTATCAAAATCAAATGCCCAATCAGACCTTGGTATCAATACAAAACGTTCCCGAAAATCTCACCCAGTGGTTTTTTTGCCAGACCATAACTCTCAACACCGGGTCAACAGGCGCGAATGTCACAAGCAGCGTCTATGGGTTTCCCGCGCTTATCAGACTCAATGGCAACAACTTCGATTTCACGGAGGCCCGCTCTGACGGCGCAGACATCAGGTTCTCAAAGGCCGATTCGGCAAGAACTCCGTTGTCATTTGAAATTGAGCGGTGGGACAGCGCAAACCAGGCCGCGGAAATCTGGGTAAGAGTCGATACCATTCAAGGAAATAATGCAACGCAAAGCATCCAGATGTACTGGGGAAACAGCAATGTGACGAGCAAGTCGAACTCCTCGGCGGTTTTTGATACGGCAACGGGTTTTGCAGGAGTGTGGCACCTCGATAATAATCCAGGGGGAACGGCTCCTCAAATAGCAGATGAAACTAAGAACGGTTTGAGTGGAACTTCGCACGGCTCGCTGGGAAGCAGTGATCTCATCACCGGTGTCGTGAACAAGGGAATAAACTTCAATGGTACCAACGATTACCTGGATTTCGGGAATGGGCCCAAGGTCGACATTACAGGCCATAACAGCGTTACTTTTTCCACCTGGGTGAAGTTCAACGAACTGATCACCGGCACCAGATACGATATCATGAAAAAGGGTGACCATCAGTTTGGGCTACAGAAGATGAATAGCACGAACAACAAGGTCCAGGTTGTCGTTTACGACAGCACGTATTGGCACACGGCAGCGTCCAATAGCGACGTCGATACCTCGCACTGGTTTTTCCTCACCGGCGTGTACAACGGAGCCAGTGATTCCGTATTCCTTTACGTCAATTGATCAAGACAAACCAATGCCGCGAAAGCGCCAAAGGGCATTTACGGCGGCAGGGATGATTCTCTGCAACTAGGACGCTGCTCGGAAACGCACTCCTACTATTTCAAGGGAAGAATGGATGAAACGGTCTTAAGCAAGGTCGCAAGAAGCGATGCGTGGATAAATCTTTGCTATCAAAATCAGGAAGTGAGTCAGACCCTTGTGAAGTTGGGGCAGGTGGTTGCGTTAGCTGCGAACAACAGTACCGTGCCCAACGTGGTGAAAGCCGTTTTGGGTGCTGATTCTTCCGGCGCTGATCTTGTCAGGCCGACCGCTTGGCTTAATGCGTCTGACTCAAGCCAGACCGTTTATTACAATTTCAGCCAATTTGCGGGATATTCCGCCTTTGACAGTGTTCCCCTTCAAATTGGGGCAGGAACGCTCAATTCGGACTACAATCCGATAATTCGGGTGGTAAACAACTTCACTCCTCCCCCCATTTCAAATCACGCCACTATTGAAGAATTCGACGTTACGGCCGGAATATACGACACGCTTTCCATTCCTTTCCCTTTGCAATCACAATACCAGCATACTCCAAAGGAGTACCTCTTGCTCCAGCATTTTCGAGAGGATTTGAACAAGTGGGAAATTCTGCCGGTGGATAGCATTCGGAACGGACTTGCATATGCCAAAATGGCTCACAATGGGTCCGTTGCTGTCTCAAACATGCAGGATACTTCCGCAGATACAATGTATGTCGATTCCGCCGCAACGGGCAGCAACAACGGATCATCCTGGACAAATGCCTACACCAGTCTTCAGACAGCATTAACTATAGCCGCGGATAGCGCACAGCTAAATACTCCAAATCTCATTCGCAAATTCGATTTTTGGGTGGCCAAGGGAACTTACAAACCGACAAACGATACGGACAGGACTAAATCATTCGTCGTGTTTGACCATGTTCGCATGTTCGGCGGCTTTCAGCAACCGCAGACAACTACTCTCAACCAAAGGAAGCCCGCAGTTTACAAAACAATTTTGAGCGGAGACATCAGCAGGCAGGGAGATATCACGGACAATACCTACTCCGTTGTACAAGCGGATAGTGCAAGGGCGACGATAGACGGCTTTACGGTGACCGGAGGAAACACCCAGGGCCTTTATATCCCCGGAAATGGAACCAGGGCGGCAGGTTTGGACATTTGCAATCCGCGCTCGACGGTAGTCAACAACTGTACCTTTGATGAAAACAACGGGACCAACGGTACTGTGAGTATTTGGCAAACGGTCGGAGTGCTTTTTGAGCCGGGATATCACCCGGACACGGTAGCGATTACCAATTGTGCCTTTACCAAAAACTATGGCGATGGCGGTGCATTAACCGGCTCAGGCCAAAGGGTGCTCTATCTTCAAAATACTTGTGTAAAGCAATGCATAATTGACAGGTGTGCATTTGTTGGAAATTATGGAACCTCCGTTGATGCCGAAAACCTTTATTACAACAAAATTACGAACTGCGTTTTGGGGAAAAACAGCAATGGGAGCGCAATCTATTTGAATAATAACTACTCATACTTCAGGGAACTCTACGCCGACACAATAGAAAATTGCACGTTTTTTGGAAACAAATCGCCGAGCTTTGGCGGCGCAATCTTCGGCAGCGAATTTCCGCAAACAGCGATAAAGAATTGCATACTCTGGAACGACAGTGCCAACTCCGGCGGCTCCGAAATATCAATGTCCGGGTATGAACCATATATGGACAGCAACCTCGTTCATGTGCGCAACTGCGATATCCAGGGTGGCGTGAACGGCGCCAAATGCGTCTGGGAAGGCGGGCTTATCAATAATGGGGGGAACATAAATGTTGATCCGCAATTCGCGGATACCACAAACATTGCCGGGCCCGATTCTCAGCTTGCTACGAGAGATGATGGGCTTCGGCTAAAACAGGCCAGCTCGTGCATAGACACTTGCCCTATAGCTGGAGCACCAGTCACCGACATCCTTGGAGTGGCAAGGCCGTGGGGCTCAAAGGTGGACATGGGGGCTTATGAGTATTTTGGCCCGGTGACTATTAATTTTCCGCTCAACGACACGTTAGTTGGCAACCGCACATTCACGATACAATACACAAATAACAAAACGGTCTATGATACGACGGTCACGCTTACGAGCGACACGAGCCAAATTATCATAAGCAAAGTTGATGCGTTGGGCAAACTGGTAAGCGATACGGAAACAGTTCGCCTTGACACTAAGCCGCCCGTAATTGCTTTCGTAAGTCCAAGCAAAGATACGGCAGTTAGCACGGGTTCGCTCAGCATTTCCTACACAATTGACGGATTCCCACGCGACACGAATGTGATTCTAAATCCGGGAGTTAACGCCATTACCGTATCCGCGAAGGACTCAGCAGGGAATTCATCATCTGCAATAATCCACATTCTATACGCCGCAACAGCAAACCAAGTTTTTGCCTGGGCTCAAGCGCCTCAAACCGCATATTCTTATCAAACCATTTATCTTGACGCAAGGGTAACTCAAAATCTAATGGGTTTCCCGACGGCAGTCAGGTGGAGACTAATCCCGGTCCCTGGATCCAACTATGTTTGCATTGCAGATTCCACTGCGGCTCTTACATCGGTGCTCACTCGCGGCCCGGACAATTTAGCATTCCAACTTGAGGTTATGGACGCTGCCGGGGTTCTTGCTCCAGCGTTCGACACTTTGCGGGTGACTGTGAAAGATCCTGTGACGCTGTTTGACTATTTACAGTTGCTGACCTATAATAAGTCTGGAAGCGACAACAGCCAGCAAATTACTGTAACGTCTCCGGGAATGGATGCGTCGTATTACACGACATCGGACAGCATAAGCCTGGGCGGAACTGTTGCAAGCACAACAGCGGCGGATACCATTTACTGGCATGTGCAGCCCAGCAACCTGACGGGTTTCTTTGTCCCTCAGGGAACGGACTGGAGCGGATTGAATGTGCCCGTAATGACGGGGGACAACCTGATTACGCTAATCTATTCATGCGACTCCTCGTGGCATCAATCCGCTGACCATTTGCATATCTCGAAAGGTAAAGATGTTTCGTTTGGGGATCTTGCTGTCAACCCGGGTGTATTCTGGATAGACAGTTTGATGAATTTTAACGTGCAGATGAAAACCACAGACAGCAACATTGCATCTGTTCATTTGCTTCAAGTTAGCGTAAACGGCATAATAGACAATCCAATGAATGACATCGGCAACAACGGTGACAGTGCAGCAGGAGACGGAATTTACAGCACCAAATTGAGAAACGTAGTTCCTGTAAAAGACTCGGTTTATTTCTTCCGGGTAAAAGCAACGGCAAACGGGCAAGATCAGTATTCAGCAGTCTACACTTATTTGCCGCAAACACCCTATTCACCGACATTGGCGAGGCAGATTTTGCAAATTAGCAATACTGCGTCCTCCCAATATTATTCTCTCAAAGGAACCATCGGACAAATTGCGGCAATGGACAGTGTAGTAAGCTGGTTGCGTAAGCAAGCAACTGTCCTCATGGCTGGCCGTACAACTGGAGGAATGGCGCTTTGCTGGGAGTTCGAGTGTGGTGTGCATTCCATAATTAGTGATGTGCCAGATGGAGAACGTGGAAGCATAAAATACAAAACAAAAGGACTATCGCCCTATTTGTGGAAGTTTAAGCCCAGTGATGATTGCTATTCGGACATCAACTACCACAATGCCTATTACCAATTAGGATTGGACACTACGCTTTTTGACCGGGATTCGGCAATTGTAAACGTGGATAGCACTCTTATGGAGGTGACAATAGAGGATTGGAAAAACTGGGGCAAATACGGAACAGTTGTTGTTGCGACTCATGGAAATACATTTGCATACGATGAGCCTTCTCAGGACAAAAGATTCCCATCATTTAACAGTCCTGAACCAGAATTTCGATCAAATCCCAACCCGACATTTAACTGTTTGCTAACAAATGTCGAAGCAGACACTTCTGTGCTTTCTGAATATTGGGATGACCTAACAAGTTCTCCTATTCCGCGGATTGTGGTTGGGATTTCGGCAAAGAGCGACATGACTTCTCAGCCGTACTACGTGTTAACGCCGTATTTTTTTCTGAAATACGACCAAAACTTGGATTCCTCGTTGCTTTACATTGGCGCGTGTCGTTCTCTCTATCCGCTTACAACCGGGGGTGGATCCTTATGGAACGCATTTCGTGCCAGGCACGCCAAGGCCATGTTGGGGTACACAGATTATGTTAAAACCAATTTTGCCGCGAAGATGGGCGAAATTATTTACAACAGACTTGCCTTGGGAGATACCCTTAAGTTTGCTTATGATTCAGCTAGAAACTACGTAACACATGGGTTGGGCGACCCAAGTTGGACAATTATCGACAATGCTCCCGCAGACCGCGCAGATCCAGATTCAGCAGCTTTGTTCAAGTTCAAGGGCGATTCCAATTTTGTTTTCTCTCGCCCTTCTTACATAATGGTGAACATGAGCACGGAAGCTGACACCTCCTCGTTTGTTGATGTCTTTTGCCATGGCAACGGCACGCTCTTTGCTAATTACGCCAACATCCAACCGGATTCCTTTGTGGTTGTGGGTGGACCAGGTGGTCAAAGCATACCTCTATTGAACGCAAAGTTTTTGGAATTAGTTTCAGACGCTAATGTCACAAAAAAGTCCTCCGCGACGATCCGGCTGACCAGCAAAAACGTTCACCCAAGGAACATTTATTTTTGTGCGAATACATATGGGGCTGCAACCGTATTTGCGAATCAAAATGTTGTGACGATTACCAACTATTACCATAAGTACGATACGGTTAAAACATCAACGGAATACCTAACATTAGGCAAAAACATCCGAAATGACCAAGCAGGTGACGGTTACTCTGCCAATCCGTGCTCGGATACTGCCAATTGGACCAACATTGGAACCTATGGAGGCTTGTATGTGGATTTGTCAAGAATTGTAATTCCAGATAGTTGCCGCGGGCTGCTGCTTGACAGTATGAAATTATCAGTAATAAATCTGACATTTTCGTCGGCGCTCGAAGGGGGTGTTTTTATTCAAGCGATTTCAGTTCAGCAATAGAAAGCCTTAACGCGTCTGGAGAGATAATGTACAAGGAGGTGGTAATGGGTACAACGATGGGCAGGTCAATACTACTAGTCTTCATGATTGTGTTCGTTAATTGCAACGGCGGCCCCCAACCCGTGTTTGAATATCATTGCGTTGGAGTAAGGCCAGATAGGCTCCATGGGTTCAGAGAATTTGTGCGAGCCCCAATTGTTCACGAAGACACCATATCTTTTACGCACTGTTTTGGCGGAACTTACTGTAAATATGTCTTCCGATTGGTTGTGAATAAAGATACTTTATGGATTTTGGATTCCTGTGTCGCTGGCACCATGGAACGAACTGAATCAAATTTTTGTGTTTCATGCAAAATATATGGCCTAAAGAAAGGCGTTTACTTTTTGAATTATCAGGGCAGTCCGATTCGAATGGAAATAAGATGAAGTCCGGGAATTGATAGCAAAGCTTGCACAATTTATCGAAGTGGACGTTTTTTAATGAAAAGAAGCCCTTGTTCCGCTGGCAATCCTTTTCGTGGTTGTCCTGTCGATTGCCCAATCAATTGACACCACCACTGGATTAATAGGATTGTACACCTTTGACACCTTGCCCAAAGCCCAGAGGGCAATTGAGACACTTTACGACAACTCACCGTACAAAAACAATCTGTCCGGAGTACTCGTCACGGGATTCCCGATTATTGTGGATTCCGTGTTTTGTCCTTTCTATTATGATACAACACACAAGGTCAGTTTGAAAATGCTGAAGTATGGTGGTTACGGATCAAGGTCCTCCTACTCGAGCTCTACTTTCAAGGGTTTCGATACTGTCGGCACATCGAGCTTTTCAATCAGTTTTTGGTTTCTTTTCACTGTGGAGCAGGATACTTTGGTTAATGATACGTCCACTGAGGCCCTTTTCGAAATTGTGGGATCAGGTAGTCCTTCAAGTTCTATTCTAATTGGCACGCATTCGGTATACAACAACCCCAACCGCGTCATCCAGGTAATAATAGGAACGCCAACCGGCCAAGTGGAGGATTCCGTTGTTATGGCTAAACAATCCTCATCTTTTTTATTGCATCACTTCGCTTTAACCTGGGATGCAGTAAAAGATACAGGATCTCTATGCGTTGACAATACCTATAAGCCACTTTTGGTCCTGCCTCCGAAAACAGGGGAACTTACAGTTTTGTTGCAGTATCCTCAGGTGTTCTTAGGGTCAGCTAGGGACAATTTTTGCTATCATGGGTACTTTGCGGATGTGAAGATCTACAACCGTGCTTTGACCAAGCAAGAAGTGCTTTCCTATTTGCCGTCTACTCATGTGATTGCAAAGAATGGGGTAGCCGCTTTTCCCGTCCAACAGGCAAGGTCCGCGAAAGCAGGAACGTTTGATTTTCTGGGTAGGGAAGTCAAATCGAAGTACATTGTGAATGGCAGCTACATTGTCGGCAATCATCCACTACTCTTGTTGAATAAATAATCCTTGCGCCGCTTGTCCGCCGGGTGTTTTGGGCCATTACCGCAAAAAGCAAATGGTCTAATGATAGGGATTTTCCTTTTTCGTGAGCGGGTGGGCGTATAAAGAGAGTTTCTTTACAGATGCTCAAATCTTCCCCCGCTTTCCCGCTTCCATCGTCCGCATCTTGAACGTCCTCAAGGCACAATATAGACATTGTCGGCCACAATTGTCAAATCCGGGAATACCCGTCTCGTGGCCCCGGTGCAAGCAAAAAAATATTCGGGGATGTCAGGCACAGGTTTTCTCAAAGAATCCGTAATCGAGGACAGTCTCCTCGACGCCGGGCGGCGGCTTCTCTTCCGGCGGCGGGCGCGGGGCATGTTCCTTCCAGGCCCACAGGGTCAGATTCTTAAGTGGCCCGATTGGCTACCCAAACACCCCCCTCACACAATCGCATAAACGCACTCCGTCTCACAAACTGTGACGCCCGTCACACCCTCTTTGCGACCTTTTTTGTTGCGCCAGCAAACTCAAATTATTGCGGAACTGTCTGTTTAGCAATTAGTTACGGTTCACCCAAGCGAATTGGCACGTTGCATGCAATCTCCGCCAATAGCCTTTTCCAGAAATTGAACCAACATCTCAACCAAAGGGGTTCCGTATGAAGAAGCAGTGGCTTGCAGGATTCGCGGCAGGCATAGCGGTCGTGTTCGTATCGTGCGCCAACAACCCGTCCGGTTATGCCAAATCCAAGACAGGAAGCGCAGAGATCTGGGCGTCGGTGGTCAAACCGCAATCGCAGAGTGTGCTGGCAAAAGGTCTTGCCACCACTTGGGATAGCCTTGTGATCGTTGTCTATGCCGCCGACATGGACACTATACTCGTCTCGGCCAAGTTCAGTCCTTCCGATCCCTACATGTCACAAGTAATAGACAATGTTCCGGCAGGAAGCAAGCGGACGTTCACTGTTTACACAAAGACAAAGGACAACCTGATAATTCACACGGCGGCAGCCCGAACAGTGGATATTCAACCTTCGGTGAAGGCGGAACTTGATTTCAATCTGGTTCCCACCAAAGGCTCTATCTACGTTGACCTGTCGAATATCCCGACCAGTGTCAAACAACTGTGCGCCGAATTCGGGGGCTTCACCGCTTGCGATACAAGATCGACAAAACTGTATCTGAGCATCGACGACATACCGGACAAGACCAGCGATTCGCTTGTCTTGACGGGAACGGATTCCTCGGGCACCGTGATTTACAGATCGGCATTGTGGCTCGTTTTTTCCGTGCTGAAAGACACGAGCGTTTCGGGGCAGTTCTACCGGGTGACAACGGGCGCAACAGTATCTGTGTCGGCCCAAATGCCTGCAACGACGGTGGTATCCGGAAACGTTGGAAGCCAGCAAACGATCGCTTTTGAGACAGGCCGTCTTATTATTTCCGAAATAATGTACAATGCAAACGATTCGGAATACGTGGAGATATATAATCCGCAGGCTGAGCAATACAACGACTCTTTGATACTTGCCATCGACGGCACCTGCCGTTCGTACGGAGTTGTTTCCATAGCACCAAAGGCCTTTTTTGTAGTCGGGAGGCGGAGCCTGCCCTGGGCAGACACCTATAATTCCGTGTCGTCGGCCCTGGACCTATCTTCCACAGGTAACTGGCTTTGTCTGAAGTCAAGAACAGCTGGCGACACGGTGTTGGATTGGGTGGCTTTTGCCGGTGGAAGCAACAGTCAGGAATGGCCGAATCTGGGAACTGCGAAAAAATCCATTGTTCTGGACTCACTTGTTTCAGATCCAACCTACAACAACTATGGGAGGAATTGGGCGGCAGCTCAAACGCTCATAAGTCAATTATATCCATCTGCGACAACCGGACAGTACGGCACCCCCAGGAGCGCAGGGCTTTAGACTACGGTTGGCCCGTTTCGCCCGGATTTCTTTTCCGGCCGCACAAACCCCTTGTTTGCCCGGCAAGGCCCTTGGGACTCGTTCTCAAGGGCTTCTGCTTTTGAGAAGAAAGTTATTCTCATCTTTTCTTCCCATTAACTATTTATTGACTGATGGCTCCCTTTACCCCAAAGGAGGACGACATGCACCGTGAGCAGGCTTCTTTCAGGAAGAAGTTTCAAGGGATTCTTGCCATATCTTTGATTCTGTTGGTCGCTGCGCCGGCCTTTTCTGCGTCGACAAAGGATGCGGCAAACGACTATTTTGCGACCCTCAAAAAAGACCTCGACAAGCTCGCGGCAAGCCCGGCTCTCAAGAACCAGCGCACGAAGGGCATCAACGGTTTGTTCGTTGCCTCTCTCAAGAAGCACCAACCTGTTGCCTACCTGGCGCGAGCGAGCGCAAAAGGTATCATCGTAAACGAAGTTATCCGCGGAGAAGTGCCGAAGAAGAAGGTGAGCGCTAAAGTCGGTGACGCGGAATGGTACTCATCTGTGGTGAAGAGCCAGAAGCCGTACACCGGTTTTACCGAAGAAAACGGCCGTTACTATCTGGTGTGGAGCGACCCGGTAATCTCAAAGAAGCGGCTGTCGTTCGTCATCGTTTCAAAAGTTGACATATGGGACTGTTTTCACAAACTTGCAAACGAAACGCCTGAACCGTTCCTGGTGCGCATCGGCCAAAAGAGCCTGTACTCCAACAAATGGAAAAACGAGTCGGCTTACACAGAGGACCAGCTCGACGTTCCCGGCGTGGAGAATGTATCCATTCTCTCCGAAAAGCCGTCCACCGCAGCCCGCACCGCGGAAACGCTTGCGACTTCCGTCCACCGGGACACTTCGGCAGCCGTTTCGACACAGGCAGCTTCGCCCGCACAGCCGAATGCCGCAGCCACCGCAAAATCGTCGTTTGTTGCGAAGCACCGCCCGCTCGTAATCGCATTAGCGATTGTCGTGGTGATACTTCTTATTGTGCTCATATTCCGGTTCTACGTGTGGCTCAACCATCAGTTCCTGATGCGGTCAATTAACAAGCCGGATTAGCGCGAATCCCTGGCCGGCGGTGTTGGAAAGCGTTCTCAAATGCGGCAGGATACAGTGACTTGGCAGCACATGCCGCATCGCTCTTGCGCATCTCGTTGCTTCACCCTCACGAAGCCAGGGTTCTCCCTGAAAACGCTTCTCGTTGCACCCTTGGTTGCCGCGGCCATGTGCTCCCCTCCGCCCGCGGTAATTGCCGGCAATCCTACGTCTTTCGACTATTCGTCTATTGCCGCCAAGCACATCGCCTTTGGCAGACCGGTGGTCGTTTCGTCGGAGATCTTTTACGAAAACAGGTTTACCAATCAGAGCTATCACAGTATCGATAAGTCCATTACCCAGGACGCCTTCTTTCGGGACTTCAAGCAGGCGGTGCTTGCGTCCGGTCTG
>Ga0182027_10008794_pt1 | contig 14636 bp, 11 predicted proteins | sample 712E1DmetaG_FD_121300 | JGI IMG/M metagenome (GOLD analysis project Ga0182027, IMG submission 121300) | Permafrost microbial communities from Stordalen Mire, Sweden - 712E1D metaG (Illumina Assembly) | ecosystem: Environmental > Terrestrial > Soil > Wetlands > Permafrost | place: Sweden... | reverse complement strand
TATCTCTCTGGAACGCGGTGCTACATTCTTTTCACAGTACTACCGCACCGACCGCTTGAACATCTCATGTTCCTTGGATAATCTGAATTCCATTTTTACCTCATCAATATTTTTTTAATTTCTTTGATAACCGGCTCTACTTTGGTAAGGGCTTGCCCAGAACCGCCTCAAATAGTTCGTCGTCGACCAGATGACCCTGGGCCGTCATATTGCGGTATTTAATAAAGTCAATCGTGTCTTTACCGGTTATCTTCTTGGTATTGAAAGCCGTAAAGCCCAGGAAAGCTTCGCTGGACATATTGACACCAAGCCAGAATAGATGGTCGTTCTTATTCAAATCCCAGAAGTATTTCTTCTTCTGTCTGATACCGGCAATGGATTTCATCAGGCAGTGCGGGAACAGGTTAGTGAACGTCCAGAGAATCCTGTTTACTTCGGCATCAACCATAGAGAAATCATAGGTACAGGCCTTAGCTATTTCTTTGGCTTTCGCCGCCTCAGCGCCGGTCACACTCTCACCGTAGACAATTTCTCCGTTATCAATCCATTTATCGGTGATAACCTGCGGATTTCTGATGAACTTGTCGCCTTGCTTGAGAACGGGGATTACCTTGCTGAGATAATTCTTTCTGACCATTTTGTAAGCGCTCCACATCTCGCAGGAAACACAGTTCCACATGGCATCTTCGATGGTAAGTGCCCACGGCAGGAAATCCGAAGAACCCCCGACCGGAGCGGAACCATGTCGCGGTCCGGCCTGACCGAAAATGGCAGTATCAGCCGCCACGGCAATATCGCAGGCGCCGCCGATTTCCTGACCGCCGGCCACACTCATGCCGTTGATGCGGCGGATGACCGGTTTCTGACACATCAAAATAGCATCAACCATGCCGTTAAAGAGGGTCATATACTCGGCATACTCGGTTGGCTTCTGGGAATAATATTCGGAGTACTCTTTCGTATTGCCGCCGGTACAGAATGCATTGTTACCTGCACCCGTGAAGATCACAGCCACTACATTGCGTGCTTCCTGTGCGCGCTGGAAACCGGCAATTACACCCTTTACCATTTCCGTGGTATAGGAGTTGTACTGCGCCGGGTTATTCAGGGTAATCCAGGCGCTGCTCAGCCCTTCGACCGGCTTACCTGTCGGGTCGAGAATCGGCTTCTCTTCGTACACTGTGCACGGCGGTGTCGTGCCGAAATGCTCCATCCCCCATAGATTATGGTCTTTTACCCCACCTTCTCTTGGTATCCAACTTAATGACATTGTTGTTCCTCCATTTTTATTATTTTATTTTTTTAATTTAAAAATCCGGTGTGAGTACGATTCTTTTTTCCGTGCCGCCCTTGTGGACTTCTTCAAATGCTGCTTTGATTTGACTCATTGGTCGGGTTTCCAGGAAAGGTTCAATCTGGATTTTCCCGTTAAGCACCATTTTGAGCACTTCAGGATAATACTTCGGCAAACATCCCCAGGTACCTTTGATCTCAGCATCGAAAGCCATTAAGCGTGACATCATGTATTCATTCTTTTGCATGCCGTAACCGGCAATTACCAGCGTACCGACAAACGACAGGAACTCCAGGGCAAGCGCCTGGCCCTCGCCGGTCCCTGTCCATTCGAAAACTTTCCAACCGTAATTGGACGGTATCCCTTTGGTTTTGCAATAAGCCTTGAATTCTTCTTTAATCGCCTTGGCGTCTTTGCCCATCGTGCTGATGGTATAAGTTGCGCCGTAATTTTTTGCCTTTTCCAATTTGGCGGGATTTCGGGCGATGCCGATTACCTCTTTCGCCCCCAGTGCACGGGTTATCTGGGTTGCGTAAATACCGACGCCGCCGGTGGCGCCAATGATAATCGCCAAATCACCGGGTTTAATCTCGCCTTTTATGGCAGCCTGATACGGCGATGTGATGGCATCAGCGATAACCGCGAGGTGAGACAGGGGAAATTCTCCTCTGTTTTCGACTACACATAGATCATGACTGGGCACCGGGATATGTGAAGAAAAGCCTCCGTAGATTCCCATGCTGTTACCGGGCATTTTCTGGGCAAGACAACGATTGCCTCTGCCGGACGCGCAAATCGGACAATTGTTGCACGGCATCACCGCCGGTACAATTACCTCTTTCCCGATCCAGTTGCTGTCGCCGGCAACAACTTTTCCGCTGATTTCGTGACCCAGTGTCAGGGGAGGTTTATTAACGGTAGGTACCCCCTGATAAAAATACCCGATGTCAGTGTGGCAAACACCGCAGCCGGCAATTTCGACCAATACTTCTCCCGTTTTCAACTCAGGAACATCAAGGCTGACTCTGGTAAGTGTCCCCGGCACTGTCATTTGCCAGGTTTCGATTTTGTTAGGTACTGCCATGTTTTTCCTCCTTAATCTAATTTCTTTTTTAAATTTTTCTATTTTCAGGAAAATCCGGCTTTTTACAGATTTTCTCTAACATAGGGTGTTAATAAATCCTCAATTTAGGCCGATTTTAACTCCTTAATCTTTGCCGTCAACGCCGGCAAGACTTCTTTATAATCACCGACGATACCATAGCGGGCGACGCTAAAGATATTCGCATCCTTATCTTTATTTATCGCCACAATGTATTTTGATCCCAGACAACCGGTGATATGTGCCATCGCGCCGGAGATTGCCACTGCAATGTATACTTTCGGACTGACTACTTTCCCGCTCTGGCCCACCTGCAGCGATGCCGGTGTCCACCCCTCATCACACACCGGTCTGGTAGCGCCAACCGCGCCGCCCAACACCTTGGCGAGTTCCCGCACCATTTCGAAGTTTTGCTTGCTGCCGATGCCGCGCCCGCCGCTCACCACTACTTCAGCGTCTTCCAGTTTCACCCCTTCCACCTGCTCTTTTATGCGTTCGACAACCTTGATTTTCAGCGTCGCAGGGTCGACCTTGTCTTCCACCGGAATCACTTGACCTTGCCGCGAGTCGTTGCGCTCCGCCGCCGGTACTGTTTTCGGTCTTATCGTCGCCATCTGCGGACGGACGGATTTTGACACTGCCGTGGCTTGGGCATTACCGCCGTAGACCGGCCTTGTGGTGACCAGAAACCTGGTTGCCGGGTCAATGGCTAACGACAGACAATCCATCGCCAGACCGCCGCCTAAACGGCCGTTTAGTCGCGGCGCTAAATCAGAACCGATATCCGTATGTCCCAGCAGCATGATCGATGGCAATAATTTCCGGCAAAGGGCCGCCGCTGCCTGAGTGTAGGCATCAGAATTATAATTATCGAAAAGGCTGTCTTCAGATATATACACTTTATCCGCACCGTAGGCGATTGCTTCCTGCCCTAACGCGCCGGTTTTACTGCCCATTAATAAAATCGATAATTCCTCTCCCAGTTCAGTGGCCAGCTTTCTGCCGATTCCCAGGAGTTCTATCGTGATTGGCGCTAATTTCCCTTCAAAAGTCTCGCCGCAAATTAAAACACCTTTATAAGCATCCATCTCATTTCCTCCATTCGTTCGATAATTAAAGTAGACTGATAATCTTTGAGGCTAGATTCCCGGCAGCCTCGCCTGGATTCGCGCCGGTAATTATTTCGCATTCGCTCTTGCGAATCGGCACAGAGAGACCGGTAATCTCGGAATGGGCGTTAGCCTTGTCCAGTTTTGAGGCCTCTGCCCCGATATCTGCCGCTTTCCAGATCGGAATTACTTTGCGGCGCGCCATCATCAGTCCCATGCCGCCGGGAAGCCGGGGTAGACCGATTTCACTGCTCACGGTAATCAGACTGGGCATGGGCGCTTCCAGTACTTCAAAGCCGTCTTTCACCAACCTCTTCACCTTGAGGGTTTTGTCTACCGCTTCGATATTACAGGCAAAGGTAACTACCGGGATAGCGAGTATTTCAGCCAGTATTGAGCCAACCTGACCGGCGCCCCAATCGGCAGCCTGTCGGCCGCACAGCACCAGGTCATATGCGCCGATCTTCTGAATGGCTTTACTCAGCACATAAGCCGTGCCGAAGCTGTCCAGATTCTCGAAAGCAGCATCATCGAGAACAAATCCGTCATCGGCCCCCATCGAAATGGCGTGTCTCACCACGTCTGCCGCCTTGGCGGTCCCCATGCTGATGACCGTAATTTTGCCCTTATTTTTGTCTTTCAGACGGCAGGCAGCTTCCACTGCGCGCTCATCAAAGACACTGATTACCGGGGGCACTCCGGTTGGCGGAACCACCTTTTTCGTTTCCGGGTCAATTTTAAATTTGGCCGGTGGTATCTCCGGGTCGAGTACCTGTTTCACACAAACAATCGTATGCATCTGATTCCTCTCCTGATTTGCATTACTTTATTGCTGCTTCCACGAGTTCAATGAGGTCCATGGCCTTTACTTTATCTTTTATACCTTGATGATCGATACTCTCCTCAAACATCTGTAAACAATACGGGCAGGAAGTTACCACTGTGTCCGCTCCGGTTTTAATAACATCTTCAAGACGCATTTGATTAATCTTGGTTGTCCCGGGTTGTTCTTCTATCCACATCAGTCCGCCCCCGCCGCCGCAGCAAAAGCTCGTACCGTGAGAGCGTTCCATTTCCTCAAGTTTGACTTTGGGGATGGACTGCAAAATCCGGCGCGGCTCCAGATAGACGTTGTTATAACGGCCTAAATAACAGGGGTCATGATAAGTGATTTTAGAGTTCAACTCATTGGTCAGTTTCAATTTACCCTGTTTGATCAAATCTGCCAAAAACTGCGTATAATGAATCACCTTGAAATCACCGCCGAATTTGGGGTACTCATTTTTCAGGGTGTTATAGCAGTGGGGACAGGCAGTAATAATCTGTTTAATGTTGTGGCTTTTAAAAACTTCAATATTCTGCTCCGCCATAATCTGGAATTGGAATTCATAACCGGCCCTTCGCGCCGGGTCGCCGCAGCAGGTCTCGGCATCGCCCAGTACCGCGAAATCAACGCCCGCTGTTTTAAACACTTTCGCCATCGCCAGAGTCGCTTTGACATTTCTATCCACCAGCGCCCCGGTACAGCCTGCCCAAAAAATGGTCTCGGCGCTTTCGCCGTCCGCCAGCACTTTCACCCCCGCTTCGTTCGCCCAGTCTCCCCGCAATCTCATTGAGGTGACGCCCGCCCAGGGGTTCCCGCGGGACTGCATATTCCGCAGCATCAACTGCGCGCTTTCCGGCATCTTGCTCTGGGACATCACCAGATTGCGTCTGAAGCCGATAAGTTTACGCACATGTTCGATATTAACCGGGCAGACTTCCTGGCAGGCGCCGCAGGTTGTGCAAGCCCAGATTTCTTCCTCGGTGACCACGCCGCCGATTATCCCTTTGGCTTGCCCGTCTTTGGCTGTTTCCGCTTTCACGGTCAATAATCCGGGACCGGCCTCCAGCAAATGTTCTTTCAAATTATGGATGACTTCTCTCGGCGCCAGTTTCTTACCGGTCAATTGCGCGGGACAATTGGCATTGCACCGGCCGCACACGGCGCAGGAATAAAGGTCGAGCAAGTCCTTCCATGTAAAGTCCTGAATCTTCGATATGCCGAAGTTCTCCTGTTGTTCGACCGGGATGGGCTCCAGTACCACTTTCTGTCCGAATGGGATAAACATTGTGTTAAAGATTGATGCCAGGATATGCATGTGCTTGGAACGCGGGATGTAGACCATAAAGCCGAGAATTAAAGCATAATGCAGCCACCAAAAACTGCGGTAAACAGCCGTGAGTGTGCTCGTTGAGATACTTGTTGACATTAAATACCGGGCAATCGCACCCCCGATCGGCGGCCAGTATGTCGTTACCCCGGATGCTGCCAGGCCGAAACCGTCAACGCCGAAATGGAGTAACATCAAACAGAAGACCATGATCATGATGATGCCGGCTTCGGCGCTCATCTCCAGTCTGGCCGGTCTCATGATATAACGCCTGATCGCCGCCCAGACGATAGCGACAGTGACGAATAACCCGGCAAAATCCAGAACGGAAGAAAAAACCCGTTCAAAAGTGTTGCCTGTGAGTACATGAGCCAGGCCGAAGCCTCCGGCGAAACCGATAAAAATAATATAACTTAACAGGAAGAAACTAAAACCCCAGAATAACAATGCATGCCCTATCCCCGCCAAATCCTTGCGTGTCACGCTTTTCAGACTGCACCTTTGTGTGACCACCTCGCGCATCATGTTCCTGAATCTTCGCCATACCTGGTCGAACCGGTTCTCCGGTTTTCCCAACCGCATCAATCGGATAAGCAAATAAACCCGCTGCGCGAACAATCCGAAGGCAACCGCGAATAAAACCCAAAAAATAATATATCCTGAGATGCCCCAATAGGTCGCACTGGTTGGCGACATAATTACCTCCTGCCTTTGTACAAATGATTTTCCGGGACTTTAAGCAACTTCCTGTCCCTTACCTTTTCTAACTATTGTTCTTTGTCCTTCGGGGAGCGGCGGCGGAACAGGCGCCCCGATTATCTTCGTCACGGCTTTGAATTTCGGCGGACAAACTTCAAAACATGTTCCGCATTTTATGCATTCTTCCTGATTAACAATATGGACTTCACCCTTGGCGCTGATGATTGCTTCCGCAGGACACCGTCTTGCGCAAATCATACACGCCTGGCATTTCTCCGGGTCGATATAGTATGAGGGCGCTTCGTTTGTTAATTTATCCACTTCGTCTCTGGTAAAAAATTTGTCGTATTCTTCCGGATTTAAAAGGTGCGTGCCCAACTTCTCATTTTTCATTACCTTAATGTACGGTACCAACCTGGTGATTTCGGCAAGTTTGGATTTTAAGACATTTTCATCTATGCCTTCTCCGTACCCGATTGGTCCGAGCTCTCTCACCTTGCGGCTAAAATCACTCATGACTTCGGCAAAAACAACTCCTTCCGCCGAAGACATAAATTCGATTCTTAACCTTTCCGGATTTATCCCGATGTGTTCCAAAATCTTCTTACCCAGCAATACCATATTCAATGCATGGTAATTTCCCTGAGTTATATAATTACATTCATTTAAGCGGCAGCCGCCGACAAACACGCCGTCAATTCCATTCGAGAACGCCCGGAGTACAAATTCCAGGCCGATTCTCCCGGAACACATGACGCGTACTACCCTTGTTTCAGCTGTATATTGTAGTCTGGAAACTCCAGCCATATCAGCCGCACCGTATGCTCACCAATGGCATAAAAAACAAATGATTTTAGGTCTGAATTTAAGTCCTGGACTCATTTGTTCTCACCTCCTTTGTTAGCATTCCCGGCTTTGTTCATCGGCAGACTCTTACTTATACGGTACCAGTGCGTCGATTTGTGCGAACAACCCTTTATCGGTAAAGTGCTTCAACTGAATCGCTCCCGTGGGACACTTGGCATTACAGAGCCCATCCCCTTTACAGAGAACGGGATTGACGATTGCCTTCATGCCATTTGGTGTTTTACGTAATTCTATGGCGCCGTAGGTACAGACTGAAGCACAGGCGTTACAGCCCATACACTTCTTCTCATTTACCTCGCAAACAGAGCCGGAAGCGACGACGGTATCATGTGAAAGCAGTGTCAGCGCCCGGCCGGCTGCTCCGTAAGCCTGGTTTATCGTTTCGGTAATGTGCTTGGGATAGTGCGCCATGCCGCAAAGATAAACTCCGTCCGCGGCAAACTCAACCGGTCTTAATTTAACGTGTGCTTCCTGGAAGAAACCATCCTGGCCTAAAGAAACTTTGAATAATTGCCCGACTTCTTTGCTACCGTCGGCAGGAATGACAGCAGCCGCTAAAGCAACAATATCGGCTTCAATTTCCAGCTTACTTCCCAATACGTAATCCGTTGCCGTCACCTTCAGAATTGGCTGCCCTTCCTGCGATTCGCCGGGTTCCACCAGCGGTCTATCTTGCGGTTCATAGCGGATGAACTTGACCTCGCGGTTCGCTGCTTCCCGGTAATAGTCCTCTTTAAATCCATAAGTCCTGATATCGCGGAAGAGGATATAGATATCCATTTTGGGATTCAGATCTTTTAGTTTCAAAGCGTTCTTGATCGATTCGCTGCAACATATCCGGCTGCAATAATTTCTGTCTTCATTTCGGCAGCCCACGCATTGAATCATCACCAGATTTTTGGCGTTGATTACTTTTTCGTTTCTTTTCTCAATCTGTTCTTCTAACTCAAGATGAGTCATCACCCTTTCATCGGTGCCGTAAAGGTATTCGGTAGGCTTATAGACATTCGCACCGGTCGCAATAATCGCTGCACCGTGTTTTATTTCCCTGACGCCTCTTTCTGACTTCACCCGGGTAGTGAAATTCCCCACATAACCGGCAGCCTCCAGAATCGTCGCGTCGGTATATACATGAATTGAGGGATGTTGATATACCTTTTTTATCAAATCATGTAAATATGCCTGAACATCCATTCCTTCCAGAGTATGATATATTTTTCGCGCTATTCCCCCCAATTCGGTGTCCCTTTCCAGGAGGTGAACTTCATGTCCCTGGTTGGCAAGGGAGATGGCGCAGGTCATCCCGGCAATGCCGCCGCCCACCACCAGCGCCACCTTATTTACCGGTAAATCAAATTCCTTTAACGGCGCCAGGTGACAGGCGCGCGCCACCGACATCCGGATGATATCCTTTGCCTTATCCAGGGCATCTTCCTTTTCCTTGGAGTGCACCCAGGAATTGTGCTCCCGGATATTACCCATTTCAAAGTAATATTGATTAATGCCTGCTTCCCGCAGCGTCTCCCGGAATAATGGCTCCAGTGTGCGGGGACTGCAGGCAGCAACCACTACACGGTTCAGCCCTTTTTCTTTGGTAATGTCCGTTATCTCCCTGGCAGAATTAGAAGCGCAGGAAAACAACTGTTCTTGAGCGTAAACAACATTGGGTAAGGTTAAAGCGTATTCAACGGTGGAAGGAACATTTACAATCCTTCCGATATTCGCGCCGCAATGGCATACGAAAACCCCAATCCGCGGTTCTTCTTTGGAGACATCTCTTTCGACCGGAAACACTCTTTCTTCGGTCAACTTACCACGCCGGTAATCAAGCAGTTCACCGCATTGCGAACTGGCGCCGCTGGCGGTAAAAACCGACTCCGGGATATCGGTGGGCCCATTGAAGGCGCCGCTGATAAAAACTCCGGGGCGCGAGGTTTCCATCGGATTTACCGGGTTGGTATCGCAAAAATTGTGCGCATTGAGTTTGACGCCGAACTTATCCGCCAGACTTTGTGCCTCGGCAGGCGGATTCAAACCGACGGATAATACCACCATCTCGAACTCTTCTTCTTTTACCCCCTCGTCGGGCGTAGAATAACGGATAGTGATATTCTTGGTTTTCGGGTCTTCTTTCACTACCGAAGTATAACTTCTAAAAAACCGGATTCCCGAAAGTTTCTCAGTTCTCTGGAAGAATCGCTCGAAATCCTTACCGTAAGAACGGATATCGTTGTGGAATATAGTACATTCCGCCTCAGCGTCATGGTCTTTGGTTAAAATTACCTGCTTCTGTGTATACGTGCAGCAGACAGCGGAACAGTAGCTGTTACCCGCGCCTTTCGGATTCACCTGTCTGGAACCGATACATTGAATCCAGGCAATTTTATGCGGATGTTTTTTATCGGAAGCACGCAGGATTTCACCTTCATACGGTCCGGTCGCGCACAGCAGCCGTTCAAAATCCATACTGGTGACCACGTTCTGCATTCGTCCGTAGCCGTATTCATTCCCGATCTTGGGAGTATAAGCCTCGATACCCGGCGCCAGAATTACCGCTCCTACTTTTATTTCCATCTTTTCCGCGGTCTGACTGAAATCAATGGCCTTATTTTTACATACCGATTCGCAGATACCGCATTTCTTATCTTTCAGATAAAGACAGCTTTCATCGATATAAGTGACCAGTGGAATTGCCTGTGCGAAATAAATGTGAACGGCTTTGTTTTTGGAAATTTCCTGGTTGAACCTGTCCGGGTATTTCACCGGGCAATATTCCACACAGGTAGTACAACCCGTGCATTTATCCTCCATAATGTACCTGGGTTTTTTGGTCAAAGTCACGTTGAAGTCTCCCGCTTTACCTTCGACTTTGTCGACTTCGGTGTAAGTCAGGACCTTTATGTTCGGATGCCGTCCAACCTGGACGAGCTTCGGAGCGAGTATTCAGATGGAGCAGTCGTTGGTGGGAAAGGTCTTATCAAGCTGCGCCATATGGCCGCCGATCGCCGGCGCCTTGTCTACCAGGTATACCTTGAAACCCGCCGTGGCCAGGTCTAAAGATGCCTGTACGCCGCTGACCCCTCCGCCGACAACCATCACATCCCCGAAATTACTCCCCGCGAGACTCTTCTTCAGCTGGTCGATTTGTTCTTTTTCCACTTTTTGTCCTTATTTGATATCCCGGTCGTCAAATGACTTCCTGGAGAATCTCCGTAATATCCTTAATCTCAATAACTGTGCTGTCCGGAAGCGACAGCCTGCTGTCTTCGAACTGGGTGATGCAGTAAGGGCAGGCTGTAGCCAGTATTTCCGCCCCGGTTTCCTGAGCCTGTTTTAGCCGGATATCGGAAAATCTTTCATTTTTGGCGGTCTCCATCCAGATTCTGCCGCCGCCCATGCCGCAGCAGAGACTGCTTTCCCGCGCATCAGCCATTTCTCTCAATTCTAAACCGGGTATTTTCTTTAAAATATCTCTCGGTTCATCATAAATCCCGTTATGCCGTCCCAGATAACAGGGGTCGTGATATGTGACTTTCTTCTTCAGTTCCTTCGTGATTTTCAGCCTTCCTTCATTAACCAGCTGGCCAAGGTATTGGGTGATGTGCATTACTTCGAAGTTCACTTTAAATTCGGGATACTCATTTTTAAAAGTGTGAAAGCAGTGAGGGGAAGAAACCACGATTTTCCTTACCCCGTTTTCGATAAAGGTCTTGATGTTTTCCCTGGCCAGGCGTTTGAATAACGCCTCATTGCCCGCTTTGCGGATACTCTCGCCGCAGCACATCTCTTTTGCGCCCAGTACCCCGAAATTTACCCCTGCCTTATTCAGCAGATTGGCTGTCGCTTGAGCGACCTTTCTCAGTCTGGGGTCATAGCTGGGATAACAGCAGGGAAAATACAGCACTTCCATCCCCTCGGTGAATTCGGGCACCCCCTGTTCATTACCCCAATTTGCCCGGTCTTTCGGTTCCTGACCCCAGGGATTACCCACACTGGCAAAACTGGTCATTACACTGCGGAGGCTCGGAATGCTGGCTGGAACGACACCGTCCGGCACCATCACCCTGCGTATCGCTCTCATCACATCGATGATTTCCACGCCTCTCGGGCACCGCTGCACACAGTTACGGCAGGTGGTGCAAAGCCAGATGTCTTCCTCTTCAAAAGGCACTACGCCGAATTTCGCCTGATTGACAATTTTACGGACATAAAATTTTCTGACCCGGTTCCAGGGACACGCCGTATCGCATTTTCCGCATTGATAGCAGAATTTATCGGCTTCTCCGCCGGCTTCTTTGATGCCGTCAATAACCACTTTGAAGGGTTCTAAGGGCAAAGTGTCCATTATCTTTTTTAGGCCTCTTCTATCACGTTAAACTGTTATTTCTGGGCTAGACGGGCAACTGTGTCCTTGACCTTATCCAACCCGTATTTATCTATCATTGATTCCAATCCTGTCTCGACATCCCCCGGCTTTTCTTCTTCTTCTACTTCCTCTTCTCTTTCCTCGAGAGTCAGGGCATTGTTCAGGCACCACTGCACGCAAAGCGGCTTTTCCCCGGGTTCGTTGTCCTCGCACATATCGCACTTTATCGGCAGGCCGGAATCGGGTTCTTTAAAAAAGTCCCGGGAAGGGCAGGATGCCCGGCAAAAGTCGCACTCCGTGTATTCTTTCCCGTCAAGCACATATTTGTCTCTGCCGGCACATTCGGCTTTGGTATATTCCCCCGCGTATACCGGCAGATACACGTCCCTGATCGGGTCGCGTACCATGCGGATGCGGGACCTCGCCGGATTGTTGCTGCTGTATTTCGGGTTCGCATGAAAAGCAGAACAGATTACCTCACAGGCACGGCAGCCGTTGCACTTGTCCACATCGATTTTTATTACTTTGATTTTTTTCTTAACTTTAGCCATTGTTAATGATTCCTCTCTGTTCCAGATCTTCGGCGACAGAAGCCAAATCCAAATCCTGCAAAGACTTTTTCGTCGGAATGCCCTGGTTATTCCAGCCCTTGAATTTGTAATAATTGTCTAAAAGCTTTTCTTCCAGTTCCGGGAATCTTTTCCGCCAGTGGTCTTCCGGCGGCTTTTCGTCGGCTCGCCTCAAACCCCTTCTGACGTTGATTGCTCGAATCAGATTCCGGTTCCGGTTGTAAATCTGTGTCAACTTTGTCTCATCCATCTCGATCCCCGCCGCGGATGAAATAATATGAGGGTAATTGTGAATATGATAAGGCGGCTTTAACGGAAATGATGACAAACCGGCGCAAACGCCCAGTGCATCGTCGATGTAATGCATTTTCTCCTGCCAGTCGACAATTTCCGCCGATATTTCAGCCGTCGGGTAAGTTGGATTTGAGTGATCCCCGCGCACTTCCCAGTCCAAAAGATATTTCTTAAACTTTTCGTCGGGAACCTGTATCCAGTCTTTTACAAAGTTTTCCCGCTCTTCCATCGTCGGGAACGGTGACTGCGGGAACTGCCCTTCAATCTGCGTGATATTTATCTTCTCGCCGGTCGCATACATCAGGAAATATACCGGATTCAGCATGCCCAATTTAAGCGGCAGCTGCTCATGCTTCTTGATCGTATTATGGTCGAATGCTTCAGCGCCTTTCCCGATCTTACGTGCCGCCGCGTAGACTCCATCGGCTAGAATATTGCCGATGCCTTCTCGACGGACAATTTTGTCCAGCATCCAGTAAAATTTCCCTTCGTTATCAGTCGGGCATCCTTCAAAATCCTGTTCGGTCAAAATGCCGGCTTCCTTCAGTTCAAAAGCGAAGGCCATAATTTGCGGGGTGGAGAATCCGTCAACACCGTATTCGGTGGCGCGCTGCGCGATTCTAAAGCCAAAATCCAGGTCATCGACAAATGCCGCCATCGTATACGTCAGCTTCGAGAAGCATTTCATCATGTAAGTGGTTATTCCCGGCAGCGAAATTATTGCCCCGCATTTCATCGGGCAGTTATAGCAGCTTACTAACCGCGTCCGTGCCTGTTCCTGGACAGACTTCCACCGGTCTTCAATTTCCTTGTTCCAGAATTCCTTCCTGCGGGTGCGGGCATTTCCCCAGGAGAAGTTTTCGGTATGCCACTTTTCATCGACGTGTAACATTTCCTGCGGCGACCCCAGCCCCTGTAAAATGGTCATCACTCCCGGCACCGGATTATCGTTGCGCAGTTGGATGTATTTCAATACATCGTTACAAAGCCCTAAAAATTCCGCCGGTCTGGCCAGATTGACATCTTTTGTCCCGCGGACTACAACGGCCTTTATCCCTTTATCGCCCATCACCGCGCCCACTCCCAGACGACTGCAGCTGGACCTCCCCTGCTCAATGGAAGCGGTGTAGACCCTGTTCTCTCCCGCCAGGCCGATTGCCGCCACCTGGGCATTCGGCTCCTTCAACTCTTTTTTAATCAATTCTGCGGTTTCAATCGCGCCTTTGCCGCGGAGATGACTGGCATCGCGAATTTCTACTTTGTCGTTGTTAATCCAGATATAAACCAGACTGGGGGACTTGCCGCGAAAGACTATTTTGTCATAACCGGCATATTTCAATTCGGGTGCAAAAAATCCCCCCATCATGGAATATGCCATCAACCCCGTTTGAGGAGAAATAGTCGAGATGATGGTCCGGTTAGCCCCCGGAGCAGGTGTGCCGGTCAATAAGCCGGTCCCGAATATCAACAGATTATCAGGCGAAAATGGCTCAACTTCGGGCGGGACTCTATCCCATAATATTTTAGCGTTGGTTCCTAACCCGCCAAGATGAAGCTCGGTCAGTTTCGCGTCAGTCGCTTCCCTCTCGATGTTGCCCCGGGATAAATCAATTTCTAAATTGAAACCTGTTTCTGCGTACCTCATTTTTGTCCTCTCAGGTTACGACCTTTCCGGTTAAGAAAGATAATATTTTTTATCCACTTCCGGTGGTGTTCCGTTTTTCTCCGTTCCCGGGAGAATAAACGGGAGGTAAATTTCGGTTCTGTCGCATCTCTTTTTATGCTGTCTGGGTGACGGTATTTTTAGTTCTCCTTACGCTTTTATAGCTTTGAAACGCCGAATCAAAGTATTCATTAGCCTTGTTGGCCAGTAAATCGTGATATTCATTAAATAGGGAAGCTGCCTGGGGACGCAACCAGTTTTTAGGCAGGAGTTCTATCGGTAGGTCAGGGTCATAGAACGGCAATTTGCGGTACTCGTGAATCAGATGGAATCGCTCCACAAAACATTCTCCCGGTTCGATTACTTCACCCGCCTGCAGACGGTTTTGGTGGTCTTTAAGCTTATCATTATATTTGTCAACAAAATTACAGTATTTCTCATGTATTTTGTTCAGGTCCCAGCACCAGTTCATGATACCGCTCGGTTTGAGCGGGCCTGCCTGTCTGGAGTTAAATATCAG
>Ga0182027_10008793_pt1 | contig 14637 bp, 11 predicted proteins | sample 712E1DmetaG_FD_121300 | JGI IMG/M metagenome (GOLD analysis project Ga0182027, IMG submission 121300) | Permafrost microbial communities from Stordalen Mire, Sweden - 712E1D metaG (Illumina Assembly) | ecosystem: Environmental > Terrestrial > Soil > Wetlands > Permafrost | place: Sweden... | reverse complement strand
TATTCCGAGGATAATGAGGCACAAACTATCGCCGATGAATCTCGTCGATTAATCGCCGATGGCGCTTCGCCTCGCGAAATAGCGGTGCTATATAGGGCTAATTTCCAATCGCGCGCGCTTGAAGAGTCCTTCATAAAGAAGAATATACCATATCAGCTTGTCGGCGTAAGATTTTTTGAAAGAAAGGAAATAAAAGATGTCTTGTCATATATACGCGCGGCATTAAATTGGAAAAATGAAGGCGGTTGGGGTGATATAGCACGAATCATCAACATTCCGCCGCGAGGAATAGGCAAAGTGACCGTGGCAAAACTGTTCTCCAATAAGGAAGAGCTCATACCGCCCGCCACGCGAGCAAAGATCGCCCAGTTCCGAAAATTATTGGGAGATATTCACGCCGTGCTTGCCGAGAAAAAACCGTCCGAGGCGGTGAAATTCGTCATTCAAGAGACTGGTATTGAAAATATGCTCCGTCCGAGGTCAGACGGAGGACAAGGGGACAGCGAAGACGAGGAGAGGCTCTTGAATGTCCGTGAATTGGTATCGGTGGCGGCGCATTATGATCATTTGGCGCAAAATTCAGCCGGCATCGAAGCCCTGCTCGAGAACGCCGCACTCGCCAGCGACCAAGATGATCTGGAAAAAGACGACAATGCCGTCAAGCTCATGACAGTTCACGCTTCCAAAGGCCTAGAATTTGAATATGTTTTCATCGCCGGACTGGAACAAGACTTATTTCCATTCAAACACATGGACGAAGACGACATGAGCCAGGCCGAGGAGGAAGAAGAACGGCGGTTATTCTATGTGGCCATAACTCGCGCCAAGAAAAAGCTGTATTTGAGCTACACTATCATCCGCACCATATACGGAGCTCAAAGGATAAGCACTCCGTCGGAATTTATCAGCGATATTGAGGAAAATCTCATCGAAAATCATTTGCCGCCGAAGCCATCGGGAGCGAAAGGGATATTCATCGATTTTTAATAGGCATTTTTTAATCAGACGCCGATATGGTAGGGTAGCAACATGAAATTGACGCCTAAAAAATCTCTAGGCCAGCATTTTCTCAATTCGAAGCATGTGCTCGAACAGATAATTTCCGCCGCGCGCATAAAAAAAGACGAACTGGTGTTGGAGATTGGTCCGGGAACAGGAGCACTGACCGCGGCATTGCTCCGAGCAGGCGCCAATGTCGTGGCCGTGGAGAAAGACGACAGGGCGCACGAGATCCTAAAAGAGAGGTTCTCCACAGAATGCGCGTCCGGACAATTGAATGTCATTTATGGGGATATTCTGGATAAAGATATCTTCATGATCCGTTCATTACCGCTCTCTAAGACATCGAATGGTTCCTACGCCATCGTCGCCAATATCCCTTACTACATAACCGGCGCCATATTGGAAAGATTCCTCGAGCATGAGCCCAGGCCGAACCGCATGGTTCTGTTAGTGCAGAAAGAGGTGGCGGAAAGGATCGTGGCGCGACCGCCTAACGGCAATAAATCCAGCGATGACGGCGAAAATCGGGGAAAAGAAAGTATCTTGTCGATCTCCGTTAAAGCATTCGGTACGCCTAAAATCATAGCCAATGTCCCGCGCGGCGCGTTCACGCCGCCGCCGACAGTCGATTCGGCTATTTTGGCCATTGACTGTATTTCCGATAGACGATTTAGAATAAGCGGAAGACTTGGAAAAGAAAAGTCCGGTAGCGACGAAGACAACATCGACATTAAGAGATTCTTCGAGATCGTCCGCGCCGGATTCGCTCACAAGAGGAAATACCTGAAAAGGAACCTGGAATCGGTCATGCCGGCGGAGAGATTGTCCGCTATCTGGATCCGACTAGGATTGGACGACAAAGCCAGAGCGGAGGACATGAACACTGAACAATGGTCGCGTATCGCCGTCGAATCACTCTAGAGACGACCCGGTCATGGGAGAGATCGTGCCTTCGGAAGGAAGAACGGCGCACCCGGGACCGACTATCACGGAACACAAGCCGCCGGCGGTATAGCCTCCCAGTAACCACGAGGTCTCCGGAATGTTATACGACAGGAAAGCTTGCGAACCGGGCTGATAGGTGAGGAGGGTCACGAAAGTAGGAGGCAACGGTTCTACCGTGACGAGCCAATTGCCGCTGCAAGTGCAGAAAAAAGAATACAGGAGAGCTCCCCCGAAAGGCGTAGAACCATCCGCCGTCTGGGCGAACGCGCGTCCGGGAGCAAAAGCGCGTTCAATGAATCCGACCGCCCCTTCCACCGCTCGCGACAGCGTTGATCTGTCGCCGGAACTAGAGACGCCGCCAACCAATCTCATGAATGCCTCCCGAAGATCAGTGGAAGTCGCCGCGTCTTTGAGGACTTGAGCCTTGGCAAGCTCGACCGCGGATGGCGACATGCCCTGCTTTTTGGAGACTTCGTCTATGGCGGAGAGGAATTTATCAAGATTTACCAAGTTTGGGTTGGTCTGTGTCGTCGAAATCGGAGAGACCATTGAGATCGGCGTCTGGACCGGAGGCGTCGCGACTCCACCATGCAGAGAGGAGAGTTCTTCTATGGTAGACGAGCCCACAAAGCCGGTGCCGTAAGAAAGACCGTTAGGCATCAATATCTCCTCTCTGTATTTTTCCTGGAAACGCACGACCGCGTCATAGGTGAGCACGCCGAAATAATCAGTCTCTTCTCCGGGAGAGCCCGGACCGACCGTCTGCACCGTGGTATCAGCATCCATATTCAAGATCTTTTGCAATTGTCGCACGTCTCCTCCGTACATGCCGATCTTTAAAGACCTGGTCAACTGAAACGGCGCGGCACATGCGCGTCCGGAAGCGAAGACCACGCTAAAAACGACACATGCCGCGAAAATCCTAACGCCAATTCCGTGAGATATCTCCATGCAAGCAAGTATAGCACTCGATGCCTGCCTAGAATCAATATTATCCCCATATTCAACGCACCGAGCATGCTTTTTTAAGCTATAATTAGCCTTAGCATGGCAAAGTACTACCCGCACAGGCAAACGGTCATTATAGCCATCGCATGCGCCGTCGCGATAGCAGGTACTGTTGCGTATGTTCATTGGCAAACGCCGCCCATCCGGGCAAACCAGCCTGATATCGCCGCTACGGTGCCGAGATCGAGCCACCTCGACGACACCGTCGCCAGCAGTTCCAACGACTGGCAAAAGCAATTCTTCGGCACGGCTACCGGCACATCGACGGTTTTGGGCGGTAAGACGGCACAGGTCGCCTCGGACACGCCGCTCACCTTGACCGACCAATTGAGCCGGGAGCTATTTTCCAGATTCATCGATCTCAAGCAGAATGACCTCGACGGCAACCCTCAACTGGTGCAGGACAGCGTAGACCAGACGATAGACGACACGACTACGGCATCGGCTCAGCCGAAGACATACGACATGACCGATCTCGCGGTCTCTAATCAGTCCGACGTCGGCTCACTGCGCGCCTATGGCAACGCCGTCGCCGTCATATTGTTGTCATACATGCCGAGAAGCGACGCCGCCGCCATAGCCAGTGACGCTTTTGACAAGGATGATCTGGACCTTCTGTCGAACATAGATCCTATAATAACGGCTTATCGGACGACCATCGTCAAACTACTCGCCATGCCGGTACCGCAGGCACTGGCGCAATATCATCTGGATCTGGTGAACAGCGTCAGCTCTATGCTCTTCGTATCCCAGGGATTGCGGAACATCCAAGGCGATCCGACGCAGTCCATCATAGCTCTGGGCACTTACAGTACCGCCCAGGACGCATTCCACGGCGCTTTGTTAAACATGAAGAACTATTTCGCCATTACCAACATATCATTTTCGACCAACGAACCGGGTACTTCATTCTCGACTATTTAATACCATGACCATTCACGCAAAAACAGTTAAAATCACTCTCGCTTGTCTGTTAGCGGTTATTTTGATCTCTCCGATACCGTATCGCGAAGTCGCTCAAGCGCAGGGCGTCCCCATCAATACCGGTTGGGACTTCCAGTCTATTTCAAATTACGTGAAAAGCTTCACCTTGGACGGCATAGCTTGGCACGTGGCAAAGATAATGGTCCAACAGATCACCGCCGACACGGTCAAGTGGATCAACTCCGGCTTTCAAGGCAGCCCTGCTTTCCTAACCAATCCGGAAGGATATTTCACCAACGTCGGAGACCAGACCACGGGATATTTCATATCCCAAGGAGGCCCCCTGTCCACCCTTTGTACGCCTTTCAGCGTGGACGTCCGTTTGGCTCTGGCTCTGGGCCAAGCGGGTTACGGTCCAAGGTATAAATGTACTCTGAACACGGTCATAGCCAGCGTGGAGAATTCCACCGTAAACGGCATGAGCATCCAGGGATTCATGAACGGCGATTTCTCCCAGGGCGGCTGGCCGGCGTTCATATCATTGAGCGAACCGCAGAACAACGAGGCCGGAGCCTTCCTGCAAGCGCATAGCGACCTCTTGGAGCGCGTAGCCGGAAAACAAAGCGGGGTCAGCCAACAACTATTGCAAGGCCAGGGATTCTTGTCATATCCAGACTGTCAAGACATAGACGAAGAGAGTGCCACGGAGGCTGTCGAGACTTACGGAGCAAATTCCGGAAATACAAGCGGCTTGACGAATATACAGAGCGCCGCGTATCAAGTACAAAACGCCGGCGGCATGGTAAGCGGCGTCGGCAACTCTTCCTCTTTAAAGACGAGTATCAACACTGGCGTCAACGCCGCCACCGGCCAAAACACCAGCATACAGGCGAAAGTAGACCCGACGACAGGGGCTTTGACTTATCAAAGTTGTCAGGACGTGACCCCGGGCTCATTCATCAACGGTCAACTGGAAAAAGTCGCCGGGTCCGGCATAGATCAGTTGAACCTGGCGAATTCCATAAACGAGGTCGTTAGCGCCCTTCTGTCCCAGCTCGTCAGTCAAGCCCTGCACGGCGGTTTGAGTAAGGTCAGCCAGAAATCATCCGGCCAAACGCAATCGTACATTGATCAACTTTCCGCGGAAGCCAACAGTCCAAACCAATACTCGACCGATTCCACCAGCATTCAGGGGTCTTACGGCCAATACGTAAATAGCGCGGACCAGACGGCGGCCATATACGACCAGATCCTGGGTTTGTTCGACGGCGTCAACGCCGACTTTGCTTCAGCGCAAGCTTGCTTCAACGGCTTGGCCTCGTCCACCAGTACGCTCGTCGACCAGGGCACCGTCCAGAACTATCTCGCGGCCATACAATCCACTACGACGACCTCGGTGGCCCCGACCGAAGCATCATACATGACAAAATCCGAACAGGCCGAAGCCGTTGCCGCCACGGCAACCGCGCAAGCCTCGAGCACCGCGAACATACAGGACGTTAACGGCCTGCAAGACGCTTCTCAAACCTTGCAGAATTTCATCGCGAACGAAGTGCCGATCATACAGCAAGGTCTGACGACGGCTCAAGCCGACTTGAATGCGGCAACGGTCCAGACGTCGCAATTCGACGCGAGCGCCAAGGGATATATAACCCGGTGCCAGGCATTGGGAGGAACTGTGTCGACGATGACAAGCGGCCAAACAACCGATGACACCTCTGTTGGAACGACGGCGTCTTCCACCGTCGCGGCGTCGTCGACGGCAGCCGAGAGAACCTCGTCTTATGACAAATGGACGGCGGCCGAGAGCACCTCGTCTTATGACAAATGCGTGGCATCGTGGGGAGAAAAGCTTTCGGCGCGATGCGGGCCGTCGACCAAGTGAGACCGATAAACACTGCCACTATTAATATGCGCAAAAGAAACCACATCACCATAGCCCGCGTCTCCATGCTGATCTTGGTCGGCTTGGCTATTTTCGCGCCGATGGCGCGCGCGCAGAGCCTCGATAACGCCGGAACCCCGGCGGCGGACCAATCGCAAACGGAATTTAACTTCATGAACGAATACACCTCGCCGCAGAACAATACGGTAGCTCCCGGTACCGGCCCGCTTCTCAATTACGACAATTCCGGCGGATCGGCCGCGGCCGCTCCGACTTCAGCGGCGGCGGCCGCAACACCAGCCGCCAGCGATTACCAAAGCTGCATAGACGAAGGGTATACCGATGCCGCTTGCAACGCAATGACTAGCGGGACCCCGGAAGTCAACGCACCGACCCCCAAAACTGGAGCTGCCTCGCCCAGTCTGTGGAACATGAGCTTCAGCGATTTCATCGCTTACGTGTTCGCCTCAATCGCGTGGACGGCTCTTTACATCATGTCATGGTGGGTATCGATCACCGGCATGCTATTGAATATCTCAATTACCTTGACCCTTCACATAAAAGACTTTGTGAACAGCACCCCCGGCGTATACGCAGTCTGGCAGGCGATACGAGACATATCCAGCATATTCATCATATTCATGTTGCTCTACGCTTCATTCATGTTGATCTTGGACATGTCGGAAAAAACGGGTGGCGTTGGGAAGATGATAACGAACATCGTCATAGGCGGCATCCTCATCAATTTCAGCTTCTTCATAACCAGCATCCTCATCGACGCGTCGAATGTAGTCTCATTGGCCTTGTATAACGGTATTGTCGCCACTCCAACCGCTACGACGGGAACCGGTCAGACTGTAAATGGACAAGCCGTGAATTGCCCCCCATCTACCGGCGGTCTGGATACTTGCACTATCGCGGCTAATACCATGGTGAGCACGAACCAAGGCAACTTGGGATCCATATTCATGAACTTGCTCAAACCGCAAAGCATATATACTCCGAATAATACGCCGCTAACAAATAAATCTACTTCGGCACCTCTGCAGATATTGATCCAGGGAGCAGTCGGTTGCGTCATCATGTTCACCATGGGCATGAGCTTCCTCCTGGCATCGCTGGCTTTCGTGGCGCGCCTGGCCATACTCATCGTGCTTTTGGGTTTTTCCCCCATTTGGTTCGCGGCCATGATCTTCCCGATCTTGAAAGAGAAGGCCAAGCACTTCACTGACCAGCTCTACTCACAGCTGGTCTTCATGCCCATATATCTGCTCCTCCTCTACGCGGCAATGACCGTTCTTACGAAAACCACCGTCTTCAGCGCGCCTAGCGGGAACGTATTTACCGGAACCGGTACCGGCTCTTTCGTCCCGGTAAATCTCATTGTTCTGGCCATCAACGACTTCTTCATCTTGTTCCTCTTGAATATGCCTCTGGTCGTAGCTTTCAGTTACGGCGGCGCGGCGACGGATTGGTTAAAGGGGGGCGTAGCCAAATTCGGCGCGGCGAATGTGTGGAAGAATGTGGGGAGTTGGAGCGGGAGGAATACTCTTGGGAGAGGAGCCTCTCGATTTAACGAGAGTAATGTCATGCGTAATATTTATGCTAACAATCCAAGGCTTGGTTTCCTGGCCTCAAAGGGAGTATCCCAGATTAGCGGCGCTGGATTTGGGGGCGGTAAAAATGCTGGATTTGATCAGGTAAGAAAAGGGCAGATAGAGTCGCGGAAGAAATTTGTCGAGGGGTTAGGATATGACGAAAAGGCTGTTGATGCTGAAATGGAAAATGTAAGAGGAGCATATACCAAAGATACTGCCGGAATGAGCGCAAAAATCATGTTGCTGAACCAGCGAGCAGAAGGTTACATGAATATGCCATTCAAATCGAAGGATGAGGGAGATGAATTAAAAAAGCTGGCGGAGACAGACAGAAAAGAGGCAGCGGAGCTACAAAAGAAGGTTGATGAGAGATCCGATCCTGAGAAATTAAAGAAACATTTTGAGAAAGAGAAAGATAAACTAAAAGACACCAGGAAGGAAGCTGCAACCGTGGCTTTCGAGAAGGGAAGAAGTGTCCCAGCAGAACTCATAAGAGCCGCATCTGGCGGAAAACTATTCAAGGGTTCCAACAAATTCAATAACGAGGTGGCACGAGCTATACAAAAAAAGAAAGACGCGAATGATGAAATAATGGCCGCCATAAAAGAAATCAAGGATAAGGAGAGCGGCGGCGAAAAGAAATCATAAGTAATAAAAAATTATGGATACAGGCATCGATACAAAGAAACTCATACAGGAACGCTATCAAGAACTTCCTCAAGAAGTGAAGGATGCCGTAACCGCTTCTGACTTGCCGACAAAGATGAAAAATGTCGCGAGTAATCACGACCTGATGATCGATCAAGCGGGAATGCTGCAAAACGAGATCTTATTCGTAATGCTCGGTATGGAACCGTCATCGGAGTTCGTCAACAACATGTCCCGAGAGCTGGGTATCAATAGGGAAAAGGCGAACGCCGTAGCTAAAGACGTAAATGATCTTATCTTCGCGCCGATAAGAAAATATTTGCGTGAATGGGAAGAACAAGAGGAACAGAAGAATCAGGAACCAGACAAATCCCAACAATCCATGGCCGACCTGGAACGCGTAGGGGGCTTCACCATCGAACCTACGGGTCAGAATGGCAATGGTAATGGCGCGGCACCGGCAAATCTGCCGGGAGCGGAGGCGGTGACGGAAAGCAAGGAGGATCTATTGTCAGGCATAGAGGACCCGGCAACGATACCGCCGAAAAGCACGACGCCGGAAGAAAATCATACGGATATTCTGGTTGACCATTTGCTGGCCAATCCAACTGGAGCAGCGGAGGAGAAAATAGCGAAACCAGCGGAATTGCCGGTGGAATCGCCAATTGCTAAAGAGGCGCCGAAAAAGGCACCTTCGGCTGACTCATATAGGGAGCCTATCTAAGCCACTCCAGATAATTAGACCTACTCACTATGATGCCGCTGCTTCCGGGATAACCTTTCAGAAATCCTTTCGGTATGGGACGGTCGGCTTTTCCCCATTTGAACTCGTACGCGTGCATGGCTCCGTCGTATTCTTCCACGTAATCTATCTCTTTCTTGGCCTGGGTTCTCCAGAAATACGAATGTCTGTACCAACCGTTCTCCTGTATCTGTTTCTTCCTCTCCACTATGCAGAAATTCTCCCATAGAGCTCCCGCGTCGTCGCGATCCGACATCGGTTCGAATCTATCTATGATGGCATTCCTGACGCCGAGGTCGTAGAAATATATCTTTGTCTTCCTGCCTATCTCTTTCCTAAGGTTCCTAGACAGGGGATAGAGTCGAAATATTATGAAAGCTTCTTCCAAGATATAAAGATACCTCATCACGGTCTCTCTGCGAACCTGCAATTTGTCGGCTAATTCGTTATATGAGGCCTCATTGCCCAGTTGATAAGCGACAAGTTGGAGCAGATTCCGAAGCAGTTCCGGCTTCCTGATATCCTCGAAACCTGCTATGTCTTTGTATAAGAAATTACCCGCGAGGGCCGTCAAGTATTCTCTCTTTCGTTCGGCCTTTCCGGTGACTACGTCTGGATAATTCCCGTATATCATCATGTCTTCCAATTTCACGTGACTTTCCAATTCCAAGTTGTCCCGTATCTCCCGAAGAGAGAACGGATACAGTATGTATTTGAACATTCTGCCTACCAAGGGCTCGCCGATCTGGGCTGACAAAGAGAAGCTGGAAGATCCTGTGGCGATTATTTGAATATCAGGATAAGTATCGACTAAGATTTTCAGGCTCAAACCTATGTTCCTGACTTTTTGAGCTTCGTCGATGACGAAAAGCTTTCCTTCCCCGAGAAAACTTCTCAATGATTCCGAACTTTGGCCGGCCAGAGCCGCAGCGTTCTTCACTATGTCGCAATTGATATAATTCTTTTCGTCTCCGTGCTTCCGCAAGAGTTCTTTGGCAAGTGTCGTCTTGCCGGATTGGCGCGGCCCTTGAATGACAAGCGCCTTCCCCTTAAAAAGGGACCCTTCAATCTGTTTGGTTAAGGATCTGGTTATATTATTCATAATAGTGCTACTATAATAGCAAAAACTCATTTTTTGTCAAATACGGCTAAACTCGGCCATAAATATATAGATGGTTTTTCAAAAAGTTAGGTATTATTCGATAATTTAAGGCTATTCAACAAAAACTGCTATCGTAATAGCAAAAACTCCATTTTCATTCTACAGAAAGACTGGATAAAAATGAATACTCGCTCTATCCATTTTCGACTAAAAATGAACATGGATGATGTCTATTTTCTGTTTTATAACCAATGCTCTTCATCCGTTCAGTGAAATAATGCGCTATACTATACCCAATGCGCTTCCAAGTCCCCCAATTCATCGAGGTTGAGGACAAGATATTCGGGCCGCTCACCTTGAAACAATTCATATACCTCGCCGGAGGCGCCGGCCTGTCTTTCGTAGTCTATTTCTTCCTGAACAACCTCTTTCTTTCCGCCATACCCATCATAGCCATCATGGCCGCTTCGGCTACCCTAGCTTTCTACAAGATCAATAACCGCCCGTTCATCAACGTCATGGAATCGGCCTCCAAATATTATTTCGGCAACAAGCTCTTCATATGGAAGAAAGCGGAAAAACCGCAACCGAAAGACGCCGAGACCGCCCTCAAGGACGCCAAAAATTACGCTTCGGTAATGGTTCCTAAGATCGCCGACAGCAAACTGAAGGACCTCGCCTGGAGTCTGGACATAAAAGAGAGTATCTATTCCAATAAAAATCAGAAATGAAAAACTGTACCCAGTTAAATAGTACCGAGTTGAATAGTTTAAGAAAACTAGGTACTAAGTACTATTTAACTATCTAACTAATCATGGCATCAAAACAACAAACAACTCAGGACTTCATTCCCATTCAAGAGATTCGCGACGGCGTCATCATCCTGAAATCCGGCGGCTTGCGCTCGATAGTCCTGTGCACTTCCTTGAATTTCGCCTTGAAATCGGCCGACGAGCAGAGCTCCATCCTCATGCAGTTCCAGAATTTTCTGAACTCGTTGGATTTTTCCATACAGATATTCGCCCAGTCCAAAAAGTTGGACATACGGCCATACATCGCCCTTCTGGAAGATCGCTACAAGGAGCAACAAACCGAGCTCATGAAGATACAGGTCCGCGAATACATAGAGTTCATCCGGTCGTTCGTGGAGTCAACCAACATAATGTCCAAGAGCTTCTTCGTGGTCGTGCCGTATGATCCGGCCATAATGAGCGCGAGCAAGAATCCTCTCACCAACATCCTGCCCGGCCACAAAAAAGGCTCCGAAGCGGCCAAGGCCTCCGCCAACCAGAGTTTCGCCGAGCAGAGGAGCCAATTGGAACAGCGCGTCTCCGTGGTCGAGCAGGGACTGGTCCGTTGCGGCATCCGCGCCGCCGAGCTTGGCACAGAAGAGGTAGTCGAACTCTTCTACAAGCTGTTCAACCCGGGGGAAACCGAGAAACCCATTCAAATCACATGAAAAAAAGTACCAAGTTAAATAGTACCCAGTTAAATAGTTTCAGAAAACTAGGTACTAGGTACTATTCAACTATTTAACTCTTATGTCCATACTTAGCAAACTATTCCCCAAGAAACAGGCTTCCCCCATCGTCTCCATCCTGCCCGAGGAGATATATCAGGCCGGCGTCTTGGAACTGAAGGACGTCATTGCCCCGTCCGCCCTCAAGGTCACTCCAAAGGAGATAAACCTGGGCGAGAAAGTGGGCCGAACACTGTTCGTCATCTCATATCCGCGCTTTCTGGATGAAAGTTGGTTCGCCCCTATCATAAATCTGGACAAGATATTCAATATCTCCATATTCATACATCCTGTTGATACGGCCAAAGTGCTCCGTCACTTCCAGAAGAAAGTAGCCGAAGTCCAAAGTCAGATCTCGCGCCGCGAAGAGAAGGGGCTAGTCCGTGATCCCGCCCTGGATACCGCTTATCAAGACTTGGAACAGCTCCGCGATCAGCTGATGCAAGCCCAGGAACACCTTTTCGACGTGGGCGTCTATATCACTATATTCGCCGACAATGAAGGCGAGTTGGACAAGCTTGAATCGGAGATCAAGTCCATCCTCGAGTCAAAGCTCGTCTATCTCAAACCGGCCCTCTTCCAACAGGAACAGGGATTCAAGAGCGTCATCCCTATCGCCGATGACCAATTGGCCGTGCATTCAAAGCTCAACTCGGCTCCGCTTTCCAGCCTCTTTCCATTCGTCTCTTTCGACCTGACATCCAACAAAGGAATCCTCTACGGCATCAACCGTCACAACTCTTCGTTGGTACTTTTCGACCGCTATTCCATGGAAAACTATAATTCCGTCACTTTCGCCACGGCCGGTGCCGGAAAATCATACTGCACCAAGCTGGAGATCCTGCGCACGCTCATGTTCGACGTGGACGTCATCGTCATAGACCCGGAAAAGGAATACGAGTACATGGCCGAGGCCACCGGCGGGCACTATTTCAATATTTCCCTCAATTCCGAACATCATATCAACCCATTCGACCTGCCGGTGCCGCGCGAAGATGAGTCCTCTTCCGATGTCTTGCGCTCCAACATCATTAACCTTGTCGGCCTCTTCCGCATCATGCTCGGAGGCCTGACCCAGGAGGAAGACGCCATCATAGATCGCGCCATTTCCGAGACCTACGCTCTGAAAGACATAACCCCTGATTCTGATTTCAAGAGCGTCGAGCCGCCGCTCCTGTCCGACTTTGAATTGGTCTTGGCCGGTATGGAAGGAGGAGATTCTCTCGTTCAGAGATTGTCGAAATATACCAAAGGCACCTGGGCAGGCTTCATCAATCGCCCGTCCAATGTGGATATCAACAAGAAATTCATCGTCTTCTCCCTCCGAGACATGGAAGACGAGCTCAAACCGGTAGCCATGTATCTGGTCACTCACTATATATGGAATGCCATCAGGAAAGACCTCCGCAAGCGCCTGCTGGTCATCGACGAGGCCTGGTGGATGATGAAATCAGAGGATACCGCCTCGTTCCTATTCGGCTTGGCCAAGAGAGGACGCAAGTATTATCTCGGCCTTTCCACCATCACCCAGGACGTGGATGACTTCTTGAAATCTCCTTACGGAATGCCTATCGTGACCAACTCATCTATTCAGATCCTTTTGAAGCAGTCACCAACAGTTATTGATCACATACAACAGACCTTCAATCTGACGGATGAAGAAAAGTATCTCCTTCTTGAATCAGGCGTCGGAGAAGGCATCTTCTTCGTCGGTTTGAAACACGTGGCCATAAAGATAGTCGGCTCATATACCGAGGATCAGATCATCACTACGAACCCGCAACAGGTTATGGCGATAAGGGATGCAAAGAAGCAGTTGGAACAAGCGGGATAAAGAGAATTTCTAATTGATCTAATTTCTAATTACCTAATTAAAATGGGAAAAATGGGAAAAATGGGATGGGTGATAACGGCTGTCATAGCCGTGGTCATTGATATCGTCCAATTTTTAATAGGGTTTTTCGGCGCATGGTTATCAGTGTTCGTTATCGGCGCTTTCATTGTAGCCGTCAATGAGGGAGCTGACCCATTTATCGGCGCTCTGGCCGCAGCATATTTCTCAATGCGCGGAATTTCAATGATAAAACATTGGGATCGTTTGCTTTCGCTGTTGTGCGTAACCGGAGTAGACGAATTAACTGGAGGCATGGCTTCATTTTGGATCATCGACGTGTGGTATATATGGAAATCTGTTAAAAGAGAAGACGCGGAATTGCAAGCCGCCAAAGAACAAGCCGAATTCATGCAATCTAACATAAGACAGCCGGCATACCAGATCGGGCCAGACGGAACTAGTTTTAGACCGCCGACAAATGACCACATAGCTCCGGCACCATCGCGCATGGAACAACGTCCTGCGCCATCGAGGGCATTGAATTTCAAAGAAGTGAGACGACCGAGCCTATAAAAAGCGTGAATAACTGGCGTCGCAAACATCCGCAAGCATCGCCAATCATTCTCAATATTGCTAGAATACAGCAATGAAATTCCCGCGCTCAAAGAAGCTCATCTTCGTCAATAACAAAGGCGGCGTCGGCAAGACGACGCTGGCATTCAACTGCGCGGTATCGTTCGCCAAGGACGGATATAAGACCGCCCTCATCGACCTAGACCCGCAGTGCAATCTGACCAGATTGGCCATGGGCGAGGAGTATTACCGGCAACACCTGTTCTCTAAGAATGAGAAAACGATTTACGATGTTTTGCGCGGAGTGGCAGAGGGCGGTGGCGATATAGACCTGTCCGTTGGATTCATGCCGGTCAAAGCCGACAAAAATCTCGTTCTCCTAAAAGGCGATATTAATCTGTCTTTATACGAAGGGTTGCTTTCGACCGCCTACGGCCAAGCCGCGTCCGGCCAGCCCATCGGATATTTCCAGACGAGTGCCATAGACCGGTTCCTCCGGGAAAAAGGCTTGAGTGACCAGATAGACATATTCGTCATCGACACTTCTCCGTCTCTCGGCCTCCTCAATCAGATGATATTCCTCGGCGCGGACTATTTCGTCGTGCCGATGATGCCGGACGCTTTCAGCGTTCAAGGCATAGAGAATCTCGGGATAATATACGAGAAATGGAAGATCCAGTGGCGCAATTCCGCCAAGGCCCTGGCCGGAAAGACGGAAACTAGATCAGTATTGCCCGGAGATCCGCTCTTTATCGGATACATAGTCAATTCGTACAATGTCTACGGCAAACAACCCATCGCTGACCATCGCGCGTGGATGGAGAAGATACCGGGAAGGGTTCGCGAATATCTCTCGG
>Ga0182027_10008792_pt1 | contig 14637 bp, 12 predicted proteins | sample 712E1DmetaG_FD_121300 | JGI IMG/M metagenome (GOLD analysis project Ga0182027, IMG submission 121300) | Permafrost microbial communities from Stordalen Mire, Sweden - 712E1D metaG (Illumina Assembly) | ecosystem: Environmental > Terrestrial > Soil > Wetlands > Permafrost | place: Sweden... | reverse complement strand
TGCTCTCGGTGCTGTCGCCCTTTGCCGACCTGGCCATGGTGATTGCGCTGTTTGCCGGAAACTGGCGAATCGTGCTGGTCTACTACGGCGCGTTTTTCGTCCTGGAGCTGCTCACCGGCCTGCTGGCATATGGACTGGAGTGGGAGCCTCCGCAGGATCTAGCGCTCCTTTTCTTTCAGCGGGTTTACTACCGAATGCTCATGCAATGGGTGCTCTTGCGCTCGGTGGTTTACGCGCTGCGCGGCGGCCTGGTGGGCTGGGGAAAAATCGAGAGGCACGCTACGGTCGAGGGAGAGTGATCGTCACCACCAGCGGGTACTGGCGGTCCGGATACGGCGGGGTTTGAGCATGGCTCAGTTCGGCGCCGGTGGATGATCGCATCCTCCATTTCGTTTGGAAGACGATGCCGGTCTGCCGAAGGACGATCGCGATCTCGATCCGCGGGCGCCACAGCACGTTCTTGGCTGCCGAGCCGTTATAGTCCGCCGAGCGCGTGATGGTTGCGGTCAGGAGAACCCCGTTCGGGGTGCATGCCAGATCGGTCTCGACCTGGCGCGAGTCCATCGATCCAAGGACGGGACCGCGCGCGACGAGGGTGTCCTCGGTCCGGGCGATATCGATCGTTTCGGGCGGGGCACCGAATTTCCCGCTTTCGGCGGTGACACGGATGGAGCGCACCTCGACCGCGGGACAACTCCGGGTGGTCTCTTGCGCGTTCGCGAGCAGACAACCCAGGAGCAGCGCCGCCGCCGGCGCTGCTCGAATGCTCTTCTCCACCGATGCGTCCCCCTGATTACTGCCCGAAGTAGCCGTTCGTATCGATGATAACGTGGGTCGTGTTGAACACGAAAACGTCCACCGATCCCTGGGTCCCCGCGGGTACCAGGGCGGCGTTGGCCACGATCTGCCCGTCGAGCGCATTTAACGTGGACACAAAGGGTTGCACCTCCCCGGTCGGCCACAGAGTCAGGTACGCGAGCTGCCCTTCGGGGACCACCGTGGTGTTCAACGAATAGGCCGAAGCGGTGGCAGGAAGGCCGCAAGTGCTGGTCGGCAAGGGAAAGGCCCTGGATGTTCCGGAATTCATGACCGGTCCGCCCAAGGGCCCGGTCGCGCTACGGGTATCCACGAGACGGCAGGGAGTTGCGTTATAGAAGTTCAGTCCTCCCGTGCCGGGGGAAGCGAAATACCCGTTGATATCGACCACCAAGTCCGTGGTATTGCTTGCAAAGAAGCTGGCCGCGCCATTTGTCCCGGCGGGGACAATTGCGGCATTGGCGAGTATGGTGCCATCGGCCGAGTTCAACGTGGAGACCACGGGCTGGGCCTGGCCGGTGGGCCACACAGTCAGGTAACCGAGGCCGCCGTGCGGCACGACTGTCACGTTGAGCGAGTATGCGGCGGCGCCCGTGGGTACGCCACATGGGCTGGAGGGGATGGCAAAGGAACGGCTCGACCCGCCGGCAATGGCCGGCGCGCCGAAGTTGCCCGGCGCGTTGCGGGTATCCAGAACCCGGCAGGGCGCCAAGGTATAGAACTGCAGGGTGTTAGCGGCGGGCGCGGCAAAGTAACCATTGATATCGGTCACCATATCGGCGTCATTGGTGACGAAGATGTTGATGGCGCCGTTGGTTCCCCCAGGGACAATGGCGGCGTTCGCAAGGATGGCCCCGTCGATGGAGTTCAGGGTGGACACGAGAGGCTGCGGCTGTCCGGTGGGCCAGACACTCAGGTAGGCAAGCGTGCCGGCTCTTGGAATCACCGTCATGTTCAGCGCGTAGGCCTGGGCGGCGGCGGGGATGTTACAGGCGCTGGACAAGACCTGCACAGTGCGCGTCGAGCCCCCCGCTATGAAGGGCGGGCCGAAACCGCTCGCGAATCCGCCGTTCCTGGTGTCCATGATGCGGCAAGGTGTGACCGGGACGAACTGGAGGGCGTTCACCCCTCCAACCGTGACGGCATTGTAGGTATAGGTGGTGATCTGGTTTACGCTGGTAACGGTCACTCCCCCGGTACCGCCCGGGTCCGGCGGAAGGGCGTTTTTCGTCGTAGACGTGCCACCGGAAGTCCCGTTGAAGGTGCTGGTCCAAGTAAAACCGATCCCGAGATCCGTGGCGGTACCGTCCATGTTCACGCCGGCAAGGTGGGTGGTGAATCCCAGGAAGCTGCCCGCGGGCGCGTTGCTGCCATTGCAACCTTTAACTCCGGCACTGTTGCCGCCCGGCAAACATCGGTCCGCGGGGGTATCGGAAAAGCTAAGCGTATAGCCGTCGTTTTGACCATCCAGTTCTCCGCTGTTCGGGTCGTAGTAAAAGGGGTAGCTTTGATCCCCGTCGGGATACTGTGCCGATTCGTAGTCATATCCGCCTGGAGGAGGGTCGAGAAACGAAGGCGGCGCAACGAGCGCGGTGGTATTGCCCACCTGGAAGAACGGACTTGGGCTGGGCAAGGAGGTGATTGTTTGTTGCCAGTCGAAGAACGCGAAACCGCAATACGTCGCCGCGGTGTATAGGTCCAAACCTTGATTGGGAGTGAAACTGGCGCTGACGGTTGGCGCGCCGATTCCCGTTGGCCCGGACAGAGCGTTGTTGATGATCTGTGCGCAAGTGGTCGCGTCATTCATCTCCGCCTCGAGTGAGAAATACCCGGTTCCGCCGCCCGCGGCGATCGGCACGATGAAGTGGACGGTGCCCGCGGTCATTGCATCGTTGATATCGGTGTAGTACGCATTCGGACCGCCATATGTCGTGTCGTCCATCGGATTCCCGGGGATGCCAAAAGTGTCCATGCCGTCCCCGTCGAAGGCGAAGATGGCAAGCGGACCCGAAAGGCGCAGAGTGCTGACCGGCCGGCTGCTATTGTTGACGATGCCGACGAGAGTGTCGTCGTTGCCGTCGAAAGGGCCCTGGCCGGTAAAGGACACGGTTGCGCCGGCATCCGTGATTGTGATGATGGTGCCACAGGTGGTGTCGGCTCCTACAGCCGGACACTGGGCGTTTGCGGAACCTGCCGCGATTGCGAATGCGGTGATACATACGATCGCCGGTAGTTGCATGTGCCTCCTTGGGAGCTTGTGATTGGCGACGAACTCAGGAAAAGCGGGCCGATTCATTTGGCGCTGAAAAGTATATCACAGAAGGGATCTATTTCAGCCCGTTTTATCCGCTTTGGTTTTGGTTCGCTTTTGTGCTCGTTTCGGCCCGTTAGAACGCGGTTTCGACATCTGTTCGCTAAGACTCATTGATTTCCCGGACGGTCCTACGGACGACTAAATCCACGCGGCCCTCTTCTCCCTCATCGACGAAGAAGGACAGCACCGAGGCCGGCCTCTGGCAAAGTTGCGCGCCGCGCTCGAAAGACGAGCGCCACGCGACGGTGCAGGAGGACTGACCGCGAGGTCCGCTCCCTGACGGTCGCGGTTCGGAAAGCGGCACGGACTACAGCACGGGGCCGATGCGCCAGGGGACGAACTCGCGGTGGCCCAGACGCTCCGAGGCGGTGCGCTCGCCGGAGGCCACGCGGAGGAGCATCTCGAAGATCTCGCGGCCCACTTCGGCGACGGATTTCTCGCCGTCGGTGATGGCGCCGGCGTTGACCTCCATGTTGTCGCGCATGCGGCGGTAGGTGGCGGAGTTGGTGGCGATCTTGATCACGGGAATGGTGGCGAAGCCGATGGCGCTGCCGCGGCCGGTGGTGAAGGCGATCAGGTTCACGCCGCCGGCGGCGAGGCCGGCGAGAGAGGCCGGATCGTAGCCCGGCGTGTTCATGAAAACCAGGCCGGGGGTGGTCACGCGCTCGGCGTAGTCCACCACCTCCATCAACGGCGAGGTGCCGCCTTTCGCAACCGCTCCCAGCGATTTCTCGAGGATGTTGCTGAGCCCGCCTTCCTTGTTGCCGGGGGCGGGATTGTCGTCGAACGAACCGCCGAAGCGGTTGAGGTAGGTGCGGTAATCGGCGATACGGGCGAGCAGCCGTTCCGCCACTTGCCGGTTTCGGGCGCGGCGGACCAGCAGGTGCTCGGCGCCGAAGATCTCGGTGGTTTCGGCCAGCACGGCCGTGCCGCCGTAGCTCGCCAGCAGGTCCGAGGCGATACCCAGGGCCGGATTCGCGGTGATGCCCGAAAACGAATCCGAGCCGCCGCAGTTCAGACCCAGCACGATCTTCGAAGCGGGAACCTCGGTGCGGCGGCAGGCCGCGGCGGCTTCGATGAAGCGGTCGATCTCGCGCCGCGCCGCCTCGACCGTCGCCGTGGTTCCGCCGCTTTCCTGCACGGTCATCCCTTTGAGGCGCGGACCGCCCAGGTAGTGCGAGATCTGGTTCGTCTCGCAGCCCAGGCCCAGGATGAGCGCCGAGGCCACGTTGGGGTGATCGAGCACGCCGGAGATGGTGCGCTGCAACTGCTCCGTGTCGGGTCCGATGGAGTGCGCGCAGCCCTCGCCGTGGGGGAAGGCCACCACTCCATCCACGTTCGGCGGCAGGCGCTGGTGCTCGTAGCTGCGCTCGATCAGCTCGGCCGTGTGCGCCGCGCAGTTGCTCGCCGCCGCCACGGCGATGTAGTTGCGCGTGCCGGCGCGGCCGTCCTCGCGCGCGTAGCCCAGGAAAGACGGCGAGTTTGCCGGCGGGGTGGGAAAGTCGATCTCGCCAGATGGGAATTCGTACTCGAAGGCGAGTTCCTCGAAGGCCAGGTTGTGGGTATGCACGTGGCGGCCCGCCTCAATGGGCACCTTGGCGCGTCCGATGCGCTGGCCATAACGCAGCACGTTCTGACCGGCCTGGATGGGGGCGACGGCGACCTTGTGCCCCGACGGGATCGGTTCGGTGACCGTCACTTCGCGACCTGCGATCTGCAGATGCTGGCCGGGCGAGAGAGGGACGCGCGCGATGGCGACGTTGTCGTCCGTGTGCAGGAGGATCGCGGCGTTCTCCGCGCTGGCGGCCTTCATAATGTCGACGAGGCTCATCGTTCTAATACTCCTTCGGTTCCTTGTTCACCCTGGTGGACGTGGAGCTTGCCGCCGGCCGCATGGATCCACAGACCGCTTCCGTCTCCCGGGACGGGGATGTCGGCGGGTGAGGCGATCACCAGCGGACGCCCGTGTTCAACGCCCTCGAGCAGGCGGCCGAGATGGACGTGGGTGTGGCACTGCGTGCGCGTTTCGTCCCCATTCAGCGCCAGGGCCCAGCGCTCGCCGAACATGTCGCGCGCCCGGGCGATGGCGGCGGTCCAGAACGCGGTGCGCTCGTCGGCGCTGAGCTTCGAGAGGGGGAGGCGGCCGTCGGAAACATGAGAGCGCGGGAGAATGAGCCACTGATGGGGCTTCAGAGGGCTGTTGTCTTTGAGGAAGAAGAGGGGCGCTGCGGCGGGCTGCTTTTCGGCTTCGCGGCAGAGCGAGCAGTCGTGCGCCACCATGGCTTCGGCATGGGAGATGTCGCAGGCGCAGCGGTCCAACTCGGCGGCCGGCAGGCCGAGGGCGCAGAGGAGCAGCAGGGCCACGAATGCACACGGCGGAAAACAAAGAACTTTGGGCCACGAATGCACACGAATGGACACGAATGGAAATCGGAGGTTGCCGATGCGAAAGATGCTGATCCGCACTCTGCGTTCATTGTAGCTTGGCATGCCACGCTCAGCCGCTATACTTGGTGAGTGCCGATCGCGCCACGACGGGTGGCGGCTGTTGCCGCTCTCGCTCTCGTCTGCTACCTGCTTTTCTTTTACAACCTGACGGGCGTTGGAATGCTCGGGCCGGATGAGCCGCGGTATGCTGCGATCGGCCGCGAAATGGCGCTTTCGGGGGATTGGGTGACGCCGCGCCTCGGGGGCCAGCCCTGGTTTGAGAAGCCGCCGCTGCTCTATTGGATGACGGCCGCCGGGTTCCGCGCGGGACTGAACGACGACCTGGCGCCGCGGCTGGGCGTGGCGCTGCTCGCGGTGGCCTTTCTGTATTTCTACTGGCGCACGCTGCGCCGCGAGTTCGGCGAGGCGACGGCGCTCTACTCCACCGCGATTCTGGCTACTTGCGCCGCATGGCTCGGCTACAGCCACGTGGGGGTGACGGACCTGCCGGTCAGCGCCGCGCTCGCGGCCGCGATGTTACTCTCGCTGGGGTGGGTGGAGCGCGGGGAAAGGCGCCGGCTGGTGGCGGCGGCCGCGTTGTTCGGCGCGGCGGTGCTGGCCAAGGGCCTTCTGCCGCTGGCGCTGGGGCTGCCCCTGCTCTGGATGGGCCGCGCGCGGCTGCGCGATCTGGTGCGGCCCGCGCCGGTGGCGGCGTTCCTGGTGGTGGCCGCGCCGTGGTACATCCTCATTACGGCGCGCTGGGGCCACCGCTTTGTCGATGAGTTCTTCTGGAAGCAGCACCTGGGGCGGTTCACGGGCGGCGCGATTTCGCACCCGCAACCGTTCTGGTTCTACGGGCCGATTCTGGTGGCGGCGCTATTCCCCTGGTCCCCGCTGCTGGCGCTGCTGTTCCGCAAGAGCCTCTATAGGGACCGGCGGCGCAGGTTCCTGCTGCTGTGGCTGGCATTCGGGATGGTGTTCCTTTCGGTTTCGGCCAACAAGCTTCCGGGCTACCTGCTGCCGCTGATTCCGGCGGCTGCGGCGCTGGCAGGGCTGGCGCTCGCCGAATCCCGTTGGGCTCCGCAGTTGCTGGCCGGCTGCGCGCTGTTGCTGGGTCTGGCGCCAACCATCGCCGCCGGTTTGCCCGACGCGCTGGCCCGAGGCGCAACGCACGCGTGGACCGGAATCATTTGGTGGGGCGCCGCGGCTGCCATCGTGCTGGCGGGCGGTGTGTGGCTGATGGCTCGGGCGGGGCGGCGCGAACTGGCGGTGATGACGCTCGTGGCTGCCACGGTCCTGAGCGTGGTCTGGATCGAGACGCAGGCTTTTCCGGTGCTGGACCGCACGGTCTCGCCACGGGGGACGTGGCGCGCGATTGAAGCGCGGCGGAGCGAAGTCTGCGTTTCGGACGTCAACCGCGGGTGGCTTTTCGGGCTGAATTATTACTCGGTGACGCCCGTGCCGGACTGCCGGACCACGCCACGCCGCATACGCCTGGGGGCTGGGTACGCGTCACCAGAGTGATAGATTCGTGGGAATGACGTTCGCCTGCTACGGCGCGCGCCTGCACGGCGACGAATCGGGATCGTAAGGCAGCAGGGCGAGCCCATGGCGCTGTTCGCCGTGGAAGGGCTTTGAGTCGATGGGTCCGCTCCCTATGGTCGCGGCTCGGTAACGACAGCGGCTCGGTAACGGATGTTCGCCACCCCTGGGGCGTTGTAGGATGGTATCCGTGCGTCTATCCCGTCGTGAACTGCTGCTCGGCTCTGCCGCTCTTCCGCTCTTGTCGGCCGAACGGACCCCGCCGCGTCCGAACGTCCTGCTGATTCTGATGGACGGCGTGGGCGCCCACATGCTCGGTTGCTACGGCAATCGCGAGATCAAGACGCCGAACATCGACGTTCTGTGCCGCAGCGGCGCCCGCTTTGCACGGGCATTCGTGGCGAGTCCCGTTGCCGGGCCCAGCCGGGCCACGCTGCTCTCCGGGCGGTCGCCGCGCCAGCTCGGGATCGCTGGGGACGGCCCGATCGCTCTGGGGAACCAGGTCCTACTCTCCGACGCGCTGGGGGCGAGCGGATACGAGTGCGGCTACTGCGGAGAGTGGGAGCCGGGCGACAGCTCCGAGCACGGAATCAAGTTCTGGGAGAAGTCGCCGGAGGCCGGCGCGGTGAGCGGCAAGGCGCTTGAGTTTCTCGATTCGCGAAAGCCCGGGGAGCCGTTCTTCCTGACGGCGAGCTACCAACTGCCGGCCACGGTGGCGCAGAAGTACACCGATGCATACAAGGGCGTGAGCTTCGACTCGATCGGGTGGGAGCCCGCGGCGTCGAATGCGACGGCGAGCCAGGCCGTGCTGAAGGACATGGTGGGCTCGATTCGGGCCGCGGCGGCATCGGTCACGGCGCTCGATGACGAGGTCCAGCGCCTCATCAAGAAACTGGATCAGCGCGGGCTGCGCGACGATACCCTAATCGTCTTCACGGGCACCTGCGGCTCGATGCTGGGGCGGCACGGGCTGTGGGGCGACGGGCGCGCCTCGGCTCCGCCCAACATGTTCGAGGAAGTGGTGCACGTGCCGCTGATCTGGCAATGGGGGCGCCGCGTGCCGCCGGAGTCGGTGCGGCCCGAACTGGTGCGGTCGTTCGACGTGTTCCCGACGCTCGCGGAGCTGTGCGGAGCCGCGCCGCTTGCCGCGGGCCTGCCCGGCCGCAGCTATCTGCGCGCCGTGCTGAATGAGGCGTTCCCGAAAAAGCACCCGTGGGCCGGCGTGGCGTTCGGCCAGTTCGGCACGGTCCGCATGATACGGGACCGGACCTACAAGCTGGTGGTGCGGGAGGGCGGACCGAACGAGCTGTACGACGTGGTTCACGATGCCGGCGAGAAGGTCAACCAGTACGCCGGCGCGCAATTCATGAACGTGCGGGATGGGCTGAGCCAGGCGCTGGACGGGTGGTCGAAGCAGTTCTGAACGACGATTGGGGCCACGAATGCACACCCCAAGAACTGCAACTCAAACCTTGGCCACGAATGGACACGAATGGACACGAATGCCGATCGGAGGCGAATCGGCGTCGCCGGGCCCAAGACAGCCGGATCTCGGCTCCATTCGTGGCCCAGAAGATTTTCGTAGCAAGAAAACGAACTCGATGCTATGATGTCGCACGGTGCTGGTGTGCGCTCCGGCAGGGTCCGGGGGGGGCCGGCCCTTGGAGGACCGCATGTATTCGAGACGTGATCTGGCGAAGATCGCTCTTGGGGCGTTCTCGGCGGGGCGCCTGCTCGCCAGACCCAATTCCACCATTCGCGGCGTGACGATTGGCGTCCAGAGCCGCAGCTTTCGCGACCGGCCGTTGGAGGAAGCGGTGGCCGCAATGGTTGAGGTCGGCATTGGAAGCTGTGAGCTGTGGGAGGGCCACGTAGCGCCGCCCAGAATGAGTCGCAAGGGGTTGCGCGAGTGGAGGGAGACCATTGCCATCGAGCAGTTCCAGTTGGTGGCCGGGACCTTCAGCAAAGCGGGCGTCAAGATTCACGCCTACAACTACGACATTGACGAGGACTTCAGCGAGCGGGAGACCCAGCGCGGGTTCGAGATGGCAAAGGCGCTAGGCGCCAGTCTGGTCACGGCCTCGCCGCCGGCTGCCATGGTCAAGGGGCTGAATGCGCTGGCGGCCAAGGCCGGAATGTTCGTGGGGCTGCGCAACCGCGAGGGCGCGCAGGCGGGCGCGCTGGTGAGTTCCGACGATCTGGTGGCGGCGATGAGGGGCAACGCCAATATCGGCGTAGCGCTGGACCTGGGGGACTTCGCGACGTCGGGTTACGATGCCGTGCGTTTCATCACCGGCCACCTGGACCGCACTTTTTCGGTCTATCTCAGGGACCGCCAGAAGGACCACGGCGACAGCGTACCGTTCGGGCAGGGGAATACGCCGCTGGCGGCGGTACTCAAGTTGATTCAGGGCAAGAGAGCGAGCATCGCCGCCATGATCGACTACGACTACCAGGGAGCGGACCCGGTGGCCGAAGTGGGCCGCAGCCTCGGGTTTTGCCGGCAGACACTGATGGCCAAGTTCTAGGGCGATGAGCGGGAGTCCGCTCCCTTACGGTCGCGGTTCGGTAAGGGGGGTCCGCTCCCTTACGGTCGCGGTTCGGTAGGTCAGTTGGCGTAGTGGAAGGTGCCGACGAAGGAGCTGCGTTTGCCCGGAGCGCTCCAGGTTTCGCCCAAGCCCTGGCCGCCGAACGATTCGGCGACGGTGAAGGCGGGCATGGCGTGATCCACCTGGGTGAGCGGGGGATAGAACGTTTCCTCGTTGTGACAGATGTTGTCGGAAGTGCGCAGGGCACGGGTCTCGATGCGGGCCAGGCCGCCGGCGACGAGCGTCGCGGTGGCGGTATGAACGCTGTTGTCCTGAATGGTGAGGGAGACCGGCGCGTACTCCACGCGGACCACGTCGTCGAGCAATCCGCCGCCCATGGTGCGGGCCAGGCTTTGCAAGGCCGCGCGCTGGGCGGGGTTGGCCCGCTGGTCGACGATCAGCACGGCGCGGACGGGAGAAACGTCGATGCCTGCGCCGAGGGTGTTGCCGGCACGCACGATGCCTGCGACGGAGAGACCGTCGAGCGGCACGCCCTGCCAGTTGCCCTGCTCGATGCTCCAGCCGAGCACGGCGAGATCGCCCACCTGACCCGCCTCGCCGTTGGCAAAGCACGGGCCGGTGTAGACGTCGGCATTGCGCGCCTCGATGTATTGGCCACGCAGGTTTGACTTGGTCATGTCGGCGCCGGATAAGAGAGGGACGGCCAGTAAGGCGCACACAAACGAAAATAGGGTATTTCGCATCCAGTTACCTCCTCTGAGTTGCGGTGTTCCTAGTTACTAGTGTACCGCCGGGGGGTCCGCTTGCTAACGCGCGCGGTTCGGTATGTGGTGGTGCTACAGCGCACGGTAGCAGGGCCGGGCGGGGTTGCACTCGTAGCGATCGACGAGCTTGCCGTCCGGGCCCATGGCGATCTGGGTGGTGAGGCACCAGCAGATGGAATCCGCTTGCGGGGCTTCATCGCCGAGGAAGACGCCTTTCCAGCGGAGGTTCTCGCAACGATCGGGCTGCTGTTCCATGGACTAGGCCCTCCCCGTGGTTTCGAGGAGCGCGCGCTTCACGGCGACGCGGACCAGTTGCACCTTGTACCCATTGCCGCTGAGCGGGGTCGCGCCCTCGCCGGCGGCCTTTCCGGCGGCGTCGGCGACCTCGGGCGTGAGCGACTGGCCCACGAGCGCCTTCTCGGCCGCGGCGGCGCGCCAGGGGGCGGGCGCCACGTGCCCGAGGACGATGCTGGCGGAAGCCACCGTGCTGCCCTTCATACGGAGCGCCACCGAAGCCGTGGCCAGCGGCCAATCGAGCGCGGTCTTCTGCCGGATTTCGTATGTCGCGTTGTGGCCGGCGGGCGGCACCAGGATTTCAGTCAGGATCTCATCCGAGTGGATGGCTGTTTCGCGCGCGGCGTCGCCGGTGGGAACAACGAAAAACTGCTCGACGGGAAGCTCGCGGCTGCCCTTGGGAGAGACGAGCTTGACCTTGGCGCCGAGCGCGACCAGCGGCGGTCCGAAGCTGGAGGCGCTGACGAAGTAGGCCGGTCCGGTGTTGGCGAAGATGGCGTGGTAGCGGTTGTCGCCGTTGGGGACCAGGCTCTGCCCCTTCTCATCCTTGGCGAGGAGGCCGTAGCCAAGGCGGAAATACCAGCAGCGCGGGCGCTGGCAGAGGTCGCCGCCGAGGGTGCCCATGTTGCGAACCTGGGGGCTCGAGACGCCCTGCGCGGCGGTGGCTAGAGAGGGATAGGCGGCGCGGATGGCCGGGTCCTTCGCCAGCTCGTCGAGGGTGACGAGCGCGCCGATCCGCAGGCCTGCGGCGGTCTTCGAGATCCCTGCCATTTCCTTGACGCCTTTGAGGCTGACGACGCGGCGCGGCGCCACGATGTTGTCCTTCATCAGAGAGACGAGGTCGGTGCCGCCGGCCAGGACGGCCGCCTCTGCCCAACTTTTGCCAAGCAGAGCCGCGGCCTGCTGAACGGTTTCGGGACTTGCGTATTCGAAGGCCTGCATCAGGCATTCCTCCCTTCCAGGGCCGCGAGCACACGGTTGGACGTCAGGGGCAGCATGGGAACCCGGACGCCGATGGCGTTGGCCACGGCGTTTCCGATGGCGGCCAGGCCGCCGATTGTGGGCGGTTCGCCGAGGCCGATGACGCCGCGTTTGTCGAACTCGGGCTCGGTGTTGAGGTAGACCAGGATCTCGCCGATGTCGCCGATGCCGGCGAGCTTGTAGAATTCCATGTCGGGGTTGAGCACGCGGCCGGTCTGGGAGTCGTAGATCTTCTCTTCCGTGAGGGCGGCGCAGATGCTCATGATGCAGGCGCCGAAGACCTGGCTTTCGGCGGTCTTAGGATTGATGACCAGGCCGCAGTCCTGGACCGCAACCATGCGGTTCATGCGGACGATGCCGGTTTCGGTATCGACGGACACGTCGGCCATCTGGACGCCGCCGACGCCGCCGCTAATCAGGCCGCCGGGGCCGCGTTGCGCGTTGGCGCCGGTCTCGGAGATGGTGCGCGTTCCTAGCTTGCGGCAGGCGGCGGTCCAGGTCAGGCTCTTGGCGGGCGTGCCTTTCACCTGGATCTTGCCGTCGGCGGCTTCGAGCTGATCGGGTGTGGTTCCCAGGGCGGGCGCGGCCACTTCGTACAGCTTCAGGAGCGCGTTCATGGTGGATTTGCGGGTGGAGGCCGAGACGCCGCCCACGGTGGTGGAGCCGCCGGAGGGGCCGGACACCGGATACTTGTTGTCGCCGATGTTGACCGTGATGGCGTGCACGGGGAGGCCGAGCGTTTCGGCGGCCACCATGGCGATGACGGTGCGGGTGCCGGTGCCGAGGTCCTGGCTGCCCAGTTCGACCGCGACCGAGCCATCGGGATGAATGGTGGTCTGGCAGGTGCTGGCATGGCCGAGGCCGAACCAGGTGCAGACGCCGAGCCCGAGGCCGCGCTTCACCGTGCCGTTGCCGGATTGCCCGCGCGGATGCCACAGTTTCTTCCATTCGGCCAGCTCGGCGGCCTTAGCCAACTGGCCGCTGTAGACCTCGGGGGTGTTGGTGTAGCTGGCGTTCTTGGTGAAGAACTCGACCGGGTCCATGTTGAGCTTGGCGGCCAGGTCTTCCATGGCGCAGCAGGTGAGGTAGGAGGCCTGGGGATTGTTGGGCGCGCGCCACGCCTTTTGCTGGGCGCCGTTGGTGACAACGGAGGTGTGAGCGAGGCGCCGGTTGGGAACGTTGCGGTAGACGTAGGGGAGCGGAGGCATGGTGGCGCCGCCGAATCCGCCGGTGCCCCAGGATTGGGACTGCCAGACGGTCATGGTGCCGTCTTTCTTGGCGCCGAGCTTGATGTTGGCGTAGAACGACGGGCGGTTGCCAGCGATGATCAACTCGGTGGCGCGGTCCAGGAAAAGCTTCACGGGCCGGCCGCCCGCCTTCTTTGAAAGCTGGGCGCAGGCGGGGCCCCAGCGGTCGGGGGAGAACTTGCTGCCGAAGCCGCCGCCGACGTAATCCATATGTGTGTGGACGTTGGTGGCGGGGATGGAGAGCATCTTCGCGAGGTCGCCGCCCAGCACCGAGACGCCCTGGGTGGAAGGCCAGTAATCGAGCTGATCGCCCTTCCACTGGATGACCTGGCCGTGCGCTTCGAGGCAGGAGTGATTGATGATGGGGACGCCGTAGAGGCCTTCGGAAATGGCGTCTGCGTCCTTGAATGCCTGGTCGGGATCGCCGGCGGTCTGTTCGCCGGAGGGCTTGGCGTTGGCGCCGGCGCTCTTGAGGTCGGCCTCGTTGACGAAGTGGGGCAGGACCTCGTATTCCGCCTTCACTTTGCGGATGGCGTCGCGGGCCTGGTCTTCAGTTTCGGCGGCGAGCGCGACCACCTCATAACCGGCGTAGAGAATCTCGTCGCCCGGTTTCGCCATGAGCTCGATGGAGGCGACGCCCTTGGACTTTTCGGCGGCGGCGGTGTCGAGCGAGGTCAGCCGCGCGTGGGCGTGCGGGCAGGTGAGAATGACCGCTTGCAGCATGCCGGGCCGCTGCAAATCGTACGAATATTTCGCGCGGCCGGAGGATTTGGCCAAGCCATCCAGGCGGGTTTGGCGCTTTCCGATGACGCGCCGCTTTTCGGGAGCGGGCCAGCTATAATCCGGTGCATCAGGCATGGGAACCTCCTTGGCGCGAAGCTTGGAGGACGGCTTTGCGCATGCCGACGTAGGTTCCGCAGCGGCAGATATTGCCGCCCAGTCCCCCTTTGACCTGCTCTTCGGTGGGATGCGGGTGCTCGGCCAGGAACGCCTTGGTGGCCATAACGAAGCCGGGGGTGCAGAAGCCGCACTGCTGGGCGTCGTTCTCGACGAAGGCGGTGACGACCGGGTCGTGCTTGCCGTCGGCGGCGAGGCCCTCGATGGTCTGAATGTCCTTGCCCTGAGCCTCGATGGCGAGCAGGTTGCAGCTATAGACGGCCTTGCCTTGGACCAGGACGGTGCAGGAGCCGCAGGCGCCGCGGTCACAAACTTTCTTAGCGCCGGTGAGGTCGAGGCGGTCGCGGAGCACGTCGAGAAGCGTGACGCGGGGCTCGACGGTGAGCTGGTAGGGTTTGCCGTTGATCTGGAGCGTGATGGGAACCGGACCGGGTCCGGCCACCTTAGTTGCGGTTTGCTGGGCTTCGGCTGCGCCTTCGAGCAGGCCCGTTCCCAAGGCGCTGCCGCCGAGGCCGACTCCTTGCATGAAGCCGCGTCGCGAAAAACCGGTTTTCTTGCTAGAACTCACGAGGTCCCTCCTCCCGTGTGTTGCTTTGTGTTGCTCTGAATATAGCAAAGCGCGGAGTGGGTGGGAAAGAGATAACCTCTCGGGGAGGCACGCGCCCTACGTGGTTACGAGGCGCGTGTCTCTCCGCAAAAGGCTAAAGGCTCAGAGGCGTGGGTGAGGGGTTGCCAGGCGGGATTAGCTCTGACTTCCGTGATGTTGATGCGTCTTGGCGGGATGACCGGGGTCCAAACCACGACCC